>Ga0123355_10007146_pt1 | contig 16667 bp, 14 predicted proteins | sample TergutEmb28metaG_3_FD_89872 | JGI IMG/M metagenome (GOLD analysis project Ga0123355, IMG submission 89872) | Embiratermes neotenicus P1 segment gut microbial communities from Petit-Saut dam, French Guiana - Emb289 P1 | ecosystem: Host-associated > Arthropoda: Insects > Digestive system > Gut ...
CCTCGGGCACATCAATTGTCACGGCCTCCATGGGTTCGTGGCGCTTGCCGTCTATGTTTTTATACAGCACCACGGGCTTTGACACTTGAAATTCGTATCCTTCCCGCCGCATGGTTTCTATTAAGATGGACAAATGCAATTCGCCACGCCCGGTCACTTTAAAGACATCGGTGCTTTCCGTGTCTTCCACCCGCAGACTTACATCTGTGTTTAGCTCTTTATATAGCCGCTCCCGTATTTGGCGGGATGTGACGAATTTACCTTCCAAGCCGGCAAATGGGCTGTTATTTACTATAAAGTTCATGGTTAGGGTGGGCTCGGATATTTTGCTAAAGGGTAGGGAGGTTGGATTTTCTGGGCTGCACAGGGTGTCACCTATTTTTATGTCCGGTATGCCTGCGACAGCTATAATAGAACCCACCGAGGCATCTTTTACTTCTTCACGCTCCAGGCCCGAAAATTCATATAGTTTAGTAATTTTGACGGTTTTGGTGCTTTCCGGCTCGTGTATATTGACGATAGTCACCACATCGCCCACAGTTGGCGTGCCGTTTATTACCCTGCCCACGCCAATGCGACCAAGATAGCTGCTGTAATCTATATTATATATCAACACCTGGGTGTTGGCGGCCGGGTCGCCTGATGGTGCGGGGATGTGGGTAAGCAGGGTGCTAAACAGCGGCTCCATCCCCTGACCTTCGTCGGTAGGCTCCGTAGATGCCCAGCCTTTTTTGGCCGAAGCGAATATAAACGGAGAGTTTAGTTGGGCTTCGGATGCTTCCAGCTCCATAAACAGCTCCAGCACCTCGTCCACAACTTCATCCGGGCGCGCCTCGGGCCTGTCCACCTTATTTATGCAGCACACCACGGGCAAATCCAGCTCCAGCGCATTGCGCAACACAAATTTGGTCTGGGGCATGGGCCCTTCAAAGGCATCCACTACCAGCACCACGCCGTCCACCATTTTTAACACCCGCTCCACCTCGCCGCCAAAGTCCGCATGGCCCGGTGTGTCCACAATATTTATCTTTGTGTCGCCATATTGCACCGATGTGTTTTTGGCCAATATAGTAATGCCGCGCTCCCGCTCCAGGTCGCCGGAATCCATTACACGTTCGGCCACTGCCTGGTTCTCTCTAAACGCGCCGCTTTGCCACAGCAATTGGTCCACCAGCGTGGTTTTGCCATGGTCTACGTGGGCTATTATTGCCACATTGCGTATGTTTACACTCGTTGTCATTGGGTCACTATCCCTTCATTAAACCAAAATGATTTTCTAATATTACCAAAGCATCCTCAATGGTGCTGTCCTCGCTTCGCATTATGCTAAACAAGCCGTGCTTTTTGGCCTTTGCAGCCATTTCTTTTGCGCCTATCCTAAACAATTCGTTTTGTGTTGCAAATTTCTTTTCCGGGTCTTTCAGCGATTTAATGCAGTTTGTAAAGTCAATGTGGTCATCACGCTGATAATAATCGCGTATTATCAGCTCTCCGGGAGCGAGAAGGCAGGCAACACGGCCTGGGTCGGAGATTTCTAGCAGAAATTCAAAGTCATCTATCCAAATGTCCGCGATAACCTTATTGTTTTGCGACAGCTTAATTGTTTCAATAATAGAAAATTGCACATATTCGCTGCCGCCATGGTTATCCTTTTCATCGGCCAAAAATTCCTCAACAGACCGGCTAAAATACTCTTCCCAATCTATTTCCTTGCGCTTTGTAGAGTTTGGCTGGTATTTTTCGTCAATAATAGACTGCCATACCTTGTGGTTGTCCTCATTCCAGTTGTCGCTAAAATATATGAAGCCATGTTTTTTGGCCAATGCCCGACCCATGGTGGTTTTGCCGCCGCATGCCGTGCCAACCAAAAAATACACATTTTGTAGGCTATGTTTCAAGATGTTATTGGCTATGTTCATGACATTTTCCTCCGTAAACCGCATAACCTATACCGTCTATGCTTTGTTGCGAACAATGTTTATTTCGCAAACCCTAGTTCATTGCCATCCAAGTCTCTTATCGTAAACTTCGTTGAGCCATACGGAGTTGTAAACAAAGGCTCAATCACTTCGACCTTATCCTTCAAGAAACTCCAAAACCCTTCCAAATCTTCAACGTTAAAATTAAATCGCCCATGGGATGGCACATTTTCATCAACCATTATAGAAAAGCATGCGCCGCCAAATCCAGTATCATCCGCAAACTGGGCATACGTGGGGTTTGTTGCCGGATAAACACCGCCTACCTCAAACCCCAAAACATTTGTGTACCAATCAATGGCTTTTTGCAAATCCCTTACATTCGCTCTGACGTGTGCAAGTCTTGTTTTCATGTGATATCGCTCCTTTATCTATCGCCTAATCAAACTTCATGCCTTTTAATGCCGCAAAAGGACTATCAGCCGCCACTTTCTCCTTCTTATTCAAATCTTTTATAAAGGATTCGACCTCTTTTTTGGACATTTGGTTGCGCTCCGCCGCCTTGCGCTTTTCAAATGATGCGTATTTTTCCTTGTATCCGCAGGCGCACACCACAATTTTGCCCTCGCCTTCGCCGGCAATGTTAAGCCATTTGTGGCAGTGGGGGCATTTGGAGCGTATGGACATGCTGACGTTAATACGGCTGTTGCATTCGCGGTCTTGGCACACCAGCATCTCGCCTTTTTTGCCCGTTACTTTAAGCATAAACATGCCGCATTCGGGGCATTTTGTGGTGGAAAGATTGTCGTGACGGAAGGTGTGGGTGCTGCCTTTTATCTCTACAATTATCTCTTTGGTATACTTGCGTATACCCTTCAAAAAGTCGCTTTTATTGGCCTTGCCCGTGGATATGCTTTGCAGGGTTTGCTCCCATGTGCCGGTAAGTTCCGGTGATTTTAGGTCTTTTGGCACCAGCTCCAGCAGCTGCCGTCCTTTTGACGTAGACAATATGTCCTTGCCGCGTTTTTCTATCAAAAAATTGTCAAACAGCTTTTCTATAATATCCGCACGGGTGGCCACGGTGCCGAGACCGCCTGTTTTTGCCAAGGTGTCTGCCATGGCTTTGTCTTTGTTTTCTAGGTATTTTCCGGGAGATTCCATGGCTGACAGTAGCGTGGCCTCATTAAAAGGTGCCGGCGGGCTGGTTTTGCCCTCGGTCATTTTCATGTTTTTTATGGTTATTTTGTCGCCGCGCTTTAAGGCGGGCAGGGTTTGGGAGCGGCCGTCGCCACTGTCCTCGTCCTCATCATCGTCCGCATCATTATACACGGCCTGATATCCTTGGTTTAAAATGGCTTTGCCCTTGGCAGTAAAGGTTTCGCTGCTTATTTTAGCCTTAACGGTCATTTGTTCGTACTCAAACGGCGGGTAAAATACCGACAAAAAGCGGGTTATCACCAAATCATATACTTTGCGTTCTTTATCATTAAGGGCGCTTAAATTTAGGGTAGATTCTGTGGGGATTATAGCGTGGTGGTCGCTTACCTTGGCATCATCCACAAAATTTGCGTTGGCGCGTACGCCACTGCGCAGCACATGGCCGCACATTTTGGCATATGGTCCCACCTGGCAGGCTTTCAGCCGCTCTGGGATTGTGGGAACAATATCACTGGAAATATAGCGGGAATCCGTCCGCGGATATGTCAGCACCTTATGTTCCTCATACAGTTTTTGCATTATGGACAGGGTTTCCTTAGGCGAATATCCATATCGTTTATTGGCATCTCGCTGCAATTCTGTAAGGTCATACAATTTTGGCGGGTGCTTCACCTTCTTGGTTTTGGTAACTTCCGCCACAGTGGCTTCTTTCATATTTTTAAGCCGCGCAAAAATATCGTCGGCCCGGGTTTTGTCAAAACAACGCCCGTTGCCGGTTTTTTCGTCAATCCAATTTAGTCGGTAATTGTCCGCGCCGGCCACCAGGCCATAATATGGCACAGGCACAAAGCGGCGTATTTCTTCCTCTCGTTTTACAATAATTGCCAGTGTGGGTGTCTGTACCCGGCCGCAAGACAGTGGGCTGTTAAACTTTGTCGTCAAGCAACGGGTGGCATTAATGCCCACCAGCCAGTCTGCCTCGGCCCTGGCTTTGGCAGAATCACATAATCCCAAATACAGCTTGCCGTCCTTAAGGTTGGCAAAGCCTTCTTTTATGGCCTTGTCCGTCACAGAAGATATCCACAGCCGTTTTATAGGTTTGTTGCATTTTGCTTTTTCAATAATCCAGCGGGCAACAAGCTCACCTTCACGCCCGGCATCTGTAGCAATAACAATGCCTGTCACATCCTTGCGCAGCATCAAATCTTTTACGGTTCTGTACTGCTTGGACGTTTGGGGTATAACAGTAAGCTTCAGTACATCCGGCATGATAGGCAGATGGTTTATATTCCAGCTTTTGTATGACTTGTCATATTCCTCTGGATCTGCCAGGGTCACCAAATGACCCAGCGCCCATGTCACTACATGCTTTGGTCCTTCCATATATCCGCTTCCGCCGCCCCTGCAGCCCAGCACCCTTGCAATATCCTTGCCCACAGAGGGTTTTTCAGCAAGCACTAATGTTTTCATAGCCAGTCCTTTCGTGGTTAAAGTCTCGTTATTATATTCTACCACGCAATTTTAAAAAGTAAAGAGGCAACAGCGAGAATGGCGCATATTGTGCGTTTGTGGGTGGCAGAACATTGCCCGCACAAAAAAAGATCCCGGGGCAAGCCCGGGATGGCGGTGTGGCATCATAGCGTATGGGCAGGCTCTTACGACTGCCCGAATATTAAAAGCCGTTAGGCAGAAGGTCGCGCATTAAGGTGTAACTGGGTTTGGAACAATAAGATACGGCACCATGCTTTTTCCGGCAGGGGTAAGCAGAAGATAATCTACTTCTGCTATTTCCTGGTTAACCCATTGTGATGTGGTCATACCTGCGTTCCAATACCAAAAGCTGTTTGTGTCGTCAACATAGGCATAATCAGCCAAATTAGCAGTGGGATACGCAAGTATTAGCTCTGCTTCATCTGCAAATTCGCCTTTAAATGGGCTAACAACCGAAGGCGGTAATTGTGCTTCCGGGATATTGCCGTCTCCGTCAAGGGTTGGTATGCCATTGGGTGCCCCTTGAATAGACTTCAAAAACTCATACGACAGCGCACTTGCCATAAAGATCACTCCTTTTTGATTGTTTATACGGCTATTAAATAGCCATCAGGATAAACCACCCATAAAATGCCGGGACTGCGCTTTTGTTCATCCGACAAAGCTATATATCCGCTTTCGCTTATGGGGTTTAGCTCTATTCCTGGGTCTCCTTTGGGCCCCGGTGGCCCTGGCGGCCCCTTCATAATGGCGGCGTTTAACGCGTGTGACATCTTGTTGCTTAACACCATTTGTTTTTGTACGGCTGTGTGCAACATCTTCTGTACACTGTCGTTTACCTTCAGCACTTCTTCTACAGTGGCTCCCGGGCCGGGTATGTCGGAAAGCGTGCCCAAAACATACTGTATTTTCTCTCCCTCGGCATTAAGAATATGACTTAACGCAAGCTCTTCCATGGCTATGGAAGAGAGTATCTGGTTGATAGCATCCTCCCTGGTCATGGCCGAAGGGTCGTAAGGAAAATTCGGCATTGACATAATTAACTCCTCCCTCCAAAAGCCTTTTACACTCGTGCTATGGCAAGCAGATGCATATTTTATTGTATGAAAGGCCGGCATAATGTGTTACCGCGTCTTTGCCTCGCCATTTAAATACACAAAAACATCAGCCGCAACTTTCGTCACGGCCGATGTTATGGCATAAATTTTACATCATCGCGATATCCGGCCAAGCATCATAAGTTTTAGCATACTATCGGCTGTTGCGTTGCTGCGGGCGTTTACGGGGGCAACACAATCACAATCAGGATCATGCCAGCCCATCTCGGTTCCGTCCACTGGCCATACATACATACGGCCTTGGGCCGAAAAACCACAACGACGCATGATATTATCCCATGTTATCGGCCCGACAATACCATCCGGAGTCAAGCCGTTGGCGCGCTGGTAGTTTATCACAGCAGTTTCTGTCAGTGGACCGAAAATACCGTCTGTGCCAAGGCCTGCGCTGTTTATTTGGTTAAGGCAGCTTTGTATTTGGCGCACTGGGTCACCGGTGGAGCCACGGCGTATTAAAAACCCGGGGTAGGGCGGCATGGGTCTGCCATAGCATTCCGGCATAAGTGCGGCCCAGGTCATTGGCCCCACAATGCCGTCGGGATTTAGGCCGAAGAGCCGCTGGAAGACCATAACACTGTTTTGGGTTATGGGTCCGAAGGCACCGTCTACATTAAGGCGCGGAATATCCGGATATCGCACGCCCACTGTATTAAGGCAGCGTTGTATACGCTCCACATCGGCTCCGCGGGAACCTACCCTGATCAGCTGACCGGGATACGGCGGTATTCCTGGAGGCGGCGGAGGTGGAGGTGGAGGCGGAGGTGTTGGGGGTTGTGTGCCCGGTTCTTCGGGCAGGGTAATATTGTCACGTATACGCCAGTACACCGTGTACAATTGCCGCCAGGTTATTGGGCCTATTATGCCATCGGGATTTAAGCCAAATAGCCGCTGGAATGCCCGCACGGTTTCGGTCATGTCTCTGGTGAATGTGCTGTTGCGCAAAACAGGGGTAAGTTCGGGATAAAATTCTGCAATGAAATTAAGCATATATTGGGCTATTTGCACATCGCGGCCCCGGGCACCTTCGCGGATGACGGTCGTAGGTGGGGTGCGGCTAACGCCAATGACAATACCTTCGCTTGTCAGCTCACCCAGGCGGCCAACTGCCGAAAAGGTGCGGGAAATGCGGTTCCAGGTGTTGCGGTCAACTATGCCGTTTGGTGTCATCACACCTAGCTCGCGTATGCTTTGAAAAGCCCGCACCGCCGCCGCTGTTTGCGGCCCAAAAACGCCGCTGACATTGGTAATTGGTGGTATGGCCGGAAAATTGACCCTTATGCGGTTTAGCCATTCCTGCACCCGCCGCACGGCGGGGCCGCTCATGCCTTCGGTAAGGCTAAAGCCGGGGAAGGATTCTGTTACGCCGCCGATATTGTTGGTTTCTACAATCGTAACATCACGGGGATAATAGTGGCGCAAAATTTGTAAGGGGTTTAGCCCCTGCTGGGCTAATGTCACTGTGCCCCATTGCCATAGACCCGGGCACTGCACCCGTCGTCCGTCGCAATATTCAGCAAAAAATGGCTCCAGATGCCCTTCGCGCCTAATGAACCTGTTAAAAATTTGGTCCACCAGCCGGTCTATATTGCTAAAAATTTGTCCGCCGTCCACAAACATTTGGTCGAATTGGGTCGAATTTGTAATATCAAAATTATGCCCGCGCACCCTATACCATTCGGTGAAAATACGGTTAAGTGCCAGGGATATCTGGCAGTAAATATTGGCTTCCAGGGAAGCTTGGGGCCAGGTGGCAAAGATTTCGTGGCTGCATACATTTTTGATGTAGTAGGGGAAGGGGACGCGCACATTGCGGGCGTCACGGTCTGGGCGGCCCAGGTGTACGGTGATAAATTCCGGTATAATAACCTCGCTTAACAAACGGCCTCTTGGGCCTGCATTACTCCACTCCATAAAAGTCTCTTCCGGTGGGTCTACCTGCTTATTAGGTGGTGTGAAGATCTCGTTAACTTCGTCATGCCCCATGTCGGGCAACATATTAACAGGCAGTATGCTGGTAAGGGTGTCAAAAATCTCTACGTCGTGGACGATGGTTGTTGTGAAAGCAGGGGCGGCCACCTTTACATCACAAACCGAATATGGCACACCCATAAAATCAATATCCAGCGTTAGTTCTTTTGCGGGTGCGTCCAGGGGTACCGCCTCTGTTAATCCGCTTTCATCTGTGATTAAACGATGCAAAATCGTACCGTTTTTTGATATTATTACTTCGGCCTGTGCTATGGGCAAACTGCCACTTGCAGCGGTAACAACAACTTCCAAATATCCTCTTCCCATGCTCATCCTCCCGGCAGGGGACTTAAAGGAATCCCCAGTCAAATTCACTTCATAATATGCCGGGTTTTGATTTGTCGAGCCTGTGCAAGTGGATTTTTATGACATATTAACTCGTCAATTTTGTTTTAATTTTAAAGCCGAAGTATAAAACATGCAAAAGCCAAATTACCACAAGTATAACCCGCGGCGCAAATGGCGCAGAAGCAACATGCATCACAAAAAAACTGATGCCCATAAGTGCTGTTATTGCCGCTAGCAGGGTCAGTTTGGACTTGATGGTCATGGTTTTTTTCTTTGCCAGGCCTTCTATGTTGTTTTTGTAGAGACGGGTGGATATAAACCAACTGTTAAGCCTGTCAGAGCTTTTGCCGAAGCATATGGCGGCCAGCAAAACAAAGGGTGTGGTTGGTATTAAAGGCAGCAATATTCCGGCGGCACCCATGCCAAGAAAAAATAAGCCTAAAGCTGCGTATGTATATTTGGCAGGGTTGATTGGTTTCATGCCGCACTCCTTTTTTATAGCTATAATGGCCATAATATATTTACCTTAGCAGGTCAAACCGGTCGGCATCCATAACTTTATTCCACGCCGCGACAAAATCGCACAAAAACTTATCCCCGGCGTCGTCGCTTGCGTATACCTCTGCTATGGCCCTTAATTGCGAATTTGAGCCAAATATCAAATCCACCCGGGTTGCTGTCCATTTTTGTTTGCCTGTTTTTCTGTCTATGCCGTTAAATATATTTTTATCATTGGTGGGCCGCCATTGGGTGTCCATGTCCAAAAGGTTTACGAAGAAGTCATTTGTAAGAATTCTCGGTGTATCGGTTAATACTCCGTGGGGAGAATTGCCGTAATTATTGCCCAAAACCCTAAGGCCGCCCAGCAATACCGTCATTTCCGGTGCTGTTAGGCCCAGCAGCTGTGCTTTGTCAATCAGCAACTCCTCCGGCAATGCAGAGAATATTTGTTGCTGGTAATTTCTAAAGCCGTCATAAAGTGGCTCTAGCACTTTAAAGGACTGTACATCTGTTTGCTCTTGCGTTGCGTCTGTTCTTCCCGGAGCAAAGGGTACGTGAATTGGTGTGCCTGCGTGTTTTGCTGCAATTTCGATGCCCACAGCACCACCAAGAACGATTAAATCTGCAAGGGATATATATTTACCGCCTGTGTTAAATTCGTGCTGAATTTGTTCGTATTTTTTAAGCACTGCTTTTAATTGTTCGGGTTGGTTGACCTCCCAAGAAATTTGCGGCGCAAGCCTGATGCGCCCGCCGTTTGCCCCGCCTCTGCCATCCGAACCCCTAAACGATGCGGCACTTGCCCATGCGGCTTGGATAAGTTGAGGCACTGTTAAACCGGCCTCGGCTATTGTGGCTTTTAAATCTTCAATATCCCGGTCGTTTACAATATACCCGTCGCACCTGGGAACAGGGTCTTGCCACAAAAATTCCTCATCTGGCACATCATATCCCCAGTATAGGCTGGCTGGCCCCATATCCCTATGGGTCAGCTTAAACCACGCCTTGGCGAAGGCATCCGCAAATTTTGCCGGGTTGGCAAGGTAGTCTTTTGCGATTTTTTCGTAGGTTGGGTCAAATTTAAGTGACAAATCCGCCGTAGTCATCATAGGGCGGTGCTTTTTATCCGGAATATGCGCGTCTGCCACCATATCTTCTTCGGCACAGTCCTTAGCAAGCCATATATGTGCGCCAGCCGGACTTTTTGACAGCTCCCAGTCATATTTAAGCAGCACCCTAAGATAACCCATGTCCCATGTGGTGGGGTTTGGTTTCCAGGCACCCTCCAGCCCACTGCCTATGGTGTATTCCGCATTTCCTGTGCCAAAGCTATTTTTCCACCCCAGGCCTTGCTCTTGTATGAGCGCGCCCTCGGGCTCCGGCCCCAGATGCGTGGGCGGCGCGGCACCATGTGTCTTACCAAACGTATGGCCTCCGGCTATTAGCGCAACTGTTTCCTCGTCGTTCATTGCCATTCTGCCGAAAGTTTCCCGCACGTCTTTTACGGATTTTAGCGGTATGGGCTGTCCGTCCGGCCCTTCCGGATTAACATAAACAAGCCCCATCTGCACTGCGGCAAAGGGACCATCAAGCCGTCTGCCGCCTGCATATCTGCCATCATCACCCAGCCACTTTGTTTCCGAACCCCAATATACATCTCCCTGGGGCTCCCACACATCCTCGCGCCCGCCGGCAAACCCTATCAGCCTAACCCCCATGGATTCCATGGCACAGTTTCCGGCTAAAATCATCAAATCTGCCCAAGATATTTTTCTGCCATATTTTTTCTTTATGGGCCACAGCAGCCTTCGGGCTTTATCCAAATTTACATTGTCCGGCCAGCTGTTTAACGGGGGGAACCTTTGGGTGCCGTCCCTTGCCCCACCGCGGCCGTCTGTGGTTCGGTACGTACCGGCGCTGTGCCAAGCCATCCTGATAAACAAAGGCCCATAATGCCCATAATCTGCCGGCCACCAGTCCTGAGAATCCTTCATCATGGCAACAAGATCGTTTTTTAATGCCTGCAAGTCAAGAGTCTTAAATTCTTGGACATAATTAAACGCCTCACCCATTGGGTTGCTTAAATTCGAATTTTGATGCAATACCGTCAGATCCAGTTGGTTTGGCCACCAATCCCTATTGGTCATTCTGCCTTTTGTAAATGAATTTTTGTCCATTCCATATGCTCCCTTATGTTCTATCTACATTATTAATGTACGCCTGTATTTGCGGCAAAAGAACTGGGGCACGGCCGGCTGTTGCAGGGATTATCTCTATTTGGCTATATCAAACTGCAAACGCCCGGTTTTTTCACTTACATAAGGTCGGCGGTTTTGATATATTCATACTTCGGCAAGCGGGCCAATGCGTTGTGCATCGCACACAGGGCCACATACTCATTTCCGTCTCTTATCAAATAACTGCGGTTTAAATGGTCAACGATATGCTCTTTTTGGCGTACAGTTTCTCGTTCGGCAATATCAAAAGGCATATCCGAAAGAATCAGCCAATAATACTTTTGAACACCGCTATGACGGCGTCTGCTGTCAAAATGGTTTGCTTTTGTATCCAGTCCATATATGCAACCTCATCATCCGGCCCAAATAGGTGCAAAAGCCGTAATATCTCAAATTCATAGGCATTATCGGCGACAATATTTGTTTTTGGTGATATGGGAATAATGGTTTGAAGCTTCTTGCCGCCATTGTGTGGCGGTAAGTAAAATTTTTGGATATGCATAGGCGTTAAACGTCCTCATACGTCCATCGGTTATTTTGTTTTCGCGCAGCTGCCGTGCTATGTCCGCTTTTGTCCATCGGTAAATTTTTCGCCTCTGATAAGTGCGCGATTTGTTCGTATCATTAGCTCATAGGCCATCATATTTTTTCACCTCTGTTTGGCTGCCAAAGATGCTGTTTAAGGTCAACATTGCCATTCGATTTGAATGTAACGCCTTCGGATTCCAACATAACTCGTTGCTCAGGCCAGCCCGGTGCTGTTCGCCCCGCACTGTTTACAACACGATGGCTGTTTATTTTCCCTTCCGAAAGCATCATTACCCGCGCTGCATAACGAGAAGCCCCAGGCGAACCAGCCAAAGCGGCAAGCATACCGTATGTAAGGACGCGACCCCTGGGGATATCATTAGTAATGGTATAAATTTTGGATTTTAATGGACTTTGTTTCATGATCTTAGCCTCCGTTATACATTCAGCCACAGAGCAGGTCTTATGTCGCCATCTACCCTATACACATCATCACCGCAAAGAAAAAGCTCACCGTGATATCCAATGCTGTCGGCGGTGTGGCCTCGTCTGCCGGGCGACTGCAACCACCACCAGTCATCCGCCCCCTTGGTGTTTTGCGCTTTGCGCGCATGGTTGTATTGGTTGTAAATGCAGTCGCCGTATGGCGAATAACTGTTTTCGTCACAAGGTGTTATTTTGTCATGCTCCGCCCAATACCAGCCCTTTTTATTTTGCATATCGCCGCTGTCCCAAAATACTGTATTATTTCGTCATAACTTAACAAAAACACTTTATCGAAAGTTAAATTACCCCATTTTGTGCCATGCCAAGGGTTGTTGCGGTCGGTTAGTTTTGTTTTTATTATCCGAGATTTTTCCGCATCGGTAAACCTATCATAAAACTCTCCATTTAAATATCTGCGTAAATTGCAATGTTCCCACGTAATGTCGGTTAAGCCGTCGTCATACGGGGCTTTGCCGATGGTAGTCTCTGTAACAATAAGCGCACTGTTGTCATTAGACGCTTGTTCATGGGGATTTCTTTCGTTGTAACAGCCCGGGTTATAGATCAACTCGGTTGCAAACATTATAGCAGTGATTGGGTGTGGTTGCAACACGATTGGGGGGATGATCCTGTCTCCACCGTAAGTTACTACAGAAATCCTATGACTTACTACGACTTTTTGCCTGGCTGGGGTTTTCGTGCTATAATGAACTAATTACATCATGAAAGGTCGGATGCCTGTGAAGCAAAGCTCATCCAATATGAAGAAAAATGTGCTATTAATGTCTGTGTTGCGCCAACCTATGCGCAACTTGGTGCTGTTTTTGCTTATTGGCGCGGCGGCCTTTGCTTTTGTGTTGCGTACCACGGAGTTTTTGGTGGTACGGGACAGAATTTACGAAATAGGCGGCTTTTATCAGTCTATCGGATTTTTGCATATGCCCGGCGAGGCTTACAGCAATATTATTGACGGAGCCGATATTATTGCCGCCAGCCCCCATATGGGCATAGAAGATAGGCGGCGCGGTGCCGAGGCCGTTATGCACGGCATTCAAAATTATCATACTGCCGGCAAAATTGGTGATGCCGGTGGGGTTATTGTACATGGCACAGAGCTGGCTCATTCTCCCATACCGGAAAGGGTGCATTATGCTTATTTTTATGGCACCATTAATGCCATAAGAGAGTCAAATCACCCCAGAACCGGCCATTTTTTTGAACTGCGCATATCAGTGGATGAAGTTATTATAGGTTTTCCGGAGCATGTAATGGCGGGACATGATATGGTTATGCGATATTTTGCGGCGGATGCCGGCCCGTATGCCCTTGATGATATGGAAATTGGCGAGCGGTATCTTTTGCGGGGTGCTTTTTATTGGGTATCCAGATATGGCAGAGGTACCAGAACTTGGCCGCCTTTTCCGGGCACCGAATGGAATATTTTGTACATGCATCCTCTTATTGACTATCAAGAACTGTGGTATATGCATGTGCCCCAGGGGCAGGTGGATTTTAGTACGCCCGGACTGGAAAGCCTGGCGGCAGATATAGAACGCCAGCATTACAACCATAGTGCGTTGTGGCTGCGCACCACTGCTGATATGACGGCAATGCCCGTGATGCAGGAGGAATTTTCCAGAGTGGTTTTGGCAGAAGGGCGCTTTCTTACCCATGAAGACCATTTGGAACAGCGCCCGGTGGCTGTTATACACGCGTCCCTTGCTATGTTTAGGGGTATAGAGATAGGCGACACCATAACGGTAAGCATACCAAGAGACCAGCGTATTGTTGACACCCATGCTGTTATGCATCTAGGCGGTGGCGCACACGGAAATTTTGTATTTGGCGATGGCATGATGGATTTTGCCATAATAGGTAATCCGGATAGGTTTATTGTAGAAGGGCTGGAACTAGAAGTAGTTGGCACATATATCAAATTGCCCAATTCTCCTGATGGAACCAATTTGCACACTTTTACATCTATCCTTTTTGCAAATTATGTTTATATCCCAGATTCCCTGCTGCCCCCTGGTTTTATGCCCATTGACGCCCTGCATGGATACTCCGAATATTTGTGGGATTCGTGGTACAGTTTTACATTAAATAACTCAAGAAACGAACGGGCGTTTTTAAACGAAAACCGCGATGCTCTGGCTGCTTTGGGCATCGGTGTGCATATTTTGCCATCAGGAGCCGAAGGTTTTTGGGATATGGCAGAGCCTGCTTTGCTGTCCATAACATTTAATGCGGTGATGTTTTGGGTTGTGCTTATACTTGTCTTTGGCCTTATTGCCTTTTTATATCTGCATCAGCGGCGCAGAGATTTTGCCATATTGCGTGCTTTGGGCAATCCGGCAGGTAAGACTGTAAGGCAGGTGGTAACACCAGCGGCTTTGTTTGGTTTGCCTGCCATTGCCATGGGCGGCGCACTTGGTTGGCTTTTGGCTCTTGCCAGTGCCAGGGATACTTTGGAGCCTATGGGTGCTTTTGCGGATGTGGAGATAGCTTTGGATTTTCCGATAATATGGCTGCTTGCTCAACTTTCCGTAATTATCATCATCCTGTTGGCTATGGTGTACGAAGGGGCACATTTAACAAGCAAGCGGCCGGTGTTGGAGCTTTTGCAGGGCAAAACCACAAAGGCCGCCAAAAAGAATGGGGCGCAAAGTGTGGCGCGACCCCCGGCGGCAGCTGTGCAGCACAGTGGTTTTGAGAAAATTAGCAATGCATCCACAGCATCCCTGCTGCACAAGACCACCATAGAGCTTATGCACCCCACAAAAAATTCCCATAAAAACGCGGCCAATGCCCAATTTATTTTGCGCCATATAGTCCGTGCGCCTGTAAAATCCATTTTGACAATGGCAGTGGCACTGTTTTTTGTTGCTGCTTTTGGGGTGCTTAACCAAACCATTATAGGCACAGAAAGAGACATAGAACATCTGTACGACAACACCGTTGTGACGGGAGAATTGGGCCAGCTTAACCCCTTTATGGCCGCTGGTTCCACAGGCATAATGACCCGCCAGACCGTGGATAGAATCTTGAATTTAGGCTATTTTGAAAGCTATTATGCCGAGGCGGGTTTTAACGCATTTATTTTTCATGCCGGGGCTGACGGTAATTTCCCTACCGGTATAGAAGGCAACTTTTGGGATGAATTTTGGCAATACATCAGGGATGAATATTTTGGCTTTCCGGCGCGAAGAATGGACGGTATGCTTGCTTTTAATAATTCGGAAATATTTATGGAGGAATCTAGCCAACAACACAATATGCCCGGTGGTCTTTCTCCAGATATTATTGATTTTGCCGGTGTTGGTGTGGCAACAGACCCGCTGGAGATACAATTTGCCCCGGGTTTTGGCTGGGATGACTTTGTATACGATGATTCATCCTTGCAAACACCGGTGCCTGTCATATTGTCCGTTCGCACCTTAGAACAAAGGGGCCTTGCCGTGGGCGACACAGCTTTTGTGGGTCACACCCGCACTAATTCGCGCAGAGCTGTGGAATTTCCTATAAAAATCATTGGCGAACACAATGGCGGTGTCAGCCGGGATATCGGGAGCAATGCCACGCTTTTGCCTCTTTCGGCTTTGGCTTATGTCCGCGGGCAGCAGATGGAATATACAGTATTTCGTTTTGAAATAGACCCAGCATACAACAGGGAAATAACCACCGTACGCAGCGACATAGAATCTATAGCAGGAGCCCGAACCCAATCTATACGTATGCCTCTAAGTGTCTTAATTAATGACAACGAACTACGCACGGTGGTGGGCAGTTTGGAGCAAAATCTATATCTTTTGCAGCTGCTGTACCCAATGGCCATAATGCTGTCGGTTGTTATAGGCATCGGCATGGCAATGCTACTAATGCTGCAAAGTGCCAAAACCGCCGCCATTATGCGGATATTGGGTTATGGCAAAGGTCATGCAAGGGTAATGCTATGTACAGAACATATAATTGTGGCCATATGTGGCATTATAACAGGCTTGGCGGCCATGCCATTGTTTGGCATCGACCTTACCGTGCAGCTGCCGCTGCTGGCTGGGTTGTACTTGGCCGGTGTGGCCATAGGCTCTACAGCAGGCGCGGCTATCATAACCAGACGCGAACCCCTGGAATTGCTGCAAGTGCGAGAGTAGGGATATTTTGCAGGGGCGGATTTCTGTATCCGCCCGCCATAGGAGGAGAATTTCATGTTAAAAATAGAAAATGTAAACTATCGTTATAAAAACAGCGATCGGGACGTACTTAAAAATGTATGCGCTAATTTTGAAGGGGGCAAAATCCATGCTGTGGTAGGCCCATCAGGCAGCGGCAAAACCACATTGCTGTCCATAATGGCCGGGCTGGACAGACCATCCACAGGTTCGGTTGCAATAGACGACGATGAACTGGCCGCTATGGATCTGGATCAATACCGTAGAGAGCGCATAGCTATGATTTTCCAGGCTTTTCAGCTGTTTCCCCTGCTTACTGCCATAGAAAACGTATGCATCCCTATGCAAATGAATGGCCTGAGCAAAAAAGAAGCCCGCGAGCGGGCAAAGGATTTTTTGGAATCTGTGGGCATAGACGAAACCAAGCACAAACGCTATCCAGCCAACCTATCCGGCGGCGAACAACAGCGCGTGGCCATAGCTCGCTCCCTGTCTTCGGGAGCGAAGGTAATTTTGGCTGACGAGCCCACGGGCAACCTGGATGTGGCCAATGGCGATGCTGTTATAGCCATTTTGCGCAAACTGGCTCACCAAGACGGCTATTGCGTCATAATTGTTACCCATAATATGGAAATTGCCGACGAATCTGATGTAGTATATCGTATGTCCGACGGCGTGTTAACTGTGGTGTAACCTGCTCCCTCGCGCTTCTACACACTACCCGACCCATAAGTAAACCCGCGA
>Ga0123355_10007147_pt1 | contig 16667 bp, 17 predicted proteins | sample TergutEmb28metaG_3_FD_89872 | JGI IMG/M metagenome (GOLD analysis project Ga0123355, IMG submission 89872) | Embiratermes neotenicus P1 segment gut microbial communities from Petit-Saut dam, French Guiana - Emb289 P1 | ecosystem: Host-associated > Arthropoda: Insects > Digestive system > Gut ...
GCGGCGGGTTTGTGCTTGGTGGGAAGAATCCCACGCCCTCTTTTTGGTGCTACCGCCCCAAACCCCGTAAAGTCAAAACCAAAGGCAAAGGAGAACCCCAAACATGGACGAAAACATAGACGGGCTAAAACGTCAAATACAAATAAAATTCCGCGTCACCGAAGCGGAGCGCGATTTGATTTATGAAAAAATGCGGCTACTGAACACAAACAATCTCGCGGCCTATCTGCGGAAAATCGCCATTGACGGCTATGTGATAAACACCGACAATTCCGATCTGAAAGCCATCGCCGCCGAAATGCAGAAAATAGGTGTCAATATCAATCAAATAGCGCGGCGGGTGAATAGTTCCACCCGCATATACGAGCAAGACTTTGACGAGATGAAACGAGGGATAGATGATATATGGCGGTTACTAAGATTAAGCCTATCAAGGGCGGTCTAAAACGCGCCCTTGACTATATACAGAACCCCGACAAGACGGATGAGAAAATCCTTGTTTCGTCTTTTGGTTGCGCCTATGAAACGGCCTATGAGGAATTTGAGTTTACACTATCAAAGGCCATGCAGAAAGGTAATAACCTCGGCCATCATCTGATACAGTCTTTTGAGCCGGGAGAATCCACGCCGGAGCAAGCCCACGAGATAGGACGGCGGCTTGCGGACGAGATAACCAAAGGGCGGCATGAGTATGTTTTGACTACCCACATTGATAAAGGCCATGTCCATAATCACCTCATTTTTTGCGCCGCTAGTTTCATAGACCATAAAAAATATATCAGCAACAAGAGAAGCTATTACGAAATCCGCAATTTCAGCGATAAACTGTGCAAGGAATACGGCTTGTCTGTAGTCGTGCCGGGACAGGATAAGGGTAAACACTACGCCGAATATGCCGCCGATCTGATGGGCGGCAGTTGGAAAAGCAAGTTAAAAACCGCTATTGACACCCTCGTACCCGAATCAAAGGACTTTGAGGACTTATTAAAGCGGCTGGAAGCTACGGGACATGAGATAAAGCGGGGCAAATATATCTCCGTCCGCGCCCCCGGTCAAGAGCGGTTTACCCGCACAAAGACGCTGGGCGTAGACTACACAGAGGGCGCAATCACAAAGCGCATAGCCGGAGAATATACCCTAGCCGCGCCGCCCGCAGAGCATGAGGGCAATGTGATTGAGTTTGCCGCCGCGCCCGGTGATAGCGCGGGTATTGACGTTGATATGTTCGCCGCCGCTACCACGCAAGACACCCACACATACACCCGGCCAGCTCCCGCCGTCAATCTCATTCAAGATATAGAAAACTGCGTCAAGGCACAGCAGAGCGCGGGCTTTGCACGTTGGCAGAAAATTCAAAACCTAAAAGAAGTCGTCAATACGATAAATTTCATCACGGAAAACAAGCTCTTGCAATATGGAGATTTGGAATCTAAGGCCGCCGAAGTCGCCGCCGCCTTTGACAGTACCGCTGATACTTTGAAAGTAGCAGAAAAACGTCTTGCAAATATGGCGGGGCTTCTGAAAAACATATCCAACTACCAGCAGACCAAGCCCATCATTGACGGCTTGAAAACGGCCAAGAATAAGGACGCATACAGGCGCGAACATGAGAGTGCCTTTATACTCCACGAAGCCGCCGCCAGAGCGTTAAAAGCCCACGCCGGAGAGGGCGGCAAGTTGCCGAATCCCTCCACACTCCAAGCGGAATATATGCGGCTTACAGAAAAGAAAAATACTCTCCGCGCGGAATATGGCAATCTAAAGCAACAAGCGCGGGAGTATGGGGTAATCAAGAAGAACGTGGACAGCATACTAAACCCGGATATGGAACGGGTGCAGAAGAAAGAGCGAAGCGCGGAATTGTAGATACGGACAAATACACATTGACAACCATCTATGTATCGCCTTATAATAGATAGACATTTATCTATGCGAGGTGGTAAAAATGATTGAACAGTATACAGAATACGCCCTGCTTTTCAAGGCACTATCTGACCCTAATAGGGTTATGATTGTGGATATGCTTTCTTGTGGTGAACTTTGCGCCTGTAAAATTTTAGAGCGGTTTAACATTACGCAACCGACATTATCCCACCACATGAAAATCCTTTGTGATTGCGGTTTAGTGAATGGGCGCAAAGATGGAAAATGGACGCACTACTCTTTGAACGTCGAAACTGCTCTGAACTTTAGGGCGTTCCTAAAAGAAATCACCACAACAAAGCCGGATTGCATATGTAACGAAAAAGTTTGTGGGGGCGATTGCAAATGACAAAACGAACTTCCATTAGTGAGTTATCCGCTGAATTTATAGGCTCAATGTTTTTGGTTATGGCGGCGGTTTCATCCATGATATTTTTTGTCTATGCATTGGAGAGTAGCAAAAGTGTTGCGGTACTCGCAAATGCTGTTGCAGTAGCCTTTGTGCTTATGACGCTTATTGAAATGTTTGGCTCTGTTTCAGGCGCACATTTTAACCCTGTTGTGACTTTGATTATGTTATTGGAAAAGAAGGTCAGCGCAAAAAAAGCGGCATTATTTCTACTGGTTCAAACCATAGGGGGAATTGTGGGAACGGCATTAACACACCTTATGTTTTGGGAGGAAAAGGGCTTTGTATTCTCTGTTTCTGAAAATGTGCGAAGCCACGCGTATTTAGGAGAAGTGATAGGCACTTTTATTTTAATCCTTGCTATTCTGATGCTAGTCAAGGGGAAATCAACTCATGTTCCTATGATGGTTGGTTTTTTGGTCGGCGGCCAGCTTATGGCGACATCTTCTACTATGTTTGCAAATCCACAAGTTACAATTGCGCGTATGCTCACAAGCACTACCTCTGGTATTCGTCCGATAGATGGCTTGGTTTTTATCATTATGCAGTTTATTGGTGCGTTGTTGGCGTATGCGGTTTATAAGCTCATTTTCTCAAAAAATACATATGGAGTGGAGGAAAAATAATGTCTTGCGAGAATGTAAAAGAATGTGCGTGTCCTAAAACTACTTGCCCAAACCACAAAAAATGTTGTGCCTGTGTGATAAAACACAAGGAAACAGATAGTTTGCCATTTTGCTTGTTCCTAAATAATGACGGAGATAAGAGCGTAGCGAATTATTATGAGAAGTTGAAAAAGCGGTTTGAGAAATAAAAAAAGAGCGCGGCCAGCCGTCAAAATGACAGCCAGCCGCGCCCTTTTTGTATGGGTGTGGTGTGCTTTATTCGTCTGTTTCATCTGCCGGGACAAAGGCATTGTCTGCGTACTCCTGTTCGTCCATCATAGCCAGCTTGCGGATCGCGCCCTCTGCTACGGTTATCATGTCGTCGTCCATGTGCTGGATTGCTTCTGCAATCTGCATGATGGTGTCGGTGCGGGTGTCGCCTAAGTACATAGCGATAAGGTTTATTTCCTCAACGGTGAAATTTCCGATGGTCATTTTTAGTCCCCCAATCCTTTGTTTTGTGTGTTGGTTTTTTGCGGTGCTGGTTTCTGCTCTGCAAGCTGTTGTTTGTGCGTGGCTATGGTCTGCCGGATAGATGGCTTTTCCTCTTTGGGCTTGGATGTAGCGGCGGCGCGGGTCTGCCCGGCCTGTTTGTCTTTCTTCATAGCGTCGGAAAGGTCGGTGAGGTTGATGGTTTCCCCGGCTTTTACTTTGGCCTCGATGGCCGCTACATTTTCACCCTGCGCCGGGGCTTTGGGTGGTGCTGTGTCGCCCTGCTGGACAGGTGCGGCGGCGGGTGGTTCAGCCTTGCCGCTTTGGTCTATGGTGTTCTGTACGGCGGTGGAATGGTGCTGTATGAAGTCGGTGTTTAGGGTGTTCATGCGCTCCTTTAGAGTGGGTAAATCCGGGCTTTGGGCGGCGTGGACTAAGAGGGCTTTTAGCTCCGGGTGCTGGTTGGGTATGCGCTCGTTTGCTTGCTCTAACCGCTTTATTCCCATAGCAAAAGCCGCTTGTCCCTCTGCTTTGTTGGGGTCGGCGGCCTGTATGGTATCGTTTTGCTTTTGGAAGTAGTCGGCTACGGTCTTGAGGTCAACGGCTGGGGTGTTTACTTCCGGCGCGGCTTGCTCCGCGATCTGTTCTTTATTCTGTGTCAGTTCTGCAAACTGTTTGTCCACCTCGCCAATAATCGCGTCGGCTTCTTTGCGTATGGTGTCAAGAGAGGATTTGAGTACGTCAAGCTCCTTGCCGCCGCTCCACCCGGCAATGTAGCCGAAAGAGTAGTCGGACGTATCAAGGCCGTAATGCTGGCAAACGGTGTAGGCGATACTTTCCGCTTCCACTTCACGGGTGCGGCTGTCTGGCCGCTCGTTTAGGGGTGTGTCCTTGTCTATGTCGTGGATTCGGGCGTGGGCGATTTCGTGTATAAGGGTTTTGACGTTTTGCAGTTCGCTCATGCCCTCTTGAATGGCGATACGCTTTTCTGCAAAGTGGAAGTACCCCTTTGCACCTGTGGGGATTTTCTCAAAATCCACCGGGACGGGTGAGGTTTTTTCTACTGCGGCGAAAAATTCCTTGTATTGCTCGACGCTCCCGGTTAATTCTGTAGCCAGCGTTGGCAAGGGTTCGCCGTCGGTCTGTGATACGTCAAAAACGGTGGCCACGGTAAAGGCTGGGATAGTGATTTCTTTTTCCTCTTTCACGGGTTTTCCGTCTGCACCCATAACAGGCTTACCCTTTGCGTCTAACTTGTCAACCTCCTTTTTCGCTTTGAACGGTGCGGGGGCTATGATTTTGATACCTTTTTCGCCCTTTTGTACTTGCCGCTTAAAGTCCTTTTGCCAAGCATTGAATCCGGCTACACGGGTCGCGTTGGGCTTTTGCATAGCAATCAAAAGACAGTTATTCAGGCTGTAGTTATGGAATTTTGAAAAGGTTTCAAGACAGCGTTTGTATTGTTCGCTCTGGAAAATACCCTGTACGCCAGTTTCCAGCTTGTCCGTGATTTCTTTGAGCTTGTCGCGGGGGTTATCGGCCTTTAGAACGAACGGCGCGGCGGCGACTGCCACGGCGGGGGCGGCGTTTGGTTGGTCGGTGTCCTTTGTGGTTTGGGATTGCTCTGGGGGCTTTGTGGCGGTCTGTTGTTGGGGTGTCTGATCGGTGGTTTGCTCCTGTGCCTTTGGTTCTTCACCCGCCACGGTGTAGCCCGGTAGCAGTTGACCGTTGACTTTGAAGCAAGCGGCGTGTTCCGGCGGTATGGGCGGGGATATTTCGGTAAATAAATGTGCGTGGGCTTTCTCCCGGCCAGCAAGATATTTTTCCATATCTGCCCTGTCTGTGTAGAGCTTCTTATCCTGTCCGGCAATCTTGCCGTCTTGCATATCTCCCGGTGTTTGTGGGCGAACGCTCCAAGATAATTCCCACGCCACGGGCACGGACTTTTCCGTTTCCCTGTCGTAGCGTGTGCGTTCGTAGACGTGGTAAGACATGGCGTAAACTTCATTACTCTTGGTCTTGCGATCTCTGTTGTTTGGGTCTGCTTGCCATTCGTTAGAAGTGTGTTGCACCTGGGGCGTTCGGACATACTCAATCGCTTTATTGAGGGATAAAGTTTGCCCGGCCTGTGCTTCCCATGCTTTGCTTGCGTCTTGCAGATTGGCGAAAATGGCTTGCTCTGCTGTCGCGCTTTCTTCACGCATAGTCTGTAATTGCTCAAGCGGCAAGGCTGTTAATTGGGATATGTCCGCACTCTTTGTTTCAAAATAAATATGGCGTTCGATTCTCATTTCTGCACCGGGCTTTAATGCGTCCCGGTCGTAGCTGTTGTATGACATCAATTCTCACTTCCTTTCGTGCAAAAAGATACTTTCGGGGTGTGGGTACTCCCACAAAAGGGGTACGGGGATTCTCTCCGCCAAGCAAAACCGCCGCCACTAGGGATTCCTTGCCCGTAGGGTAAGGGGCGGCGGTTTTACGGCAAGTGGGGTACGCTTCGCGTGTACCGCTTGCCTATGCTTGCGGGTAACTTTATTCTTTGGGTTTGGTGTCCGGGAAGTCTAGGCGGTAATTGACGTACTTCCCGCCTGTGTCGGCTAGGAGGATAACCGCGTCATAGGTCTTGTCTTTCTTCTCGGAATATAGCCCTTTGACTTTGGCTTTGCCGCTCTTTAGAAGCTCGGTAGCTACGGCCTTTGTAAGTTCCTTTTTTCGGCTCGTAAAGAAGCGGTCAGACTTCCACATGACAAACTGGCAATCCCGGTTTTCACAATGGAAGTTCTTTTTACTTTCCAGCACGTTACCACCGCAACGGGGGCAAATGCCGATTGCTTCCCGTGGCGTACCGAACAGGCTTTTGTATTCCTCGGCTGGGTCGGTGTTACCGTCCACCAATGCCCGCGCCATGTCCTCAATGTCACACATGAAAGCGTCGGGGTCGGCTTCGCCTTTGGCTATGAGGGTCAAGGCGTTTTCCCATTGCGCGGTCAGCTCCGGGGATTTGAGCGGGTCGGGCAGAATCCGTATCAGGTTCTCACCGTCCGGGGTGGGTATGAGTTGCCGTCCCTTACGGGAGATAAAGCCGCCTGTCACCAGCTTTTCAATGACAGCGGCACGGGTAGCGGGCGTACCCAAACCGCGCCGCTCGGCTTCGTCTGTGGTATCTGCCGCGCCCGCGTTTTCCATTGTGGAAAGTAGCGTGTCCTCGGTGTAGGCTTTGGGCGGCTGGGTGTAGTGTTCTGTGACGGTAGCGGCGGCCTTGTCAAAGGTCTGCCCCTCGCTGATCGGCGGGAGTGTGCCGCCGTCCTCTGTGTCAGCGTCTTTCGCGTCCGGCGCGGTGGTAAAATGCCGCTCGGCTTCTTTCCAGCCCTCGGTTATGGTCGTTTTGCCTTTGGCGGTGAAGCGGTAGCCGCTACACTCAAATACGGCGGTTATGGCTTCGTAAAGGTGCTTGTCACCAACGGAGCACACCAGACGGGCGGCGGTGAGATAGAGAATATTGCGCTCGGCGTCGGGTAGTTTGGAAAGGTCGGCCTTTGCGACTTCGGCGGTGGGGATAATGGCGTGGTGGTCGCTCACCTTTTTGTCATTGACTACTTGCCCGGTGTTTATGGGAACGTCCATAGCCCCACCCATCAGCCCGGCGGCGGTCTGCACAAGTGCGGGAATACCTGCCGCCATGTCGGAAGTGATAAAGCGTGAATCCGTCCGGGGGTAGGTTATGAGCTTGGCTTCATATAGCTTTTGTGCTACGTTTAGGGTTTCTTGTGCGGTGTACCCAAACAGGCGGTTACTCTCACGCTGTAGGGCTGTGAGGTCAAAGAGTTTTGGCGGGGATATGGTCTTTTGCTCTTTGGTGACAGACGCACAAACGGCTTGCTGGTTATGGCAAGCCGTTTGTATATTGGTCGCTTCCTGTGGGTCGGTGATGGTTTCGCTTTGGGCGGTGATTGCGCCGTCCATGTCCAGCTTGACACGGTGGTATTTCTCTTTGACAAAGCCGGATATTTTCGCGCTTCGCTCGGCCAGCATGGCAAGGGTTGGGGTCTGTACTCTGCCGACGTTTAGCGTCCTGTTGTACAGGGTGGAAAATAGCCGGGTGGCGTTTATGCCAATGAGCCAGTCAGCTTTTGCGCGGCAGATTGCGGAATGATACAGAGGGTCGTACTCTGTGCCGTCTTTCATGTTGTCAAACCCGGCCTTGATTGCGCTTTCTTCCATGCTGGAAATCCATAGACGGGCAAAGGGCTTTTTGCACCCGGCCATGTGGTAGACAAAACGGAAAATGAGTTCCCCCTCGCGCCCTGCGTCTGTGGCGCACACTAGGCTTTCCACGTCTTTACGGTTCATAAGGGAACGCAAGATACTAAATTGCTTGTCTTTGCCCTTGAACACAATGTACTTCCACTCGTCAGGGATAATGGGTAAATCCTCGCGCCGCCACTTGCCGTATTGTTCGTTATAGTCGTAAGCGTCAGCCAGCCCTACAAGGTGGCCGACACACCATGAAATGATATAGCTGTTTCCCTCGATGTAGCCGTCTTTGCGCTCCCGCGCACCAAGTACGGCGGCTAGGCTCATACCTACGCTGGGTTTTTCTGCGATTACTAAAATGCTCATGATTCGTCCTCACTTTCCGGGTCGGTGGCCGTGAAGTCCGGCATATCGTCCTCGAAGTCTGTTTCGTCTAAGATTGCACCGTCTAAATCTTCCTCGTCCTCGTCAAACACAAACTCGTCAATGTCTGCGGGGACTGCGCTCTTTGTGCCTTGCTGTGGCTTTAGTACCTTGAAATAGTAGTAAGCCCCGCCGCCAATGCCGCCAATCAGCAGAACCATAAGGAGTACGCCACCGATACCGCCGCCGCTTTCCTCTGGTGCTGGTTCGGGTTCTTCTTCCGGCTCTGGCTGTATTTCTGGCATAGGTTCAACGGGCGGGGTCGGCATGGGGCGTGGGGCTTCTTCGTTTAGAATCGTCCATAAGTCGTATTCGTCCACTTGGTTCAAAAAGTGTACATTGTTGCGCTCTCCCGCCCGGTCTATGATGATGTAGAAAAAGTGACCGTTTCGCGTTACTACGGTGATAAATTGCTTATCCTCGGCCTGTTCGCCCTCGAAGTCGTCCACAAGGTTCATGTTACCCGGTGGGGTCAGCGTTTGAGGGTCGCGGGGTGGGCTTGGCTCTGGTGTCGGCGTAGGCGTAGGTTCGGGGCTTGGCGTGGGTGTTGGGGTCGCGGTTTGCTCTTGCTCGGTTTCGCAATCGTCCGCGCCCGGTGGTTTGGCGTAAGCCGTGGTAGATACGCCGATCAGCAGAACGGCGACAAGCGCAAATGCGGCAAAGCGGCCTTTGCTTCGTTTCATAAAAAATACCGCCCTGTAAATGGCGGCAAGTAGACAGGTCTGTTTAGCCCTCATGGTTCATGTCCTCGCTTTCAAGTTGGGCGGTTTCGCCCTCGGTTTGGTCGGTGCTGTCTGGCTGGTTCTTGCGTTTTTTCTCCCGCCTTGAATGTATCTGCTCCGGCTCTGGGTTGGTGTCGCCGGTAATCGCGCCAAGTAGTACCGGGGGAAGCTCCCCGCCACTCATAAAGGTATATAGTTCCTCACGGGATAGGTTCAAAGCCCGGATTTGTCGGACGATTTGCAAATTCTCCTGTTCCGTCCGTTGCCCGTCAATCTGTTTTAAGATGGCTTGCATAGCCGCGATTTTCTCCCGCGTCTTTTGCTCTTGCCGTGCAATGCGTTCTAGTTTTTTCATAGTGCGTATGCGCTCCTTTCGTTTTGTGAAATATTAGGTTTCCGGCAATCTGCCAAAGACCAGAAAGTGCTGTGTCCAGTAGGGCGTTCTAATGCTGGCATAGCTTACGGGGCTTCCGGCGTGAATCATCATGCCGTCGCCCACATAGATACCTACATGGCTTGCGCCCCGTGTGTTGTATGTGCCTTGAAAGAATACAAGGTCGCCGGGTCGGGCTTCATACGCCGGGATAATGGTAGTATGGTTTAGTAGCCCGTTGGCCGTGGTGCGCCCAATACTCCCAAGGCCGGATTGCGTGATTACCCACCACACAAAGCCGGAACAATCAAAGCCCGTGGCCGGGTTCGAGCCGCCCCAAACGTAGGGGTAGCCTAGATACCGTTCCGCAACGGCAATCATGGCGGCGAAGTTATCATCTGCTAGAGCTTCCGGGGGTATCTCGTAATGTTGGGCGTTGGGGCTACCGCCGAACAAGTCCGGCCTATTGCCCCGCGTTTCCATGTAGACGTGCCACATTTCCACTTGCTCCGGCGTGAGATTTTCCAGCGCGGCGGTTGGCATGGTGCGGTTTACAAGGGTCACTTCTAGGACGTACCAGTTATATTGCACCGTCACCGTGTAAGTGTAGGTATTGCCGTCCGCGTCTGTGCCTGTGCGGGTTTCTGTCCGGGTGCGGACTTCTACAATGGGGGTGATGGTAAGGGTGTACTGTCTTGCGAATAGCGCGGCAATGGCGGCCTGTACTTCCGGGTCGTCCATTGTAAAGGCGTGGAATCGCGCTGTGAGGTAGCTGATAAGCGCGTGGGGGTCGTGGCCGATTGCGTCAAGGTTGAATCGGTATTCATCGTAGCCGGGAAACTCGTTGTGGATATTGTTGATACGGTTCTCTAGTGCATTTTCTAGGGCTACATAGTTTCCGTGTGCGCCTAAAATGTCCGCGTCCTCGGCGGTGTAAGATGTGCCTATGAGGGTATTGAAACCGCCGCCAAACATGGCGATACAAGAAGATACACCCGTCATTATCAGCATGAGCATAAGGAGCAACACGCCGAACAGGAAAAGCGTTTTTTTGACCTTAATGGATTTTATTGTCCGTATGACTGCGCTACCGACGCGCCGGGTGGCTTTCTTGGCTGTACCCGCCGCTTGCTGTACCCCTTGATTACCCTGTCGAAAGGCTTTTGCATACTCCCGCTTGATTCTGCGCTTGTGCAGGGCTTTCTTTAGGGGATTGGCTTTTCTTAGCTCCGGGTTACGCCGTAAACTGCGCTCATACAGGGCTTTGGAGTTGGCTTTGATTGCCTTTTCCTCTGCGCGAAGTGCCGCCCGGTGGGGTTGTAATTTCAACCGTCTGTAGCCCTCGCCAACTTTACGCGCTCCATACTCTGCGGCTTTCTCTGTAGTGTGTGCCGCCTGTACGCCTGTGTTATCGCCCTCAACTTGGCTCACCTTGCCATGTACAAAGTTAGCGGCTTCACGCTTTGGGCGGTCTAGGGCGTGGGTTAGCTTGCCGTTGGGTGGTTTATCCCGGTCTTGAAACACAAGGCGCGTTTCAGCTTTGCCGCTTGGCTTATCTGAAACGCGCTCTATGGTTAGGGATTTTTCCTTTGGCACTTTCGCCCGTGTCTTTTCGTAACGCTTGGCGGCCTTGTCAGATTTGCGGACAGGTTTTGTCATTGCCGGATCTGTCCGCTCTGCGTCTGTGAATTGTAGGCGGGACGTTTCCGGCTTTTGCTGGTAGCCCTCGTATATCTCGGCGTTGGCTTTTCGTGCCTTGCGTTTTTTTGCCGCTTGCCGTTCAGACTGTACCCGGCCTACTGCGCCGCCGAAAATGTGCGTACTATCGTCGCCGGGATTTTGTGCATTTCGGGCGGGGGTGGCTTCGGTATCTCTTGCGCTGATATTCGCCGCGCCACCTGTAGCTTTGTTGACTTCCATTGCACCGTCACGGGTCATTTGTTGTACGATTTTATCCCCGGATTTTAGTTCTTTCAAAGTTTTATCCCCCCTTTATTCGTTCATCAGCAAGGCGGCAATATTCGGCGTTAATGTCAATGCCGATATATCGCCGCCCATGTTGTAAAGCTACCAGTCCGCTTGTGCCGCTCCCAAAGAACGGGTCAATCACTATGCCGCCCGGTGGACACCCTGCCAGTATGCACGTTTGGGCTAACTTCGGCGGGAACGCCGCGAAGTGCGCCCCTGCGTAGGGTGCGGTGTTGATACGCCACACGTCGCGCTTATTGCGAAAGACAGGGATTTCCTCGTCGCGCACAGACCCCGCCGCTCGTGGGCTGTTTATGCCCTGTGCCGCTTGTCCTGTTATACCGTCGGCGTACTTGTGTTGCCCTCGGCCGCCTTTTAGCCGTTTGATAGAGGATTCTGCCGTAGGTTCTGCGATTGCCAGCCAGTCATAGTAATATTTCTTTGACTTGGCAAGCAAAAATACAAATTCATAGCTACGGGTCAAGCGGTCTTTCGCGCTTTCCGGCATGGCATTTCCTTTTTCCCATATTACAGCGTTACGCAAGTACCAGCCATCATCACGTAAGGCAAACGCCAAAAGCCACGGTATGCCGATTAAGTCCTTTGCCTTGCAACCGGGCGCACGGTGATTGACTGATACTTGCTGTCCATTTCTGCCTTTGGGATTTTTGGGGTCGTAGTGGAGGCCCTTGCTCCCGGTGCCACAATAGGTGTCGGCGATATTTACCCATAGCGTACCGTCCGGGCGTAGCACCCGCCACACTTCACGGAACACGGCGACAAGCCGTTTGATATATTGCTCTTGTGTATCTTCGCGCCCAATCTGTCCGTTCGCCCCATAGTCCCGCAAACCGTAATATGGCGGTGAGGTCACGCAACAATGGACGCTTTCGGCGGGTAGGGTTTTCAGCATTTCCACGCTGTCACCGTTTAAGATAATGTTCGTTTCCATAGCCGCCCCCTTAACCGATAGCACTTTCAGATAAACGGGTGGACATGATTTTATATAGCTGGGTATGTTGCGGGAAATTATCTACAAAAGGCAAGACTGTGCCGCCAAAGATAATAAGTCCCTCGCCAGCTTCGGAATTGGTGACATAGGCCATCTGTTTTGGGGATAGGTTCAGCCGTTGGGCTAAAATCTCCCGGTCGCCCGCGCCCTGATTGAGTAGCAGTAGAAAGTCGCTGTTTTCTAGGACATTTTGAATCTCCGGGCTTGCTAGTAGCTCGTTGACGTTTTGGGTGATTCCTGTGGGAATACCACCCCATTTGCGGAAACGCTTGTATATCTCGCCCGAATAGGCCGCCGTCTGCGGCTCTTTGAACAGTAGATGAAACTCGTCCATAAAGTAGCGCGTGGTCTTTTTCGCCGCTCTGTTGGCTGTAACTCTGTTCCAAACTTGGTCTTGAATAATGAGCATACCGAGCTTCTTTAATTGCTTTCCGAGTTGCTTTATATCAAAGCAGACTATCCTGTTTTTTACGTCCACGTTGGTACGGTTGTTGAACACATTTAGACTGCCGTGGACATAGATTTCAAGAGAAGTTGCTACCCTTTGGGCTTCGGCTTCCGGCTGTTTGCGTAACTCGTTGTATAAATCTTCGAGTATCGGCATTTTGGCCGGGTCAGACGCGCCGCCGTTAGCCGCCACGTCTGCGAAATAGTCCCGGTAGACGTTCCCAACGGCGCGGTCAATGACGGAGATTTCCAAAGGTTCAAGCCCTTTCTTGCCGCCTATAATTAACTCGCACATGGAAAGGATAAAGTCCGCTTTGAGAGCTACCGGGTCGTCCTCGTCGGAGTAGTTGAGGTTAATATCCATCGGGTTTACAAAGTGCTTGCTGTTCTGTGAAATGACTATGACTTGCCCGTGAAGCTCATGGACAAGTGGGGTGTATTCTGATTCCGGGTCGCATATAATCACATCGTCCGGGGTTATCAAAAAAGCGTTGGTTATCTCACGTTTGGCCGCGAAACTCTTACCACTCCCGGGCGTACCTAAGATTAGACCGTTGGGCGTTTTAAGGGTCTTTCTATCAGCCATAATCATGTTGCCGGAAATGGCGTTACGCCCGTAATACAGAGCTTCGCCGCCTTGGAAAATCTCCCGCGTGATGAACGGGATAAACACCGCCGCGCCGGAGGTGGTAAGCCCGCGCTGTATGGGGATTTGATTCACCCCAAGCGGCAGAGAGGACATAAGTCCCTGCTCTTGCATATAGTCCAAACGGTGCAGGGCGCAGTTGTGTTTTTGCGCTATCCCGGACATTTGGAAAACCCGGTTATCTAGGCTCTGTTTAGACCCCGCCACGTTGAGGACAATGACCGTGAGCAAGAACATTTTTTCGTTGCGGTTCTGTAAATCCTGTAGTAATTTCTTGGCTTCGTCGCCGTAGGTGTTGAGGTCGGACGGCATTATATCCATGTCGTAGCCGCTTCTAACTGCTCGTTTTTGCTGGTCAATCTTCATGCCGTCTAAGTCCGTAATTTTGCGCTTAATCATCTTGACCGCTTCGTTTTGCTCCACGCCCCGGATATGCAGGGTCACGGCTACATTGCCGTCCACTTCTAGGAAGTCGGCCAGTATACGGTCATTGAGTTCCGGCGCAAGGATTTGCAAAAAGCTCACCGCGCCGATCTTGCCGCCTACCCGGAACGTGCGCCCCTCGCCAAAGTGGAAAGAGGTAGGCGCGATATAGTCCTTTGTTCCCATGCCCGTTTTAGAAAGCCAGTCCCAATCAAAGGCAAAGGGTTCTGTCGTGCCAAGATGTAGGACACCGTGCATGACGGCAAGCCGCTCTTTGCCATTGAGCGGACGCGCCGCCGCGCCCATCAGCTTAAAGTGGTTGAGTATATCCATCTCGATACGGCCAAGCCGCGCCTTTGCCATCTTGGGGCTGTCGGCTTCAATGGAGAATGTCAGATACTTTGTCCGCACAAGGCCGTTATTGCCTTTCTCTAACTGGGTTTTGAGTATGCCGCCGTACTCGTCCCGGATATGGTTAAACTCATCATCTGCGGCGGGTATTTCTATCGCCTTGTGAAATTCCTCTTTCGCGGCGCGACGGCTGATGAAAGTTTCCTGTACGGAGATAGACGGGTCAAAGTAGTTGTAAAAGTCGCAAAGATTTTCAAAGATGGCGGTCTGCTCGTCCTTGCTGGCAAGCATATAATTCACGTCGGAAAATTCAAGGGTCTTGCTGTATAGCTTATCCGTCACCCTGCACACCCCGTCCGGGTAGACGGCAAGGTACGGGATAGACGCTTGTACACTCTGGGGCTTGTTGGGGTCGCCTTTTGCGGCGGTCACGGTCTTGTCGATCTGCCGCCTTTGGCTTCGGGTTAGCTTCGAGAGTGCGCCGCCCGGCTTTTTTTCTTTGGGCTTTAGGTGTTTACCGCCTTTGGGTTTTGTTAGAAACAATGCTTTGTACCTCCTTGTATAGCTGGGTTTGCCGCGCTGTGGCGGTGTATAGGTTATTGGTCTGGTATGTCCGTATCTTGGGGCGCGTGAGCTTCACGGAGATAATGCACCGCATGAATTTTTCCAGCGGCATACCGTGCTTCTCGTACATGGCGAACAGAAACCACGGAAGCATAATTAGAATCATCAGAAATGCCGCCGCGCTGGTGGGCACATTGCCCCGTAGCAAAAAGAAAAGCGGCAAGCCTGTTGCCGCCGCCGCGCCGAAACATACCGTTTGTCGCTTGGTTAGCCCCATGATAAACTTGGACTTTACCACCGTTAAATCTTTGGGGATTGATACATAGGCCACTCAAAAGCTCCTTTCTCGCGTCTAGGACGCGTTAAATATTGACTTGGCAAGGCTTCCCGATTTCATCATGGCGAAACACAATATGACTGTGTAGCCCGCCACCATGAGCATGGCCGAATTGACATTGTTGGAGATAATCATGTCATTCACCAGCACGGCATATATGCCGACACATACCATGAGGAAAAAGCCTTGAAAGCCCAGCGCGAATAAATTTCGCAAGTAGTTTTGTCCCATATTGCCCCATGTTTTGCTTGTCATTGTGGCAAAGGGGATAGGTGCAACGGAACAGGTCAAATAAATCTCAATCATACGCCCGTAGAGTATCACGGTGATAATCACGCCCATAATTTGCAGGGCAAACCGCACAAGGGTTGATTGAATCATCAGTAGTAGCAGTTCGGGGATTCCCATTGCTTCTAAGTCCATAGCGGCAATGGCCGCGTCTATGTCTATGGCTGTGTTGCCGCTTATCACACCCGCCGCGCTTGATACAACGTGCTGGGCAAGGTCGAAAACGGCCATTGTAATATCAAAGGTGTGGGCGACGATCAGCACCGCCACCCACGCCTTGAAAATCCACTTGAAAAACATAAACGTGTCCACGTTATCGCTAAACGAGTTCTTCTCCGTTATCATCGTGATAAGCTCTACGCATAGCACATAGGTAATGATAATTCCGGCGATAGGTACAATCACCGTTTCAGATAGGGTCTGAATGAGGGCGAAAATATTTGCGTTCCAGCCCTGCGGCGTTTGCCCCACTTGTGAAGCGATTGTACCTACCCGCTCGTTTACGTCCCCGAACATACCCGACAAGTTGGCTTCGATTGCTCCGATAAAAAGCTCTCTGATCCAGTTTGTGATTGCGTCAAGTATGAACGACATAGGCGATTACCCCTTAACCGAGTACGCCGGACAGAAGCGGCACGAGCAAAAGCCCGATAAGTGCCACGCCGCCACCAGCGACAAGTTGTTTTACGCCTTGTGACTTGCTGGCGGGGTTGTCTTGGCCGTAGCCCTCTAAAAGATTGATACCGCCCCACAAGCACAAGCCCGCGCCGAGGGCGATTACCAGCGTTTGCAATACATCTACTGCGCTATTAAAAAAATCCATGTGTGACCTCCTAAAGTCTGTTTTGTATTTTTGTTGCGGTCATTGCCGCGTGAAAAAGGGCATAAAAAAACGCCGCACGTTTCGATAAAAACGGCGGCGCGGGGCGGCTCTCTCGCCCGGTGTTGCTTATATGGTTGGGGTGTCAAGGTCTGCCCTCACTTTCTGCCGTGGTCGGCTTTATTCCGCTTCGATTTCTCCGATGGTGTCCGGGGCTTCCACGATGTCGGCGGGTTCGTCCGCTATCTCGTAGAAGATGAAAGGTTCATTGGGTTTTAGCTTTGGGCGCGGCTTGCGTAGGTTGGCAAGGTACTTCTCTACGTCAAAGGTATTTTTGTCGTCATGGTCGGATAGGTATTTGTACTTGGTATGCTTGGTTATGTCGAACTTGTCCGATAGAAACGGGCGCACACCGCGAAGCTGTAAAATGCACTTGCCGCCGTCCATTACGGCTATTTCGTCGGGCGAAAGTAAAGCCTTTCCTAACTTCTGATAATTAAGGCCGTGACTGCTGGATTGCCCCCGGCTCTCGGACGTGTTCATGCTGTCATGAGGTAAGTAAGCGTATAACCCACTCCCTCTAGAACCGTGCGGGCACCTCTCGATGCAC
>Ga0123355_10007148_pt1 | contig 16666 bp, 4 predicted proteins | sample TergutEmb28metaG_3_FD_89872 | JGI IMG/M metagenome (GOLD analysis project Ga0123355, IMG submission 89872) | Embiratermes neotenicus P1 segment gut microbial communities from Petit-Saut dam, French Guiana - Emb289 P1 | ecosystem: Host-associated > Arthropoda: Insects > Digestive system > Gut ...
ATATATATATATATATATATATATATACACATAATATTCCGTGGCTGTCCCCCTCAAAATTTCATAAATTCACTGTAAATTAATAGTCGCCCGTATTTCTATTAACATTTCATTGTGTTTTAATAAATGAAGTATGGTTCAAACATGTAGTTGTTCCATGTGAAAAGATGAAATCCTTCTTATGTGTTGAGACGAGAAAGTACCATCGCACATTCATATAGTACGATTTTTAAATGCTCCACGTTGACCCTTGAAATACCACAATCTAATCTCATCAACCCAAGTATCTGTCTGAGAATTACACTAAACATAAATGACGTCTAGCAATGCATACCAACAAGCACCTCGCCAGCTTCTTATGCAACCCATTTGAAACGACTTCGGGAGTCTGGTCCAGTGAAAAAGTTGGGTAATTTGTGGAAGAATAAGAATTTGCAAACACAGCAGTGTTTCGCTCTGTGATTGCTTTACTTACTTTTTTTACCCCTCTTTCAGGTCTTTATGTTAGTCGTAAAGCTCGTTTCACCCTGTTACTTTCTCCACAGCTGAGATATGCGCTCTTCTGGGATATTACGCAACGTCGGTAAGGAATTATTACTACTACACGTTGCATAATATTCCAGAAGAGCTCATATATCATCTACTTCATGGCGAGAACCTAAAATCACGCACGTTCTATAGTGTTCTTAAAATTGTTTTATTATTATTATTATTATTATTATTATTACGTTCCTGTTGTATTTTAACCACCTCCTCCCTCTTTTATTTTCTTATTCGTCTTTACCTATATTGAAAAAAGAGTCATTTTATAATTTCCTTCTAATCTCTTTTTTCTTAAATTCTCCATTCCTTCTAATTCTACATTATTTTTTCACCCTTCGTTTTCAGAGTCTCTTTTTTACTTACGTTTCATTCCCCAGTGTTCCAATTTATATATTTTCCACAATCAGAATACGCGTAAGTTTCCTTGGCAAAATCTAATGCTTGCGTTCACGGTGCAACACGTAGAACACCCACCCATCTACACCTTCCCCCACTCCACACACACAAAAACATTATTCCAATTCGTTTCGAAATTTTAACAATTCAAATAAACACGCGGTACACTGAAAGCCCTAAACTTCACAAAGCCGTAACACATACCCATCTCGTGTGCTGTTATTTTTTCTTCAATTATTTCCATCATGTCTCCCCTTGAACAAAATCAGCTCGTCAATAAAAGTTGTGTGTATCCGAGCGAAACTGAGAGGCAGTATAGGATTGCAGCCGCTAATTGGCCCTTATAACAGGAAAGGAGAAAGAACGCCAACTCAGAAAGGAACTGGTGGAAAAGGAGGAAAAGAAATGAATAGAAAAACATAGAATGCAAAAGGTTCTAACCATAACAATAGAAACGCACCGCCTGTTAGGTCGTTAGAAGTTTCCAATATACGCTGATTCAAAAGAGGTTGAGAACGGGAGAAATAAACGCGCATTTGATGGAACAAACTGTAGAATGTGCGCATGCTCCAAAAATATTCTCAAATATACTACACAATGATAAAATCTTCACGACATAACTAAACCAGGATAATTTACGAGTATCTCCCAGCATTTTCGACACCTCCTAAAAGTAGGATAAAAGAGTTTCGGTTTTGAGGAATCTAGCTCGGTAAGGAATTTTGTTTTTCGTTTTGGAGTATCGAATCTGGCGGCATATATTCGCGTACTCTCCTAACTGAGGCAGTTCGTGTATTCTGTGAGTTTACCCACTGTATAGTACCTAGAATTAGGGCATTATACTCAGTGCCCCTTAAAATATATCGTATCATTTTAGCATTCGACGACATTTATTTCGACATACTGACAACATTAGATAAATCATTTTTACAGAAATTGGTAAATTATCTTCATCATGAGGACGAAGTTACAACAGTGCCTGTCTACCTTAAAATTGAACTATATGAAACAAGGATAAAGCAAATGCTTGTTTGGTTCAGATTTAAGTAATTTTGCGTTTCCTTTCAAAGATTGGCATTTCAGTTCAGGTACAGAAATTTCCAAATACAATTACAGTTTTTTATTGCCTGATATGTACAATTTACTATTATTATAAAAGATAATATTCTCCTTGTTTAGGCCATGAAGGCACATAAGGGCATCAGAGGTATAGTTCCACTCATCTCCATCATTAGATGGAGGTGAGTGGATGGAGGTGAGTGGATGGAGGTGAGTGGTAGACTTCACGCCCCAGTCACGCTACCCCCGAGAAAGAACCCCAGTACATAGTCAACACGAGGCTGGGTGGAACCCAAAGATGTTCTGGACGATTCGGAAAAGAGAAAAAAGTCTTGCTTTCAAAGGGATTCGAAACCTATGCTCTCCAGCTCGTAACCTAGTCGCTACACCCGCTCGCATATTATTACTATTATTATTATTATTATTAGTAGTAGTAGTAGTATTCACAGTGACACAGAAATTGAAATTGAAGTTACTTAATGTGGCTTAGCCCAAGTCTCACAATCTTATGTGTCTTCTGAAGAAGAGGTCACAAAGTGCTTCCCTGAATATGCCCGAGACAACTGCGTGTTGTAAAGATGCTGTGATATTAATCTAAAGAAGTAAAACAAAGATAAAGCTGAACAATAGGCTCTGCTAAGAAACACGACCACAAAGAGGCGTGACGTTTCCCATATGGTTCGTCTGCCTCTACTGGCGCCGACACTGACTGGCACAACCACTCTATTTCCGGCAGAAATCATTCATATGATATTAATGTACGTACTATATGTTACATGCATATCTTCGAGAAAGATACTAATTAAGGGACAAAATTAGGAGCCATTTTGTATTGTAAATGATAGTGTTTTCATCATCTTGTTTCTCCTCGGATATCTTCCTCGCTACTGGCGACTCGTCATTTCCTCTCTTTGTCCACGTACCGTGAGGGTCTTAGCGTCAGCTCCTCAAGCCGGGTGAATGGCAAGTAATTAGATTGTTAATCAGCCTTTTGTAAAACTTTTAACGAGCCATTTCTTAGTTTGTTTCGCTACTGGCATTTTCACAGTCTTTTGTTTACTTTTTATCTTTATCAAAAGAATTCCCTCTTTATACACTCAAATCTGATTTCCGATAATTGTTCAATTATTTCCTTCTGAAAACTTGTCGACCAAAACGTAAGCGAAGATTCTCATGCACCAGCATACTGATATTACTGTAGAGTATTCAAGTGAAAAAATAATAAAAGACTAGCATCCTTTATGTAATAAAAGATGAGATACAAAAAATAGGAAAATTAAGTAATAACTTTCCCATCTTGCAGAGATGAAGCAATTTCTTTGGTCTTGCCCTCAGAGAATGGAAACTTATTCTGTTCCATAAAGGGACCGATATTACGTGCCTCACTTTGAAGCACTCTTTTTCAAAAGTCTTATATTCAGATTGTCAATGCTTGCAACGTTGCGCCATTACATATTTGTTATAAGGCATTTCACTGGACTTCAGAAAAAACTGTGAAGTATCCAGTATATTGGAACGAAAGAGTTCAGTCCACTTCAGAGTGATGGGGCCCATCATATAATGAGACTTCTCAGTGGGATTAAACAGGTCGTGAATAATAGATAGTTTTTATTGTCCGGCTACAAAATTTGTGACAACAGCAAATGAACAAATGGAATAACTGAATAACATAGAGCCATAAATTTTTATGTTTTGCTTACCGTGCATCTCAGTATAACCTAAGTAACTGACCAACTTAAAGTACAAATTCTTGTTTTATAATCAATTTGTTATATTCCTCTACATGTTTCGAGCAATATTATGCTCATCATCAGGAGGTCAAAATTATATTATACAGCATCTGGTATCATCATACTCAGTAGGTGGCCGTCCGGTGCACACATGTGCACCGGACGGCCACCTACTGAGTGTGATGATACCAGATGCTGTATAATATAATTTTGACCTCCTGATGATGAGTACAATATTGCTCGAAACATGTAGAGGAATATAATAAATTGATTATAAAACAAGAATTTGTACATTAAGTAGTTCAGTTACTAAGATTATAAAGTCATAAAAATGTATTTGGCAAATAGACCTATGTCTACTCCAAACTGGAATAATGACCGTCTTATCACTCGCTCGCACATTCGCTTGCTCACTCCATGGAGCAGAATTCTTTTTCCGAAACTAAGAATTTCTCAGCTACTAAAGGAACTTCTTATATTTTAAGGAATCCGGGAATTTATTACTGCGTTCACAGTTATTCACGAATATTTCACTCCCAATCGAAACCTAGGTTCTTCAGTAAGCCTCTGACCTCCAAAGTTTTCTACCAAACTTTTGCATATACCAGTATTCCTCGTCTCTCCCAAACCTACCAGTCTGCAGTAAATCTTATTTCCCTTAATTTTAACAAAATAATAAAAATAATAATAAATTTCAATAACGCGAATCTCGTCACGATCACATTTTCTCCAGCTTCACGCCGCTTTTTCCATCTTATGCCCAAATATTTTTCATCGCCATCGTGTTCTCAGATACCCTGAAACTGTATTTCCCTTCAGTAAGAAAAAGTCTCACACCTATAAAAACAGACACAATTATATTTTGTAGGCCCTGTTTTATTATTTACGTTTTTAGGTAGCGAATAGGAGAACAAAACTTTCTGATCTAAGAGATATCAAGTATTACCCGAATTTAATCTGCTCTGAAATAAATTCAATATTGATTTCTTCCTGCTGTTCGCAAATATTTACATTTTCCACATTTTCAAAGGACTAACTAATGATCTTGAAATCAAGAGAGTAATTTTCTTCCCCGACACTTAGCATAAAGAAATGCACAGTGACAAATGCGATATAAAACAGAAGATATGTCTGTAACTCCTGTGTGGTTATCAGGTCTGATAATGGTTAGATTTAACAACAACCTTAATACACATTGGTGATGTTGAAAAGTAATCGGCACTGATCCCTCGGATTATTACTATATGCAGCATTCACTCAATTATTCTCACACCAGCCATTCTTTTTCTATAGAAATCCCAGCAGCGGAACTCCCCTTCTCCAACCTCTCCAGTCGCTAACCCCCTCCAGTCGCCGAAATGCTCATTACGTCTTGAGAAGGGAACACGAGAAGATGGAAAATATGAAGGAAAGCAAATGAAAAGCAACTAAGAAAATGGAGGAGCGTATGACAAAGACAGGAGATATTACTATTTCTGTCGGCTATGAAAAAAAATTATAAAAACGAGTCATTTCATTTCGCCATGTCGAATGTGACTTTCATACTGGAGTTTTTGTGGTTTGAATCCCCAACCGCGACAGGATTAGTCTACACTTTGTTTGCTCGCCTCACTTCTTCCAGGCGAACTCAAATACTTGTATTAACTTCAATTAGCCCATCACCACATTATCTGCTATTCACCTTTCAAGAACACGTGTGTAACATTCACAGTGGCAGAACAGCTCTCAGCAGCCACAAATTGCATGCTGTGGGAACATACACCGACAGTCGCTGCCGTGTGGATAACAATCTTCACATCAGATACCAGGCCACGACCACTTCCATCTGCATCTTCCCAAGTTAATATTCAGTAATCTTCCGGTCGTCCATCCACACAGCATCGACCCCAGGTCAGTCATTATGGGTCTGTGGTGGACAAAATGGCATTGGGACATGGTTTTCTCCAGTACTTCAGTTTTCTCCTGTTAAGTATCTTTTCATCAATGCCCTATATCTAGACTGCATTAGTCTACCATTGGCGCTATTTAACCCCAGCAACTGGTAAGTAAATACAGGTAGATTTTTTGATTTTGCCTTTTCACAGCATTACTGGTGAAAACTGAAGCGTTCTCGAATGACGGATTGATTAGTATTTAATTACCGACGTTTCGAAGAATTTTTTCTGCCCCCATTTTTAAGGTAGTCCACGGCTGAACCGTCGATTGGAAATTAGTTACCAAAATTTCGGAGGAAGTAGCTGTTTTCATCTTCGAAGTATTTAATATTTTGTTGACCGTGCATCGCGATATACGAGTATCCGTACAATAAGAACCAACAGGATGCACTATTTACTTTCAATTTATTTCAATAATTAACCTCTACATGTTTCGAGCAGGTTTACTGCTCGAACATGTAGAGGTTAATTATTGAAATAAATTGAAAGTAAATAGTGCATCCTGTTGGTCCTTATTACACGGATCTTCGAAGTAGTCAATGTAATACACATTACCAATTGACACGGAGTCATGGAAGTGGAGATCATTTTCTAAAAACGACACTAACTTACTGTAACGAAACATTTACGTTGACACAATAAACCCCACATAAAGAGTGGCCCTCAATTTGTACTTCATACACACACAATATCAGGTTGCTAAAATCGGGACAGTTGACGTGCGTGGCACATGTGGTAAACCTGCGGAAATTGGAAATGAAAGTATTCTACATTTCAGACTAAAAACGTGATAAGTTTAAATTATGTTATTTAGGCACAGATCGAAAGCTTATATTAGGATGTATTTTAAACATATATAATTGAAGAATATGGATTGGATTAATCAAATTCAAAGCAGAGTCAAGTAGCATGCTTTCTGGTTTGTGGTATATTTTACAGTGCCATCAATACGTAAGATCAAACAGTGTCGACGGTATGATGTCAGGTAAATTCAGAAGTGAAAAGAATTAGGGAGAAAGGGATCGTGACCTTGGCGATTTCTTGAAATGACTTAGAAAAACCACGAAAAATGTTGGTCAGGACGACCAGTGTCTCCGGTCGAGGTTCTAATCCAAGACCGTCGGAAAAGAAGTCTACAGTGTTACCCCTACAACAGCCTGATCGGCACAAGCTCTTGTAAACACGACAGAAAATCATCCGTTTTCGCAAAGATCAGTGAATTTCCTGCCAAGGTAAGCTGAAATTATCGAGGAATATGTCTCATACATTAAGTACAGTGAATTATCACATCAAGACCACGAATTAGTCTTCGCTAAGCCATTGCACTTGATCATTCTACAGTCGCCTTAACGGTGATCTCCTTTACAAGGATGGCATTTCAGAACTGCTACTTCTGTTGTATAGAAGTATGTCATCCTTTCGAATGACAGTGTCAGTGTGAAGTGACCGAGGTGAACATGGAAAGGAATAAAACGGGAATTGGTAGTGTGCTTGGAGACAAATTCTCCATTACGTTTCGAAACCATAAAAATAAATTATGATTAATCTCACTCACCACAATTCTGTGTTGATAGGGCAATCTCTTAATCGCTCCAAATAGCACACACGTCTGCTTTCACGGTATAACTGGGACACAGGTGTGACCATATGGAATTTAAGTTAGCGGGATAAGAGAACTGAAACCTTAACATGAGATTATACCGTTTTCTCGTTTGGATAAGTAACCTCTTCTGTCGGCATATCACCGAAACTTCATACCTCGATAAAACAAGGAACTGGCTTAGATTTAGTAGTTATGGTTTGATTTTTTAATATAATGGAAGTTATCGGAATTGGAATATGTAGAATCATTCTTCAGTACCCTGTAGCTTACATATATAAAAACAAATGTAAATGTAAAATAATACCATAATATAGACAAACAACTAGATGCAACAATAATAATTTTATTAACAATTTCGGTCAACTCAACATGTTTCTAGCGATAATTTCGCCCATCCTCAGGAGCACTAGCTGTAAACACAGTCTAGTGCTCCTGAGGATGGGCGAAATTATCGCCCGAAACATGTTGATTTGAATGAAATTATTAATAAAATTTTTACTGTTGCATCTAGTTGGCTGTCTATATTATTGTATCAATGATGCACGGTCACACGAACATCAAACGTAAAAGAAGGGTTGGAATTGTTTTACATTATGACATTAATTCTTTGATATTCATAATACGCTGACTTAGTTAAAACAGAACTTAAGATTCCAATGAATGGCATTCATCTAAGTTACGTACAAAAGTTCAGTTGGTACCTCGCACAGAATATGGTTTCTGTCCACTATATGGATCAATCGATCGATACCCTTTAGAGATATCCTTTCTATTTATTGCAAAAATCCGTCGAAAAAAGTAAGTGTGTGGCAAAATGTAGAGCTTTTAAATGTCAAAGAATTCGTAAAAATATTTGCCACTGGGAGGCCGAATGGTTAATCGTCTAAACCCGGGACATCCAATAAGCGAATCGAGGTCAAATACAGCCCACCTGATCCCAGTTTCTGGCAAATCAGAGGTGTTTATAAAACATTACTTGTTTAGTCAGCACAAGCGAAGAAATATTTCAGAGGGGCCCAACCAACAAAAAGTCTTTTTTGTATTACTGCCTCAAATCCATATATTTTAGATATTTATTTTTATTAATAAAATTTATTTGTGTTTGGTACAGAGATGAATTTCCGATTCTGTGGACCCTACAGAAAGCACACGAACACTCCTGAATTAACCAGTAGTCATTACATGCCACTACAAAGCAGTGTTCAACGTGCACGTAAAAGGAAGAGCTTAATAAGTCCGTGGAGACGAGACTTCGTTGAAAAGATGAGAGTCGTTCAGCTAGTTGAGACGATATCCACGTTTGATGGAACCTAAAGTGTCATTATAGCATTCACAAAAACAGGTCGTTGAAACCCACCCTGTACCATTTGGAACCAGTGCATAACAAACACACTATTTCTTTGCGGGTTTCTATGATATTTTACAACATAAGACTAGGTCTTCAGGTTTATCGACTAAAACTTCCTTATGCATTTATCTCCTTTGCATGTTACATGTCCCTCTCGTCTCGTCCTTCTTACGTGGATGTCCCTAATAATATTTTATGTAGGATGTCATTTATGTAGCTGATCATCACACAACTTCCTTCAGCCTCATGTTATAGTGCCTGTATATTATTAAGCCTATATCACATTTAGTTAATTCAGTAATTGTGATTATGCGCATATCTTCAAATTATATAATGACTGAAGAATAGTTGAAGAATAAAAAACCAACTTGATGTCACTTGCTATTTCATTTCACTTCTTATGTACTCAACATGTTTCAGACATTAATATATCCATCATCAGGAGCTTGCGACTATGCTGCTGAATTACCACATTGGTCGTATTGTTCTTGGTTTGTTGTGTGTTGGAGATTTGGTGCGGATGGGTTTGAGTAGTGTCCGTGTTGCAGGCTGAAGTACAACTTCAGCCTGCAACACGGACACTACTCAAACCCAACCGCACCAAATCTCCAACACACATCGAACCAAGAACAAAACGACCAATGTGGTAATTCAACAGCACAGTCGAAAGCTCGTGATGATGGATTTATTAATATCCGAAACATGTTGAGCACATAAGAAGTGAAATAAATTCGCAATTAACATCAAGTTGGTTTTTTTATTCTTCAGCTATCACAATGATGCACGGTCCAATAAACATAAAATATATAATGACTATTAAAAAGTAATGGAAGATATGAAAGTGCGATAGTGATGGCCCAATTTAAGGCAGCATTTCGGTATTTCTGTGCAAGACACGAGGGGTAACACAAGAACTTCCATCCCTGTGCCGCCCTCCTGACCGAGAAAGTCACCCAGGACCCAACATGAACGAAGCAGGAAGGCTATACACTTGACAGATGTGCTCGTTTCCTGCGTCTTAGGTCCACATTATCTCCTCATTACTTTGGCTTCATCCACCCTTAGCACATGTCATTCTCTTTCGTTGGTGTGAGAGACCAAATGACAGAATACACAAGAGAATAATAAACTAAAATAACACTGGAGTTCAAGGCAGCTTTCTAGTTTTGTGTCACTGAAGTAGGCACCGATTGGCTGGCTGTCTTTCATAACCGTGTTCAACTTTCTGAACAGACGAAAAGACCAATGTGAAAATCAATATTTGGTTCACGGTCCAGAAAGCATTCCAGAGGAAGAGGATGATCTTGTTTTGGCAATTTGACAGGGATTTTGCAAAGAGAAATCTAGAAGTAAGTTTGTACTTGGAGAAATTCTAGCTGTGAAGTAATCCTGTTAGAGGCACAACAATTCTAAAGCCTGTAGCAGGCCTTGTTGTCAATAAATCTGAAGTGGAAGTATTATTGTTACAGACATTCTGATGTCTTCAGATCCGCAAGAAGTGAGACTTCATGTGGGATTATTGTAATGCTCAAGTCTGGCTTTCTCATGATGGAAATGATAGTACGTCACTAGAGTCATTTAACTGAAAGCAATACGATCATAATTTTGATGATGATAAAACATTATGTCAGCCAATCTGAACAAGACAATGTGCGTGTAACGTAATATCAAGGCGCCTTCGTGTAGCAATTGTTGTAGTGGAAAAACAATATCACATGTCCTGAAAGCATGTGTTTGTAGACTTAGGCACCCAGCGCGAAATGGGTATGGGTCACATTTTCATCAGTGGCCGGCCCGGCTTTATCATATTTTTCCATATTACCTCATAAAGGACACGATTTTCGAAAAAAAAACATTATCGAACATAAAATGTGTGTTTTGATTTTCTGTACATCTTTTGTCCGAAATATTTCTCATTCTAAGTGGAATTGAGCGAGATATGATCAAAAATATATATTGATCTTCATGTAAAGTGCCCGTTATTCTTGTCAGATTTTAATGAAACTTTAAATTGCGCGACAGTTTTTTTTTAAATACGCAAATATCAAATTTCATGAAAATCAGTCCAGTGGGAGCCGAGTTGTTCTGTGCGGACGGACGGACAGAAGAACAAACATAACGAGGCTAATAGTCGCTTTTCGCAAGTTTGCGAAGGCTCCTAAAATAAGATAACAGCGTTGTGAGTTTTGCACTGAGCAAGCATTTCGAAGAACTTCTAAAAATTAAGCAACTAAAATGTACAACCCATTCTATTGTACAGTTTACTATTAACGAGTTAACTGGGTTATGGGCCGCTCTTTATTAAGGTTACGGACATTTGAGGTGCGAAACCTTGCAGTTTTGTACAAGTCTTTCCATCTTTTCGAAAGAACCAGCTGTCGCTATTCTCAGGGTGAAGAAGGTGAAATCTTCTGCAACATTTATACCTACCCACCAGACTACACCATATCACAGCCCAGAATAAGACAGGAATGTTATTACAATCTCGTAAGAACGGGAAAAATAAACTCAGATTTTAGGGTCTTGAGGCGTTTTGGTATCCCTGTCGAGCGACGATTAAGGAGGCTCAATATGTCCGTCTGTTCTTCTATCTGCACCCATGTAACAAATCCAGAACTTCTGACGTTCAGGTGACCGTGCATCGTGATAAATTCTTACAATAAAACCAACTAGATGCACTAATTTCTCAAATTTATTTTTGGAATAAAACTCTACATGTTTCGGACAGTTCTTCTGTCCATCATCAGGAGTTTTTCACTGTACACACAGCAATGGTATATCATACAGTTATGCTGACTTGTATGACATACCATTTCTGTGTGTGCAGTGAAAGACTCTTGATGATGGACAGAGGAGCTGTCCGAAACACGTAGAGTTTTACTCCAAAAATAAATTTGAGAAATTAGTGCATCTAGTTTGTTTTATTATAAGAAGAAAACGAGAACTGTTGAACAAATCCACATTAATTCTCATATCGCAGGATTTTAAGACATCCATTTAATTTTCATTAAAGCTAGAAAAAATAATAGTATAATTCACAAGAAGATTTACAAACAGTTCTGTCCTCATCTGTAGCTTGCATAGGCTTGGTCTACTAGTGTCTCAAAGTTCAATAAATGTCACTATGCAATTCGTTGCCTTTATCCAGTAGCTAAATTCTGAACTACATAGTAACACATCTTATGTAGGAAATAAACAAGAAATTCAAGTAAAAATGTTTAACTGAACGACCTAACAACGCTGCAGATGTTCAAATAATTTGTGTCACTTTACAGTAGTTTCACGTCTCCTTATCAAACTTCACAATTAATCACAAAAAAAGTCACTCAGAGAATTCGCCTCTCTAAATTCTGTTAGTCCGTAGGCTGATTATGTTAAATATTTCAGATTCCGTGTTTCTTCGGACACCTGAATACTGATGACGGGCAAAAATATAAATCATTTAAATTAAATAAGTAAAGTTTAATCGAGGACAGTATTTCTTGGGACGGTAGGATTCGCCCAAATTTTCCAGAATATAACCTGCCTTTTACAGTACTAGAAAGTTTATTACGTTCTACGAAATTTAGCCTACTGTATGCCAAATAAATCCCTTTACACCATCACGTTATACGTCTTAAAAATCCAGTGTAACAGTCTTACTGCACTCCCATCTGTAGTGTAACTTTTTCCCTTCGTGTTCTCTGAATTAGTCCAGCTTATACACGAAGAGACGGAAGAGAAAGCTGAGGAAGTGTGTGTGAATGAGAGTACCTGGGTCGAGAATCGAAGCAGGGAGTAAGAAGCAAGAATAAATCCAAATACGGATGATTTCTATCCCCGTTGCCAAAATTGCCAAAAGCGACTATTAGCTTCGTCATGTCTGTCTGTCCGTCCACACAGAACAACTCGACTCCCACAAAACGGTTTTTCATGAAAGTTTATATTTCACTACTTTTCGAAACCGTGTCGGGAAAATACAAGTTTTATTACATTTGAAAGAAGTAAAGAGTTCTGTACATTAAAACTTACACACATTTATGATAATTGTTCGTTCAGTTCTTCTTAGAATGAGAAACTTTTGAGAAGAAATTGTACAGAAATGCAAAACACGCATTTTATATACAATAATCTTTTTTGTTCGAAAATCGCACCGTTATGAGATAATGTGGAAAAATTCTGTAAACCCGGACAGGCCACATGTGGCAATATGGCGCATGTACTTTTCATGCTGGATAGCTAAGACCACAGACACACATTCAGAATATGCCATATTGTTGCTTGTTGCACGGCAACAATAGTTACGCGAACGCGTCTCAATGTTACGTTACACGTACATTGCATGTCTTGACTATCTGTGGTTGTCCAGTGTCTCGTTTAATGGCATTCTGACAGCTCCAGCTAAGATTAGAAGATAAGCCTTTTTCTGTGTTGTAGGTCAACATATATTGCTGGGGGATCTCACGTTTGATGGCGATTATGATTAAGGATCTTGAAAGGGCAAGGCAATCATTTGGTATAAATTCTACCGCTAGTTCAATGTGTTGCTGGGAACAGTGACCTCAGAGAAATGAGTTACGTAAAGAAAGAAAAGGAAGCAATAAAACTTTTATAATAGATAATGAATATAAGGGGAAGGGCATATAGCTAAAGAGGTTATGTCCTCCCTAGATGATAATAATAGGAGTGATAATTGGAGAAGCATTCAAAAGCGTTTAGATGACAGACAGCTGTTTGCAAACACTGCAGCATTCCAAACACCTGGCTTCAGTACTATAATCGTGATAAGGTTTCAAGTGATCCCCGCTTTCCTTCACTCAACCCTTTCCCCGCCTCCATTACCGCTCTGTAGAAAAATAGGAGTGACAGAGTTTACTGAATTTACGATTCATGAGGGGTGAACTGAATGGATGTAGGCAGCGACCACATTTGGAAGAATGTGCTACTGTGTATTGGTTTAAGAGATGCAAGATGCACACGTTTGATTGGTGTTTCCTCTCCCTTATCTATTTTGTACATGTCTCAAATTGTGTGGAGCCAGCTTACTGTCAACTTTGCAGTTATGGCGTTTTGGTTTCTTCAAACGCTACAGAATTCCTAATTTGGGTTTACTCCATACTAGCTCGTTATCGGACCATTCTCATTGAACACTTCAAAGCCTTAGGTTACTTTCTGTACCATAAGGTTCAACATCCAAAGTACCACATTCAGTCCACAGACTGCAGTGTTCCCGTGTTTTGTGTAGATCTCAGAACAAACAGCGGTTATTTTTTCTGCCATGCTCAGTGTGCGATACGAAGTGGATCTTTAAACATATTTAAAGTTAATTTGTGCCTTAAACCTTTAACCATAGCTCGTTTTCCCAATGTGTTTGTTGTGCCGGGCTGTCGTGCATGCGATAATGAACTATCGGTTCCATAAAATTCAGCGCGATTCTTGACCAAGAGATAATCTATTATTTTCTTGAAAAGAAAAGGCTTTGCTCTCTGCAGTTAGTTTTTATTCTGCTGTATACAATAACATAATACTAACTGTAAGTCCGCCGTTACAAAATCCAGATAATTGACTTCCTGTCTTGTAATTTTGTGTAAATTTCGTGACAAATTTCACAAATCTACTATGATTATTCTAAAAGTCACTTACACTTTCTGTCACCAACCAGCTCCACTGACACCAATGCTCTCTAAACATTATACTCGTTGATATTCAGTAACAAAGAGGAAACATTTTCAAATTTATTTATCGACTCATGGGACTAAAAAGATGAAACTTATGTAATGTTTGTGCATTCCAATGGGATGTATGGTACCCTGTGCAGAGAAATAAATGTTTTGTGAAAAGTAAGTAAGAGATGCATGTGCCGGGATGTAAGGTGAAAGCAAATTTGTTCCTGTGTGTGCCATCAAGGCATGTGGGGTAATGGACTTATAAAACACTTATTCTTAAAATCATTACTAAAGGGAGGTGCGTGATCAGGTACACGTCTCAGCCACTTTAGCGCTGGGAGGACAGCGCTGGTAAACATTAAAAGTTCGGGTGGTCCCCAGAGCCGAACCAAATGCTGCGGACGAGACACAAACCTCGTACTTCTGCAGGGATTTGAATGAAATCCTTCGGTTGTCCAGCTCGTAGCCTAGTCACTGTGCCGACTACACTATCCCGGCTCCACCAGGAGGACCAAATTAAATCATAATGAAATAAATTTATTCGCAGAGTACAACCAACAAGATGTAACGTTTCACAATTTATTTATTTCTGTAAGATGCTGTACATGCTTCAGACGGTTTTCCGTCCACCATCAGGAGCTCAAAACTGCACATACAGCGTCAGGTATTTGTCAGACCAATACTGATACCTGCTGCTAGCCTGGCCAGGCTAACAGCAGGTAACAGTATTGGTATGACAGATATAAAACGAAGGCGTTTCGTGTTAGTATGAAAGACCAGGCTTATTGAAGTGGCAAATTCAGTTTGTATAATTAAAATCAAACTCCAGCCCCTAACGGCAGTGGAACAACGGTTTTGGTTCTTTATGAAAGTTATCTTGGGTATCGTAACTTGAGTTTCTCTGACAGGATTGTGTTAGCAGGCCTGATCTAATATAGTTTGCATTACTAAGAAGCGAGAAGTGTTGCTTACAGCCAGGATTATGTCTGTCGTATTTCCATTTAATATTTTGATCAAAGCGTACAGTTTTTGATAACAGATGTTAAGGAATAGAGGTTTTATAGAGCCGTGTTTGAGAAAAACAATACTCGGGAACCCGTTCTGTTTATATTCACGAGATTATCATCGGTAAAACAATGGAAAGGCAGAAATGACTGATACATGGTGATGCCGCTATGCTACCCTGATTGTGCAGTACGTTCTCAAGTGTCTCGTGAACCGAGATATTAAGAGAAAACGAGAATCAGGAGAGTAGCAGTGTACTCTCTAGTTAAACAAACAAACAAACAAAAGGCGCTGTAATCCAGCGACATGCTGTAAACAAATAAATAGAAAATGGCACAACGAAATCCTGTTCATTCCTTCACAGATGTCAAAATAGTCCTTTGACGTGCCCGCTTCGGCCGAAAATAGACCATTCTTGTTTCCACCAAAACCTACCTCAGCTTCATATTAGTGCAATTTTCAATATGACCACCTTGTGTAATAAACAATTTTTAAATTCTCTTAAATGAAATCATTTAATATTGCTCAGTGAATTACTTTGTCTTCCTTTTCATCTAATGAAATGAATTATGTGCTCACGGTACTACGTGTGTCTTAGTTACACTGAATTTTTTCCTTGTGTACTTGCCTTCCAGTTTACAAATACACGACAGGCGATTTCATAATTGCACTTACATGCAACCGATGGAAGCACTAATAATAAGAGTAACGTTGACTGCACGTAGGTTGAACAGCGCATATCAAGAAAACTCGTGTTGACAGACGTGCTTTAAGAGATTGTTGGTTTTACAGAATATATTGTTAGAAACTGTAAATTACAGAATTTATATAAAATTCTATGGAATTATTTTGGACCAGATGCAAAACGCACTTTTAATAAGCACTGTGTTTCACGAGTTCCCGGATTTTACTTCCTTTCCTTTCGGGAAAAGAATCTCATCGTACCCATGTCGTTCGCTGAATGGAATAGTGGCGCATTTTTCGATTGTGCCTCTATTGCACTCAGTGACCGATATGCACTTGTACAATGTATCTTTCGGAATAATTAACCCATTTTTTAAATCTTTCTTAGAAATGCCGTTAATAACATGTTACAACACATAAACGTGGTTTTGTCAAGGCCGTAAGTCCTAAATGTTTTATACAGCAGCCAAACTGGGGTACGTCAAAGGAGATCTCACGTTACTTCCTTCCATCCTTCTATCGCGACCTAATTACCCCTTAGCCATAGAAATCACAATGATAATACCATAACACATGTCTCAGAAGATGAAATAAAGTGATAACAAAATAAGAATGAATTATTGGAACTAATCTGATGTTCCTAATTTGATCGTGTTATATGGCCCACGTAGCCTAAAGCAACCTCATTTGGTCAAGAATTATATAACCTTTTACGTAAC
>Ga0123355_10007149_pt1 | contig 16666 bp, 7 predicted proteins | sample TergutEmb28metaG_3_FD_89872 | JGI IMG/M metagenome (GOLD analysis project Ga0123355, IMG submission 89872) | Embiratermes neotenicus P1 segment gut microbial communities from Petit-Saut dam, French Guiana - Emb289 P1 | ecosystem: Host-associated > Arthropoda: Insects > Digestive system > Gut ...
CGCCTTATTTCCCAAAAAATGCCGTTTAATCCATTGTTAAATCTTTTTTGGTTCCTGGAATAAAAAAGTTTTTCGTAAACCATGTACTAAAATTTAAATGCCTAGCGAAAATAATGCGGTACGCGAAGGGTGACCGTAGCTATTTAAATCCGGTCTCCTAAAGGTTAATACTGAGTAAGGTTAAAAGTAGAAATATTTTATCAAAAGATGTGAAATGAAAATTAATCAACCATGCATCTCTGACTCCTGCAACCTCTTATAATTACTCAGAAAGGAGTAAGTTTTGAGCTGAGAAGTAACTCAGTTAAGTACAACTAGCATATAGTCCAGTGTCTACAGTACTTCCATACAGCCTGTACACTCTACGTAAAGAAACAAAATCACAGAATTGAAAGACCTGACAGAGTATTTTGATGCAGATACAAAAGAATGCTAAAAACTCTCCAAGCAGATTTCTGCTTGCAGCACACAACTTAATTTGCACAACAATGCAGTTCACAATACTTAATTATCATACAATGAATTACACTGGGTGTTTATGCAAACATTTGTCGCAAAACATGGGATTATATTATGCAGTGAGAAATTCCAACATAATCACAAAAAAAAAAATAACACTTAAAAAGTGAACAATCAAATATGTCATGAATGACTAACTGTAGCCCAAGCAATGGTGAAACAGCACACTGTAAGTTCTTGCTATCTCCACAATTTATGGTATTCAAAAACCTGTCCTTACCATGGAGCAAAGAATTTTGTAAAAGAAATTCCATTAGCAATGCCATGTTCAAAGTTGTCACCCGAGTAAGAAATAACTGGGCTGCTAGTTTCTGGCACCGTTTTTCCTTCTGCGGACAAGGAATTATTTGAACCCAGTTTCTCTATCACAAATGCCTTCAGATCTTCGTCTGTTCTCTGACCTTGATACTTTTCCACCTAAGACACAAAAAACCACAGTTCAACACACAACTGACAGTACATGCTGTTTCTAAAGTAAGTACCTTTCTACCGTGGTAATGACGAGAATAAATTGACTTAAGAAACAGAAAGTAACAGGAAATAACAAAACAATACATAACAAGAAGCTTGATATTCCTACCTGTTACTCAATGGAGTAATGAAATTGAAATATTGGTTACTTTCACATGTCTAAATCAAAGACTTTTTCACCACACATCTTAGTATATTCACACTACTGTTCTTACACAATGGTACATAACATCAATGCAACACCAATAGATCCATCAGAGTAATCGGTTTGAAGATCTACGAAATAATCATATCCTATGGAATGCTTTATGGTATTACCAGACACAAAACTATGAAAATCTTTGAACCGGTAATTACAAAATCAAGTCTTCACAATACTACTATAGGTGGGTATCCAGTAAAAATGTAGGTAGGATATATTTACTGTGATGTCATTTCTCAATATGTTTAGCCATCAAGGGAGATGACAAAGAAATCCAATACATGCTTTTCCAGCAAACTCTTGTTAAAGTATGTTATATGTTCAAACAGTTCATGACAAATACTTCGAGAATCAGTACTCTGGTATGACAGATTGACACAACTTTTAAATGAAAGTCATGTTTGATGGAATCTAAAAGCTGCTGATACTAATGTATATCAATATTTGACTTTTATTAGTCTTGTGTTATGAACTGAGTTCAAGTGGCCTGCACTTACTTTCTTTCCATCTTCAATCCACAGCAAAGTGGGGTAACCTTTTATGTCAAAGTTATTGCAAACTGACCTATGCAACGTGCAATCTACCTTCGCAACCGTAACAGTGGTGTCATGTTCCAGAGCTTTGGCAAGGGCATCCCAGGTAGGAGCAAGTTTCTACACAAAAGAAAACACACTCAGATTCAATGTAAGCACTCCTATATCAAAGTACTAATCATGAGATCTTCATAGAACCAATGTTGGATGAGAAAATACATGACTTTTAGTTTCACCAGATTATTTAACAACAAACAGCAATGTATAAAGTGTCAACAAAATCAAAGTTCTTAAAAAATACAGGTCTAAGAAACCTTTATTTATTTGCTCATTTATTTATTTATTCAATATATCATTTATACTTTTTTGCACTGTGCATTGTAATACAATTGTATAATATAAATCAACAAAATGCACCATTTCTAAATTAATATCTTAATTTTTAAACTTTTTTATGTCTTCTACATGTACATACAGCCGTCTTGCTGAAGATGAACCCTTGGGTTTGAAACATGTAGAAGACATAAAAAAATTAAAATATTAATTTAGAAAAGATGCATTTTGTTGGTTTATATCATACATACTACACCATTCAATCCATTAGACTCTATTACAACATAATACCAAAATATGGTCCATGGAGGGAAAAATTAAACCCACCATCATGGCTATGAGAATGAAATTCACAAGACACTCCATAACATATGAAAGACTAATTCTGGGCTAGTTAAACCAATGTTCTCACCATGCCACAGAATGCAGAAAAACAGTCTCGCCACATTAAAAATTGCAGCAGAATTTTTCTGGAGGGATTATGGAGGGACCAAAAACTTGGTCATGATACAAGTCATGGTTAAAACTAGAGCCTCCTTAAAAAGAAAAAGAAATGATAATCACTAGAGCATAAAATCCATCTGCAGTACAGGTGTGAGTTACAAAAACACAAAAGACCTTCCAGTAATGGTTAGGGATATAAGCCAAGATCCAACCTGAGAAGTCCTGAAGTAGGAATGTATATTAAGATAAATAACAATTCCACAAACTATGACAGGAATTGAAATCAAATCAAACTTCATAAGCAAAAACCAGTTACAAAAAACAAGTTGGCAAGGACTGACTTTAATTCAAACCTATTGTACAATGCAACAGCATAATTTCAACAAAATCCACAAAAAGAGGCAAAAATTAAGGACAAAGAATATGTGTCAAAACGTTATAAAATGCCATGCGTGATAATGCTAAAATCACAGTCTTAACACACAACGTACTCTGCATCAGAGGTCAAATGTTATTAAATGAAATAAGAGAATGACTATACGAGTGGCGAAATGCAGGATGGGAAAGAAAGTTGCAACTTATTTCAGTGTAATACTTTCATAATCATATGCATGCACACACAAATATAATTAAAAAATTCATTAATGTGCTTGCTGAAATTTCATTTAGAGATTTCCTAGATATAAATCATGCCTTCCAAATTACTGTTACTTCAAACATGAAATAACTTTACAGAGGTACTCTTAAATTCCCGAGTTATAAAAAAACATAAGAAATTCAAAATTACTTTACATTCCATTCACATGTGCATGACCTATCACAAACTGCTCAGACTAGTAGGAGAGTCAAGGTACCACAGTGCCACTCATGTAAAGTCTTGTCTACCAGGATGTTATGCCTTGTCAGCTGCGAAATGGTTATCATTGCTTTGGAGACGCATAATGGAGCATACTGGAAGTCTACAATTAACACTGCAAAACATCCCCAAACAGCAAAATCTTACTTTCACTAGTGTCAACTGCAAGACAGAGGGCAGCAGATGAAATGTTCAGTTTTTATGTAAAGAGATTCAGAATGTGAATGCAACTATTAAAAAAACAGTAAAAATGCATATACAAAGTAGATAAAAGTTTCATTCAAAAAACAAGTAAGCATGTGCCAAAATGTGGCCTTAGAGGAGTGGTGGGGGGGGAGAGCGAAATAGAAGTCAAGGAGAATGGATAACATGGAATTCACAATCTGCACACAGACAACAAACGTACATTCTACTCTGAATTCTGATGAATTAACATTACCTGACAATGACCACACCATGGAGCATAAAACTTGACAAAATGTTTCCCAGTTTCAACATGCTTGGCAAATGTCTCCTCAGTCAGTTCCACCAGACCATTTACTGGTTTCGGAATGCTGGGTTCACTCTCTGTTTCCTGCAACAAAACATCTGTTAAAGAATGCAACCCTATTTCCATTCATTTTACAGTAATAAACAAAATCAGGTTTGCTGTAAACAAGCAATTCGGGGCAACTGTTTTCCCACGACAGCTGTAAAGACAATGGCAAACTAATTAATTTGACAGTAAGGGCCTTTCTTAAAAACTGTCTTAAAGGTTAAGAGAAGTCCACTGCTGGACACTACACTGAGCCAGTCCAATAAACACAAACAGACCTTCACACCCCATTTTGCTATAATCCATCTGAATTGCTTCCTCCCATCTCAGCCTAGGTCACCCAAGTTGTCTAACAAGCACAAGAACTGTAAGATATTTTAACATTGGTTTTTCCAGGCCTATTTAAACAATACAGTTGCAAAACTTGCCATGGTGCAGAGTGGTTTGATAAATTTCCATGCATATTAAAATTTCTAAATGTTTTGTTAATTATTTATTATACAGGGACATTATTTTCATCTTACAACTGTTGCTATTCATTTCCTATTGGGCCACTTAACTTACAAAACTCTGACATGCAATGAACATGTTTTTTGTAATGCATGCCTGAAAATCGAAGAAAAACATTTAGGGCACCTTCTTTAAATACAGTGAGTGAAATCCTAATAATAACTGCAGGACACTGAACTAAAACATGTGGACCGAGACTCAGAGCAAATTGGAACAGTGGTGTGCACTGTGGTCTCTGTCACCATGCAAAATGAACTGAATGAAAAGTGATACGAACTGTCAGATATAATAATTTTCTGGTACATAAAAAAAAAGAAATATAAGTACTCTTGCAGTCATGATATTTCCCTCCCTTCATGGAAACCAAAGGTTCAGGACTGCATTCACATGAGCCTGCCACCAGACCCTACCCTAAACCATGTAAATCAAATCAACATTCTCACACCATTTATAACTGACGTCCATTTCAGTATTATTCTCCCATCTCTTTCCTTTATATTTGCCACTAAGCTCTTGGCAGCTCCCCATTACACACTTTTACCCAACTTCACTACTCTCAATTTGTTAAAAATATCCATTTTTCTCCAACCTCATTACTTCCTCTCTCTTACATCCAAATATACAATTTTCTCAAGCTTCATGTTCCTTCCTCTCTCTTACACTCAAACAGACAATTTTTACCAGCCTTGTGCACTTTCTCTGTCTTAAGCTCTAATATTCCCAACAGTACCCTCAATGACACAAATAAAGTTAAGTTAGACAAATCCTTCTAGTAAAAAGATAAGCACTTCTCAACAGGTTTCTACAACAAGAAGTTCTGCAAGTAACTGACAGATCCAAATGCTGCCATGCACACAGGAAGGTAAAAGAAATTTTAAAGAAGCAACTGTACAATTCACTGAAATATTTTCGTGAATAAATCCTACCAGCAAGGACAGCAGATACTGTATCATAAGTTCTATCCAAAACTTCTTGTTCAGCAAAACACAACTGTCCAAATCTTCAATTCAGTCAACTCAGCTGGAAAGAAATTCTTTTCAAATATCTTAACACATTCACTAACAAGCACTAATATTCCAGTTTCAGTATGAGGGTAAAGTGTCAGTAGCTACACATTATAACTTGCAGTATTTCTGATTAAAGAACAAACTGTTCTACAAAGTATGCATATAAATTAGACAAACCAAACTTTGCACTATAATCTGTGAAGGATTTATTGTGAAATCTGCTAGACAAATTAATATTACGAGAAGTTAAATCACTGCTAGCTGTGTTTGGCAGTTACAATGTACTCAGCATGAGTGGCTATGCTTCTCATTGACAGTAGACATATTAATATAATGCCAAATCAGTCATTCAACACTTTTACCTGGTGCACATTTCCAAGCTGTTCGTTAATAAAAGCAGTCAGGGAAGCCAAATCTCGTGTCCCACGGAACTTGACTGCTTCCGTCTCCCCACTTTTAAAGAACTTCAGTCTAAAAGATAAAACAAATTCTTTTCTCCAACAGTAATAAAGCAACATCTGGCACTGTAACTTGTTTGTTAACTTTACAATGCCACATATCAACAGCTAAAACCATGCACTATTAATGACATGGCACGATGATTGTGAACCGTGAAATTATTTTAGATAAAGAACTAAGTGATCATTATGTGCTTTAAGTTACTCTCCTATAATTTGTCATGATACACGAACCCTCAAGCAAGTATGGTTTCATGACATCTGCTGTGCCTTCCAGATTAGATTTGTCTCTACAGTAAAGGAATTTCAAAAAGCACATTCAAATCTTTCTATTCTTATTTGAACTATGTAGATCACAGAGTGATGAATGAGATAAGAAGACGAACATGAATTGAAAGAGACAGTCATGACTCCTGGCACTTGTCTGGAAACAGTGAAGGAATGCACAAGAAACTTTAGTCAAACTGACAACAACATGACTGAAATTTCAATCAGGAATCTCTGAAGCATGTGTCTAGCAAGTTACTACCATATCAACCCACCTGGTAACCACATCTTGCCTAGAATCCTTACAGCATTAGCAAAAATATACTCACGTAGGGTACCCTGTTACATCATGGTCTGAGCACAGAGAGGTATCTGTGGTGCAATCAACTTTGGCTATCTTTACTTGGCTGCTTTCATCTTTGTTATAATCTTCTGCCAGCTGTTCCCACGCAGGTGCTAAGCGATTGCAATGACCACACCTGCAACGTTCCCACTTATTACCACAGGAACAATGTCTGCTAGTTATTTCAGTTTCTTTCTGGTATGCTGTTATAGTTGCTTTTTTTTTAATATTGCGGTCTCTATGTGTGTGGCAATATAGATGCCAAGAGTCCACCCTTTAGACAGCACTTCCATTTTAACACTAGTGATATGATGATGGTGAAGATAAAGATGAAGGCCTGCCACAATGACAATAAAAGTCAGGAACACAGGACTTGGGTCAGTCAAAGAAAAGGCATTCACCTGCTAAAACACACGCACATTACTAATCAAAATGATTAATGGAACCATGAGAATATACATTCACCCACACCACAGGATTAACCAGATATGAGGACCTACTAACACTTGAAGATATACCAGTCTTTAACATGTTGGGTGCAATGAACAAGCATATCCACTTTACATTTTATTACCATGAAGTGAAACAAGAGGTTTTACCCCATGGCTTCGAATAACTGCTACTGGTAATACAACAGTCAGAAACTGCACCATGATTTACAAAATCTGGTGGGTGCTGCCATCTGTAAGTAACAGTGAAACTAAGACTATATGAGCTCTAAGAGAGATACTTTTAAGAAAACTGCAGAGTAACTAATGCCATATTTTGTAAAATCAGTTATTTTTGTAATAAACAAAAAAGTAGTTATTTGGAACCTAATATACACCACTTATGAAATGCTTTGTTCCTCCTTTTGTGTTTGTAATACATTCCACCATGTTTCTCTCGACACAACAAATACTTGGAAATACTTATCTCAGACAGGGAAACTACAGTTATTGAGGACACTAAAAAAGCATTCACTGCATTTTTTTGGTGAAAATTAACAATGGTTTTTGAATCAGCTTAAATCTAATTGTGCAGAAAGAGGGTTAAGGATGTCACTGCTGGTTACTTCACCTCCTTTGACCCAGAAGTTTCAGGACCTCTGGCCCTGTAACTAGCAGACCGGTGGCGGCAAATGGCACTCTGGGATGTTCTTAAAGATAGTAATCTTTCTATGCTTGTGGCAATCATAACAGCAGCCATCCAAAGAAGGCGCTCTCAATATGGTTAAAACAGAATATGCTAACACCAACACATGAGACACTCATCTCTGTCTACAGTTCAACCTTTCAGTCTCAATACCTCCATTCTTCCCAACTACGTTATATTTAGATAAGTATGACATCTGCATGAAGTTTGGAAACAATACGAGCGACACAACAAAATACTAGATGAGGTTTGGCTGGACAGATCCCAAGTTTTCATTACGTTTAACTGTTCCGTCCTTAATGCAACTTTTCCCTCATGCGAAAATGCGATAATCTTCGTGACTCCAAAAAATACACGTAAGTTTCCTAGCTTGTTCAGTTTTACTAAGATCACTGTCATGCTCTGTAAAAATGACAACGTTCATCTTGTGTGTTATATGTAACTACGTTCTTACCATGGTGCAAAAAACATAACAAAGTGATTTTTCTTGTGCACTTCAACAGGAAATGTATCGCTTGTATATTGGATGGTATAAACGTCATTATCATGTGCTATACTAATAACAACACAGCTCATAAAACACAACCAAACAGGCCACATTGTACCGCTGACAGCAGTGTAACAAGTACTACAACGAAAAGTCACGTTCTTACGACGATTGACCGGCACACACGTAACCTACAGCACTTCAACTACCATACGCAGACGCCTTCTGCTAACACTAGCCGTTATCTCCGCTACACACCACGGTCACCAACATACTCGTATTCCAGACGATACGATCGTACAGTTTCGATTGTGCTCGGTTTGCAGACAATGCACATTGAACCACGGTTCAGTTCTAAGGTTTTGTAACTGGTATGATAGGTTGACATCGATGTTTAAGAGGAGTATGTTGTCACCATTTTTATGACAACATTTGTCCAGATAAACGTAACCGTGAATGTGGAGGTAGTACAATCCCTCGAAATGTCGTATCAAAACCCAGACGGTTGCCATATGAAAACAACATGCTGTTAAAGACTGTAAATTTGTAAAGTAAAATTTCACGGATAATAGCTCTAATCTGAAGATTATACAAATCCCATGGATTAAGCGACACCTTGCTAGGCAAGAAAATCGCTTTGTTACTAAACATACATACACATAAAAATTGTCATTACCCCTGATCGGATTGTTTATTATAAATGAATCACGACTGAAAAACACGAAATATGAGATTTATAATTTCGTGTGAGAAGTCTGAGTAATTGTGAGGGCAATCCAGACGTTTCCTGCTATGGACATAGAGGAATTGTCACGTGACACAAAGTGCGTAACATTTCGGATTTGCGGTAAACCTATTCTGTCGCGAGTTCGCTGCGAAGGACGCGTTTTTTAACTTATTCCATGTCTCAGTCCTGTATAAGTGACACACACCATGAACGCATGTAAGGAGAGCAGAAGACGGCCTATAGTTCGACTCATTCTTAACCTCGGCATTGGATGTAATAGAGTGGTCAAAATCAAACCTCGACCGCTTTACTCCCGAGGAAAGACCCCCCCGTACCCACTAAATAGGAGGCTGGGTGGGTTCCAAGGCCAGTCTGGACGTTTTGGATACGACAGAAACTTCTCGCCGCTTGCGCAATTCGAACCCCGGGTTTTCCCGTCCGTAGCCTAGTCACTAACCAGACCGCGGTATCAACAGCTGAATTTATTTCATATTTTTGCTGGTTATTTGCAACAAATTAATTACGGAGATTGTGTCTTGACATAAAAGAGGTAAACTCTCTTTAATCTCTTTGAAACAACTATGGGCGTACATTTCTAGGTTTTGCACCAACCACAACTCGTCCAGAGGAGTCCTACGGAGTGTAGTGTGTCGTGAAGCCTCGATAATAAGGATGTCATGGCCCACCTGGGGCTGTTGTACCATGGGAAAGAGAGAGAGAGAAAGAAAGAAAGAAAGAAAGAAAGGGAATGTTAATTGTCCTAGCATCTAGTGAGATACGACGCGGTACATCACTGGCTTTGTACAAGCTACTTTTCAGCCACTGTGTTCAAGAGCAGCGGAGCCCTGCATTTTTAAGTACCGAGTTAGCGTGCCGCCAGTCCTTTGGACAGTGACGTCATTCGTTGGAGGCGTAGCCGGAAGGTATGCGACGTATGACCTAAAGTATACTTCTTTATAAAGTTCGAAAAAATCGCTTAGCATTATAGTCAGAACACGAAATTTTTTGTTGTGGTATTAGAAGTGTCTCAATTTGATTATTTGTTAGGAACGAAAATTAGGAAGTTGGGGTAGCTTAGTCGGTATGGCATTTACAAAATGACCTAGACGATGGAGTGATCATGGTTCAGTTCTCGTCAAGGGAAAGACGAAATGGCGGGGGGGGTCCACACAAGTGGAACTCTTTTCCCAGGTTAGAGAGGCCAGGGTGTGAAGCTGACCACTCACCTTCATCTAGTACAGAAGTTTCTCTACATGCTTTCACGGTGTGCAAAGGGACAATTTTACCTTAACATCTAGGGATAAAAGCGGAGGCTACACAAACTAAAACAGTCACATGTACTATAATATTAAATAGTGTACGTCAGCACAATCACTTTATTACTCAAGGTAATTATTAGGCCACATGTTTCGACTATAGATTAGTCATCCTCAGACCTATTTTGTCAATTGTGTCACAAGATGCTATGCACACTTTGGGATCCCATCCTGTTTACATCCATGGAATACATCAAATTAAATCGTTTGTCTCTAAGGGCGTGACACAATTTGCACGTCACGCCCTTGAGTAATAAAGTGCTTGTGCTGACGTACACTATTTAATATTATATTACGTTGCAAGCACATCGTGATGCTTCCATTCAAATCACGTGTACAGTTTCCAGGATAGTAGCCACGTTGTACTTTACCGAAGATTCACCTTATCTTCATGTTCCACAGTCCGTTCAGAGCAGCAGTCACAAAATTAAAAGGGAATTCTTTCAAAATCACCATTCAGTGACGGTAGATATTTCACAGTGTGATAGTCTTCTATCTAACCTAAGTTTACGTACTTTGGCGCTATGAGAGCATGATGGCATTGGGTAGGAAAAGGAGTTTACTTATGCCATTCCGATAGGTCGCGATCTTCTTGTCGAAGGTCTTATGTACATATGGACACTGATCTGTCAACTTTAGTAGCATGAAAGAAAGTGGGTCAGTATCGAGTGTGGTATCGAGATGGCACGAAATGCGCCGCTTTTCTGTACAGCTTTCCTTAGTTCGTTCCTGAGTTTTTGCTGAAGCCCTATAAACCGACGGTAATGTAGTATCGGTACTGAGTTCCTTTTCCGCTCACACCCACACCACATATCAGCTGTAATATACATGCGATACTGCTGTAGTGAATTAGTTATCACACATTAAGTTGTATGGGGTAATGGAGATACGGTCACACGAATTCTAAAACTCGGCACTAGTCTGAGGTAAGTGGCCCGGTTTACCCCCACCTCCTTCGCTACAGACCTGGATAAAGCGCCTCCGGTACCCAATGTGTTGGAGCCGGAGGCAGTTGTAAGAAATTTTTGTTTCCTCAGCAGCCAGATCGGCTGCTGAGGAAACAAAAATTTCTTACAACTGCCGGGGATGGAAGCACGATTTCCCAGGCGTCCAGCTAGTCTGTATATCGACTGACATATCCTGTTAGCTCATTACACATAGTGACTAGGTTAATGGCTAGACGCGATGCCGGAAAAGGACAAGTGATTTATCTCCTCTCCAAAGCGTCCATACGCCCGCTTGGCGTTCTGTTTAGTGGGTACCGCAAACTCTTTCCACTGGAGCCAAGCGGAAGGGCGTGAAGCCGACCGCTCATCCCATCTAGTGTCGAGGTCAAGAATCGGTGGAGCTTTATCACCACTCTTTCATACGCCTTCACAATGTTCACAGGGACAGCTTTAGCTTTTTAACTTTTCTATTTAACCCTTTAAACGCCGAATTAAATCCCATCTGCCATTTGTTAGCATTATTAGGAGCTCACCATATTCTCCACGTTAGCAGGATAAGGGTTAATGTCAAATTTGCTTGTTATTAAGGAGTTCAGCGAAAAATGAATGTGAAAAAAAAGGGATGAGATGTAGCTGGCTATGAATGCAGCATTTAATAAAACAGTAGGTTGCACTGAGACTACAAAACTGAGGTAATTGGGAGCAATGTGCAAGGAAACTGGAAGAGAGACATAATGAGAAGTTAAACGAAATAATAATAATAATAATAATAATAATAATAAGAGACTGAACAATGTTACAAAGACTGCAGACTACTAACAACCCCTGATGTTAGAGACCCAGGCCAATGTATTCTGTATTTTGTACTTTACACTTCGGAAGGTTGGAATAGTGACACACATAGTGAACATTATATTACAATCTACTTAAATCTGTTCTATACTCTTCTGTTCCAATACCGGCGAAGAAGTACCGCAGGGTGTGGTAAACTGTGAAATGCGAGCGACAAATAAATTAACGTATATGGAATAAAACCACGGATATCTTGCTGTTCGCAACAAGGATTCTTTTTTTAAAAAGGATGAAGTTGTGAAAGGCTATTTGGTATCTAACATTGCTGTTAGAGGCGGAAATATCAACAACGTCTGTAACGTGTGCATTTCCAGAACTGTTCAGCGTTCTGTTTTGGTTTTCGAAGTGTAAAGCCACCGACAAGCAAGAATCAGCATGGTCACATACAGTACCATGATTCATTCACATTTCTTTCAACCTGTAACTGTGTGCCAAATCGTCCTGGTTCTTGTATTTTTAGAAGATTTAGTACGTCGCTCGATAATGAACAGGTTGTGACGGCTCGAGTGACGTCAGTAACATTTATCAACGTAAAACACAGGAACAAAAAATTTATGCTGCGGTCGATTTCATAGTACGCAGTTGCAATTTACAAGTCTAAGAAGGCTAAGAATATGACCTTCGAAATGTGACGTAAGAGGTGTGATGGTACTGCATTGGGAGTAAATAAATAGCAAACTGGTCCTTTTTTCTACAGACGGTTATCTATCAGTGACGTCATGATACCATATAAAAATGCTCACATGTAAATGCAAATACATATATTCTTGAAAGCCATACAATTTAAGAAATGAATGCCAGGACCTATTCTTCATAAAATGTGTGCTCCATTTGTGGGCATAGCTTTAGTTCAATATATTTCTCCAACCCATAAATAGCCATTTTGATTCACAAACGGATTTGGTTAACTCAAAACTGTCAGACATCTTTTAATTACAGTCCAGGTTGAAAGATTTTATATTATTTAAAACCACAGTGCACTTTATTGCATTATTATTATTATTATTTTGCTGAGCCTTGTCGACAACAAACTGGAATTATTAGCACAATCTTGATTATTGTTAAGGCTGAAAAATTTCTTATCGGTACTCTTCAAGTCTGTAAGCTAAGGATGCTATAAATATGAATTTATTGCACTGTACACTTTCAACAGTTCCAAATTACGTATTTTCCTGCCCTTTTTCCTACCTGACCAGTATTATTTTCCTTCGTGTTTAATAATACTTGCACAAGAAAAGTGTGGGGAATTGAAATTCTAGAACTCGGGGTGAATGGGTATGGTTTGAAGAGGAACTGAAGTTCTAAAATGGGCTGAGACAGATATCCCGAAGCGAAGGACTTACCTTGTGTCCTTTACCGGGTCTTAAGAGAAGGGCCAAAATAGTGATCCGATCCAAACAAATCGGACCTCAGACGTGATCCGTGTGCCCACACCTAGACTACACCTTGCCTAATTGGGACAACACCTGTCCACGCACTCACAAACATTTTAATGCTTCTCTAGTCTTCTCATCTACGCCTCATTCTTCAAAATGGTCTCTTCCCTACAGTTTTTCTGATAACAATTTCTAAAAGGAAAAGTAAAGTTGTCCCTCTAAACACTTTTCCTTATTATCCGCACGATTTTCAAAAAACAGTTACGGTACATGAAATGTGTTTTGATTTTCCATATAACTTCCCATTCTAAGTAGAATTGAGCAAGATAAGATCAAAAATGTATATTGGTCCTCAAGTAAAGTACCCATTATTCTTGTCAGACTTTAATTAAACTTACTTCCTCGACAGGTTTTCGAAAAATATTCAAATACCAAATTTCATGAAAATCCGTCCATTGTGAGCCGAGTTGTTCCATGCGGAAAGACAGACGGACAAGACGAAACTAGCGGTCGTTTTTCGCAATTTTGCGAACGCGCATAAAAATTACAAATGTTTACTGATTTTTCTTTTATTTGTGTCGATAATATAAAATTTGTTCAGCGCAGAAAATAAAAAAAATCCGTTTTACCGCCCCTTGGACTGTGCCGCCCGGGGCGACGACACCACTACCCCCACCACCTACGCCCTGGGCCCGGAAATTCGTTACGAACTCCAGGACTTTCACTAAACACATATTTGGAATTATGGAACTATTACATATTGCACGTTATGTACTGTCCGCGCGGTGTCTGCCCAGTTATAATCATTTGATACTGGAGGCGGATCCAGTGTTATCTAACCCGCCATTACACTGATAAGGGTACCACAAAGATCATACATGATTGCTCTGCAGCACCGGCCAGACAAGCAGTGGCCGGCCGTGTCTGTACTGCTAACTTATGTTCCCGTGATGATCCCCAGCAAACAGACACGCACCAAAAGGGGCGGCTGCCGGGCTGCAGCCCCTTCCAAAGAATACTTAAAAAAAAGGGGGGGGAGTGTACACACAATGATATCAAAAGTTTTACGTGATTTACCCTTCATCCGAAATCAGCCTCTGAAATTGGCTATGACTATCACAATGCAATTCTGAAAAATATAATACAAAACTTAGATGAACTTAAAAACAAAAAAAGATTAGACCTGGTGACTTAAATTCGGTAAGTGGGTCATGAAACATGTAGGTACAGTCCTACATGTGTAAATGCGGTTGCAAACAGTTACACGTACATCTATAACATGATTTCATAACACCGTTTTCAAACGAAACATAAATTATATATAATGTCTGGGCCAGCCCCTCCCCCGCCTCAAACCCAATAACAAATTCTGTTTGCGTGTCTGCCAGAAGCGTAGTGTTCCCGCTCAAATCGTACCACCGGGCACCGCTGAAATACACCATTGAACTCCAGTTTATAATGACAATCGCTTGTCTTTATCAAGTTTAACATGCAATCAATGCATATCATTTTGTATAAAAATGTGTAATTTTGTCAAGAATGCACAGGAAGACGACATAACACCAAGCACTGGCATATATAGGCCATGCATAATTTGACCTCTTTACTAACAGTCAGCATAGCACAGTACAAGCTTCTCACATCTCATTTTCTGAATGACAAACAATGGAAAGTGATACATTTTTAACAGACCGACGCATGACCAAAAGATACGTCTTGTCGTCTTAGCAACCGCGTTAACAACATGGTGGTGGTATATTTGAACAACACGATACGTATGGTGTCTACATTTGTATAATGGCAGAACGAGTTTTACCGCCTACTCCGTCACTTGTCAAATATGATAACCCTGTGCTAGTCACCAAACGCCAGGAAGATAAACCAGTAATTAAGGTAAACTTAGGGCCGGGCCTAGTGACGTGTTAGACAGAGGTTCGTGCCAAAAATTATATATTATTTTGAGATGCAGGCAGGTATGTGTGTATTAAGGCACTTGACTGCTCGCTGCAAAGCCTGTATATTAGATTCGAGATTTCGGATCTTTAAACGAAACGTGTGATGAATACACTGGCATTACGCGATAGACAAAATGGATGACGACCGGTTGAAAGGAACAAACTCGATAAAACGCACTGAAGCAAAACATACTACGATTAATCAGTCCTAAAAGATGATCCGGCAATCAAGCCTAGAATACCCACCATAAAGGCTCGAAAATAACCAGAAGTGTGGGATTTATTTAGCAGTTGTGAACACGCAGGAGCAACAGACCTCGATTGGAGGAATTATCACGGACTCTATAGCAATACACCAACAGCAGTAGCTCATTTTATGTAAAGCTAATTGAAACAAGGGCGAACACCATCAGCATATAAATACATGATCACTGAAATATAATCACACAACCAGATCCTAATTACATTACCGAAAGGTAGGCCGTATTTCAAAGCAACGCATTCAACATCTGGCATAACTTAAACAAAAGCTTTCTTTTTCCTTAAATATTCCGTTAGAAATTGGGGGATTTTGTGATGGAGGCATCACAAATTAACTGCATAAATAAGCACGTATCTCTAAAAAAAAGTCGAAGAGATCAAATTCAATTCCCCTGCAGCAAGTCATTCTTATAGTTACATGCACATATGTCAGGTTGCAGTGATTGCTTAAAGCATTCTGCCATTCTGAAGCAGTCAAAAATTACCAATGCCTCAAATGGCATTACAACCATGACCATGTCATTAAGAAGGTACCAGTAAGTAATAACAACACTTATTCAATGAAGCTATCTTTTAAGATTCTGTAAAGTTCAATGCATGCTCATTTAATAAAATTATGTTTTCACAGTACACCTCAAGGTCTATTAATATGCGAGTAGAAAAATGGAAGAATTATCTGTGGAAATCATAACCAGATGAGAATTGTCAAACATTCCCCGTGAAGTTTCAACATGCTTTATATGAGTAAAAGAATAAAGCTCTTGCTACATAATTTAGGAAAATATCCACAGAAATAAAACCATACACACATCACTTCCCTAAAGGATTTGTGCCCAAAAGTCAGCGAGTCAGTATGTCCATCGCTTCATCTTGGCACATCTGTACCGAACAATGTGTAACAAAACACCAGAGGTGTACATCAGGTTGGTGAATATTTCAAGCATTTTAATTAACCTTTTTGTTTCTCATGCTACAGCCACAAAAAGCCAAGCACTCTGCTTCTGCTCAGAAAGCCTCACCATCACCAATTCCAGCACATTCAAAATTACCTCCACTTACTGTTGACAACCGCAGAGAGACAGAGGAGATTTTAAATTCTATACTTCCACCTACAGAATGGGAAGAAGGCGGCC
>Ga0123355_10007150_pt1 | contig 16665 bp, 15 predicted proteins | sample TergutEmb28metaG_3_FD_89872 | JGI IMG/M metagenome (GOLD analysis project Ga0123355, IMG submission 89872) | Embiratermes neotenicus P1 segment gut microbial communities from Petit-Saut dam, French Guiana - Emb289 P1 | ecosystem: Host-associated > Arthropoda: Insects > Digestive system > Gut ...
ATCGAAGTATGCGGGCGTTAGGGCACATTGTGGGTTGACAAGTGTTAGAAATTATTTATAATTAAAAGTGTATATAAAATTCTATCAAACAAGGAGATACTAAAATGAAAGATAAAAAAAATTATGGTGAATTGTACCAAGAAATGTTAGAAAAACAAGGTTATTTATTTGTCAACGACCCGCCAGCAGAAGCACTTGTTGAAAAGAGGTATACATACGAAGACTATTTGACTTGGCCAAAAGATGAAAGAGTAGAGTTGATTGATGGTAAAATTTATTTTATGGCTGCACCAAGTGACCGACACCAAGATTTATTGGGAGAAATTGGCACTAGAATTCGTAATTACTTGCATGGTAAAAAGTGTAGAGTCTTCTGGGCGCCTTTTGACGTTCGCATTGATTTTCTAATTGGTAATGATTCTGTGGTACAACCAGATGTACTAGTAGTTTGCGACGAAAATAAATTAGATGGTAAAGGTGTCAATGGAGCTCCTGATTTTGTCATTGAAATTTTATCTCCGTCAAACCGACGTCACGATTTGTTAACTAAATACAACAAGTACCTCGAAGTTGGCGTCTGCGAATACTGGATTGTTGACCCGATGAAAGAAGAGATTTTAGTAAATCTACTAACTGCGGACAAAAAACAGTACATTACCACAACATTCAAAAAAGGCGACGAAATCAAAGTCAGCATTTTGGAAGATCTGACAATCAACGTGACCGATTTGTTCGACGGTTATCAAGGGAAAGAAATCGTCGAAGTCGAAGCAGTGAGAATCGAAATTGCCCGACAGATGTTTGACTCTGGTTTCACAGTGGAACTAATTTCCCAAATGACCAAACTATCAGTTGCAGAAATCGAAAAGATAGTGTAAACTTAATCATCAAGGAGTGATTGTAATGATTAGATTTGAAAATGACTATACCCGTGGGACGCATCCGCAGATTTTACAACGACTAGTTGAAACAAATGACATGCAAACGGGCGGTTATGGCGTTGATGAAATTTGTGAATCAGCAAGAGAACTGATTAAAAATGCGTGCCAACAGCCCACTGCAGATGTTCATTTTATCGCGGGTGGAACTTTAACAAATCTGACTATTATTTCGTCAATTTTGCGTTCACATGAGGCGGTTATTGCCCCAGCTACCGGTCATATTGCGGTAGCTGAAACGGGTGCCATTGAAGCAACGGGTCACAAAATCATTACAATACCGACTAAAACCGGAAAAATTACCGCAGCCGAAATTCGTGCGATCCTAGATAAACCTGATAATGTTCACTCACCACGTCCAGGGATGATTTTTATTTCACAATCGACGGAACTCGGTGGCTTTTATAACAAAGCAGAATTAACAGAAATCTACCAAGTCGCAACCGAATTTAACGTGCCGCTATTCATCGATGGTGCTCGTCTCGGTTACGCTTTAGCCGCAGCCGATTGCGACTTAACGCTCGCCGAACTCGCTGCACTCTGCGATATCTTTTATATCGGTGGTACCAAAGTCGGTGCCCTTTTTGGCGAAGCAGTTGTCATCGTTAATGATGCCTTAAAACGTGATTTCAAATATTTGATGAAGCAGCGCGGAGCATTAATGGCAAAAGGTCGTATTCTTGGTTTGCAATTTGCAGAATTTTTCAAAGATGATCTTTATGGCGAAGTGAGTAGATATGCAGTTGAGCTGTCGCAAAAAATAAAAAATGTTTTAGTAGAATTAGGAATTTCACTCGCCTATCCAGCACCGACGAATCAGCTTTTTATTGAGTTTACTGAGGCGCAATTTGCTCAAATTAGTGAGAAATACGTGTTAGCACCGTGGGAACAACGGGACGGGATTATTGTTGCACGTCTTTGTACCGATTGGTCGACTAAAATAGAAGATGTTGACGCATTTATTGCCGATTTGCGACAACTGTGATAGAATAGTAAATACTAAAGCGGGCGGTGGGAAGATGAACGAATTATTAAATAGCCGGTTGGCTGATGTTGAGGAGATTTTGATTAGGAAGTTCAATCAATTTGCGGTTGAACAAGGGGCAAAGCATATTTTGACGTTGGGTGAGCCGAATTTTGATACGCCGAATGCGATGAAGATTCCGGCGATTCAGGCACTGAATGACGGGAAAACTTATTATGGAACAAGTTACGGTAATGTGAATTTTCGTGAAGCGGTCCAAAAATTTGAAAAACGGGTGAATCAGGTTGACTATGACTTAACGGAAATCATGGTCACGCACGGGTCAACGGAAGGTTTGACGGCAGCCTTACTCGCAATGTTAAATCCTGGTGATGAAGTCATAAATTTAACACCAGCGTATCCGTTGTATAAAAACGTCGTTGCGTTAGCAGGTGCCAAAATTGTTTCGGTTGATGTGTCAAAAAATGATTTTCAACTATCAAAAGCAATGCTTGATGAGGTAATTACCCCGAAAACAAAGGTTATTATTTTAACATCACCAAACAATCCGACAGGAACAATTCTCTCGGATGAATCGCTGGAAGTTGTGTATCAAGCGGTCAAAAAGCATCAATTCTTTGTCATTAGTGATGAGGTTTATAATCAGTTGGTCTATACGGAGCGGCGCTTAGGATTCTCGAAATATCAGGACATTCGTGATTATATCATTGTTTGTCAAAGTTTATCAAAACCTTATGCGATGACCGGTTGGCGTTTGGGATATATGTTGGCGCCACTATGGTTTATGAAAGAGGTGATGAAGATTCATCAGTATCTCGTGGTGGCGGTTAATACGTTTATTCAGGATGGTGGGGTCGCTGCGCTTGAGTATGATGTGACACCGATGGTGGAATCGTATCGGGAACGGCGTGATTATGTTGTGGCACGCCTGCAAGCAATGGGGATTAAATTCCCGTATCCAGAAGGGGCATTTTACGTGTTTATCTCGGTGGCAGAGTTTGGGATGGATTCGTGGAAATTCTGCGAGGAATTAGTTCATGCTGAGGGGGTTGCCCTGATCCCGGGAATTTGTTTTGATACCGATGACCATGTGCGCATTAGTTATTGTGTTGAAATGGAAACATTAGTGGCAGGATTGGATGGTTTAGAACGTTTTGTGACCAGAATGCGAGGTTAGTTTAATATGGATAATCTAGAATTTAAAGAGGGCGACATTGTCGAAGGTCGCATTACTGGCGTACAATCTTACGGGATTTTTGTCAGACTTAGCGACCAGTGTAGTGGGTTAGTCCATGCATCTGAACTAGAAAAATTAGAAAGTCGTGAACCGAGTCGTTTTTTTAAACTCGGACAGACAATCAAAGTACGAATTATTAGAGCCAAGCCAGGCGGCACGCAATTTATTTTAAAAATTTACCGCGAACGTGGTAGTAGTCGCCGTGTCGGGGCAGCTAACTTTGAAACCAACGGTGGTTTCGAAGGGTTAAGCAATAAAATTCCCGAGTGGATTCAAGACGCAAAAGACCAAAACTGGATTTAGTAACTAGTGTCAAAAGTTGTTACAAGAAACTATTGTTTTAGTAAAATAATCTGTGTATAATCAAAGCATACAAAATAACAGGAGTGTTTTTAATGAGCAAATATTTAAATTTAGATTATAGCAACGCAAGCATCGATGCACACGAACTCGACTATGTTGCGCCAGCAGTCAAAGTAATGCACGAAGCCATTCACAATAAAACGGGAGCGGGAAGCGACTTTTTAGGATGGGTCGACCTCCCAACCAATTACGACAAGGTTGAATTCGCTCGCATCGAAGCCGCAGCGACCAAAATTCAAGCTGATTCAGACGTTTTATTAGTGATCGGGATTGGTGGTTCATATTTAGGGGCACGGGCAGCAATCGAAGCACTAAACAACCATTTCTACAACATGCAAAGCAAAGCTGACCGTAAGACACCAGAAGTTATCTTCGTTGGTCACCACATTTCATCGGCGTACATGCAAGAATTAATCAACTATCTTGACGGGAAATCATTCTCAATCAACGTCATTTCAAAATCAGGAACAACCACCGAACCAGCAATCGCCTTCCGGATCTTTAAAAAACTGCTGATCGAAAAGGTCGGAAAAGAAGCAGCAAAAAGTCGCATTTACGCAACAACCGACGCAAAAGTTGGCGCATTAAAAACGCTAGCTGATGGTGAAGGGTTCGAAACGTTCGTGGTACCAGATGATGTTGGTGGTCGCTTTTCAGTTTTAACTGCCGTTGGCTTATTACCAATCGCAACAACCGGCGTTAATATCGCGGAAATGATGCAAGGCGCAGCGGATGCCCAAGCGCGCTATGCAAATCCGAATTTAGCAGAAAACGAAGCTTATCAGTATGCTGTCGTGCGTAATGCATTATACGCAAAAGGATTCACCATCGAAATGTTAATCAATTACGAGCCATCATTAACGATCTTTAACGAATGGTGGAAACAATTATTTGGCGAGTCAGATGGCAAAGATAACAAAGGCATCTTCCCAGCGTCAGCGGCCTTCTCAACCGATCTCCATTCAATGGGACAATACATCCAAGACGGTCGTCGCAACTTATTTGAAACGGTCGTTTTAGTAACAAAACCAAGATTTGATTTGACCATTGAAGCGGAAGATTCAGACCTTGACGGATTGAATTACTTAGCAGGATCATCCGTTGATTTCGTGAACAAAAAAGCCTTCCAAGGGACGGTTCTAGCACATGTTGATGGTGGTGTACCGAATCTAATCGTCGAGGTACCAGAGATGACATCATATGCCTTTGGCTATTTAGTCTACTTCTTCGAGAAAGCTTGTGCGATGGGCGGCTACTTAGCGGGTGTCAACCCATTTGACCAACCAGGCGTTGAAGCATACAAGAAAAACATGTTCGCGTTACTCGGAAAACCGGGTAACGAAGAACTCAAAGTAGAATTAGAAGCTCGACTTAAATAAAAGTAAGAAAAGCCGCCATTTTGGCGGCTTTTCAGTGCTGATGTATATGTTGATGACACGAGATTATTTCGCTGGCACGACTTCATGCTCAACAGCATGTTTGGCGAACATTTCACGCATTTGCTCACTTTTGTCAGATTTTGACCAGTAGTAATATTTTAGCAAATTACTCATGAAATCGTTGAAATCTAATCCTGGCGGTGGTAATAAATAGTGTTGGTCATTTAATTTTCCCATCGCATGATTTATTGAAATGAGTGCCGTTCGTTTATTACCATCTTGGAATGGTTGCAAACATGCAAGTCTACCGAACATCTTCCATGCGTCAATTTTTGTTTTTTCGGAAATCTCCCACTCATCAACGATGCGTTGCACATCAAGTTCATCAACTTGATGTGGCGGATAATGAAATACTGTTTCACGATTTTCATCAGCCCACAGAGGCACTCTAATTCGATCTTCTGGTCCATGAGCAACCATGTCACGAAGGCGACCAGGATACTTTGGTTGGGTACTGGCATCCCCATTAAATTCAGTGTTGATTGCGATAATGCTTTTTACACCAAACGTCATGTCTTGGACTTTGTTAATCGCTTTAAGGCAATCCTGGAATATGACCACATCGTCATTATCCTGTCTTAAATGACTGGTGCAACCTGTGGCAATTGCTAACTCAGTTTGAGCTACGGTACTTCCATAGCTGTCAAATTGCCCGAGAGCAGTGATGAATCGCGCAAGTTTTTTGTTATCCATGGTTTTCAACCCCTTCTTAATGACTTGATTGGTATGATTATACCACACTTTTTCTAATTATCCAAAAATTTCAATTTTTTTCTTGATTAGCAAAACAAAATCCTGTATACTGTTAACAATTTATAAAAGGGAGCGTGTTTTAGGATGAAGTTTCAAGATTTTAAATATGAACGACCAGATTTCGACAGTTACAAAGCAAAGATGACTGACTTAATCGCCGAATTCAAAGCGGCTACAAGTGCCGAGGAACAACTAACTATCTTCAAAAAAATCAACGTTTTACGTAATGCTGTTTCAACAATGGGAACCCTAGCAAGTATTCGTCACTCGGTTAATACCAAAGATGAATTCTACGATGCCGAAAACACCTATTGGGACGAAGCAGGACCGCTTTATGAAGAGTTAGACGATTCACTTTACGATGCGCTACTCACAACGCCATTTAAAACCGAGTTGGAAGCGGAATTAGGAACCCAATTCTTTAAGTTAATCGAGTGTGGCAAGAAGTCATTCACACCAGCCATCATCGAAGATTTACAAGAAGAAAACCGCTTATCGAGTGAATACTCAAAGCTCATCGCATCAGCGCAAATCGAATTCCAGGGTGAAACTTATACCTTACCAGGGCTCGGAAAATTCACCGTTGATAAAGACCGTTCAGTGCGGGAAGCTGCTTCAACTGCTCGTTACGCTTTCTTCGCTGAAAATGAAGCAAAAATTGATGATCTTTACGACCAACTCGTCCAAGTGCGGACGAAAATCGCGAAAAAACTCGGCTTTAACAACTTTACCGAGCTTGGTTATCTGCGGATGACACGGACCGACTATGGACCAGCCGATGTAGCTAATTTCCGTAAGCAAGTGCTTGAGATAATCGTCCCGGTTAATAATGAAATTTTCGAACAACAACGCCAGCGTCTCGGGTTAGAAAAACTTCGTTATTTTGATACCGCCTTCGAATTCGAAAGTGGCAACGCCACGCCACAAGGTGACCCAAAATGGATCGTCGATCAGGGAATCAAAATGTATTCAGAACTCGCCCCAGAAACAAAGGAATTCTTCGATTTAATGGTCGAAAAAGAGCTTTTAGATTTGGAAAATAAGGATGGCAAGCAAGGCGGCGGTTACTGTACTTACATCAACGATTATAAGGTGCCGTTTATTTTTGCAAATTTCAACGGAACGCAAGGTGATGTTGATGTTTTGACGCATGAAGTGGGGCATGCTTTCCAAGTCTATCGCTCGCGTCATTTGGAAATTCCGGAATTAGCGTTCCCGACGTATGAAAGTTGTGAAATTCACTCGATGTCAATGGAGTTTATCTGTTGGCCGTGGATGGAAAATCTGTTCAAAGATGATGTTGAAAAATACAAATATTCGCATTTATCAGGGGCATTAAAATTCATGCCTTACGGCGTTTTGGTCGACCATTTCCAACACTTTATTTATGACAACCCGACGGCAACGAAAGAAGAGCGAAAAGCGGAATGGCGTCGTCTCGAAAAACAATATTTGCCACATAAAGACTACGAGGGCTGTGACTTCCTTGAAAACGGTGGTTTCTGGCATCAGCAAGGGCACATTTTTGCATCGCCGTTCTATTATATTGATTACACATTAGCACAGATTTGTGCGTTACAGTTCTGGAAGCGCATGCAAAATGACGATCCAGCAGCATGGAATGATTATTTAGCGTTGTGTGACGTTGGTGGAAGTAAGTCATTTGTCGAATTAGTTAAACTTGCGAACTTAAAATCACCGTTCGAAGATGGCTGTGTGAAATCAATTATTGCTGATATTAAAGCATGGTTGGATCTTCCGCGAGAATTGAAATAAATTCTACAATCTCGTTTGGTGGTCTTAACATATCTTTATTAACTCAATGTTAACAAAGCGTAAATTTTAGGTAAAATCGGTGACAAGTTTCGCCGATTTTTCTTGTAAAAACGGTCAAAACCGAAAAAGAAAACGCTTTTCATCACTAAAACACCAAAAAGGAAAACAATTTCATAGATTTTGCACTTGCCAAGGTGCTTTGGTTATGGTATCTTATTAAAAATATTTTACAAGAGCCAACTAGTTAAAACTAGGCCCTATATAATATGGAATAAAATTACTAAAACGAGGTGATGGCGTAATGGCTGAAAAACTATTGTCTTTAGAGAACCTACGCGTTTCATTTAAAATGGACGGAACATATTACGCTGCAGTAGACGGAATTGATTTAGAAATTATGACAGATGAAACTTTTGCGATCGTTGGTGAATCTGGTTGTGGAAAGAGTACAATCGCCATGTCATTATTAAGATTACATGACATGTCTTATACAAAAATCGAAGGTAAAATCGATTTTAAAGGTCGCGACTTAGCGGTATTAACTGAAAAGGAACTTGAAAAAGTTCGTGGTAAAGAGATTGGGATGATTTTCCAAGATCCACTATCTTCATTAAATCCCTTACACCGAATTGGTCGTCAGATTGAAGAAGGTCTTTTCTATCATACAGATATGACCGCTGTTGAACGTCGTGAACGAGCAATGAAATTATTAGCTGATGTTGGGATTCCGCATCCAGAACGTGTTTATGAAGCATTCCCACATGAATTATCAGGTGGTATGCGTCAACGTGTCATCATTGCAATTGCATTATCATGTGAGCCAGCTTTATTAGTAGCAGATGAGCCAACGACTGCCCTTGATGTAACCATTCAAGCGCAGATTCTTGATTTAATGCGTGAGTTAAAAGAAAAAATGCATAGTAGCATTATTCTGATTACCCATGACCTTGGTGTTGTTGCTGAAACGGCTGACCGGGTAGCGGTAATGTATGCTGGTCAAGTAGTTGAAATGGCTTCAGTTGAAGAAATTTTTGCTAACCCGTTACACCCATATACGCGTTCTTTATTATCAAGTATCCCGAGTGCAGAGATGCAAGGTGGGCGCTTAAAAACAATTCAAAGTGCGGTTCCAACATTAATGAACCTGCCACGTGAAGGGTGTCGTTTTGCACCAAGGATTCCTTGGATTCCTGACAGTGATCATGAAGAACAACCAGGATTACGTGAAGTGAAACCAGGTCATTTTGTTCGTTGTACTTGTCATAATAACTTTCACTTCGAGGAGGAATAAACCATGGCGTTATTAGAAGTTAACAATTTAAAAGTTTATTACCCAATCAAAGGTGGAATTCTCGGACGTACAGTTGGTCATGTAAAATCGGTTGATGATATTAGTTTTGAAATTAATGCTGGTGAAACAGTTGGTCTAATTGGTGAATCTGGTTGTGGGAAAACGACAACAGGGAAGGCAATTTTAGGACTTAACCCAATTCACAGTGGTCAAATCATCTTCGAAGGTCAAGACATTACTAAGTTAGTAAAAAAGAATCGCACGCCTTATCGGAAAGATGTGCAAATGATTTTCCAAGATGTATATTCTAGTTTAAATCCGAAAGAACGTGTGCTTGATCTTATTGCGGAACCACTTCGTAACTTTGAAAAGATGACCAAACTTGAGGAGCGTAAGCGCGTTGATGAATTATTGTCAATTGTTGGATTAATGCCTGAAAATGCATTAAAATACCCACACCAATTCTCGGGTGGACAGCGTCAACGGATCGGTATCGCAAGAGCGATCGCATTAAAGCCAAAATTAATCGTCTGTGATGAGCCAGTATCGGCACTTGATTTATCAATTCAAGCACAGGTGTTAAATTATTTGAAAGACATCCAAGAAGAATTTGGGATATCACTCCTGTTTATCAGCCACGATTTAGGGGTTGTACGACATATGTGTGAAAAGTTGTTAATTATGCATAACGGACGTTTTGTTGAAACAGGTTCAAAAGACGAAATCTACAATAATCCACAACACATTTATACAAAGCGCCTGATTGCGGCGGTTCCAGATATGGATCCAACCCGTCGTAAGATTAACACCGCAACCAGAGCAGCGATTAACGCTGAGTACGAAGCAACTTCAGAAGACTACTATCGTGCCGATCGTACAGTATACGATTTAAAGAAAATTAATGACGACCATTATGTGGCGTTACCATAAGGAGGTAGTAAGTTATGATTAAATCTATTATACGAAGACTCATTTTCTTAGTACCTCAGTTGATTATCGTATCGTTAGCAGTTTTCATCCTTGCGGAAATCATGCCTGGTGATGCACTTGGGATTATGTTACAAAACAATCCTTATATGACACCAGAAGAAATTGCGATCTTAACAGCACAATTCGAAGCACAGATGGCTACTTGGTATGGTCGTTACTTCACATGGATTGGTAACTTAGTGCGCGGAAACTTCGGTTATTCACTCAGAAGTCATCGCCCAGTTATCACTTTGGTTGGTGAGCGCTTGGGTAACACCGTATTCCTTTCGACGGTATCAGTTATTATTCTTTATTCGTTTGCAGTACCACTCGGGATGATTGCCGGACGTCGTTATGGTCAGTGGCAAGAAAAAGCAATTTCGCTTTATAACTTCTTGCAGATGGCTTTCCCGACCGTCGTGTTCGCAATTACCTTACAATGGGTGTTCGCAATCGCTTTAGGAATTTTCCCACTAAGTGGAACTGTGAGTATTCAAGCAGTAACCCGTGGTTATTTCTGGGAAATCCTATGGAGTCGCATCCAACACGTTATTTTACCAGCACTTGCCGGTAGTATCCTTGGTGGTATTGGGATTGTTCAATTCTTAGCTGATGAAATCAATAATCAAAGAGAAATGGATTATGTTACAACTGCCCGTAGTAAAGGGGTGCCGATGAAAGATGTTTACAATAAGCACATCATGCGTAACTCGATATTACCAATTACCATGAATTTTGGTTTTATTATCACTGGGTTGTTTGGTGGCGGCGTCATCATCGAGAGCATGTTTCTCTTCCACGGAATGGGTACTTTATTCCTAGGTGCTATCAACCAACAGGACTGGCCAATTGTTAACTTCCTTGTTATCTTCTACGGTGTTTTAACAGTTGTCGGTTTCTTATTATCGGATATTGCATTAACAGTCTTTGATCCGCGAATTAGAATTAAATAAAGGAGGCTCTTATGATGGAAAATGTTAATAATATGACAGCAGCAGAATTAAAAGCCTTTGAAAAAGAACAGCGCAAAGTGAACAAAATTCCAGGGCTGTTTCAAATAATCGTTCGTGAAGTATGGAAAGACAAATTCGCAATGCTTTGTGTGTTTGTAATTGTTGCAATTGTTGTGACGGCCTTTATCTGGGGTGCACATTTTTATAACATCCCGGTTCGGATGAATCCAAGGTATGCTAATCGACCGCCATCGGATTTTGGTGGTCTTGGAACAGGCTCTGGTGGTCGGCCAATCCTAAACGACTTAGTTTTAGGTACGAGAACAAGTTTAACGATTGCTTTCTCTGTATCGATTGGTAGTGCACTGATTGGGTATACAGTCGGACTTATCTCTGGTTTCTTCGGTGGTTTCTTCGACTGGGTAATCATGCGTTCAATTGAAATTATCACAATGATTCCAACAATCATGTTACTTATTGTTGTCATGGCTGCAATTCCTGAATCAGGTACATTTCATATGATTATGGTTATGATTGCTTTCGGATGGTTTGGAACTGCCGGAACATTTCGAGCTCGGGTTTTGCAGGAATCATCGAAAGATTATATTTCAGCTTCTAAAACACTTGGAACGCCTAACTGGAAAATCATGGTTAAAAAAATCATTCCCAACGTTTCGTCATTCTTAATGGTTGGGCTTGTGCTTGGAATCGCTGGTAGTATTGGTCTTGAAACTGGCTTAACAGCGATTGGACATGGTTTACCATTCGGAACACCAAGTCTTGGCGCAATGATTGCTGGTGCAGCGGCGGATCCAACGGTATTAAGAATGCGTCCGTGGCAATGGGTGCCGGCAGTTGTCTTAGTTGTTGTATTAACTTTAGCAATTAACGGTTTAGGAAGAGCAATCACTCGTGCGGTTAACCCAAGAAAACGAAGATCTTAAAATTTTCATGCTTTAGCGGTCTTGTCCGAATTTTGTGGCAGGTGGTTATCTTACTAATTCATGCGCTGTAAATTTTAAGGGTGCCGTTACCCACTTGTGAACATAGATTACTAAAACAAGTTTGTAACGGTGTCCTTAACACTAAACGCAATCTGCGTGGATTGGTAGGCACACAAGTTAAACAGGAGGGTTTAATTATGAAAAAGAACAAATTGTTTTTACTAGTTGCACTATTTGCAGCAGTAGTTTTAGTATTAGCTGCTTGTGGTGGTAACGACGATACAGATCCAGTTGATACTGGGGATGACGTGGTTTATACACCAACAACACCAGAAAATGGTGATGACAATGGTGATGACGAGGTAGTGCCAGGTGTTGTAGGACTTGGTCCAGCATTCCAACCATTACAAGATGCATTAGATTACCATGGTATCACAATGGCTGTTAACAATGACAACCCATTAATCGATGGTGGGATCTTACACTTCGGTTCTGGTGTAACAGGACCACCAACATGGGATCACTTCGATTCTGCATTCTGGACTTGGTCATCAGAAAACGATATTCGTAACATGTTTACACATGAGCCATTATTATTCGTTGGTCAAGATGGTTTTCCTGCAAGCGGTGTTGGTAGTTTAGCTGAAGCGTCATTTGATCGTGAATCACAAACGGTAACAATTACTAAGCTACATGCAAGTACTTGGTCAGACGGTGTGCCATTAACATTAGCAGATGTCGTATACCATTACTATTTCTTGACGAGTCCTTACTTCAATGTTGATGGAAACTTTATTGGACGTCATACTTTAGTTACTCCAAACTGGCAAAACATTGTTGGTATGTGTGCTCACGTTCTTTACTTATTCGAGCAATCAGATACTTACAGCGTTGACGTTCTTCGCGATCACGCTGGATGTGGTGGTGTTGGTGTATTACCAGAAGAGTCATCACCAACAATCACAGGTTTAACGTTATCAGAAGACGAAATGGAACTAGTAATCGAGTTCTATGACGTTAACCCATTTACGTATGCATTCGCATTCTTAACTACGCCGATGCCACGTCACCACTGGGAAGGAATTCCACATGGTGAGCGTCGTAACCACCCTAACGCACGTGAGAACGTATTAGGGAACGGACCATTTATCATTGATGGTATCGTACCTGAAGAGTCAATCAGCTTCGTACGTAACGAAAACTACTGGCGTGGTCCAGCACAATTAGACGGTGTTATTTTCCAAACATTCCCAGTAATGACAGCACCTGATGTTGCACGCGCTGGTATGTTCGATATCATTAACTTCCCACAATCATTATTCACACCTGAAAACCGTGTGATGGATAACATTTCATTCTTGTCAAACCCATTTGGTGGGACTTCTACTTCATGGTTAATGTTTAACATGGGTGAGTGGGATGCAGAAACTGGTACTGTTGTTCCTTGGGAAACACCAAGATTATCAGCGACTGTTAGAACTGCATTAATGTTAGCAATGGATCATGTTACTCCAGGTATCTACTCATTCAATGGTTTAGTTGTACCTTCTGGTTCAGTATACTGGCCATTAAACCGTATGGACTTAATTAATCCAGCAATCGATACATTTTCTCAATATGATTTAGATGGTGCAATTGCCATGTTAGAAGAAGCTGGATATGTAGTTCCTGCTGGTGAAGACTTCCGTGTTCGCCCTGATGGTTCACCATTAACGGTAATCTGGTTAGAAACTGAAGGTTCAGTAGCTAACAATAACACTGCAATGTTTCACTTAGAAGGATGGCGTTATGACTTACAAATCGACGTTCAATTCTACGGTGGCGACTTACAACCATGGTCAGTAACAGCTGATTACTATTTAGATCAAGGTAATCGTGATATTGATATCTTCTGGCGTGGAATCGGATTCGGTGCGCAATTAAGCCCACATTGGGGATTCGGACATAACTCAAATAACAACGTTTTACGTTATACAAATGCTCAATGGCAATACATTGTAGAACGTTTTGAAAGCGAAGATATGTGGGATCCTGCATTTACTGCTGCAACAATTGAAATGTGGGAACAAGCATTTATTGATGCACGTGTAGCATTCCCGCAATCATCAGCAATTCCATTAACAGCTGTTAACAACCGTGTTGCTAACTTCTCAGTGCAATCGACATTCGGTGATTTACGTAGACCAGGTAGCCAAGTTTCTTGGTTATGGGGTTTAACTGCTGATACTCCATACCAAGCAAGCAACTAATTATTAAGTAAATATTTTTGAAGCTAGGCTGACCATTTTGGTTGGTCTAGTTTTCTATGTTTTGGTATAGATGACATAAATGAGGATTGCTGCTTGGTTTTAGGTGGCAATCTTTATTTAGTGGTCGCAAAAAAATGGTTTGAAAGCGTATAAGATGAAGTTTTTGAAGAAATTAGTCCGTTTTGGTATTGACATACGAGCAGGTTTGTATTAAAATTGGTAAGGTTGTGAAATGGAAGCAGGCGTTTCTGTCTGTTGAAAAACGACACGCCTGGTTCAGTGGGTATGGAAGTTCAATGCCCAGAACACATTTTGAAAAAGGAGGAAAATCAAATGCCTACTATTAATCAATTAGTAAGAAATGGACGCACTAGCAAAGTTAAGAAGTCGAAGTCACGTCACTTAAACGTTGGTTACAACAGTTTAAAGAAAGAGCAAACCGTTACAATGTCACCACAAAAACGTGGAGTTTGTACGCGTGTTGCGACAATGACGCCGAAAAAGCCAAACTCGGCCCTTCGTAAGTATGCCCGTGTTCGTTTATCAAATGGGTTAGAGGTAACCGCTTATATCCCAGGTATCGGACATAAATTACAAGAGCACAGTGTTGTTTTAATTCGTGGAGGTCGTGTAAAAGACTTACCAGGGGTTAAATATCACATCGTTCGTGGTACTTTAGATGCTGCTGGTGTTGAAAACAGAAAGCAATCTCGTTCTAAATACGGAACAAAGCGTCCTAAGGGATAAGCAAAGATTTTAAAAATTATTTTGGTACAACCTGCAATCGGAGATGTACTTAAATGATTCACGGGTCACAAAAATAAAAAAATGTATAATTCTTCGAAGGGAGGAAAATAATATGCCACGTAAAGGTCATGTAGCAAAGAGAGACGTATTACCGGATCCAATTTACAATTCGAAATTAGTGTCTCGCTTAATTAATAGCATTATGATTGACGGGAAGAAAGGAATCGCACAAACGATTCTATATGATGCATTTAACATCATTTCTGAAAAAACTGGGCGCGAGCCGATTGAAGTTTTTAACGAAGCAATCGAAAACATTATGCCGATTTTAGAGGTTAAATCTCGTCGTGTCGGTGGTTCTAACTATCAGGTACCAGTAGAAGTTCGCCCAGAGCGTCGTGTTACTTTAGGTTTAAGATGGTTAGTACAATATTCTCGTAATCGTAATGAGAAAACAATGCAAGAGCGTTTAGCGAACGAAATTATTGATGCAGCTGGAAATTCTGGTGCATCGGTTAAGAAACGTGAAGATACGCACAAAATGGCGGAAGCTAATAAAGCATTCGCACACTACAGATGGTAATAAATTTCCAGCCATTGCACCGCAATGGCAAACGATGATTTATCATCGTGTTTTGAATGTAATTCAAAACTGGGAATTTTTTGTCGAGAAGCACGGAGCGTAGCGAGTACTAGACCGACAAGAACCATGAGTAATAAATCCCAGTAAAAACAGAAGGGAGTGTATTAAATTATGGCAAGAGAGTATTCTTTAGAGAAAACACGTAATATCGGAATCATGGCTCACATCGATGCTGGTAAGACAACAACGACTGAGCGGATCCTTTATTATACTGGTAAAATCCATAAGTTAGGTGAAACGCACGAAGGTGCTTCACAGATGGACTGGATGGAGCAAGAGCAAGAGCGTGGAATCACCATCACCTCGGCAGCAACGACTGCTGTGTGGAATGAGCACCGCGTTAACGTAATCGATACGCCAGGTCACGTCGACTTTACGGTTGAGGTAGAGCGTTCATTACGTGTCCTTGATGGTGCGGTTGCCGTACTTGACTCGCAGTCAGGGGTTGAGCCTCAGACGGAAACGGTATGGCGTCAAGCGACGACTTACGGTGTACCACGGATTGTATTCTCAAATAAAATGGATAAAATTGGTGCAGACTTTCAGTATGCAGTTAAAACAATCCATGACCGTTTAGGAGCTAATGCTCATCCAATTCAAATGCCGATTGGTGCAGAAGATCAATTCCGCGCAATTATCGACTTAGTTGAGATGAAGCAGTACAACTATACGAACGACTTAGGAACTGATATCGAAATTGCCGAAATCGAGGCTGAATTTGCTGCTGATGCAGCGGCAGCTCGTGAGCAATTAGTTGATGCAGTTGCAAGTTTAGATGAAGAATTAATGATGTTATACCTTGAAGGTGAGGAAATCTCAGTTGAGCAGTTAAAAGCGGGTATCCGTAAAGCGACGCTAAACGTTGAGTTCTTCCCGGTATTATGCGGTTCGGCATTCAAAAACAAAGGTGTTCAGTTAATGTTAGATGCGGTTATCGACTACCTACCAGCGCCAACTGACATCGAGTCAATGAAAGGTCAATTACCAAATGGTGATGAAGCTGAGCGTAAGCCTGGCGACGACCAACCATTCTCGGCATTAGCCTTCAAAGTAATGACTGACCCATTCGTAGGTAAGTTAACATTCTTCCGCGTTTATTCTGGTAAAGTTGATTCAGGTTCTTATGTTCTTAATTCAACGAAAGATAAGCGTGAGCGTGTTGGTCGTATCTTACAGATGCATGCTAACACTCGTGAAGAAATTCCAGTATGTTACTCTGGTGATATCGCGGCCGCTGTTGGTCTTAAAGATACAACGACTGGAAACACTTTGTGTGACCTAAATAACCCGATTATCCTTGAGTCGATGGAATTCCCTGATCCAGTAATCCGTTTATCAGTTGAGCCAAAGTCAAAAGCGGATCAAGATAAAATGGGTA
>Ga0123355_10007151_pt1 | contig 16664 bp, 10 predicted proteins | sample TergutEmb28metaG_3_FD_89872 | JGI IMG/M metagenome (GOLD analysis project Ga0123355, IMG submission 89872) | Embiratermes neotenicus P1 segment gut microbial communities from Petit-Saut dam, French Guiana - Emb289 P1 | ecosystem: Host-associated > Arthropoda: Insects > Digestive system > Gut ...
ATCCTCAGGAACTTGCGACTTATTTGTTGAGTTATTTCATGGGTTGTATTGCTCTGGTTCGATGTGTGTTGGTGTTACGTTGTGGTTTGGCTGTGGTGGTGTGGTATCCGTATGCAGGCTGAGACTCTCTTTATTCAATTATATACTGCTTTTTAAACCACGTGGAGGGCTGCATGTAGTTGCCACTGTGTTTTAAATCAGTGAATCAGAACGAAGTTGGCTGCGTTAAGTTCCTTCCAACAAAGCAGTTATAACAGGAGTATAATGCACGAGGCAGTTCTAACAGAAGTTTCGAATGTACTTAGGAATAAGTAGTTTTGAACCTGAGTGGTATTATAACAAGCAGATGGGCGCCCATCTGTTACGTCTGTGTATCTGTTTCCTATTTCGATGAGCCGTATTTCACCCCTGTTTCTCTGTCCTCTACATTATATTCCATCCACTACGCTGTATTCTTTCCTGTTCCACCCCTCAGAGTGTTACTGCTTACTCTTTATTACTTAAAAGCTTAGCTTATCTTTGTCTCCTTCCTTTGATATTCTTTTTTTCTTCTTTTCTTTGTCCTTTCGCTTTTCTCTTTCCTTGTAAAGAATCTTTCTCATTATCTTATTCCTTATTTTTAGACCTCCTCGATTTACGCGTGATTTCAGGCTTCTGCCCCCAAGTAGACGAGAATTCTCTCTTCTGGATTACTACACAGCGATTAGTGGTAATTTCTTACCGACGTTTCGGGACAACCTAATGGTCCCATCTTCAAGGACCAATATGGGAACGATAGGTTGTCAAAAAACGTCGATAATAAATTACCGCTACTTCGCTGCATAATAACCCAGAAGAGCTCATTTCTCTTCTCCTGTATATACCTTTTATTTATTTCCTTCCCTCTTATCCGTCTATATGTCTCTTCTCTTTTAACTTGATCCCTATAATCGCTGTTTCGCTAAGAAGAGTGAAAGAGGGTAAATACTGCAACTTTGCCCTGACAATATGCAACACATAGCCGTGTCAAATTTGTGGACTGCATCAGAGTGTCCTGTGGTTAGTTGTAAAGCAGTATTGAAAACTGCGGCCTGCTTCTATTCAGTGTTTACTTCCATAGAAGCACACACACACACACACACACATACAGCATACAGACGTACTGTGTCATTGAGCCATTGCGTACAGTTCTCAATTCGTCGCGCAGTGATGCTCCTGAGCCATTCTCCAAGCATGGGAATACACAATCATATTCAGCATCACTAACATTCACAGTGTTGCTTATAAATGGATAACCGGTCAGATGAAGAATATTCTATAGTAAAGTAATTACTTCTACATGTGATGCGTAGAGCTGGAGACCATTTTCGAATGTCTGATACCAAGTAGGTACAAAAACGACGTATGGAACAATTTTTCTTGAACAATTAATTCTCACTCATGGTTCATATAATGATGATGTAAGCGACCCACATTACTATAAAACAGCATCAATGGCAAAGAAGGTAAACGCTGAATTAGAATGGATTTGGAAAGAAGGACATAATTCTTATTTGAAGTACCAGCCGGGCATTTGCTTTTAGGGACAAAATCTTCTGTATAATTGCGAGCCGAAATTTTATCGCCGAAAATCCAAAATGAGGGACAGGAGTGCCATCTGCTTAACCGAGATGTTCGGTGCCTTATTCTTATTGAGTCTGTTTAACCATTAATTTCTGTTCCGTTTTACCCATTACCAGACATTCCTGTACATCCACATGCCTGTATTTGTAGCTGTCTAATCTCATACAACCCATGACACCACATAAATTTAAGTTTATTTTGCTTGAATTTAATACAAATTTAAGTCTTTGTAACTTAAATTTCGAGAGTCAGTGTAGTGACTAGACTGTGGGTTGGACAGTCCAAGAATCTGAAATTGATTCCAGTTAAATTTCGAGAATCGGTGTAGTGACTAGACTGTGGGTTGGACAGTCCAAGAATCTGAAATTGATTCCAGGGAATGGCAAGAGATATGGTTCCCCTCTACAGCGTCCAGAGGGTGACCGGGGTCCACCCAGCCTCCTGTCCAGTGGGTACCGGAGCTGCTTTCCCAGAGGTAAAGAGGCAGAGGCCTGAAATTTTGTACCTATATCCAGTGGCGAAGTCAAGATTACGTCACAATATGTCGCCAATCCCCAGTACGTCTTGTAACGTGTTTTTAAATAAAGAAAAGGGATAACCTCCACCTTCATACAGATTTGTTGGAACTTCCATCACCTTATGTTGTTGTGTGTATTTCTTTACTGGTTTCACGATGTTCTGTGCGCGAATTACAAGCCAGGCGTGAGTCGGGATAGCGCAGTCGGCATAGAGAGTAGGCTAGGGGCTGACAGACATCCGAATCGCAGCCCGATTGCTGGCAGGGTCGAGGTACTATTCTCCATAATCGCCACACTGACTCTGAGGTTTACCTAGCACTTTCTGCAACGGATATCGAGGGATCTTTCCCAGGGAGTAAAGCGGCCGAGACGTGAAACTGACCTTTCACTCCATCTAGTGCCGATGTTAAAAAGAACTGGATCTTTACTTTCACTTCCACTTTGCGATAATTTACGTTTCAACAGAATATCGTTAGTGTGATTAAACTGAGGAAGTTCTGGGCGGTACGTGAAGGAAAAACAGAAGGGGAGAACCTATACGCAAGAGGCTGCTAGAAACGCCAAGAAGCAGGACACAATGAACATATTTTAAAACCATCCTTTCTTTAATAAGTGTGCAATCTGTTTATGCTACATGTTCTTACTACAGGCTACAATTATGAAGCTGTATGCTGGAAATACATAGGCATATATACTTCTGGAGATATAGCCAGAATCCTCAGTGTTCGAGATATAATTGTGTTCTTATAAACTGAAATGATATATTTCAGGTTAAGGTCCTGCAGTGGGTTGTGTGGTCACGACGACACACTTCTTTTTCTGTAAGAAGAGAGAAATTCCTAGGCTAGTTCGATACGTTTATTTAACTGGCAGCTGGGGCAGTTGAATGTGTTATGAAATAGCCTGAGTTAAATTTATGTACAGCAATTATAAAATACAAGAATTTATTTATTCTTATTGGTTTTTCACGTAGTAAACCTTCATCACCCGCGGGGGATACCAAACTCAGTAAAATAGTGGTTAGCAAGAATTAAGGCCTTATGTGGAATTGGGACTTGTGTAATAGCAAATACTATTAACCTAATACTCATCACAGTTGAAGTCGCACCATGCTTCAGTCGTAAAACACGAAGGTAGGGGACTACTTGAGAGACCTAGGCTTAGATATGAGGATAATATTAAAATGGACCTTACATATGTAGAATGTAAGAATGCAGACTAGACTAAACTCAGCATTACATCTCTACACCTACACACTTGGATGTCGTAGTGCGGACACTGTATATATTTTCCGCAAGGACCCAACTGGAAACTGCAGGTACATAAAACCGTTTTCGACAAAAAAAATTATAAAAAAAAGGTAAACAGATCCCATCAGGTATTTGCGTTTCGCTAGTGGTTGTTGAACTGTGTCCACGTGGCTTCAAAATGTCGTAAAAGTAGCGGTATGATACGACGTAAAGAACGTTAATGGATGCTCGTTACAACCAACTACCCAACTCCGTAAAAGTTTCGGAGTTTGAAGCAAGCTATAATCCACGCACTCAAATGATGTCACTTACGACCTCTTTGCATATAGCAACAGGCTGCTGAGCAGCAGAGCTGTGATGCAACCTTCTCTCTTTTCTCATTCTGCATAACATTAACATAACTTTGCAACACAAAAGTTCTCTTTTTCTCGCTTTGAACCTCCCCTTTTTCCGATATCATCCCTTATTTTCTACCTGAAGCGCTCGTGTGCCCCTGAAGGGTGCGTATGAAGAGAGGGGGAGGTACCAAAATCTTTAGGTACTGGTGTGCATCTCATTTCAAAACACAAAATAGGCTTGCTATATTGTAAGACTTAATGCATTGAATTATGAAGTGTAATGATGCATTCATGGACTTTCTTTCGTAGAAAAGTAATGGAATTGTACAAGGAGGAGCAATATATTCTATGTAAGGAAATTATATTTCCTGCCCATAAAGTGGAATGGGCACCTTCCTCTTTTCTTCTATGGAGATGAATAATGGTGCAGGATAAAATTAGGACTGACGTCAACCACTAAGGCTTAATTTCAACCGGAACCTCCCAGAACCCATTTACTTTCTCTTCCTGTTCCTGTTCGAAAAATCGAGTTTCAGTTTCTTGCCTTCATTGATGTTTTGCAGAAGTTTTTAGAAATACCTACTAAAGATCTAGGTTTCAAGTTATTTGTAATTTGCGAGATTCGATGTTTCAAGATTGGCGTTGCTTTATTTTTGTTCAAGTGGTATATGAGATGTTACGCCGTGATGACCGGTACGTAGTTACCGAAGTTTCGAAAGAGTATTTGAAGTCACTAAGATCCTTCAAAACGTCCATAAATATCAAGTCGGCAGTTCATAATATAATAGAATAATTGAATCTGTTTGTGGCTTACTTAAATGTGCTGCTATAAGTCATGTGTCCAAAAATATAAAGATTAAAACATACAAAAAATAAGTTTGTTTTGCAGGGGTGTGAAACTTGCCTCTCACACTGAGGGAGGAACACAGACTGAGATTGTTCGAGAATAGGGTGCTGAGGAAGACGTTTAGGCCTAAGAGCGGCGAAGTAACAGGGGGTTGGAAAAGGCCACATGGCGAGGAGCTGTACGATATGTATTCTTCTCCGAAAATCATTCGGATGATGAAAGCAAGAATAATGAGATGTCGGGGCATGTAGCAGGCGTGGGTGAGAGTAGAGGTGCGTACAGTATTTTAGTGGGCAAAACTGAGGGAAAGAGAACACTTGGAATACCTAGGTGTAAATGGAAGCATAATATTAAAATGGATTTTCAAGAAATAGAATGGAGGCATGCGCTAGATTGATCTGGCTCAGAACAGGGACAGGTGGTGGGCTGTTGTAAATGCAATAATGAAACTGCGGGTTACATAAAATTCGGGGAATTTTTTTAACTACCCGAGGACGTGTTAGCTTCTCCAAAATGACTTTTTTCCCACGGAGTTAGTTAGCTAGCCAGTTAGTTATTCAGTAAGTCACAACATAAATAGTGGCGCAAAGCCACTTGAAACAAGAGGCAACATGTTAACCGAATTTTAGGTCACGGTACATATATGTACAGCCTATTTGAAATGTTCAAAGTGTCTTTCTTCCACACGCACAGTGTGACTGTCTTTCTGGAAAGCTTACCCATACTATTATAATCAGCGTCATTGGAAGCCTCTTGTTAATCATCGAATGCCAAGCGAATAGGGTCAATGTGTGTCATATCCAATAGGCGGGTGATAAGGAACTGGAAATGATACGAAAAGAAGCGATCGTAGCTGACTGCATTGATCACTCGGCATTTTGCTGGTGATATTCAGAAAAATCACGACTATCCTCAAATAGGATTGCCTGAAACAAGACCGAAATTTAAACCGAATCCATCTCGAATACAAGACAGTAGCTTACTGGTAAGCAGTCGTAGAGAAAGAGAAGCAGGGAGAAAGAGAGAGAGAGAGCTGTCAACAGCACGGATTATACAACGTCGGTGGTAGATTAATGAAATATTAGTGTGGATCATTGGTGGGATAATACTGACGGGGAAAAGGCGAAACACGCGATGGTACACAGCAGGCATGGGGGAGATAGAAGTTACTCAGCATTTGAATTTGAAAACCTGTAGGGACAAACCACGAGTATATACTCCATGATCGATAGAAAATGCAATAGTGTTTTCGATTACAGCTGTCTTCTCTGATTAACTAGGTCTGTAATTTTGCAGTGTGGAGGCGAATAGGCCGACGTGAAGGAAAACAACCATGTATATTCGTCACAAGGTGAGCCACAATTCACTGTGCACCTGTATTACAAAAAACAATGCAGCCATATTTTAAATAATATGACCCCCGTGTGTTGTGGCATGTACTGGGAACGAACCTCCCTTCTTTCAGCTTAAATAAGTATAAGAAATTTATTGGTATTAACGTACAGGGCTCCCTGAATGTACTCATCATCTACGTTAGATGCAGAGTTATGTTTGGTTCACACTGTATATTGGACGAAAGTACTTATGACCTTCAGGACTATATAATTACGAAGTGGCTCCGGATATTAACCCTTTGACGCCTAACGACCCTTATAGTCGTCGTATCGCACCGCTAACCTCTAAACGTTTCATTTTATATATTTATTCAACAAATATAGGTACTGAATATTTTAAACATGGTATACACTCTCCGTTTCTTTCTCTTCAAAATGCAGTTTGTTTCATAATTCTAACTTATTTTCTTCCTGTTTTATTCATATTTTATATACAGTGTGTGTTAAAATTTAAAAAAATAATTTCGGCGCCAAACGGTTAATATTGGCTTATAAAAATATGTAATCCCTGGGGCCAGCCGCTAAATAAATATGCCAACAGTTCGCCATTTCTGCACTACATGTATTTATATTTATTAATATAATAGATCTGTAATTTAGACTTTACGTGTAGTCACTGAAACGAAAAATCCAGCGGAGTACATCAAGCAAATATAAAGGTGCAAGGAATTAATGCCTCTCAGAAACTCAAAACAAATTAATTTTATACAACCAAGAAACTAAGCGGTATATAATAATTAATTATATTTTTTAATATTATATTATCGATTAATGAGCCACATCACTGCAAAATAAATAATCAAATTTAGTTTAACATTTGCAAATGTTTTATGAAACATGACCATTGTAATTTATAACTGAGGAAGACTGGAAAAGAGAGGCAGGCAAAGATAGAAAGGGAAGCGATATAGGTAAAGAAATGCAAAGAAAGGGATCAACATAGAATGAGAGGTACTGACAATATATATTCCAGTTTGCTTGGCTAAATCTTACACATAATAGCGAAGGGATATACGCTGTACAACATATACACAGACACACAAGGAAAGAAAGAAAGACACGTCACAAATAAATCACAGCTAAATACCGTAACAAGTCTCCCTTTCAGTAGTTGCTTCTGCTTATGCGTACTTTTTTTTTTCTCTCTCCGTGATATTGCCACGTTCTCTTTGTTCCATTTCTTTCTCTCTTTGTAACTAATGCTCTATCCCTGTTAGTATAATGTTCAGCTTTACAGTGGCCGAGAAAGTGTTCGCAAAAGATTCGTTTGTAGGGTTGCCATAGTAATTTCATGCTATAAATCTCACCTGTTCAATATTACTACTTGACAGCGCCATACAGTAAACGGAGGTATATAATTTTTTACACTTTCGTGACCCATTCCTGAGGTTACTTTATGTGAGATCTTAAACACACTTACAAATTAATCAGAAGATGAAAAATTTTAAGTATAATAACGTCTCGCTTGAAATGTATCCACGAAGCAATGTGTTTCTACGACGCTAAATTCCCTTACAAAGGCAAGCAATTTCACGTATTTTTACTGAATTAAAAGGTTCGTTAAAGCCTTTAACTTGAGGGTCCATTCTAATATTATCTTTCCATCTACGGTTAGGTCTTCATGATAAATCAAAATCTCTATGGTTATTTATATGTGCTTATTGCATTCAATTTATAAATATTAAACTAGTTCCCTTAAAAAATATTAAAAAGGGGATTTTAGTGCAACGTCCGCGTGTCATATGTATATATATGTATATGAAACAGCACTCGCTAAAACCGTCTAGCGAAATCCCCACTTATCACTGAACTAATCGCAATGTTACTTGAGGTAAAAGCCATCCTAGTAATTTCGATTACGGCCGGCTTGCGATTTTATGGGACAGGAGTTATATTAGTGACATCATCCTTCTAAAATAAATATGTCAGTACGAAACATACTGTATTCTGTTAAGACATCGCCTCTGTTTTCACAGTTTCAGCGTCACAGAACACTCGCGATGTGAAATTACGTTTGATATATCTTTATAACAAAAACAAACAGTACTTTGCAGTAAGATAACGTTTTTATGAAATTTGAAGTGCAGAGGAAACAAATACACCCACCCACCCACCGACCCCCTACCCCCCCCCACACACACATACACACACACATACACAAACACACACATACACAAACACACACATACACACAAACACACACACATACAAACATACACGCACATACGCACACACACACACACATACACACCCATACACACAAACACACACACACACACACACATATATATATATATATATAATGACACTAAAAATAAGTAGAAACCAAAGTTTATGGATTGTAATATCAAGTTTCGGCCAAATTCCTCAAATTCGAATCAGTTAATTATTTGGTTGAGTGTCCTATAAGATTAACTGTGGTTTAAGAAACTAGCTATAGGTTAAAAAAACAGCTAAACTGGCCGAATATGGAACGTCAGACTAAATGTACCGTATATAAAACCCATATAAATCCGATACTGGTATATGGAAGTGAATGTTGGCCCCTCTCCAAGAAGGATGGAAATATGCTCCGAATATTTGAAAGTAGAATATTAAGAATGGTTTACATTTCAATTAACGATGATAGTATATGGAGAACAAGATACCATCATGAGCTTTATACACTCTACGATGACCTAGACATAGTTCAGCTGGTAAAAATAGGAAGAGTGAGGTGGCTGGGACAACTCTTTAGAATGCACGAACTGGGTCCTTGCAGAAAGCTTACTGTTCTTCAGCCAGAAGGCACTCGACGTGCAGGAAAAACTAAGGTGATGTGGCTTGAGTCAGTTGAGGAACATCTAAAGAAGATGGGCGTGAGGAACTGGAGACGTATGTCACAGGATCGAGAACAGTGGAGGGAAATTGTGGAAGAGGTTAAGGTTCACCAAAAACTGTAATGCCAGAAGAAGAAGAGGAAGAAGAAGAAGAAGAGGGAGAAGAAGATGATGAAGAATTAGGAGAAGGAGGAGGAGAAGGAGGAGGAGAAGAAGGCCTATAGGATTGACCAAAGTCAGTTCATGAAAGACCGAATTGAGCGCCCAGAATTTTTGATGTGAAGACACTCACCCGTAGCCCCAACAGCCCCTCGTACGCTCTTTCTTTTAAATCTGTCGAATTATTCTTGCATCGCAATGAGATACTTTGCATATGAATAGCAAAAGCCATGCATATGCATCATTGTGTTACAATATCTACACGTGCACGTGGTATGAACTATAGTTTCTGAGCTCGTGGGCCATATGTGGTTTCCGGTGTTCGCGCCACAGGTTTACAGGCCTTGTGCCACCAGTTTCTTCTTTTTTCCCCCTTTTCCATCGATCTACATCTCCCCTTTCTGCAGCACATACGATCTCACGCCACGAGCCACTGCTTCGTTAATACTATTTCAAAAACATCAGTGGACTTCAACATATTCGAACAGTTTTGCAAGACTTCCTTTACGTTTTTATAACTGCAGACACCCTCCCTGAAACAACTGTCATTATCATTATCATTTCACGATAAAGTTGGTGAAACTGCTGCTACGTGTCCGGGAATTCCAACTTTCGAATCTCAGTTAGGAGGTCGCCTATTCTAATTTATTTTGCTTTAACCCTTCATATTCCCGTCCCGGTGAACTGTACGGACCTTTAATTCTTGATATGTTTCCGACCTCGTTGCAGTGTACTATTACGAATGTATTTAAGGATGCAATAAATTAAAACCCCTCCCAGAACCCACAACAGGTGGTACACATAATTAGCACAGTGCTTTAAACCTTTTGGCACCGGAATTATTTTTTTAATTTTAGCACATCCTGTATATAAAATGTGAATAAAACAGGAACTAAATACGTTAGAATTATGAAACAAACTGCAGTTTGAAGAGAAAAAAACGGAGAGTATATATCTTGTTTAAAATATTCAGTAACTATATTTCTTATATTTGTTGAATAAATACATTAAATGCAACGTTTGGAGGTTAGCGTCCTAGACGGTAGGACGCAAGGGCTGTAAAGGTTAAATGCTTAAAAGCCTATGTATTGAAAGCGTTAAGACCTACTACGGTTAGTATTACGTGTCAAACGTTATGGAGTGCACAGATAGGTACAGGCCTACTGTATTTTGAAGAAAAATTCTGCAAGATGCCATAGGGACAACGTGTTCAGAGCACGAAACCTTAGTTTCGGGACCGGTAATCTATAAGAAACGTCTTTCTCTTCCACCATACGTAACACAGTCTAATCTCTCCATGGCAGATCACGAACTAGCCATGGTTCGTATCCCACATTATCAAGCAGCTATCTTTGGCGGCGCCTTCATATCTCTCTAACATCGGGAGGAAGATGTAATATCTGCCGTCTGGGAGCTGCCTTACAAAGTGTCGTTTTCTACTTTCACATTTAGCTCTTTTCAGGCTATGCACAATACAGGTCAACGTAAAATTCTCCCTTAAACATGCCACAAAATTACAGTGACGTATTGAAGCCTAGAGATACAGCTCTACTCTGTCCCAACCTCAGCGCAATATGGAGGGAGGTGTTCAAACACACGGTCTGGATACTTTACCCCAGAAAAAGCCCTGATACCCATTGGAAAAGGCTGGCTGGGCCCCAGGGCCAGTCTGGCGAGTCTTGCGTAAGAGAAAACCCCTCTCCCCCACCGTGGATAGAACCCGGACCATCTAGTCTGTAGCGAGTGGCTATACTGACTACGCTATCCATAGACATGTAACGTAAATTATTAGCCTCTCTGGTTTAGATATGTTTTATAAAACATGGAATGGAGTCTGTCTCAGCAAACGTCAGCAACAGATATTTGAAACGACCAGTAAAATACCATGACAAAAGAAGATTCCTTCAGTACAAATAAACGTAGGAAATAAGTTAGAAGTTTGGAGCGAAGTATGATCAACAACCACCGAAACGTCAGTGCTAAAGATTTTCTTGAGCACTAACTACCAATCTGACTCATGTGTTTCGTATAAAGAGCGCATGTCATGCAGGCAGGGTAGTAGAGTGTCTGTCACTTGCTGGCGACAACTGTCACTGCTCTTGCTCCAAATGAGCGGAAATTGTGACCTTTCTGTAATGAGCGGTGAGGCGGTTACTCATTTTCTCTCTCGACCAGCACTTAGCAGCTTCCACTGCATGAATGAAAACACAAGTTGTCACTTGCCCACATGCTTCAGGACTGCTGTGCAGAGAGACTGGCCAGTGCACGGCAGGCAGTCCCACTGTGCAGTCCATATCCGGTCGAAACACACCGATGTGATGGATGCTGTTTCTGGACACCGTCTGTCCGACATCCTCGTGCCTCATGTTATTGATTCCTTGATTTATTCTATCATTATGATGATAATGAGCATAATTTTCATCGTCTTCGTCGTCTAGTCATTATCTTCTTTTTTCTCATCAGCCTATTCTTACCTAATAATACAATAGCAATACTACTATTACTATTACAACTAGTACTACTACTAATAATAATGCAATTGAATTTTTAATTATTAATGTGCAGAAAAAAACAGCCTTAAGGCCAATGACAGACAGCATAGGAACACAAGACAAATAACATACAACAAGACAGTCACTGTACGTATTACATAATATTAAGGCGCGTTCGTGTGACCATTTTTGCCGTGGAAAAGCAATACGTATTACATATTCTGAGTATAAATCTATAGCCTTAGGTATCCGTTATGCATGCTACACGCATTTTTTCTGCGTTGTGTTATATTGTCATCTGTGGCCTGTCTGGCTCTACAATATTTTCCACAGTATTTCATAAATGACACGATTTTCGGAGAAGTGTTATGGGGCATATAATTTGTGTTTTGATTTTCTCCACAAAGTTTGTCTGAAATATTTCTCATTCTAAGCAGAATTCAGCGAGATACGAGTATTGTCGTATATGTGCATTGGTCCCCATGTAAACTACTCCTTATTCTTGTCGGATTTCAATAAAAGTTAAATATTCAGGAAATATTTTCGAAAAATACTCAAATACCAGATTTCACGAAAATCCTTCCAGTTAGAGCAGAAATGTTTCATGCGGACAGACAGACAAGACAACGCTAGCAGTCCGTTTCCGAAATTTTGCGAAAGTGTTTAACGAACGAAACCCGTTCGAAAGATACAATAAGGAATCACATCTGAAACAGCATTAATAAAGTTATAATATTAAAGGAAAACTACTTTAGTAGTAGTAGTAATAGTAGTAGTAATGGAAGTAGTAGTGGTATTAGGACTAATAATAGTAGTTATTTAACCGCGTTTTCTCAATACTTTTTAAGTGACACATCCTCGTCTTCAAGTCATTTATTAAATACACCGTCATGCAAAAACAACATCAAAATTTTACAATGGCTCCTTCTGCTGAAGCCACCATCAGACCATGCATCTTTTTGAATTAAAGGAAAACCATAGAACCTTCTTAATATAGACATGGGCAAAGATCTCTGTACATAAAGTGATAAAACTGTTACACTATATAAGGTAGACGAAACAAACAATGCATACTGAAATGAGAAGTATTGTTATTATTATTATTATTATTATTATTACTAAATAAAAATGGCAGGCAGCTTAAAAGGTTTTATGTATGTATGTTACACACTGCGGTATTCTGAAATGTTTCACAATCCGATGCAGCAGGCTTGATAAACGGTGGTTTAATCCCTGGTAGGGGAAAGAGGATATAATTTTTTTTTTTTTCGAATCACCCAGACTGCCTTTCAAAGTGGCAGCGTAGCGAAGGTGACCACTTACCTCCAACTGAAAGCCGAGGTAAAGAACGACCAGAGCTACACCTCCATTCTCCGATATGCTTTTCTGGTGTGAACAGAAACAAATTTACCTTCACACCGGCGTGTAGACTGCGTCTGAAATGTGATGGCACACGCGCAGAAACCAGATTTCGTCTTTCGGTGAAACGGACGGGTCCATTTAAATCGGCGAAGGCTTCAGTTCGGTCGACTACTGGCGGCCGAGGTGTGCACGTCAGCGGTAGTAATGCTGGATACACCAAGCTCCGAGGTAGCGTGAAGAGTACTGGCTACCCACTCCATTCGCCAGTTTCCACTTCACTTCCCCTCCCGTGCGTCACCATGTGCCATCACATTTCAGTCGGACTCTACACAGCATAGAGTCGAATGGAATGACGAATGTGATAAGTGAATTTGATGACATACGAAACAAACTGCTTACTCTCATATTTCACTTTTGCACCGTAAAACTTACAGGAAATGTGTACTGGATATAAGACACGCGTCTCGTTTTGTTCCATAAAGTTTATTTTATTTTATCTCTAATAAATATTTAGCCAGTTTCGCTCCAAATGTCCTCAGAGCGCGCGTAAAATGTCCGTTACTGAGGTTCGATTTAACATCACTTGGAATGAAAAAGTTAACTACAGTAACACTTCTATGAGAAAACTTACTTCAATTATGAGGTTGTTTCATGCGGACAGACAGACAGGCAATGAGACAGGCAGGTAGGCAGAGAAAGGGTCAGAGGTATCTAGAACATAACAAAGAAATTTTAGCAACACTTTAACTTGAACGTGTCAAAACCCAATATTCATATAGTTTGTTTAAAACTTGAATATTAAAACTAATTAAGTTATAGGCCTAGATAAAAATTCGGTTTTTATCTCGGGGAGAGCACAATGTGCTGCTATTATCAGTTCAATCGGTGAGCGCTGTGATGCTGTTTCTTGGACGTGAAGAAATGTAGCGAAGTTTAAGAGAAATCTGCTGCCTCCAGCTTACGTGTTCTTGGAGCTAATAGGTACCTCTAAAACGTCGTTTCACTACCACTCGTCAGGGCGTAACACTCCAGGATGCAGAAGCCTATTTGTCACCGCCGCGAAAATATCAAATGCCAAGAAAATAATTTGCCCGATGGCGACTGTTCCCACGTCGTTTTTAAAAGACTCCCACACTCTAATCAGAAACCAATACACATAACTTATTCCAGATATATAAGAAGCATTCATTTTATATTAAATCATTATACTGCTCAGCTAGAGGGGGGTGTACAGGGTCTTGCTGGGGAAACCGGAGGGAAGGAGACCACTGGGGAGACCTAGGCGTAGATGGGTGGATAATATTAGGATGGATCTCCAGGAGGTGGAATATGGGTATATGCACTGGACTGGGCTGGCCCAGGATAGAGACAGGTGGCGGACGCTTGAGAGTGCGGTAATGAACATTCGGGTTCCGTGAAATGCGGGGAATTTCTTGACTAGCTGCAAACCAGTTAGCTTCTCAAGAAGGACTCTGCACCATGGAGTAAGTCAGTAAGTAAACTGCTCAGCTGGTAAGTTTTATATCATGAGTGTCCTTCTGTTTTCAGGTTTTACCATGAAATGTTCTATTGCGAAAGAAGTTGGAAGCACCTAACAAGGAAACAGCAAACTGTGGATATTAAAGAGGTAATGTAATGGTTGTGACATCTGTAAGAAGATGTGTGGTGCCAGAAATGCTTTATAAATGAGATACGTATTTTGTTGCAAATGGAATTTACCTGTTGTTCGCTTAAGTTGTGTTGCTTTAAAACGATACGAAACGAGACAAAGCTTAAAGCGGAACCTTCCTTCTGTCCATTGACACAGAATTTGGGATTACGGATATTCTACAGTAATACAATTAAAGAATGGTCTTATTTACTTTCTTGTGCAAAGTAAAATAACATATTAATGACAATAAACTTCTGAATATATGATTATTCAAATTACAGTGACAAAATTTCCGAATTTTTAAAAATGATACTGAAAAGATTTTTATGAATCATGTGAATGCAGTTTTTGACGTTTAAGGGCTCCATATTGGAATTTACAAAATTGAAATTTATGAAATAAAAATCAAAGAACATAGAGTAATATAAATAAAATGCAGAGATCTTGTGTTTCCTCTTCTCAGCTGACTCGCAAACACGAACAGAATTTTGCATGTGAGATCAGTATTGGTTGATGTGCTGAATGGGTACAAGCGAGCCTCAAAACGTGGAAAAAGTACAGGGTAGTGCTGCCTACACATGGGACAATAATAATAATAATAATAATAATAATAATATTCATAATATAAACACAAAGTCCAGAAAGTGAGAGACACTTGAATCATAAGAAACTGTTATTTACCAATTGTAACTTGTGTAAACTTCACTACTGTGTTTCTGATCTGTCAGTCAGTTTATATTGACATGTGCAGAAGAAGGGTAAGAAAACTTGCAGAAAGAGAAACTGCAATTATAAACAAACATCTTCCGCTGAAAATTATAATGAAGAATTGGGTTTAACAGTTCGTTAGTTGAAACGTTTAAAACTGATCTTCTATACAAATTCTGAGAACTTCCAAAACCTGTCTTAAAAAGTTATACGAAAGAAAGGAGTTATAAAATATTTCAGTTATTTATTTTAGACACTTCTACAAATTGTTAATTTGGTAGATCAGCTATGAAATGGTGACAGACACACGAAACATTCTGCTGTTTCATAGAATGTTAATTATTTTTCTATCAATTGTTTGGAAACTTTATAGCCAGTTACAGAAGTACGTATAACTTCCAATAAATGTAATTGCTACTGAATCGTTGTTCTTTTCCTCCTAACCTATACATCGGTACTCTGCAGCATATCAGCAACTAGACTACATCCACAAGTTGTCAGAGGTAAGTATGATATATCAGCAGATCCCAGTGCCCGCGCGGCCTAAGGCGTAGGTCTAAGGCTGCTCGATTACTGGGATTATGGGTTCGAATTCCACCGGCGCAAGGATGTCACTTTTTTTGAATGTGGTGTGTTGTCAGCTAGAGGTCTCTGCGACAGACCAATCCCTAGTCTAGATCAGCCCTACTGAGCATTGGAGCACTCAAGGGGGAAGGGCTGCCGGGCTGTAGCCCCAACCCCTTAAAACAATTTTAAAAACTCAGATTTTGTAGGCACGATGATGTCGAGGGTTTTATGCGATTGACGCTTCAGCCTAAGTCAGCCACTGAAATAAGCTGATTACTAGCACATTGGAATATTGCAAAATATCATTAAAACTCATGAATATGTAGATTTGCTTCAGTTAGTTTGAATTTTCCTTGTAACTTAACTAGTTGCAAGCTCGGAGATTTTGACATAATTTTCATAACATAGTTTATAAAATCAAACATAAATCATATGTACGTTTAGTCTCAGAATCAGTGTGCCTAACTGAGTGTAATCTCGAAACCTCAGCAATCAGGCGACCTAGGACTGAATAGGGCTGTAAAAAAGTATAGCATATCTCCCCACCCACCATTTTTCAGACGTAATTTTGGAAGGAAAAAAGAAGAAAGCCTTATTTGGAGACCATTTTCATCTATCTGTCCGTTTGTGACCTAATATCAACGACTAAACCTTTGCCAGTTTTTCATTAAATTCGGTACAGGATATCTTTACGAAGATTTCTCGAACAATTTTGAGTTTCCTGCAAATGGACACAGTGACAACCATACTTTTGTGGGAACACCCACATGACAGCACATCTCTTCCTCTTCCCGTTTTACCTCACAGCTCTCCTTCTTCTATTCAGTCTTCCGCTTCTCCTCACAGCTCTCTTCTCACTAGTCTCTGATCCACGCACCAAATCAGTGTGCAACTATTTCTCCTTTATGCATCACAGTAACGCTCCCTCTGCTGCCAATATATGAAAGTGTATCACAT
>Ga0123355_10007152_pt1 | contig 16662 bp, 14 predicted proteins | sample TergutEmb28metaG_3_FD_89872 | JGI IMG/M metagenome (GOLD analysis project Ga0123355, IMG submission 89872) | Embiratermes neotenicus P1 segment gut microbial communities from Petit-Saut dam, French Guiana - Emb289 P1 | ecosystem: Host-associated > Arthropoda: Insects > Digestive system > Gut ...
ACCAGTTTCTGGCAGACCTCAAACTCAATAAGAATATTATACAAGACTTCCCTCCTAACTGAATCATAAGCTTTCTTGAAGTCTATAAAGAGCTGATGCACTGCTTCATTGTATTCCCATTTTTTCTCAACTATTTGACGAATGCAAAATATATGATCAGTGGTTGACCTGTTGCGTCAGAATCCACATTGATGATCCCCAATAACTTCCTCCGCATATGGAATTAACCTTGAGAGCAGGACTGACCTAAAGTAGGATCACTACTGCAGATTTAGACCACTCTTACACTCCTTGCCTGTGGTTACACCAAAATGACTGACCTTAATGCATTCTTGCATCATTGCTACAAACATGACTTAAATGACAGCCTTCCACCGTGGAATCCTGTATTTAGGAAAGATGTCTTATCCATGCCATGAAAGCATAATGGGGGAGCAGAGGTACAGCTCCACTCATTCTTAACCTTGGCCACTAAATGGAGAAGAGTGGTCAACTCCACACCCCAGCCACTTTACCCCCAGGGAAGAATCCCCATACTCTGAATAAGAGGCTGGCTGGTCCCACAGCAAATTGCATGTCTCTACTGCGGTCCAAACCGTTATTTTGCAGCCTGTAGCATAGTCACTATAGCTCACTCTTTCACTCATACTGCTCAGTGAACAAACACTAGTAATCAGCACACCCTGTGGTCGTGTCTGTATAACGTACTGTACATACTCTGCTGTTACGCCAACAGTCGTAGGTGGTACGAGATATTTCTATTGAATCTGTTTGTCTTGTGGACTATATCTAGAACTGTTTGTATCTTCAGTTCACACCTGTACTGAGCAACACTGTATCATAACTATCATTTCATTCACATATCAGAAAGTGGACAAAGGAACTTCCTTCCCAACAGGTAACAACTTTTGTTACATGTACGTAATGTAAGTAGGTTAACTGCAGTTCATGACAGTCTTCAGAGCCATACATAAACCTGACTGGTTATGACCAACTAGACTTGCACCATTCTTGCATGAGATTATGTTCTGCTTCGGGCTCACTTACATAAAGGGAGTTGCCATACATAGGTACAATAAACATGTTCTCTCAATACAAAATGTCAAGTCCCTTTATTGCAAAGTATTAACCCTTTCTCATCTTCTGCCACTAACACTTCAATTTACAACATCCTTATGATCATGCCCTGAGTATTACATATCTTTGCTCCTTACAGTCCTTGACATAATTTACAACAGTTCAAATATAGCAAAAAATCGACAGTTTATATTTTCTTAACTGGCTTATGTACAAGTTGCTTCTGCACTGTCTGCCCAGTACAGCTGGTAAGAGTGAGGTTGAAGATGTGGATGGGAAAGGATTCAGCTTGCCAGTACGGAAGCTGCATCTATAGCAAGCAAAATAAAGCACGCTGATGTTTATCATCAGGTCGTTAATTATAATTGTTCATATTTATTGTACTGTACATACAGCTAACATTGCAACCAATAAGGTATCTTGCTCACTACTTCAGGACACAATGCCAACAATACACACAACATGTGTATAACTGGTGTTTGCAAAGTTTGTAAATCCACACCAAATTAACACACAAAAGTGCAAATTCCAACATACATTCATACTTCACTGAAAGTCACCAAGCCTGAAGACCCCATGGGTATGAAAATGCCAAACTTTAGGCCTCTATGCCTTATAATTCTTTTGTAGCAAGAATTTAAAGTAAAGCCAACTTTCTTGCATGATACAGCTTAATTATGGATCTATTTCAGCTAGAAGAGTCATGTTGGGCTACTCTAAGAGCTAACAAAATGCATGTGAAATCTGTGTTTTCTGTGTAGAGAGTATTAAAATTATGGGTTCATGGTATGTGATGTGGTGTGGTGTCTGACACATAGGTACCAGCATCTTGGTGGAACCTGGCATTTCCATCTTCCGGCTTAGAAGGAAAGAACTCTTGTACCCTGAAGGGGGAGGCAGCAGGTTCCTCCAAATTGTTTTGGTCTATCTACCAAACCTCACGGAGTCACATCCTGTGACTTTTTTCTCAACAAACTGAAGTCCCCATTACATATCACATTCCTATGTTTAATACACATGAGCAGCAGCATCATCGAACTGCACACTGAATTCCTCGAAAGATATGCAGCAAGTTTCTCCCTTCACAAAGCACACAGTGATGTCCCCCTCTCCCCCTTCTGAACCTGTCCAGCACTGAGAATATATAGCTTTTGGGTGTTCAGGTGTCACATTAACAGTACGATCTGGGTATAAACAATGCTGACATCTTCTAAAGAAATGGAATTATTCATTACTTCAGTAAGTTAAATGAATATGCAGTACTGCCCTACTGCAGATACTGCACAAGCCCAGCTGTTTACTGCTGTTCTCTGCCATAACACATTTTAACTCCTCCCTAACAGCCAGTCACATATATAGGATACATATCAAGCTGCAGCAAAGTAAATTTTGGATGTGATTATGCTTTTTATTAAGTTTCAAGTTCTGATATTTTTAAACCCCACTTAGTACATCTTACTGGGGTGCTTCATTTCATGACACTGACAGTTGCTAAGATCATTCACTGTCAATGTCAGATGAATGAATGGGTGTGGAGCATTGGTAGAATAATACTGACAGGGAAAAATCAAAACACTCAGAGCAAAACCTGGCCCAGTGTCACTCTGTCCACCACAAATCCCATACAGACTGGCCTACAAGTGAACCCGGGAGTCTGTGGTGAGAGGTCCAGGAGTAACAGTCAGAGCCATCTATCTGCAATGGGAAAAGTGACCTAAGAATGCTTTGTACTGTATAGATCAGTCCCAATATGTTGTACTACATGTAGCGTGCGTTACAAATACAGGCTGTGTACTGTTTGAGAGGTTGTGTAACTGAAACTGCCACACAGCTGTTCTGTCTGCAGTTCGCTACATATGCCAAATATTGCATATCCAACATTTGGACTATTTTCTTTAATATCAAGTATCCATCACTGCTGACTAAGGAACAGCCTGTTCTGATGACAGCAAGAAGCCTTCAAGTGATTTTAGTGTCTCAAATTAAATGCCTCACAACAGAAACTGCTGGCCCCATTTTTCCTGCTCTTAAGGTTTATTTCAAGCACTACAATTTGACAATTCTAAAACCCGTCATGCCAATGAAACTGTCATAACAACTGCTGCTGTTCAAGACAGACATTCTGAGACTGTGAAGTGTCGAGGGGAAATGTGAAGTAATGAGCCAAATACTGTGGAATAAGGATCAGTGACAGCGACAGTGACAGGTATAAAAGAAGCAGGACATACAGTCATACAGCCATACAGCCACTACTGTGCCATGTTGCAGTGATGACTGGATTTGCCGTGTCAGTTGTGTCTTGCTTCTTACAGATACAACCGGAGGAACTCTGCATTTGCCACTGAGCCACATCTGTTTCACACACTGTGTCTTCACTATCAGATTGCTGTCTGAGTATTCTGGAGGGCATTTTGCTCCTGCTGACCTTATAATGACTGTGTAACTAATGGGCATGCTGTATGTCCTGTTGTAACCCATCTTGTCATGTACCTGAGGCATATGGCTAAATTCAGAAGTAAACTAGTGGCTTGTTATACATGTTGCAAAGCACGTTAGAAGCCTAGCATCACAACCAAGTGTCATGCCTTGCAGGCCAAACTGAATCATAAAAACAATCACATATTTGTTTATATCTTACAGATGTAGTTCATATTGTAACAGCAGGATATGACACATTGTTCTGATACTTAACATCACAGTGAACATGCAGCTTGTCACTGATTTCACAAAAGTGCCGATGTTTGTGGAAACATCATCTTAATACATTAATAGCTTTTACTGCCTTCACTGTAATGAAATTTCGTTGTAACAGACATACTGTGTCACAGTTAGAAGAATGAATTTTCAGTACGAAACAGCAGCAACAGGTACAGGACTATTTGCTATTTCCATTTTCTTCCATAGGGTCTACAAGCTCAGCATACTTCACTGAAAATCGCAGTGGTCAATATTGTGGTGTGTTAATTTGAATTGGTTCATTAATCCCTGTAACGAAGGACTGTAGAACCTGTACAGCAGCTCACAGCACTGTCACATTACGATCTGCATGTTCTAATCCTTCAGGACCTGAACAAACCATGCTTTAACCCTTTGACACCTAACGACCCCTATAGTGGTCGTACCGCACCGCTAACCTCTAAACGTTGCATTTTATATATTTATTTAACAAATATAGGTACTGAATATTTTAAACACGGTATATACTCTCCGTTTTTTCTTCTTCAAAATGCAGTTTGTTTCATAAATCTAACATATTTGGTTCCTGTATTATTCACATTTTATATAGAGGGTGTGCTAAAATGAAAAAAAATAATTACAGCACCAAAAGGTTAAATGCATTTTTCTCTATTCCATGCTATTGGATCATAACCTGCCACATTTATTTGAGACGAGCAATTCGGAGTTTTAGGTTTTTTGCACCATGCATTGTGATATAATTATGCAACATGAACCAATGAAATGCGCACTTTTCAAATTAATAATTTAGTTCAATTTTTCAATTTCTGATATCTTATACATGTTTCGAACCGTCCTGATAATGAACCCATGAGGTTTGAAACGTGCAGAAGACGTCAAAAGTTGAAAAACTGAATTAAAACATTAATTTCAAAAGTGAGCATTACGTTCGTTCATGCTGCATAAGAATATTCTGACATTATGTCCAAAGAAAAAAGACTTCCCCCTTTTTGACCCTTATCAGCCTACAGTTTGATGACAGCTGTAAAGGCAAAAACAGCACATGCCCCTCAGATCTGACCATAGTACTGTCAGGAAGACATAACACCCGCCTTGTTACCTTGTCAAGCATGTCCGCAGCTCACTAACTACTGGCATTCTTTCAGCTCCCCTTTGTGTTCTCATTTGCACTGATGCATCTCCATAACTTCCAACATCTGCAGCTTGATGTGTCTCATCTTCAGTAACATCTCCAATGGGTCTCAATGGACTGGCCCTCAGTCTGCAAATAAACACACACACACACATATAGCTACAGCTACATACAACAGTTTCATATTTTATCAAGCACTGGTACAGCATGCATCATACTTCTGACTGTTTTTAAAACAGTAACTATACCACGTCAAACAACACAACAGAATGTTACTTTCCTTGGTCTTGTAGCAGCAATTCTGAACTGTGGACACACACATTACAACAGGTCATACACGAACCCTGTACAAGTACACACAGCATATAATTTGTATACTGTTACACCCTGCCAGAAGGACCTAAAATTACCTTGACAAATTGCATTTGCACTCCATGTTTCTACATAACAGCCTACTTAAACATTGTCATAAATTTCTGTTCTACGCCAGCTAGGAGACTTAAAACAGTGGGTAGCAAATAAATCTGATACTTTGCTTTGTCACATAGCTCATATTTCTGACATCACACATATTAATTAATTCATCATTTAAGTTAATCAAAATTTCCTTCAGAAAATGCTTCCTCAGTGAGTATAGACAGTTTATAAAAACAAGATATAAGGAATGAACTGAGGTAAAATTTATCAGCGCTCACTCTTAAGTACTTTTACATCATGGCTGATGATTTCAATTGCAGATGAAAAACCATCTTGTCCTTGTATAACACATATTCCTCTGGCAACAGGAAGATGTCTATGTCTCATTTACACCGCATATTTCTGAATTTGTCTGCTGTCTACAATGAGAATATGTAATCATTGCCAAAATTAAGTGTAATGAATCAAATACATAATTCCTACAAAAGACTTTTCTTTAAATGTGCCAATACTGTAATGATTCTCTTTTAAAAGTAAAGATGTTCTTGCTGCCCAAAAAATTGCCCCAGTGCCCCAAAAGTTAACTCCAAAAGACACAGTGAAATGAAAATATAAAGTATCTGTTGTCATCTGCCCTGTAACTGCCACAATGGCAAAGCACACTGAGGTACATCTATGGATACATACACTTGATATGTTATTATCAATTTTCACGCCAAGAAATGTCACTGTAATAACGAATTTGATTCTTTTATTACCATAACCTATATTTAACATAATATAAATATATTTTATTGCTTGTGACACATCTGGTTAAGTTTTGTATATTTATTTGCTTTAAGCCAGTTCTGCAACTCAGCAAGTGCAATGTCAAGGCGATTTTGAAGCTGGTCTCTTTCAGGACGCAATGGTAAATGATACCAATAACACCAGCCAGTATAGGTTAGTCCTGCAAATTAATGGTTTCGATAGGAAACCGACACCAAAACCGAGACCCTATCAACAGAACAATAAGGAGCATTAACGGGGGTCTGCTCTATGTAAATATTTAGAAAGTTCAATATTACTGCACCTGCCAGCATATCCACACCCTCCACATTACCATTTGCTGTGGGGATGAAATAATTTCCAACACACTCAGGCATACATATACATAATTTTTACATGCCAAATACTAAGCCTTGCGAATGGCACAGTTTACATACTATTCTGCAACCAAATTATTCAATAAACATCAATAATTTAAATACCGATATACAGGAGGTTTTAAGGCACCGTTTCATAAGTGCCTATTATGCTCAATCCTAGTCTGTACACGAACCTGCCTTCATTAAAAATCCGAAAAAGCCTTGCATGCTAAAAATTGAGTAGTTGCATGAAAAAAGTACCTCAAAACTGTTCATGACTAACGTAAAACTACGTATTTGTATTTAAGTAAAGTGTTAGATTTGACAGTAGCATGTTCTGCATTCTTACCTTACTCCAATTAAGGATGCAAGGAATGCGAATAAATTAAATTTTATTCTTTACACTGACCACAATGGAAGGCCACCATTTTGCATCTCTTGAAAATATACTATGCTACACATCATTTAACAGGTAATGACATGAACATCCAATAATAGGGTCACGTATTGTTTAAACACCATGCACTATAAAAAATACATTTTAATACATGGAACTGCCCATTAATGAATAAACGTAATGTCGCCACCTTCTGTCACGCGAATTTTCAGCGGCAATAGTAGCTCGTTACGTACTGCTAAAAAAAACGTTTTGTGCATGCACATCATTAGATTGACTCAGCTTTTTGAACTCGTTACGTACTGCTAAAAAAAACCTTTTGTGCACGCACATCATTAGATTGACTCAGCTTTTTTAACTGACTAAGAATTCTAAAAACCTTGCCTATTTTGTATCTTCCGGATGCGAACTTAAACCCCGATTTCCAAATGTGCATTGCTTTTGGAGAATTTTCCAAACTACTCCCACGTGTCCTGCCAGTGGCTCGCACAGACGACATTCGTCCCTTGGCCAGAGAGCATATACGATGCAGTGACACCTCTAATCCGTGATAGTTAGGTTATGCAGAGGCGCCAATATTGCAACGATATTTTATTACATACATTTTAGTTTACTTCTCACACATATTTTATTATTATACGACATTTTGTACACGACAAATTTTGAAAAAGCGGGCCCCTTTACATGTCGCATACATGATAGATCTTCCTCGTGTGACTATCTTTGTGTTTGGTATACCTGATGATGGTCTTAAGCACTCTGATCTATTAGACTGAAACGTGTAGTATACACATAAGACTTCAGACGAAATATGCAAAGTTTTTGTTCTGTTTGACTGTTACATATAGCCTATCATAGCCATGATAAAGTACATTTGCAGTGACAACTGTATAGCCACTCTACCAGGCAATTAGAGAAACGTATTTAATGCCAAGGCAGCACAAAAGCAGTTGTTATGTAACTGGGATAACATTTTGAAATTAAGGGGTGTGGGGGTGTAAAGCGATTGGGAAGCACGGATTACTTAGTCGGTTGTCATGGCAACAAGCAAAAAAACAGCACTGGCACGTGAGTAGCAGGAATTATAATATGGAAAAAGTGCGTCTAAAACTGAGACCACACAGAATTTAAACATAAGAATTAAATTGCAACTTACAAATAATTTGCACGGCTTGTGTTTACTGACATGTTATCTTGTCATAGGAGATATGAGCCTAATTCAGGAAGACCTGGAACCCGGTGTTATTAACACAGCAATGATAATGAAGGCCCTAGAAGAAGAGAGACCAGCAGGAGAAGCAGGCAGATTGGCAGTAGAAGATGGAATTGTATTAAAAGAGGTTACAAGCCTCAAACTAGAGTTCTTAAGTTAGTCAAAATTCTCATAACCTTATTTATATATTAGGCTTCACGAATGTTCTTCAAGCATAAAGTGGTTGATATTAATTGGTAGTCAGAGTTATATTTGCGGTATGAAATGTGGGGCACGCGCTACAAGCCGGAAGGTCGCAGGTTCGATTCCCCATGGTGTCATTGGAATTTTTGGTTGATATGATCCTACCAGCAGCACTATGGGCCTGAGTTTGACTCAGCCTTTACCAAAAATGAGTGCCAGGAATATTTCCTGGGGGGTAAAGATGCCCGGTGCGTAGGGCTGACTTTACCACGTTCATGTGCCGATTGTCAAGAAATCTGGGAGCCTCAAATTCCTGGAACCCGATGAGACTGTAAATAGGCCATACCTGTCCCAGTTGAGGTGCGGTCTTAGGCTGCTCGCTTGCTGGGGTTGCGGGTTCGATTCCCGCCAGAGGCATGGATGTCTGTTGCAAATGTTGTGTGTTGTCAGGTAGAGGTCTCTGAGTTGGACTGATCACTCGTCCAGAGGAATCCTACCGAGTGTGGTGTGACTGTGATCGTGAAACCTTGATAATGAGCAGACCGTGGCCCACTAGTGGGCTGTTACGCCATGAAAAATTCAATTAAATGAAGGATAAGATCATAAACATACCCTTCTTTTATTGATAACATAAAAAGTATGTCCAAAGCATTGAACTATGTTCAGGGTGGAAACGTTAGGTCTCACCTACTGTGAATTATGCCACACTTTTCTAAACAATACTTTATATATCTTTGTCTTCTGTAATATTCAAGCAAATTATACAGTTTGATTTGATGGTTCAGTTACAAATTTAAACAGAATGTCAAAAATTATGCTGAAATATAAACCAAATGGACGAAGACGACTTGTAAGACCTGTGTAGAGACTATTAGATGAGGTCGAAACAGGTCTAACTCATGAAACGTGATGATTGATGATGAGTAATAAATTTATGCACCGTTGTGATTAATTTACATGAAGATCCTGTATGAAATTATTGAGAATTAAAGCCATCAATGAGATTCTGAAGATTACTGTGAAGTTCGCTGCCATCTGGAATGTGTTGTCATGCACTGTAGTAGACATGGACTCATATTTCAAAGGAACTGTGGGACAGGATAGCTCAGTTGGCATAGCCAACCACTACAGAATTGACAGTCTGGGGCTGGTGGGTATATTTTCTGCGTGCGTCCAACCGGCGCTGGCACCCACCCAGCCTCCTGAACAAGGAGTACTGGTTTTCTCTGCCAGGGGTAAAGTGGCCAGGCATGGTGTTGACCACCCCCCACTCCCCCTACCTAGGAACCCAGCTAAAGAAAGAGTACCTGCACTCCCCCTCTGCACCTTCATGGCCTCTTACAAGACAAAATTTTACCCTGATTTCAATGCAACTTGTTGCCTCTACAACAAGACTGTTCCTCCTTCTCTCTCTCGTCTTTCTTTTTTTTATTTCCATATCTGTATTCTTTTCTTTCTTTAATTGACATTTCTCCCTTCAATTCTCCACAAAATGGCCCTCACAACATGCATGTACACATTATTACTTTTCATTACGTTCCTCTTCTCCTTGTCATGTCTCATCTGTGCCCTCTCAATTATCAAATTTTCCTCACTCCTCTACCCCATTTTGGTTCTAAATTAATTTTCTGTTAATATTTTTGTAACAACTCTCCACCCACGACCCTGTCCACTATTTCCACACTCTGTTCTCACATTCACTGCAGTTACAGCCACTGCAAAGCCCTACACTGTTTCTCCACTCTCCTTGCCTCTCCTCTCTTCCTGTAGACCCAGTGATAGCCTTGCCTCTGTATGCACATGCTATTAATCTTGTACCCTGATAATGCAGCCACTGCATTCATCTGAAATGTTAGTACCATCCTAGAAGACTGTGGCATTGCATTCCAGAAAACTGTAACCTTACAAGGATCAATTTGAGGAGGCCTCAAGTCTTCTGTGATATGATGCTGTGTCACCAGACCACTGGATTGTAGTGTTCAAAAAACACAGTGCCGCCGTACCTTCAAGGATCAAGCAGTCCACGAAAATGACCCTTAAAGATGCAAATACTAAATTCCTTCAAACATCACAAACCACTCTGCCAGTATCACAGCATCGCATGCTCACAAACACCACCGTCAGAACCACAAGTCTCTAAAGTATCAATATTCAACAATGAAAATAATTAAATAAATAACATCACTCAGTTCATTATTAATTCTACTTGCAAGATTAATTCTTAGATCACTTGACACCTTTTACTGTATTGCAGATACATTATATGGCTACAAATGAGACCGCAGTGTGGCCATTTGATAAACTGTGTTTGATCTGGAAGGAGTAGCTCCATAATGGCACTGGTACTGCTACAGCCCTCTTTAACAATCATTTATTTAATTTCTTTCTTTGTTGTTTACTAAACAATGCTATCAGTGGTTCAGGCATATGTGTATCAAATGGTAGCACGGTAGTGAATACTGAATGGGAAAAGACGTGGCAGAAGTGTGGCTTAACTTCGCTTGAAATAACTAAGTCACAATAATCAGTCTTCCAGTTGAGATTTGAATGTAGGATGTGTGGAATATACAGCAGCAGGAGTGCTAGGCAGTTGATTATAAGGCTTAGCTTGACCCCCCCCCCCCCAAGTGTTCTGTTATCACTGAAGTGATGTGTGTGTGTGGATTTCTTCAGATATCTTGATGATAGATCATTTGTGGATGATGACATCACTGGTGAAGCTTCAACTTGGAAACAACATTATTGGGAAGATTGAAGGCTTGGACTCGCTAGTGAATTTGAAGGAACTCGACCTGTCTTTCAACAATATTGAAGTTATTGAAAATCTGGAAGCACTTGTAAAACTAGAAGTACTGACACTATTTGAGAATCAAATCAGTAAATTACAGAACTTGGAAACACTTGTTCATCTTGTGATCCTCAATATTGGAAATAACAGAATTGAAGATCGAAATTACGTGAGTAAGGAGCAGTCTTTTTATAAAAATACAGAACAGAACAGAATCTACAAAAATTACTATCTTCTGAGATGTGACACCTTGTAGCTTAATGTATAGCATCATTTCAGAGGAATGTTTTGCCTCCATCTTCAAAGTAAAATGTCTGCCACCTTCACATCATTCTTCTACCATGAGGTATAAAGCAGCACCTATAGACCGAACTAGTGTCACATCCCACAAGACAGTAACTGCCGTGACCCACACATACCATTGGATAATGATATATGAGATACTTATACTGATGAACACCTCAGTCTTGGTGCCACTTGGTCTGGTAGAAGGTCATTAACATTTCAAACAAATTGCCTCCATCTACGCATTTGGCGGCTCTACCAACCTACATATACCAGTAATATGTCCCAGTGGGTCTTAGCCTTGTTACAGCAACTAGTCTCTATGTCTTTATGTACAGGTGATTTATTTACGCCAATTCCATCATCTCCGCTCGCTGAACATGGCAGGGAACCCCTGTGTACATAACAGTGGTGAAGACTTTCGGCAATATATTTGTGCCTTCTTGCCAAGGCTGACGTACTATGAGTATCGTATGATCATGGCAGAAGAGCGCACCGTGGCAGAAGAGAGCTACAAGTAAGTACAAAGTGACAAATTAAAGGAGAAGCTAGTGAATGGACAAGCAGCCAAACCACACAATTTCATGGTATAACAACCAACATTCTGTACAGCTATAACACACAGCAAGATCCAAATGGCAGTCTGGGTCTTTAACATGTTTAAATTTGCTGAATATTTCAGAGCTCTGAAACATAAGAAAGGTAAAGTTGGTCCAAACCTTAAGCACCACACCATAAAGATATACAGAGTGGAGGTATACCTCCATGCATTCTTATCCTCAGCACTGGAGACAGGAATGTGGTAATTCATGACACGGCAACTTGATACCAGGGGGAAAAACTGCATTAACCACTGGAAAGGAGGTGGGGTAACCCCATGACAGTGTACATGCTGTATGGAAGAAAATGATGTTTGCCTGTCCTGGCATTTCACCCCAGTTTCCCAGTTTTCCAGTCTGCAGCATAGCCACTATAACAACTGTCCCACCGCCTCCCAAAATGTCAAGCTTGTACACAAAAGATCCATTCACACGTTCCGGTATATGATCTTGGTAACTCAAGAGTTCCCCAGTGTTTTGAAGGAATGCAGTTCTTCCATCTTCTGGAGGCGAGGTGTCCAAGAACAATGCAGAATACCGCGAAGGGACATGGCAGTCTTCGTGGATACCTCAACCCCTGAAGATGAAGGCAATGTGTTACTTTAAAATATCAGGAAACTCAAATCCAGTGACAGTGTCACATTCCAGCAGAACTGAATCCTCAACAAAGCCACTGTGAAAACCTCAAATCTTGTATGAATATTGGTTCTTAAGTTACATCCTAACACTTAGATAATTACAAATACTGTATGAAATAGCGGACAAAGTGCATTATAAGTCAAGAGTTACGTGTCTTAGATCATTTTTATCTGGCAGAACTGACAGTGAACAATGGCTTGTAGTGTTCTGCCACACCATCACAGCTGGACAGAAATAACTTTATTTTTGTTCCCCACATCTATAAGAGCTCTTAATTAATGTACGCTTCCAATCAACGGCAAGCAATGTGTGAATCGTAAAGCACAGGAACACTTAGCTCTACTATGTGCCAGGGGAAAAAAGCAAGTAGATTCACTATTTCAGACCTCAAATCTATGCTTTTACATGTGCATCACCACAAACGGCATGAACATTTAGCGTTATCAGCCAATCCAATTGCCTTTGCACATGATACACTTTTAGAACGTGGGACTGCACAAATTTGTATTATGTTAGCTAATGTTTAAATTTCCTTTTCAGGGCTGTTCTAGAAAAACTGGTGGAATCTGAAGAAAAACGAAGACAAAGTAAACAGGAAGCTGAAGCTCGTGCTAAGGAATTGACACACCATGCAGAAGCTTTCGTTGAGAACCTAGATGAAGATCAGTTGTTCAGTGCCATGTTTGAATCTGATACACATGGCAAGGCGCTCCTGTCAATACAAAACATAGCTATGGATATTTATAATACGTATCCTCTTTTTGCTCAGCACAGAGTCTATCAGTGGGCTTTTGTGATGTGTTGTTCCTTGGTTACAGTTAACAACACTTTCAGTACGTCAGATTATAGAACACCACACTACAATAATGCTTGCTGCCATGTAGGATGCAATGGCATATAATCTTATAGAAACTGACCTGGCAGCAGGGTCCTCCAAACTGTTGGCACCTATCCACTAGCTACATAGTGACATGCCTGATTATGCTGATGCTCAACGAATTCCATATTGCATGAAAACCAAACACTGCAGTAACCTGTTCACAAGAACCAACATACTGTTGTTATTACTGATGGCAAAATGATGGCCGAAAATTACGAAGTACAAAGAGGGAGGTATCTTCTAGTGGATTGGTGAAAATACTAAATTTCATAAAAATCCATCCCTTGGTTCAAACGAACAAACATATGTCATATGCCAATGTTATAAAGCCTGAATGTGGTCTCCATTATCAAGACCAGTTGGTTAACCCTTTGACACCTATTGACCCCTATAGTGGTCGTACCGCACCGCTAACATCTAAACGTTGCATTTTATATATTTATTCAACAAGTAGAGGTACTGAATATTTTAAACATGATATATACTCTCCATTTCTTTCTCTTCAAAATGCAGTTTGTTTCATAATTCTAACTTATTTGGTTCCTGTTTTATTCACATTTTATATACAGAGTGTGCTAAAATTAAAAATAAAATAATTCCTGTGCCAAACGGTTAATATTGTGAAAGGAAATAATTGCATTGACTTAGGCACCACATGAAATATATATATATATATATACATACTGCATGGACAGACCAACATTTTTTAATGTTAAGGGGGCGATACATATAGTTCCCACTGCAGTATAAAGGTTAGGAGGACTTACTTGTATCAGAACAATGAACAGAGCTGCGAAGGGGTCAGATCTGAAGTGGCTGTGTGTATTGCTATAGTAACCACGACTTTCCTTAACTCAAGTAACTTAGGTTTTATGGAGAAACAATGAACATAACACAGCAGCTTTTCAAAGAGGGGCTGGAACAACACGAGAGTCGACAGGAAGAGATCAGGCAATACAATAAATGTGTGAATGCAGCTAAAGAGCAGAACATGGTGGCTAGTCAACAGTAAGTGAGAAATGCAGAGAAACAGGTTCACTATCTCACAATTTGACAGCAATGACAATTATAGACTGCTGGGACGTCACAATGCGTGGTCAGGGTGGAAGATACAGACAGAAGGTTCCTCTGACACATTGGTACCCCCTACCAAAATACACGGCGTCACATACCAAAAGACCACAGGCCTGCTACTCACTGCCATGAAATTCTGAAATCTTATGTTTGATGTGTATTATGTTAAAAAAGGAACAAGTTTTTTAAGCCATCTGTTCTATCTTACAAGCCATTTTGCAGAAACACATGCAACACTGCATAGGTGGGTGGAGAGAGTTGGAAGGATCGCGGTCCCTTCATACCTTCCGGGAATTCTTGAACCCTTTAAGATGAAGACAGTGTGATCCCTCGACACATCCGGAAACACTCATCCAACACAGCGTCACAGCCCAGCACATGCAAATCCTCAGAAATTCTCCCAGAAAGAGCCTCAGTCTTGCAAGCAGGAAACTGCTGGCAAAGAGTGTACCTGCAATTTGACATTTTGTGAAGGAATCTTCATGCTGAAACGGTGCATTAAGATTCACTATTAATTTCAGTAGAAGATTCAGTTCTTGTGCAATGTGACGCTGCGTTGTTGGGTGGGTGGTTCCCGGTCTTCTGAAAGATCACAGTGCCTTCATGTTCCAAGAGTCAAGCATTTCAAGAAGAATAGCCAACATTGAATAAATCTTGCAACTTTCAGTATCATAATACCTGCTCATAGTTCAGTGGACAATTGTTAAAAATTAACAAAACTGAAATATCCCACCCCTGCAACAAGTGAAGCTCTGTAAAGATGGCTACATATGTATCACAGTGCTTACAATACACACTGAGTAGCGCTACTATCTAGACACTTATTCTTTCAGCAACTGTATAGTTCTGTAATACTGAATTGGGTATATCTTCCACTGCTGCCATCTTCTGCTCATAAATGTAACCACTGTTAACCCACACAACAACAGTAAAACAAGCCTTAGTCCTCTCTGTACAAGGTTCATTAATGTTATTTTTATGAATGGGCAGGTACACTGAAAAATTTCTTCAGACAAAAGCTGAAGTATTTCTGGAGATTCACGATATGCTGAAAGTTGTAGAGAAACTAGCAGACACAGAAGAAGGTGCTTATGAGGGAGACTACGTTGCCAGGGTGAGGATCTTGAGTGAAAAGTTTAATGAAGAATGCCACAGAACTTGGTACAATCTGATGACTCAGGAGTTCACATTCTACGAACAATTGGAGGTAATGGTATGATCTGTTTCGTTCTGACTCATAGGTGCCTTTGTCACATCAGAATCTTATACACCAGCCCTGACACTAATTGTGTTCTATATAGTTGTATGTACTGTGTTAACTCCAATCTTCAATTTTCAGGATAACCCATACACAACATGTTAAATATTGTGCATGACCCCACCTGTTCAGAGAAGTCGGAAAATATTAGCATTTTGCACTTAACTGAGTATGGTACAGATACACACGCATGGACAACTCAAACTTTTCAAGAGTTGTCCACCTTCCTGCCTTCCGCTTGCATTCTGACATGTCTGGAAATATTACTGATAACAAAGACTGTAAAGTCAATTTTTGTTTTTGAAACACAAAAAGTCACTTGCAGCAGCCTGATGATAAGTGTGGCTGTTGTGCAGTGCAGACTATTGTCAAAAAAACTACTTTACTGAAGGCATGGACTGTGTAGGAAGGCACAAACATGATGCGAAATCCACACTCCTAGCCTAAGATTTGGTCTTCATCAATACATGCAGAGCCAAAACTTAGAAAAGTGTTTTGAATGTCTCTGTTCAAAAGAAAAAACTTCCTTCAATATGAAGACAGCAGATCAGTACAATCTAGAGCAGTAGTTCCCAACCTCTTCCAGTGCAAGGGAACCTTCTTAACGTAAAACATTTTGTGGTTCCTCCCTGATGCAACAGCTGTACTTCTGAACTCTGTTAATTGACAACACACATAATGACAAAATTACTGCCATCTCAGAACAGCTGTAAAGTCACATTCTATTCATCTCAACAATAATAAAAGGAACCGCATGGCTGGAAGAGCAAGGGCATATACACAACAATGTGAATTCTTGGTGCCTTGGAAATACTGTGACAACTGCCATGGAACAACACTCCAGCCCACAGGTTGGTAACCACTATGCAGGCATTTAATATTAATATTCATGGTTC
>Ga0123355_10007153_pt1 | contig 16661 bp, 20 predicted proteins | sample TergutEmb28metaG_3_FD_89872 | JGI IMG/M metagenome (GOLD analysis project Ga0123355, IMG submission 89872) | Embiratermes neotenicus P1 segment gut microbial communities from Petit-Saut dam, French Guiana - Emb289 P1 | ecosystem: Host-associated > Arthropoda: Insects > Digestive system > Gut ...
AATTATAATTATTTAAATGATTTCTTAACGGGCCACAATAAAATAACATGATAAAACTGAGCACTTAGTGAACAGGAAATTGCAAGAGAGATTGGAGGGGGATGACAAAAAACAAAAACAAAAAAAAAAAAAACACTGAAACCTTTGATCTGTTATGTGAGGCACAAAAAGGAGATCCCTATTAAAAGCTTGTGTGCTTCATTGGCAAAACAGCTTCTGAAAAGGAAGAGAGGATGTGCAAGATGATAAACAACCTGGAAACCCAGTAACAACAAAAATTGATGAACTGTAAAGAAGGTGATGGCCCTTGTGAAAACAGACCATTATTTAGGCATTAAAATTCACATCTAAACAAATTCAAAAAAGGATACATTAGAAAGAAAACCATTTGGATTTGTGGAGTTGCAGTTGGCTTTGGCACCAAGACAATGCATCTGTGCACAATGTGATTCTGGTTGGCCGCACTTTAGCTAAGAAACAAGTACCAGCACTTGAACATGGTCGGTACATATATCTTGCCCCATCAGACACAACTTAAAAATTCACTCATATGAATCCATGAACACATCTATAAGAAATCACAACATACCAATGCACGAAGCATGTCCATGTACAATACTTTTCACAGCATAGATTACACAGTAGTAGCTTCCAAAGGCACAGTTTACAGCATAATTCTAAAATTTCATGACATATTATCACTGTTAGACACAGAAGAAACCTGAAAATGAAATGCACTAACCAAAGAATAAACTGATGTAATGATGCTTGGAAAGAAACAAACCCAAACATGTTATGTCTGCCGGTTCTTCAAACTAAATAAGAATGATTTCGTGCATAATCACCTTATTCATCCTCTCAATATCTTTCTGTTCCTCAGTGCGAGTGAGAATATGAGTGAAGAGTTTGAGAATGTTCTGCACATAAACAGCTTGAATATGTCCTGGTAATGCAAATACACGCCCACGCAACATGGCTTCAAGGGTTGACTGGGGGTCCGTCAGGTACCTAGACAAAGAAATAAGAAATATCAAAACACATTTAAAACACTCATGAAAGTCCAAAAGAAAGCAGGCTCAAATAAGAAAAACTAATTCCCATAATTCTGCCAATTAAAAATTTATATTTTTATAGTCCATCATAATGAAGTGCAGCTGAATAATGTACAGGTACAATTTAAATACGGGGCCACAGGTTGGTGCCGTTGGTCAAGGCACTGCGCTACAAGGTTGGGGGTTCGATTCCCAGTGGTGTCACTGAAATTTTTAATTGACATAATCCTTCCGGCCGTATATGGCCCTGGGGTTGACTCAGCCTCTAACAGAAATGAGTACCAGGAATATCTCCTGGGGGTGAAGGCAGCTAGTGCATAGGGCTGACAACCTTACCACCTTCACTTGCCGACTGTCTTGAAATCTGGGAGCCTCAACCTCCTGGAACCCTTAGGGCCTCTCCAGGCTTGTAATGACGCTTTACCTCTTTTACAGTTTAAATACGTGTATGTGCAAATACAACACTTGGTTCTCCTTACATTAACCCAGTAAGTGCTACAGAAACTTAATTTCTAGAAATTACACAGAAATGATAGTTATTTTAATTATGTAATAAAAAATAAATTCTCACTGACTTCCCCAGGCTACTAGATATAAGGATTTGGTATGCAAAATGCTGAAATGTTGTTACCTCCATGAACATTTACTGACATTTAACTCTATCAGCAAACTTACTGAGAGAATTCTCCACTTATCCATGCTGCTGCATATAGAACCTGTGACATTGTAGAACTCTGAACTGTTAATAAATGGGCATTGTCTATAAGCAGAGCCATTTGTTGGACAGCAAACTCCCTGATGGCTTGCACTCGTGTTGCAACATCAAGCATTTGAGAGGCCACAAGTGACCCATGCTGACTACCCTCCATGCGTGTTAATTCAACCAACACACTCACATACCTGCAAAAGATAATGTATACTATTTTTCATAATTATCTCACTATTAGCAATCATATAACTGAAAACATTTAATAATCGATTCTCCAGTGGTCTTTCCAAGATCAGTTTCACAAGTCACCACCAGACAAGCCTTCACGCTTTTGTTATTGCAAATGAAGTACGGCTCTATAAACTGGCCTCTCACTCCAAGGACTGTGAATGGTAAAACCTGTAAAAATACTACTACGCATAATGTTACATAATTCACTCAGAATAATGTGTAACCAAATTTTAATTCCCTAAAAGGCAGTATTTTTCTTACGGGTCCCAGTATAAAGATACATATTTCTTATAAGTCCCAGTATAAACACTGACACTACAGACAACAGATACTTCCTATAGGACCCCGTATACATTATCATCTGTAGACATACCAGATATTTCTTACATGACCCAGTGTAAACAATGGCACTACAGACAACAGATATTTCTTACAGGTCCCAGTACAAGCAATGTCACTGCAGAGAAAAGATATTTCTTACTGGGCGAAGTATAAACATTATCACTAGAGATAACAGATATCTATTTTCACATTTTGTGACTAAGAAAGACTTAAAATGCAGACAATACAGCCAGCTAACAGCAGAATATCAATGTCTGAGTTTCTTTACTCAGCATAGTCTATAATTATTTGCTCATCCTTATTTGTTCTTATATGAGATGTTGCATACATGTGGTAACATGTGTTCAAGACAATGAATTTTAAAATTAATGGGAAATAGAAAGAAGGAACCTATATTCAATACAAAGCATCTAATAGTACTTCCACAGTACTTTTAAATTGTGTAACCAGTTTCAGGACAAAAACCACATCTCAGTGTCATGGTCAAAATGCAGTCATTCATGTTTTGTATTCAATCACAGATTCAAATCTCAGCCAAAGACTGCACAATCTATCCTTCTGATAAAATGCTAGAAAAGTACCACAGAAAGGTTCATAACACATTCTTCCTGCATCCTTATAAACTCATAATTCAGTCATCCTAAGCCATTTAACACCTTGTATCAAATGCAGCCCTAACAGCACTATCCAATAAACATTCACGTATCATCAACACCAAGTCAGCCCTCCAGACAAATGGTTAATACTCACCATTCAAAGTTTGTGATATACTGGTAGTTATTCTGGGAACAGATCTGAATAATTTTTGAAAGCAACTCATCTCTGTATGTTGTGCCTTCAGCTTTGTCCATATGCACCATTAGCTTCTTCACAATCTCCATTAGGTTCTTCTTGGACACCTGAAGCATAATAAGCACAACCTTCCAATCACACACAGAAAAGAACTAAGCCTGCTGACACCCACCACATACAAACAATTCCCTGGCACAATATTTTCTTTCTTGTTCTTGTACAGTTTATACGAAAACATTCTCCCCTCACCGCCATCATATGAATAAATTTGCTACCGCTAAGTTTGTGGTACGAATAATGCCCACGTAACAGTTGTATTGAATGAAACATTTAGTGTATGTCAGCCTTCACAATTTTTGGATGATGCATTAGGAAAAAAGTTTGCCATATATTTTGCTAAACAGATGGGCAGTTGCAAGAAACAGGAATGTCTTTATCATGAATTAGCTCTCAACATAGTCTTGGTGATGGTAGTGGTTAAAATTAAAATTTAAAAAAAAAAAAATTAAAAAAAAACTTACATTGCAGTAAAAAATTTAGTGGCTTTAGTAATTGAAAGGCCTAGGCAGCAACTTTCACCTTACTACAATGATCCAGACTATGTCTGATAAAAGACACATGAAAGTTTATTACGCTCCATGAAGCCACAATACTTTGAATGTTCTAGTTATATACTTGCCATGCCATACAGGAGATCAAGAGCACGAAGACGGATTGACTCATCCTTGTCATCTAGACACTGCATGATGAGGTCTTTGTGAGCCTGCACTGACTTTGGATGTGTCTTCAGTATTTTTGACATAGCCAGAAGTCCCAGGTACTTTACTGCAGGAAAATGTTAGAATTATCCTGTATCACATTGGATATTCATATTCCTCAAATTTTCCAAAAGTGCAGGAAGAATTCTTGATTTAAATGCTGAGTTCTGCAGCATGTTACAATCTACATTTATTTAATATATTTTCTAAGCTACAAAAATCAAATAAAAACTAATTTATTAAAATTAAACCCATTAACTCATGTACAAGCTAAAAAAAAGACTGGCTAGTTAAATATTAGCTTCTCCAGCACGGCTTTGCACCACAGAATGAAGTATTCCAAAAACATATGGAACACAGTGTCAACTACTAGGCTTCTTTCCTGCAACCATATTTATGAATTCCAGTAGTAAAACACTTACAATTCTGATCTGAGTCTTCAATAAGTATTCGCAGCTTCTGCACACAGAGCTAAATAAAAGAGAACAAAAAATACTGTCAACATACAAATGTACATAAATACATGTATACAAACATACACATATACACACTACTGCAAAATGTGCTTAAGAATGACACCTTCATTTTCAAAATTTGGGTCCACTACAGCCAATGCACCAGACTTACTGTGCGTACTTATGCCTGTGTTCCTTTAAAAGAATGAAGCTATTGTTAAAAACCCTAAAAAGTCTTGATCTTCAATCCCTTGCCACAGGGCTGGATATTTAAATTCTAGCACACCCGTTTTATAAAATATAAATATTTATGGGGGGGGGGAACATTATGACACACAAGACATTTTGTTGAGGAAAAAATTGAGATTTTGCAGCATGTCTCAAAAATGCAGTGAGTATGGGTTGATTAAATAAATGAAATATATGGGGTCGTAGCAGTAAGTGCATCATATATACGGGACAGGCACTAACTGTGCCATGAAATGGGTGGCTCCTGCAGTTATCATTCATTCATCAGTTGTTATGCCACATTAGCAAAAGTGCATGAACAGCAGCCACTCTATTCCTCTATCTCTGTTTTAGGCACATATTTTTGTGTCACTGTTCTTCCATCATACAGAAGCATTGATAATATTTTGTCACCATTTTTCAAAACAGGAAATGATGTCCAACAGCAGCACTACATACTACTCTCTATCTTTGTAGTCTGCTCTTTCTACAGTCAATCACTTCACAAAAATGTACTATTTCAAGCACTTTGAGCAAGCCTAAACATTTCTGTTTCATTGCCATAATTATGGTAGAACCCATATGCCTTAAGCATGAACAGCAATCACAGAAAAACATCCTAATACCAATCAGTGGTCATGCAACACTACACACAATTCAACAAGTTATTGTACTGAACAGAACTTCAGATAAATGCGTAAGATATATGTTCCTCCTTGACTAAAAGATGGAGGGCGATACACCATACAGACTTAAGGAGGTTGGACTTGGAACACATACATTCTCCTGAAAAAATGGTGACATAATGAGTGTGGATTGATAGTATGTTCATGGACAACTAGCCACAAGCAACCCCAGAAGTAAAACTGCAAATACTGTAACTGCAAATCATTACTGAAACTTCTTTAAAATTCAAGTCTTCTGCGATGTGACACTTGTGTTGTTGGGCAAGTAATTACTGATGCTTCATGGGATCATACTGCTGTAACATTCATGACTGCCTGACAATGAACAGGATGCGACCATGATCCATCAAAAGGTCAAGAACTACATGCCCAGTGAGTGTCACATTCCAGAAGATTTTAGTCATTTTCAGCACCACTATGAGAACCTGAAATCTGACAAAGACTCCTTGTTGTAATGAAAGCACCAGAAAAACCGCTTTATTAAAGTTTTATTACACACATAAAATGATGGCACTGACATTATGGATGACTTTTGGCACAATAAGTCCCTGCTATCAGTTGTATTCATTCCGTGACAGTTACACCACACTTGTTTAGCCCTGAGTACAGATATATAGCACAGTCAAAGAACTATAAAGGCAATATTCAACTATCTGCTTGGTCCTTCATAATTAAAACTGTAACTCCTTTCATACATGTTTATTTTGTTGTAACTGGTATAATTACTCCATAAGAATAAATACATACAGTATTTCTTGTAAGTCTACACGTACATCCCCTTACTATCACATATGTGAACATATTAACCACTTGAATATACCCAACAAAAGCTCAAGCACTGCATTTTATTGCAAATTAAATAATTTCAAATAACTTACCTGTATTGATGCACTATGATTTGGCATTCCTGATGAAATTGAGATCAGAACTGTCAACAAACCAATCAATTTGCATATTACACTGGGTTGGTACTTAATAAGTAGCATGGACAGACAAAAAACAGAGAAGGGATCCATCCTGCAAAGGCTGGTGTTTTGTAGGAGCTTTCACTATCATACAACTGAAAAAGTACAACACTAATACCATACAGCTGTTTTACTGGTTTTGAGAATTTCCTCACACTGAAATAATACCATGAAACAGGCAATTACTAAATACTTCCCTCACAATAAATCAAGAAGTGAATGTAAACATACAGCACAGACACCAAAACAATGCCAGTATGTGATTGCCCATCAACCAAAGTCACCATTTAAGTACAGTTCAAACATAATCTCTGTTACTTACATTCAGGAAGCCAAATGCACTGAAGTACATGAGATTTAATCCAATGGGAAAGTGACTGTTACTTTAAAATAAAGGTGTCAATTCACTGTAAACTGTGCTTTCCACTTGCTACACCCACTTCCTCAGCCATGTTCACAACCATTCCCAAGTCAATAAAAAATTATAGGAAAAACCACGTGGTTTACAACCACTTAAACTGTACACAATAATTAATGGTTCTGTATTAACTAATCACAATTAAGTACTGTCAAATAAAACAAAGAAGTTAACCTGATTACATATGAGCTGTCACTAAGAAAAGGGATACATCTGTTCAAATATCTCACCTGCGATAACAGTATTGATGCATTCATACAGGAGGGACATGGCTGATGTGCTGTGAAAGAATCAATCGCATGAGTACTAAGTTTTAAATCAATTCATTGGCAGCAAGCACCCACCAAACGATTTACACAAGATCATTACGTTAATTTTACAGCCATCATCTCTACACTCAAATAAAATTATGTTCTGTATAACACACAAACATTATTCAGGTAATCCACTTTTTTGGAAATGCAACCAATAAGCAAGAGAATTTTAACTGTGAAACTTAAGAAGCCATTTTGCAAAAACATTAGTATTTAATTAACTATGTAATGAAAAAAATGCATACTACTGGATTTACTTACTTACTAACAATTATCTAAACATAATGTGTACATTTTTAAAAAGAAATTTTACACAAAAAAACAGATAAAAATCATGCACAAGGTCTTGATTTTGTACTATTCACACAAATACAGCTTAGCTCAGCATAAGGTTGGAAGCAGTGATGACAATTTTACCTGTGAATGAGGTTGGTGAGTGGTTCTATTAGCTTTTTACCAAGCCGAGGTTCCAAGGGGGTGAGGGCACCGAACTGAAAATAACAATACAAAAGCCAATTCAGCATACCTTAGCTGAAACAACCTAAACCATAACTTTAAATTAAGCACTAATGGGGGAACTTGGATTTGGCTTGAAATGGGACAGGGACAAGCGCTGATAGACAAATGAACCACAAATTTTAAAATAAGAGTTCAATGCAAGTAACTAATGTAAATTATAAAGGTTACCTCTCAGAAGCAAGATCATTAATTCTTAATAACAGCATATTAACTAAATGATTTTCAGCAAAACTATTTCAGTATTTTTCGATGTAAACTACTCACCAAATACTGATTTATCACAAACGCCGTAACAAAATGTGACAGCTGACAGGTAATAAGAAGCCAAAAAGATGTACATCACAATATGCTGACTGATACCACGGACCAGCTGCTTTTTTCCAGCAACTTTCATTTTGGCCCTTCTATTGCAGTGAACATCCATCCCAACTACATCCTTTATTCTTCAATATACTGAGCATTAATTATTTACATGCATCCAAAAATGGTTAAAACCACGCCAATACGAAACTCATACATAATCATACAGGCTTCATCTATAGCACCCAGCAACAAAGCATTTTTAAAAAGATTACTGTCTTTTGGGTTGTGGTAACATATCATATAGCAGATAGGTACCAATGATGAAAAACCTATCCATCAAACTACAACCATAACATCCCAGTAGACAGTAATCTTCAGTTACCACTGTGATAGCCTCAAATGTCATAAAATGTTTTTAATTTTGGGGCAAATATCATATTACCTTGATACAAGGTTTATCAGTGGTTGAGTAAGTTTTCGTCCAATTTTTGGTTCTATATGAGTCATGACACCAAACTGGAAAAGAATTATGAATTGTAGAATAAGAGTATTCAGGTCCAATCAAACCTAACCTCTGTTTGAAACAGACAATCTTGACAACTTCGGTATTTAAAATTACTCGTGTCACCCAAAACCTACTAACAGCAGTGTACATTTTTAAGCAAAAAGATTTCATGTAATATGACACAAAATTTAGTACAGCCATGGCTCTCTGTGTACATCAGCATGATATGTTTACATAGCACACACACACCAGTAATTTGTAAAATTCTCACACTAACACATATTTTAACATTTCACACTATTTTTAAATTGTCTTTTGCACAAATGCACTTTGTTGGAAAAATAAATTATTCAGCCTGTTCAAAATTTCAGTTTTGCGAAGGAAACCGAGATCAATACACAACACAAGAGAGGCAATGTACATATAAACATAACAATGCAGCACATTCATGCAACCAGTGTTGCAGTGGAAAAGCACAACCTGAGTGTGTGTATTTGTAGCCCTAAGTATCCAGCATGCAACGTGCATGCATTGTATTGTCATCTATGACCTGTCCTGCTCTGCAACATTTTTCCACATTATCACATAAATGGCATGAATTTTTTTTTTTTTTTTTTGGGTGGGGGAGCTACTGAACATAAAATGTGTTTTGATTTCCTCTACAACTTTTGTCTGAAACATTTGTCATTCTCAGAAGAATTTGGGCAAGATAAGATAGATCAAAAATGTATATTGGTCTTCATGTAAAGTACCCATTATTCTTGTCCGATTTTAATGAAACTTGAATTTTCTCAACAATATTTCGAAAAACACTAAACTATCAAATTTCAGGAAAATCCGTCCAATGGGAGCTGAGTTGTTCCATGTGGACAGACAGATATCATGAAGTTAATAGTCGCGCTTCATGACTTTGAATTCACCGAACAAGATACACCACCAGAATAAACAACTGATCAAGTTTACAGTCAAATTCACACTGGATGTCCACTCTATCGAGATCAATGCCGCCCATGGGGAAGCGTCTTTAACTACTTGAATATTCAGTTAGACATGCACATTTTTGGTAATAATAATACAGATTCTTGAACACCATTCTTGTTCAACAGTGGAAGCACCGCATGTACACTTCTATTTGTTACATTAATCAACATTTAGCAGCATCTCTGTCCTCAGCATAAAAATTCTGAAGACAAAATTATAAAACACACAATCATGTAAATTTTCATAGTCATTCCTATTCCCAATGGCACTACAGCCTGGGGTGGGTCTTGGCCTCCTTCAAGAGTTTAACTCCATCCTTTCCGGTTTAGGGTGACTACTGTCCAGTTTCTACATCCTAGTTTTGCTGCATCTTCCTTCACTCCATCTTCCCAGCGCAACCTGGGTCTCCCTCTGGGGCACTTTCCTCCTGGCTCACTGAGGAGGACTCTCCTAGATAAATCGTCATCCTGGCGTATGACATGTCCTGCCCATCTCAATCTGCTCAATTTGCAGAATTTCACAATTTCATTCTCACCACACAATTGATAGAGTTCTTGTTTAGTTCTAATTCGCCATCTTCCCCCACTAATCACTGGGCCATAAATTCTCTGGAGGATTTTACGCTCAAAAATACTAAGACGATGTTCATCTTGCTTATATAGCACCCATGTTTCTGCCCCATATGTAAGTACCGGTCTAATTAATGTTATATAGAGGAGTGTTTTATTATTCCTGGATACGTTCCTTGATTTCATATGGTTCTGTAACCTATAATATGCTCTATAAGCCATTATCAGTTAAGCATTCACTTCTACTGACCTGTTGTTCATTTTATTGGCCACTGTACCCAGATATTTGAAATTGTCCGCTCTCTTAAACATGTAATTTCCTATTGCAAGGTCCTGATGCCATGTTGTGTCCTTTCCACTATACATGTAAACCATCTTCTCTTGATTTATTACCAGTCCCATATTTCTTGCAGATTTCTCCAGATTTAAGAAAGCTTCGTTGAGTCCAAGGGTTGTACGTGCCATTAAATCAATGTCATCAGCATAGGCCAAGATTTGTACAGTCTTAAAGAAAATGGTTCCTCTAGTTTGAATGCCCGAGTCCCATACGACTTTTTCCAAGGCTATATTAAACAGGAGGCATGCAAGTGTGTCGCCTTGCCTCACCACACGTGGTAGATGTTGGCTCCGACAGGTGAGACTGGATCCGGACTGAGCATTGCACGTTGGTCATTGCTGTTTTGACCAATCTTATCAGTTTAGGTGGGATACCAAATTCCATCATGGCACCAAAGAGCTTCTCTTGGTAGATACTGTCATAGGCTGATTTAAAGGCAATGAACAAATGGGGTACTCAAATTTTATACTCGACTGTCTTTTCCATAATTTGATTTAAAATGAAGATCGTTGACTTCCCTTTTCGAAAGCCGCATTGGTATTTGCCTATAATTCTTTCAGTATATTCTGAGAGACGGATATATATAGAATGTTGGAGAGGATCTTATAAGCTATGTTGAGAAGCAGTATTCCCCTGTAGTTGCTACAGGCCATTGGGTCGCCTTTCTTCAAGATTGGGCATATTATTCTGAAATTCCACTCGCATGGTAGCTCTTCATCTGCCCAGATATGAAGTATTAATTGATACAATCGATTTTTAAGATCTATTCCACCTTGCTTGATAAGTTCTGCTGTTAACCCATGTGCTCCCAGTGCTTTGTTATTTTTAAACTTCTTAATAGCTATTTCCAGTTCTTCAAGCATAGGGGGATCTATTTTCTCTACTATTGGTCCTCCTATAAGCTGTATATTTTCACCGTCTGCAGCGGTGTGTTCCTGGTTATTGTTTTTATTGAGGTCATTGAAATATTCATTCCATCATGCCAGCATCTCATTCTGATCACAAATGATTGATCCATCTTTTGCCTTACATATATTCATCCTCGGTTTAAATTCTTTCTTAGTTTCCTTAAATTTACTGTAAAACTTTCTAACCTCCCTAGTGCAGTATAGATCTTGAAGTTCTTCTGTTTCTTTTCCCATTCTCACTTTCTTTTCTTATGTATTTTCTTCTCTTCTCTTCTTTTCTCCTGGTATCTGAGAACTTTATTGTGGGTAGCATGTTGTTGTTGCATAATTAAGTATGCCTCATTTTTCTCTTTAGTTGCCCTTTCACAGTCCTTGTCAAACCATTCATTTCTCTTCCATGATTCCTGCCTTCCCAGAACTTCTTCTGCTACTTTCTGTATGGTGCTTTTACATAGGTCCCATTCTTCTTGTATCATTTCCCCACCAGTGCAAGGAGATTGTTTCAGACACTCCTCTAATCTTTTCACATACATATTTGTCATGTTCTCATCTTGTTATTTAGATATACAAAATTTCCTTATCCTCTCTCCTCTTAACTTCTTTATGTTTGATATTCGAGCTCTCATTCTGGCTATCACTAAATAATCATTGGAACCCACATTTCCTCCCCTGTATGATCTAACATGTGTCTGGTGTCTATAACCATATGGCCAATTTGGCTCTCAAATAATCTATCTAGTGCTGTCCATGTAGATTTATGTATATTCTTGTGTGGAAACATCGTGCTACCAATCACCATATTGTTTAAGGCTGGAAACTGTATTAAGCGATAGTCATTATCATTTGTACTCTCATGTAAACTATGTTTTCCTATTGTTGGACAATATACTTCCTCCTTCCCTATCTGTGCATTCATATCTCCTACGACAATTTTAACATCATAAGATGGACACTCTTCATGTGTTTTCTGTAAGAGGTCACAGAAGCTTTCCTTTTCCTCTTCGGTAGATACTTCCGTTGGTGCGTGGACATTTATAATTGTGTAGCTGTAAAATTTTCCTTTAAGTCTCAGGGTGCAAATTCTTGTGCTGATTGCCCTGAAGTCCATAACTAGGTGTTTGAAGTTCTTCTCCACAACAAAACCAACTCCCAACAGACGCTGTTTCCTATCGCAACTGTAAAATACAGCGTGATCTCTTTTCTCTAGGACTCCTTGACCAATCCAGCGCACCTCCTGTATTGCTATAATTCCAATCTTGTATTTATCAATCTGATCACGTAGAATTCTGAGTCCTCCTGCTCGATATAGAAACAGAACATTTCAGGTCCCTAAGTAAAATTAATTCCTTCTCCAATGCCTTCTATTCCATGTCCTGCCTAGTCATCGTCCTTCCATCAGTCCAGTAAATTTTTGTAGTCAGGAATAATAAAATTACTGTAAATTCTGCGAAAAAGTATAGTTGATGTACAATCCACAAAAATTTAATATTGCTCTTAATGGACCTTTAAACGGGACCTTACAGAAACTGAATAAAATGACCAAAGAGAAATGAAATAGGGGTTTCAGCAAGTATGTGCATGCATGCATGTGGGAGGTGTGTGGGTGTACACTCACGTGTGTGCATATCTCTCTACCTCTCTCTCTCCTTTTATTTTTTCTGAGTACCTTTTTGGAGGCAGCAGTAGATCATGCTTACCTATAACTATTACTTCCTCCTGCCAAATACATGGGTATGTAAACTGAAGATACACTATCTTAATTTATATTGTCCAGTAAAAGCATAGAAAACAGGATAAAGCTACATTACACAAAATTTGTGTAGAAGTAAATAATACCCAAATTTTACTGCATCTCAAACACCTTCTGTTTCCCTAAAATGATCACAATTACACACCAACAGAATGCAACTTATATCTCTTAAACTTAAATCAAGATATTTTTAAATTAATCACACTGTGCATGCATGCCTGTACAGATATATGCATGGGTCTGGCTGAAGAAAGAAATAGGTGTTATAAACATGAAATATTCATGAATTCAATAATTCTTTTATTCGTATCATTGTATAATGTATAATCCTACCTTATACAATTCACACAACCACAATTTTGTACAAGAAACTGAAAGAAAACTGTGCAATAAACATGACAACAAAACAGCACATCTAAAAATGCTTATTTTTCTGCATAATTTTTCCTCCAAATTTAATTTATTTTGGTTCCAAGAACAGTGGTCAGGAGAACAGATATGAGCACTCACCAGCTTAATAATCTTAATAAGCATCCAGTTGTTAGTAGAAGTGGTCATCAATTTGAAGAAGACTGGTGCCAGGCTTAGGTAATTCTTCGGATTCTTACGCGCCAACTCACACACCACATTCACAGCTGCTGACTGGACACCTGTTGCCAAGTCAAAAACCATTAACAGCACAACAATGCAACACAAAATCATTATGCTGAAATAAGCAAATCCCACCACTTTATACAAAAAAAACCCTCAACAAAATGCCTTTAAAAATCCCACAAACAGTAAAACTGTGATGTGAAAAGTTACAGCCTTAGGGGAAATAGAAGAGTTGGAGGACCCAAAGGCACATGAGAGACGATACAAAACATGAAAAAATACTTGCATCAGCATTAATTTGGATGAAGCCAGTGTTCCTGGCTGAAAGTTAACATAGTGATCAAATGACAGTGTGGAATCTGGAGAGACAGAGTAAACACTGTGTAAAAAAAGATGCCATCTTTTCATAACTTCCCTCTCTTCTACATATCCTTATACAACTCCTCACATGGTGTCATGATGTGTCCCGTTCTTAAATTTCAGGCCTGTACCACCAAGGTCAAAACACCTACTTTGGCAATTAGTCACTCCTACCAATTATCTTCTTGAAATGCTCTGGCTACTTAGCGACATGCATATGATCAGCGCATTCTGATTCTCCTATTCTCTTCATTTTCTGCAGCCTCACCTGTGTCAAACTTTTAAACTGACATTAGCTGGTGTGAAGGAAGTTTCCCTTCTCCTCACCACCAGAATCTGCACAGTGGTTTACTACCACATGGCCTTCTCCCTCACTACAGCACCACTGACCCTCCACCCTATCTCTATCTTATTTTCTAGCTATCTCTCTGAGGAAAGGTTCATGACAACCTACAGAAGAACTGTTTGCATCTGACATAGCAACAGCCTTAACACTTGCCTTAAACCGGTTTTCATTTCTCTTCATCAAACTTGCATGTATTTACACCAGAATGGAATCCAACCACATCAATTCTCATACATCTGTTCAACTCATATGACACCTCCACTTACTCTAAGAGAGACAATGCTCCCTTTCCTTTTTACCCTCATGCTCTTCACCTGCCTGTCCACGACCATCTTCAGACATTATTAAAACAAGAAGGCAACATTTAATTCTAAAACTTGTGAAAAGCACAGTTGAACTACAATGTGTATTGTACTCACACAGTATCTTAGATGGGAAGATAATATTAAGATGGATCTTCATGAAGTGGTATATGGGTGTGTGGACTGGTTTGAGCTGGCTCAGGATAGGGACAGGTGGTGGGTACTTGCGATGCAGTAATGAACCTTCAAGTTCCATAAAATGCAGGGAATTTCTTGACTAGCTGAAAACCGGTTAGCTTCTCAAGAAGGACTCTGCTCCATGGAGTAAGTAAGTAAGTAAGTAATTAAGTAAGAAAGTAAGTACTCCTACAGTTTCTAGACAGGTATTGAGTAAGGCATGCATACACATTATGAATTATACAAATAGACTGTGTATTACTATGCAAGTAAGACCACATATAAGGAAGGGAAATACACCAAAATGCATGAAGGTGGTCACAATGATTCTTCCAAGAATAACCAAATTGATGATTTGCAAATCCATGAACATGTCAGCTCTGTATATCATAATGTTACTATTTAACAGTTTACACACACTGCAACCCCTCAGCCACACAAATGCCTCAGAGTTTAGTTCATTCAACTACAGTGTCTGACACATGCAAATGGCCTAACATTTTGTCTCTTGATGTCCAAGCTCTGGTAGCTGCCTAAGGCTGCTTTTCCATGAGCAGCTTATAGCAGCACTGCTATCATGGGCAACAGCTGTTTCCACAAGCAGAACTGCTGTTCACTGCTGCCCTTCCACCCACTCAAAGATAAGAGCAGCAAATGAAACATAGCTCATGGAAATGACATGATTGTTCCAAATGCCTCTCAACCAGCAGCACTGCATCATCAGCTGTTGCAAGCAGTGGGAACACCACCAGTCCTCACTGCTGGCAGTGTTACCAGGACTGTGACCTTGACAGCAGTGCTGCTATTTCAGCAATGCATGTTTGTGACAATATGTCCATTCAAACTTTTCATTGCCAGGCAGCATGGTTCACACCAATGTTGCTAAAGGCACATATAGAAAAGCAGTGGAGCTGTCAACATAGAACAATGATAATATTCAGTCAGGACCCAGTCACTTCTAATAGCCTGGTGGCCAAGGATGGCAGTTAAATGCACCGTGAACAGGACAGGCAAAATGGATTTTTTCATTCATTCTTCCATTCCATTGACATGTGCACAATGTGACGATTCCTTGCCATTCTCAGGAGCTTCTTCCATTCCTCTCTGTTATGTAATTTTTCCTGCCATTCTTCTCCACCAACTATTCTTCCATCCTCTCTCACCTCATCTTGCCATCTATTTCTTGGTCTACATCTCAATCTTTTTGTTCCCAAATTCATATATAATACCCTTTTGGGAATACTATTTTCTTTCATTCTCTGTACATGCCCAAACCAACATAATCTATTTAACCCTATTATCTCTATTATAGTACATTTTTTAACACTTGCATAAATTTCTTTACTAGTTAATATTGTCCAATTTTCTTTTTCGCTGTCATATACTAGGGCCTAAAATTCTTCTATACACTTTCCTTTCAAAAATGTTCAATCGCTTTCTATCTGTCTTTGTTAGTTTCCAAGTTTCTGATGCATATGTTAAAATTTTGTCTATTATTGTGTTCTTTAGGCTTAATTTTAGTTTCTTTGATATGTTTTTATTTTTTAAACAATTTTTGTAGCACAAAGCACGTTTTGTTAGAAATTTTTATTCTTTCTTGCAAGTCTATTTGGTTATTATCACCTTAATTAAGTATAACTCCTAAATATTTAAAAATTTCCACTCTTTCAAATTTGTAATTTTTATTCTCACATGTCCTATTTTATTTTTCTTTACCCTGTTTTTCCTTTCCTCTATCATATATTTTGTCTTTTCTTGGTTTATCTGTAGTCCAAACTTTCTGGCAACGTTTTCCATTTCTACAAAAAGTTTTCTTATTTCTATATTTCATTTTTTCCAATTAATGCAATGTCATCTGCATATGCTAACACATGCTATTGTTCTTTACCAATCTTTATAACACTAGGAACCATACTTACTCCATGGAGCAGAGTCCTTCTTGACACTATATACACAAGTGTCCGCCATCTGTCCCTATCCTGAGCCAACTCCATCCAGTCTCCACCCCCTCCCACTTCCCGAAGATCTATCTTAATATTATCCTCCCATCTATGTCTGGG
>Ga0123355_10007154_pt1 | contig 16660 bp, 18 predicted proteins | sample TergutEmb28metaG_3_FD_89872 | JGI IMG/M metagenome (GOLD analysis project Ga0123355, IMG submission 89872) | Embiratermes neotenicus P1 segment gut microbial communities from Petit-Saut dam, French Guiana - Emb289 P1 | ecosystem: Host-associated > Arthropoda: Insects > Digestive system > Gut ...
TCAGTCTTATGGTAAGCATCAGCCACAACAAAAAAAATTGTCGGCAAAAATCAAAAACCATGTTCAGCAAGTAAATCCAACGGATTTTACTGTTGACATATTTCAAAATAAGAGATAGGAGTGAGTGAAAACATGACGACAATCAACACCGTCGAAGAACTCAAAGCGGCATATCCGAACCTTTCGGCGGAAATTGCCGAAATCGCCGCAACAGCAGAACGCGAACGCATACACGCAATAGAAAATATCGCGCTTGCGGGGTTTGAAAGCATTATAAGCAGGGCGAAATTCGAAGCCCCGGCAACCGCCGAAAACGTAGCTATGCAAATTGTGGCGGAACAAAAGAAGCAGGGCGGCGAATATCTCAAAAATGTCGCTGCCGATGTAAATAGCAGCGGCGTCGGCGACGTTGAACCCGAAAATAAAGAGGGCGGTGCGGAAAGCGCGACAAACCCGTATGACGCGGCTATTGACAACATACTGCCCAAAAATGACAAGGGAGGAAATTAAAATGTTTGACATCAAGACGTCAGAAAAGCACCTTGTAAACTTTGTTGCCGGGCCGTTTCCGATTGTAGCCGATTACGGCACGGTTGAAGCCGATGCGGAAATTCGCCCTCGCGCTCCTATTGTGCAGGACACAGACGGAATCAAGGAAGCGACGGCAACCACCCTTGATAAATTGATAGGGATTTCGGCGGCAGAGCCGAGTGGGGACGAAGTAATATACTACATGACGGGGGAATTTTTCACACAAGCCCTTGTGTTGCCGCCGGGCGTAACGGCGGAAGCCTTAAAACCCGAATTACGCAAGTTAGGTATTTTCTTGCGGGAGCGCAGCCGGTTAGACGGCGACCCGACCCCGGATGATGACACAGGAGCAAACACTAACGGAAGCGGAGGTACAGCATAATGTCCAATATAAGTATATTTGACCCGCGCACAATGGGGCGGGTAATAGAGCGTATGCCGCGAGTGCATACGTTTTTTCGTTCCACCTTTTTTCGCAGAGTAAAAACGTTTTCAACAAAGAGCATTGACGTTGATTTCAAAAAAGGCAACCGCGCTCTTGCGCCGTTCGTTCATCCGAAAATCGGCGGCAAAACCGTTCCCAACAAGGGATTTCAAACAAAGACATACACGCCGCCGTTGGTTGCACCGAACAAAATTACAACGGTTTCCGACCTTGAACAACGCCGCGCCGGAGAAAACATCTACAGCGGACGAACCGCCGCCGAACGCGCCATTGAAAAAATGGCCGAGGACTTCCGGGAGCTTGACGAAATGATTACCCGCCGTGAGGAATGGATGGCGGCGCAAGCGATTTTCACGGGCAAAATCCCCGTAATCGGGGACGGATTGAACGAGGAAATAGACTTTTCCTTTACAAACAAGGAAACATTGACAACAAAATGGTCGGCCGCCGGCGCAGACCCCATATCGGACTTAAAGCGTTGGCGCAAGCATGTTCAAAAAACCGGGTTCATTAACCCGAATATTTGTATTATGGCGGACGATGTAGCCGCGGCATTTATCAACAACGCCAAAGTGCAAAAATTGCTCGACATCAAAGCATATGACCTTGCCGTTATCAAGCCGCGTGAACTCCCGAACGGCGTAACCTATGTAGGGACAATCAACGGGTTAGGGCTTGACATCTACACATATAACGAATGGTATCTTGACGACTGGAGTAACCCGGAAGCTCCCGTGCAAATGCCTCTTGTTCCGGACGGAAAGCTCGCGCTTCTGTCAACGACGGCGGCGTATTCCCGTTATTACGCGGCGGTGACGATTCTTGACGGGCGCGGCGGTGACGAAGATTTCCGCACCGTCGAAGGTGCGCGTATTCCCGATTCATGGGCGGAGCGAAATCCGGCGCGGCGATTTTTACAATTAAACAGCCAACCCCTTCCCGTGCCGCATGAAGTGGACAGTTGGTTCGTTGCAACCGTGTTGTAGCCGTGGGGTTCAAAGACCATGTAGCGCGTGATATTCGGGCTATCTACAGCAACACCGATGAACACGCCGATTTAACACGAGTTCGCTATAACTCGAAGCGGGCGCGGCGAATCCCCGTTACCTTTGACCACGACGGTCACGGGCAAGAACGGAAAAAACCCGCCGCCCCGTTTTCGGATAATGTCAACGATGTTTTCGTTTCGGACTTGGTGGTTTATATCGCCGTTGAGGATTTAAACACAATCCCCCGCCGCGAAACCCCGATTGAAATCGGAGACGAAGTTTATAACATTATCCGTGCAGACAACGAAAGCGGGATAATGAAACTTTGGCTGTCAATGTATGACGAATAGGGGGGTGCGCCGTGGTTGAAATTACCGCCGAACAGCTCAAAAGAATTGAACTGCTCTTACAGGGCGTACCCGCCGACATAGAAAAAGCCCTGTACGGTGTAGTGAACCGCACAAGAACGACCGTAAAATCCGAAACCATAAAGGGGATTAAGCGGACATACGCGATAAAACACGGGGACATTCGGGCGGAAAGCAACATTAAATTAAAAACGACTAAAACGGGTGGCGGGGTTATCGGACAGGTGATTTTTGCCGGTGCGGCAATCCCGTTGATGCGTTTTAGCGTATCCCCCCAAACCCCAACGCCGCGACCCGACCAAAACGTTAGCGTGGGCGTAGAAAAGGGGACAAAAAAGCGGCTTGATAACGCCTTTATCGCACAAATGAGAAGCGGGCATTTGGGCGTATTTGAACGGTTGCCCGGTGAGTATATGCGAAATCGCCCGAACGATACCCGACATTCCGAAAAAATAGGTTCAAACGCACGATTCCGAACCGACCAATTTTACGGCCCCTCTGTTTCAAAAATGGCCGAACGGGAATCTGTCCGAGATGAAGCGGAAGCCGCCGCTATGGCAACCATGGGCAAGCGGGTAGAGCATGAAATATCTCGCATTTTAAACCGCTACGGAGGAAGATGACAGCTCTTGACGGAAATTGTATTGCTTGACGCTTTGCAAGCGTTCATTAAAGAGCAAACAAAGAACATCATGCTTTCCACTCGCCCGGAAAAGGGCGGTACCGTGAAAGGCACACCGGGCAAACGCGCCGCCGAGGTTCACAAAATGCGGCTTCCCGACAAGAATGCTGAAACAAAGCGCATACCCTATGTGCTTTTGCAGGTGATAACGGGCGTACATGAACAAAACCCGGGGTACAACCCGGAACACACTTGCAAGGTGCGAATTATCATCGCTACCTATTCGGAGGACGGCGGCGAAGGCGCGAACGATGTTTTAAATGTGCTTACCCGCATACGGGTAGCACTCTTAAAAGCCGGGGAGGTCGGGGAGCAGTTCCTGCTCCGAAGCCCCGTGGAATATATCATTTACCCGGAGGACACAAACCCGTACTACTTCGGCGAAATAATGTCTGTATGGGAAATGCCTCACATAAAGCGCGAGATAAACGCGCTTTTATTTGACGAAATCACAACCGAAACGGAGGTAATGTAATGGCAACGAAACCAAAAAAGCCGGACGAAGCGGCGGTAAATGCCGCCGCCGAAAACGAAACACCCGTGACAACCGAGGAAACAACGACAGCGGATTTCAGCGCGGGAAGCGGAATCCCCGTAACAACCGAGGAAGCAACGGCGGCGGAATCCGCATCGGGAAGCGGGAAGCCGTCCCCCCAAAGAAAGCCCCCTATTTTTGTCTACGTGGGTCCGTCGCTTCCCGGCGCAATCTTGAAAAGCAATACTGTTTTGAACGGAAGCCTCGAAGAAATAAAGGGCTACTATTCGGAATTGTTGGGAAATTATCCGGAAATAAAATACGACATGGTGAAGCGGTTGATTGTCCCCTTGTCCCAACTCGCAACATCCCGTCAAAACATAGAAAAGCCGGGGAACATTTTAAACAAATATTGCACCGACCTTGCGGCCGAAATTCAAAAGGTGCGAGAGCGATTGCACGGGAATGGAGGTAAAAAATAATGGCGGAGTTCAAACACGGCGTATCTGCCCGACAAGCCGAAACATCCTTAACCGTCCCGAACGTAGCGGGAAGCGGAATTACCTTCGTGGTAGGGACTTCCCCCGCGCATATGGTTGAAGGCGGCAAGGTGCAAGAACCCGTTTTCGGTGACAGCTATAATCAAGCCGTTCGTCAACTCGGATATTCCGACATGTGGACAGACGAGAACGGCAACCCTTACTACAGCCTTTGCGAAGTTATGTTTACGCATTACAGACTTTACGGGGTGCAGCCTGTAATATTCGTAAACGTGCTTGACCCCGAAAAGCACGGGCGTACCGTTGATGCGCAAACATATCAAGTCGTTGATGGGCGCGTAAGGCTTCCCCTTGAAGCCCTTATCGACACCGTAGAAGTGAGTAATTATCAACGCGGCGGCGATTACGAGTTGTTTTACGATAACAACGGACTTGTTCTTGAAATTTTAGAGGGCGGAAGCATATCCCCTACCACAACCGCTCTTTCGGTCGGCTACGTAGCGGTTGACCCCTCCCAAGTCACAAAAAACGATATTATCGGCGGTTTCGATATTGTCACGAAGCAATATACGGGCTTTGAACTGATAGATTCCGTGTTTTCAAAATTCAATGTCGTTACCGACATCGTAATTTGCCCCGGTTGGTCGCACGACCCCGAGGTTGCCGCAATTATGGATGCGAAATGCCAAGCGATAAACGGCATATTTACCGGCAAATGCATCATTGATGCGGACACGAATGAAGTGCGACATTTCGCGGACACCGTAGCATGGAAACGGCAAAATAATATTTTCGGCAAAATGCAAATTTTATGTTGGCCGAAACTTGCGTTAGGCGACAGGGTATTTAATTTTTCCAGTCAGCTTGCCGCGCATATCGGGCAAAATGACACCCGAAACGGAAGCATTCCTTCCGACAGTCCTTCAAACCGCACGATGCAAATTAACACGGCGGTTCTCGCCGACGGTACGGAAGTGTGGCTCGAACTTAACCAAGCCAATATGTTAAACAGCAACGGCGTAGTTACGGTGATGAATTTTATCGGAGGCTATGTATGCTGGGGCAACTGGACGGCATGTTTCCCGGCAAATACGGACGTTAAAGACTTCTTCATTAACGTGTCCCGTATGTTCGGTTGGGTAGGCAACTCCCTTATCCTGTCATTTTGGAACAGGATAGACCGTCGCATGACGGCGCGGTTCGCCGACAGCATCGTGGACAGCGGAAACATATGGTTGAACGGGCTTTCAGCCGCCGAGCATCTTTTGGGCGGTCGGCTTGAGTTCCGACCGGAAGATAACACGTTGGTGGATATAATGTCGGGCACCATCCGCATACGGGTGTTTATGACGCCGCCGAGTCCGGCGCGTGAAATTGAGTTCATACAAGAATACGATGTGTCATACGTCATGGCGGCGTTCGGCATAGCGGCGTAAAGGGGTGAATTATAATGTCAAGAGCAGGACGCATTGACGAAACCATTATCAATTTCCAAGTATATGAGGACGACATAGAGTATTACGGCATGGCGGAAGTAACAATGCCGGAAATAAGCTATATTACGCAAGAAATTTCCGGCGCGGGTATTGCCGGAAATATCGAGTCCGTAGTTTTGGGGCATTTTGAATCAATGACGCTCGGGTTGTCTTTCCGCACTCTTACAAAGGATGCAATTTCCTTGTTAGAGCCGCGTGAACACCAACTCGAATTGCGCGTAGCGCAACAAAATCGGGACACCGTAGGTGCGACAACAAACGTTGTTGCATTGAAACATGTTTTTGTGGTCAAGCCGAAACAACTTTCACCCGGAAATGTAGCACCGGCAAGCCCGGCAGACGCTTCCGGCGAATACGCGGTATCGTATTGGAAAACGTTGATTGACGGCGAAAAAGTCCTTGAAATCGACCCTCTCAATATGATTTATTTCGTCAACGGAAGGGATTATTTAGAACCCGTCAGAGCTGCGTTAGGAAAATCATAACAAGCGTTAAATAATAACCGAGAAAAGCCGGCGGACAACAACACCGCCGGCTTTTTCGATAAAAAAACAGGGAGGAATTAAACCATGGAAGATACAAGCAAAAACACAAACAAAAGTGCAGACAAGCAAAACACCGCAGCAGACAGCGGGACGTATGTACACACATTTAAAAAACCCTTTAAGTTCGACGACACGGAATACAAAACAATGAACTTTCATTTCGACCGATTAAAGGGTGAAGATATGATAAAAATTGAAAGCGAAATGACGGATAACAACGAAATCGCCGTGGCGGCGGAAGTGTCGAAAAGTTATCAGGCACGACTTGCGGCACGGGCGGCAAAAATCGGCAGCGATGTTATTGCGGCTATGCCTGTCGGCGATTTTAACGCCATTACGAACGCGGCACGCCGTTTTTTGTTAGGTATGGACTAACGAAAAACCCTTGTAAGTGGATACGAAAAGAAAGCTATCGGTTGGCAAAAGCGGAAGTGTCAAACACTCCCGTTTCGTACTGGGTATCAATCCCCATCCCGGAATTTATCGCGTGGATTAAGGATATAAACGAAGCGGCAAAAGAAGATGAACGCCGCCGACCCAAGCAGAAGTCAATTCCGAGAACAAGGCGATAAATATAATGTGTCCGAATCGGACACAACGCGGCAAGGCGGAAGAAATTCCGCCTTGTTTGTGTGCGCAAAGGGGGTTTGTTTGTGGGCGGACGGTCGGAATATGAGCTTTTACTTAATTTGAAAGCGGCATTGGGTCCGAATTTCAGTCAAACGTTTCAATCTGCAAACAACCAAACCCGCGAATTGCAAAATTCCCTTCAAGGTATCAAACAAAGGCAAGCGGAGTTAAGCCGTCAAATGAAGGTATCCGGGGCGGATACCGGACGATTGACGCAAGAAAACGAGCGTTTGCAACGCGCGTATGAAAATGTAAAGCACACCCAAGAAAATTTGTCGAGAGCAACAAGCGCACTCAATGAAAACAAACGAGCAATAAGCGCGACGCAACGAGAATTGGTTTTTACGCTCGGAAAAATAACCGGTGCGGCGGTTGCTGTTTATGCGGCATTTGTTCGCCCGGCGGCGGCGTTTGAATCAAGCATGGCGGACGTTCAGGCAAACACCGGCATGACCGCCGATGAAATGTACAAACTTCAAAGCGAAATACGGGCAATGGGGCGCGGCGGAATCTACAGCGGTCAGGAAATCGCGGACGCATTCAGGCGGGTTGCCGTCGGCGGCCAAAGCGTTTCCGAAAGCATAGAGATAATGCGGGCGTCGCAGGTGTTGGCAAACGCAACGGGTGAAGATTTGCAAGGCACAATGTATTTTCTCGGTGCGTATTTAAGAAAAACGGGAAAAGATTATGCCTATTTAGAGCGTTATATAAATGTGTTTTCGAAAACTACGCGAGATACCGGCATCGGTCTCGGTACATTGCAAGATTATTTATTCCGCGCAAACGCTTCCTTGCAATTGGCGGGGATAAGCGGCACGGAAGCAACCGCAATTTTCGGGCAGTTATATCAAGCCGGTGTTCAGGGCGCGAGCGCGTACAGCGGCTTTCAACAAGTGATACAAAGCCTTATGTTGCCGTCGGACGGTGCGGCGGCGGCATTAAGGACATTGGGAATAAACGTGCAACAAATGAAAGCAAGCGGTTACGATATGACCGAAATAATGTTTCGTGTGGGCGACGCAATGGAAGGCGTCGAGGACAGCACGAAACGGCTTTCGTTAATGCAGGAACTTTTTACACAGCAAACCGCATTTGCATTTGCGGACGAACTCTTTAGCCAACGCGACGTATTGCGGGATATAATCCCCGAATTATACGAAGCGGGGGACGCGGCACACGGTTCCGGGATTGCATACCAAAGAGCCGCCGACCGCACACGGGATTTTAATTCTCAAATGCAAAAATTGAGAAACGCAATCGCCGATTTCAGAAAATCCGTAGGCGTAGTTTTGTTGCCGGTTTTAACGCAAGCCGTAGGCGTCTTAACAGACATCGCGGTTAGGGTTGCGGAATTTGCAAACGAAAACCCGCAACTTATACGAACGCTTTTTATGGTTGCCGCTGCGCTTGCCGCCGTTAAGGTCGCGGTGGTTGCCGGGAAATTGGCGTTTTTGCAAATAAAGCAACCTATCCTTGTCGTAAAAGCAGCAATCGCGGGATTCAAAGCAAAAAAAGCCATTGCAGGGGTTGCGAAACTAGGAATAGCAGTCGGAGCAACAGGCGGAAAATTCGCAAAGTTCGGAAAAATATTTAAGGTTTTGGGCAAGAAGCTGTTGCCGATTATCCTTCTTGTAACCGTACTTGCCGCCGTTTTCGGAAAAATGAGCGGGGAAGGTGAATCCTCCGCCGGACCGCTTGAAATTCTGCAAGGCATTTTAGAAAATATCCGCCCTGTACTTCAATTGGTCGCGGAGCGCATCGGGGAGCTTGCGCAAAAAATCTTCCCCATTTTAGCGGATATGGCTAACAAGGTCGTATCCGTGTTGGGTGAATTGATTTACTCAATTTTGCCCGTTCTTGTTTCATTGGTAAAAGAGTTGTTGCCGATAGTTTTAGACTTGGCAACTTCTGTTTTTGCGGTATTGGTTGAAATTTTAAAAGATGCGATACCGCTTTTTACAGAGTTAATCAGCGCAGTATTGCCGATGCTGTTGAATGTAATCACAACATTGTTGCCGGTGTTTAAGGAGTTAATAACAACTGTTTTCGCGGCATTTATTGACATAATTACCGCGCTGTTGCCCGTTATTAGGGAATTGATAACCGCAGGGCTTGGCGTTTTAATGTCATTGTTAGAGGCACTGCTTCCCGTCGTTGTAATGTTGCTTGAATCGGGACTCGGCGTTTTGATGTCCCTGTTAGGGGCGTTGCTTCCCGTTGTCGTAAAGCTCCTTGATGCGGGACTCGGCGTTTTGATGTCCCTGTTAGAGGCATTGCTTCCGGTCGTTGTAATGTTAATTGAATCGGGACTCGGCATTTTGATGTCCCTTTTAGGGGCATTGCTTCCGGTCGTTGTAATGTTAATTGAATCGGGACTCGGCATTTTGATGTCCCTTTTAGGGGCGTTGCTTCCGGTCGTTGTAAAGCTCCTTGATGCAGGACTCGGCGTTTTGATGTCACTGTTAGAGGCGTTGCTTCCCGTCGTCGTAATGTTGATTGAATCGGGACTCGACATTTTGATGTCCCTTTTGGGGGCGTTGCTTCCCGTTGTCGTGATGCTCATTGAATCGGGACTCGGCATTTTGATGTCCCTTTTGGAGGCATTGCTTCCCGTTGTCGTAATGTTGATTGAATCGGGACTCGGCATTTTGGTGTCCCTTTTGGGGGCGTTGCTTCCTGTCGTCGTAAAGCTCATTGATGCAGGACTCGGCGTTTTGATGTCGCTTTTGGAGGCATTGCTTCCCGTTGTCGTAAAGCTCCTTGATGCGGGACTCGGCGTTTTGATGTCGCTTTTGGAGGCATTGCTTCCTGTCGTCGTAAAGCTCATTGATGCGGGACTGGACGTTTTGATGTCCCTGTTGGAGGCATTGCTTCCTGTCGTCGTAAAGCTCATTGATGCGGGACTGGGCGTTTTGATGACGCTTTTGGAGGCATTGCTTCCTGTCGCTGTAATGTTGATTGAATCGGGACTGGACGTTCTGATGTCCCTTTTGGAGGCATTGCTTCCTGTCGTTATAATGCTGATTGAATCAGGATTGGACGTTTTCATGTCCATTTTGGAGGCGTTACTTCCCGTCGTTGTAATGTTGATTGAATCGGGACTTGGTGTTTTGATGGCGACCATGCAAGCACTTATGCCGATTATAACCGTGCTTGCGGAAATCTTTTCCGACGCTTTGGGCGCGTCTATACAATCGGTGGTTGGAATTGTTGACGGGATGATGCAGGTTTTAAGCGGCTTGATTAACTTCATAACCGGCATTTTTGCGGGCAATTGGTCAAAAGCATGGGAAGGCATCCGGGATATTTTCGGCGGAATTTTTGAAACACTCGGAGCAATGTTCAAAACTCCCATCAACGCCGTTATCAGCTTAATTAACAGCGCGATAGGCGGCGTTAACAGACCGGGTATTTCCATTCCCGATTGGGTGCCGGTAATCGGCGGGCGCGATTTCAGAATAAATCTCCCTGAAATACCCATGCTTGCGAAGGGTTCTAACCGTTCGCCGGATACCTTTATTGCCGGCGAAGAAGGTCCGGAGCTTATCACAGGCGCAAAAGGTCGCAAGGTATTTACCGCAAAAGAAACTGCCGATATTTTCGGCAAATTACAGGGGCTCGGGCTTGCGGGTTCGCCGGAAACAAAAGAAACCGTATCCGCATTAAGAAGCGCGGGAGGCAAAAAAGCGGCGGAGTATGTAAAACCGCCCGAAGTAAGGTTGCCTACCGTTTATGTTCCGACTTCCGGCAGCGGACGCGGGGATATGTTCATTGATTTCAGCCCGGTCATACACGCAAGCGGTGAGCCGGGAGAACTCGAAGCAAAACTTGAAGCTGCCTTCGAGCAATTTTTAGAGCGTGTAAAAGAGTGGATAGAGGAGCAAGACGAGGACAGGGAAAGGGGTTCATATGCCTAAAATTTATAACACCGCTTTAGGTGATATGTGGGATTCCGTAGCCTTTAAGGTTGGTTTAACGGAATCCCATACCCGCACCCTCATGGAAGCAAATATCGAATACGCGAGATACTATGTTTTTCCGGCAAACATCCGACTGGTTATTCCCGACGTGCCGCGTCCCCGCCCGGAGGGGTTGCCGCCGTGGAAGCGGGGTGAATCATAATGCAAGCTCGGCGCACGGACTTAATTGTTTTCGTCAACGGCACGGATATAAGCACAACCGTCGGAGGTTATATTCAATCTTTATCGTATACGGACAATGAAGAGGACGAAGCCGACGATTTACAAATAACAATGGATGATAAAGACCGTAAATGGTTGGGATGGCTTGAAACCGCAAGGGGCGCGGAATTACGCGCAATGATACGTCAACGCGAATCCGGCGGAAACGGCGGCGGTTTCCTCGATTGCGGCGCGTTTGAACTCGATGCTCCCGGTTACGGCGGCCCCCCGGCAAAGGTTACGTTGAAAGGCACTTCCCTTCCGCACACGTCGAGTGTGCGTTCGGAAGCCCGTACAAAAGCATGGGAAAATGTTCCGCTTTCCGCCATTGCAAAGGAAACAGCGAAAAGCAACGGTTTAGTTTGTATGTTTGAATCATCATACGACCCGTTTTATACCCGCCGGGAGCAAATTCAGACTTCCGACATTGTTTTTTTGCAACGATTGTGCAATAACGCAGGAATATCGCTAAAGGCGACGGATAAAATCCTTGTCCTTTTTCAGCAAAAAGACTATGAGGCAAAAGGGACTGTCCGAAAAATCGTATACGGTGAATCGGACGTACTCAAATATAAGTTCAAGCAACAAACAAATGATTGCGATTATGCCCGATGTCACGTCACATATACCGACCCGCAAAGCGGCGAAACGATAGAATCCGCCTTTTCCGCGCCCGGCGCAACCGGGAATCAAACATTGGTTGTTAATGAAAAAGTGAGCAGTACCGGGGAAGCAGAAAGCGTGGCGCAAGCTCGGTTACGCGACAAAAACAAGGAAAGGCAAAAAGCTGAATTTACCCTTTCGGGTGATATTCGACTGGTTGCGGGTGTAACCGTTGTTGTAGAAGGTTGGGGGCTTTTTGACGGCAAGTACATTATCGAAAAAGCGAAGCACAGCGTTTCCGGAAGCGGATATACCGTGCAAATTAACGTGCGGTTGGTATTGGAGGGGTATTAGTGGGCGGAATCGGCGGCGCAAGTAGTCTGCAAGAAATGTCTGCACTCAATAACCTTGTCAGGGTCGGGTATGTTTCGGATGTTGATGTCGAAAATCGCAGTGCGCGGGTTACTTTTAACGATAAAACAGATGAAAGCGGAAATTCCCTTGTTTCCGGATGGTTGCGGGTTATTGATAACCGCCCCTTAATCACGCACGAAAAATGGGTTGTGGAGGTCGGGCAAGAAAATAAATACGAATACGAAGCGCATTATCATTCGCACCCTCGTGACTTGGGCTTGGGCGAAAATTACGTTCAAACCGCGCCGAATCCGGACGTTTTTACGAATCGCAAAGTCGTTAAATATGAAAAACGAGAAACCATAAACGAAAACGAACCGCTGCGATGCGTTGACGACCCATCGGGGCATATTCCGCCGCCGCCGCATCCGGTTTCATGCACAATATGCGGCGCACCCGTGCGGGAATGCCCCATTCACGGCGTAATTGAACATAAATTGCACCATCAAAGAACGACCGTTTATCCGTGGCTTCCTTATGTGGGGCAATTTGTTTTGTGCCTGTATCTTCCGAACGGAGAACACGACGGCGTTGTGTTGGGAGGGCTTGACTGATGGCAAACGTAGGAACTTTGGGCAATATCGTTTTTTCCGCGTCGAGCCGCAAGATAAGTACCATTGACGATATAACGTGGAGCAATTCCGCGCAATACGCTTCGCATAATCGGCATTTACGGGCAACATTACTTGAATTTACCGGAACGGACGCAGGAAGCATCTCCTTCACCATGTATTTTTCGGTATTTATGGGTGTTGACCCGATGACGGAAATTACAAAGCTGTTAAATGCATTGCGTGACGGTGAAGCAATGCGCTTAGTGATAGGAACGCGGGCATTCGGTCGGCATAAATGGGTAATTACGCGCGTGTCAAAAACGTTGGAGCGTTTCGACAGGAGCTGGTCATTTAATTGTTGCCGGCGCAAACGTATCCCTCAAAGAGTACGTGACACGGAGGAATTGACGATGGGTTTCTTGGTGACAGCCGACGGAAATATGGTCAACAACCTCGCGCCGGCTACGTTGGTTGACGAAATAAGTCAAAACATTTCAACAATTTTGCTTACGCCAAAGGGCAGCGTACCCCTTGACCGTAACTTCGGGACATCGTGGCAATTTATCTCCCGCAACACGCCGGCGGCGGAATCAATGATTGTTTCGGATATTTTGGATGCAGTCGAAGAATACGAACCCCGCGCCGAAATTTTAAGCATTACATTTGACACCAATGAAATGACAGGACAGATAATACCGCGATTAGAGGTGAGTATACGTGCAGACTCTCAATAATGATTACCCGGAAATCAGCTTTGTTGACAGGGACGTTGACCCGCTCGTTCGAAATTTAATTTTAACTTACGAGCGGTTCACGGGTCGGACGCTTTTTCCGGCAGACCCCACACGGCTCTTTATTTTATGGATTGCCGACATTATTGTGCAAGAGCGGGTAATTATTAACGATTCCGCAAAGCAAAATGTACCCCGCTACGCGCGGGGCGATTTTTTTTTCGCAACGGAAGAGAATGTCGGCATTCCGCCGGGCGAGTTGTTCGCGGACGTTTCTGCCGTTTGCATCACGGAAGAACCCGACGGGCAAGGAGGAAGCGTTACCGTAGGGGCGCGGGGTAACGGATTTTTGCCGGGGCAAATTACGCGAATTGTAGACGTTTTTCCGAATTTTCATGCCGTCGAAAATATAACGACAAGCGAAGGCGGCGCGAACCGCGAAGAGGACGACGCCTACTATGTACGCATGAGCGAAGCCCTCGAATCATTCACAACCGCAGGGTCGTTGGGTGCTTATATTTTTTGGGCGAAAACGGCTTCTCCCCTGATTGCCGATGTACGCCCCACCAGTCCCGAGCCGGGCGTGGCGGATATTCGGATTTTGTTGCAGGGCGGACAATTACCCGGCGATGAAATGTTACAGCTCGTACACGATACTTTGTCGGACGGCGAAAACGACGGGGTAAGGCCGTTTACCGATTATGTAATTGTCAAACCTCCCGACCCGGTTTACTTCGACATTGACCTCGTGTATTTCATACCAACGTCGAGCCGCAACAGTGAAACCACAATTGCGCGCGCCGTTGAAACGGCTGTCACGGACTATAAAGAATGGCAAAGTCAACGCATGGGACGCGACATAAACCCGGACAAATTAACGACACTGATAAAAACAGCCGGTGCGAAACGGTCGGAAATCACAACGCCGCAATTTACCGTTATACACGATACGGAAGTCGCAATTGTCCGAAATGTAAACATAGTTTACGGAGGATTGGAAGATGAATGATGTTTACGAAATTGATTTCACTCGCGCCCTTCCGCCAACCTTAAAAAACGACCCGACTACTCTTGCGCTTGCCCGAACGATTGCCGAACCGTTGCAGGAAAATATAAAAATGGCGCGGCTAACGCTTATCTATCACCGGATAGATGAATTTGACCACGATGTTCTTGACGTTTTGGCGCGAGATATGCACGTTGACTGGTGGGACGATACCCACCCGGTAGAGATTAAACGGCGCGTATTGCGTGACAGTGTGCGGGTTCATATGCGATTGGGAACGCGGTTTTCGATAAGAACCGCCTTGCGAAATGTTTTTCCGCACACAGACGTACAGGCGTGGTATGAATACGGAGGCACTCATCATCGTTTCCGAATTATCCTTGATTTGACGGACGCAGATACAAGGGTGGACTTTTCCCGCTTAAAGCGCACAATGCACACGTTCAATCGCTTAACGATTCATTTAGACGATATACTGCTACGATTCCGCGCGGAAAAAATTCCTGTTGTTATTGCCGGCGGGTCGAAGCACGGCGTTCAACATTTATCGCACCCGCATTACAGAGACCTTTCGCGGCAACACCCCACAGATACATCCGCCGTCGCCAAGGTCGGAATAACCGAACACGCTATCCGACATACCGTAACCCCGCATAAGCGGGGTTTATTCATGCCGCGATATGAAGCAATGCCTGTTTTCGCAGGGCGAGCGGGAACGCTGCAACACGTCGTAATGCATACAGCATTACCGCAAGGACGGTAAATTCAAGTACAACAAGGAGGTAATAAAATGGCAAGATTCAAAACAATTTTAACAAACCGAGGTGCGACGGCATTAGCCCTTGCCATGTATGAAGGGGGTACAGTGCTTCCCGATTTTGTTCAAATGGGAAGCGGCATTTACGCAGGAGCGCAAGCAGAAGTTACGGAAATCGTAACGCCATTGACCGTTGACGTTAGAATTGCCGGTCGGGAGTTTATTGAGGCAACGGGCGGCGAACCGTCTAAATTGCAAATCTCGTTGCAAACATTTAACACCGGCTTAACAACGGCTACACCTATCCGCGAAATTCTTCTTTATGCAAACAGTAACGGCGGCACGGACATGACGAACGCCATTCCTTTTGCCTATGCGTGGCTTGACGGGCCGGATACGGATAACATCTTGCCGCCGCCATTGACGCCCGGAACGCACGACACCATACATTTGCATGAGCTTGTTTTATTCGTGACAAACCAAGAGGTCGCACACATTGAAGTTAGCTTTACCTTCAACAGCTTCGTTACTCACGGACATTTGGCGGATACCTTGGAGCAACACAACACAAGCGATACCGCGCACGAAAACCGTTTCGCCGCCATAACAAGCGCGATGGGCGGCGTGGGAAACATCGTCGGCAACCACCTCCAAGACGGCGCGAACCTTGAAGCAGTACACGCGGCGGAAATTTCCGCCTCACCGCATAACGGTAATGTATGGTCGTGGATTCGCGCCCGTATCCGTGCAGGAAATTACAGCGGCATCCGTATCGGAGATTGGATACAAATAACCGTAAGCGGCAATGTCGTTATTATGGAGGTTGCCGGGATAAATACGTATACACGCTCGGTTGCCGGAGGCACTGCAATACCCAACCATATTGATTTTATCAGTCGAAATTTATTTCCTGAACATCGTCAGTTCAATCGAGTCCCTTTCAATAACGGCATTTTGGGTGCGGAGTCCCCGTGGGCGGCGTCAGACCTTCGTGCATGGCTTAATGGTTTACAAACAGATGTGCCGAACGGAGTCGGTGCAAATCCGGAAACGATTAGCGTGGACTATACGATAATCGGCCTGTTTCCTCGGCTTCCCGAGCAATTACGAGCGGTTATTGTTCGAAAGAACAGTGTCGCCGCCGGTCGCTTTTCGTTCGGAGTGTTGCTCACCGACGATAATGTGTCCGGTGGGGGTGGCCTCGACAATTTATGGATTCCTTCCGAAGTTGAAGTTTTTGGCATTGTTGTTCACGGAACATGCGGAATCAGTCATGCAGGAGGAGTGCAATATCCTATTTTCGCCAACAACATGTCAAGGGTTACGAAAACCGTAGGTGGTGTATCTTTGGGTTCGACATGGTGGCTTATGATACCTCAAAGCGGTAATTCTTCTGCTGTTTCTGCTGTCCAAAGTGGGGTGCGCAATATTGCAATCGGGCTTGCCGCAAATACTACACTTGGCGTACCCCTGTGTTTCCGCATCGCGTAGTTTCGCTCGTTTTGACGGTTTTCGCAGTTTTACCTTTCAACCCCAACAAAAATCAAGGAGGCTTCGTATGGACAACGAAAACATCGAAAACATGGAAAAACAAGCACGAATAAACGCTTTAAAAATCGCCTTGCGGCAAACAGACAGCCAAGCAATAGCTCATTTAGAATCCGCTGTAGGCGCAATCTTGCAAATGATGAAACCGGCGCAACGCGCTTCGGTACTTCTCGCGCTCGCCGAATATGAACAATTATCGCCGGAA
>Ga0123355_10007155_pt1 | contig 16659 bp, 20 predicted proteins | sample TergutEmb28metaG_3_FD_89872 | JGI IMG/M metagenome (GOLD analysis project Ga0123355, IMG submission 89872) | Embiratermes neotenicus P1 segment gut microbial communities from Petit-Saut dam, French Guiana - Emb289 P1 | ecosystem: Host-associated > Arthropoda: Insects > Digestive system > Gut ...
ATAGGCGCGGGCGATGAAGCCGCGCTGGTTCTCGGAAAGATCGCGTTCCAGCGCCACGCCCTCATCGGTCAGTTCGAGGAGGCGCTGGCGTCGGTCGTGGCTGCCCGGCGTCTGGCGAATGAACCCCTGCCGCACCAGCTGACTCAGCACCCGGTTCAAACTTTGTTTGGTGATGCGCAGAATGCCCAGCAATTCCGTTACATTGATATGCGGATGTCGCCCGACAAAATAAATGACGCGGTGATGCGCGCGGCCGAAGCCATAGCGCTCGAGCATATGGTCGGGGCCGGCGGTAAAGTCGCGATAGGCGAAAAACAGCAATTCGATGCCTTGCCGGAGCTCGCGCTCGCGCAGATAGGCCGGGGTCGCGGACGATTTTATGTCAGACATGTTGACTTAACTTTTGACGGTTTGTTATATGGAAACAGCGTCGGACGCAATATTAAAACATGAGCCTGCGCGGCACGAGGAACCCTGAGAATGGCTAGTTCGAGCACACCCTTCGACGATCGCGACGGCGTCATCTGGATGGACGGCAAACTGGTGCCATGGCGTCAGGCCGACATTCACGTCCTCACCCACGGGCTGCATTATGCAAGCTGCGTCTTCGAGGGGGAACGGGTCTATGGCGGCACGATCTTCAAGTTGCGCGAGCATACCGAGCGGCTGATTCGCTCCGGCCATATCCTCGGCTTCCAGATTCCCTGGACCGCAGACCAGATCGACGACGCCTCGAACGCGGTCGTGCGGGCGCAGAAGATCACCGACGGCTATGTCCGCCCGGTCGCCTGGCGCGGGCCGGAGCAGATGGGCGTGTCGGCGCAGGACACCAAGATCCACATGGCGATCGCGGTGTGGGAATGGCCGTCTTATTTCTCGCCCGAGGCGCGGCTCAAGGGCCTCAGGATGATGATGTCGCCGTGGGCGCGGCCGGCGCCCAACACCGCGCCCGTTCATGCCAAGGCATCGGGCCTCTACATGATCTGCACCATCGCCAAGCATGCGGCGGAGGCGGCGGGTTATGACGATGCCTTCATGCTCGACTATCGCGGCCAGATCGCCGAAGGCACCGGCTGCAACGTGTTCCTGGTCATCGACGGCGCGCTTCACACGCCGACGCCCGACTGCTTCCTCGACGGCATCACCCGCCAGGTGGTGATGGAGCTGGCACGAAAGCGCGACATCAAAGTGGTGGAGCGCGCGATCTGGCCCGAAGAGTTCGAAAAGGCCGAGGAGGTGTTCATCACCGGCACCGCCGCGGAGGTGACGCCGGTCTCGGAGATCGGCAAATACAAGTTCACGCCGGGAAAGATCACGAAGCTGCTGATGGATGATTTCGACGTGCTGGTCGGACGGGCTCCGGCCAAGGCGTCGGCGGCATGAGTTGCGGCCGGTGCCGGCCGGCGACCATCCGGCCTCCCCGGCGCCGCGTCCTTCACGCCGCGCCGCCCGGCGCGCCGACGATGGCGCGCGGCACGCCTATTTGCGCGGCGCCCCTTTGAATTGGTCGAATTCGACGCGGTAGGAATCGAGAAACTTGTTGAGCATGGCGCGCATGACGTTGTCGCCGATGCGCGCAGCGCCGACGAAGACATGGGCGGGACTGCCGATCAGCCCGGCCACCAGACTGGCACGGGTCTCGGGCTTCGCGGCATCGAAGATCTCCCGGCACTTTACCGGCGAGAGGTCGGCGAGGCCGCTGTCGCCGTCGGCGTCGAGCGCGCGCTCGGCGGCAATGACCGCGGCGAAATCCAGAAACCCGGGAAGCAGCCGCTCCACCTTGGCGAGGGCCTGCTGTGCCGCCGCGGCATCGAGTTTCCCGGTCGGCGCCTGGTAGACGCGCGACGCCCTGACCCGGTCGTAGACCCGGTCGTCGACCGGCCGCCGTTTCGTATCCCGCCGGGTGTGGCGGGCTTGCCATTCGGTCTCGGTGACCAGGGCGGTCTCGGGAAACTCCGTCTCGACACCGTTCTCGGCCGAGCAATAGACGATGCCGTCCTCGACCTCTTCGACGACATAAGACCGGCCTTGCTTGTCGTAGGCGATGGCGCCGCGCGGAAATTTCGACGCCATCACACCGCTCCCGCAACCCAATCGTCGATCAGCCGCCGCGCCACCGCGATGCCGGGCGGCACGAAGAAATCCTTGGCGCCGCCGCGGATGTTGTGCCGCAGGAAGTCCCGGCTGAACCAGTTCGCGGACTCGATCTCGTCCGGATCGATCGTGATATCGGTGGTGACGGCGCGCGCGTGAAATCCCAGCATCAGCGACGCCGGGAACGGCCAAGGCTGCGACGAGTGATAGCCGATATCGGTGATGCGGATCCCGGCTTCCTCGAACACTTCGCGCGCCACCGCATCCTCGAGGCTCTCGCCGGGCTCGACGAAACCCGCGAGCGTCGAGTGCATGCCCCTCGGCCAGGCTTTCTGCCGGCCGAGAAGACAATGGTCGCCGTCATGCACCAGCATGATGACGGCGGGATCGGTGCGGGGAAAATGCGGATTGCCGCATTGCGCATTGCTGCAGCGGCGAACATGGCCCGCTTCCTCGGATATGGTCGGTGCACCGCACATGCCGCAGAAGAGGTGACGGCTGTGCCAGTAGAGCATGCCGCGCGCGTACGCCATCAGCGAGCCGTCGCGATTGCCGACCAGCGGCCCGACGCGCCGCAGATCGGCGAATTCGAACGCCGTCTCGGCGCGGATGAATTCGTGCGGCGTCTCGGCCGGCGACAGATCGTGCGCGAAAAAGCAGCGATCCTCGATCTGGCCGAGGAAAACTTCGGTGTGCACGTCGCAGACGATCTGCTCGCGCCTGAGAAAGACTGCGCGCGGCGGCATGCCGTCCTGGGCTCGCGTCACCAGATTCTGATTGCGCCACACCGCCACGATCAGGGTTTGCGGGTGACGGATGCGCTGCGCCAGCCAGTCCTGGTCCTTGCGCAGCTTGGCGGACCGGTCATAGCCGCCGGCGGCGTAGTAATTCGGTTCCCTCGGCAAGACTAGGTCCTTCGCAGTTTCGCCGGATCCGGTTGCGGCGCGGCGTTGATGCCGAGCGCTTCGCGCAATATATCGGCGCGGTCGAAGCCTGCCATGACGCGCGCGTGCCATTCCATCACCCATTCCCGGGTCTCGGGATGGGTGAAGATGAAGAAATCGCCATCGTGGATCGCGCGCTTGACGTAGTCGCCGACATGGTCGGGCGACAGGCCCTGCTTCAGCAACGACGCCATCACCGGATGGATCTCGCGCTCGAACGGCCCGCCAAAACGCTGCGGCCGCACCCGGCCGGCGCGGTAGATGTTGGTGTCGACGCCGGCGGGACACAATACCGAGACGCCGATATGATGCGGCGCCATGGCATCCTGCATGGCAAAGGACAGCGCCACGACCGCGAACTTGGTCGCGGCATAGATGCCGTTGTTCATGCCCGGCGCGATGCGGACGCCGGCGATCGAGGCGGTGTTGACGATATGCCCGCCCTCGCCGTGCTTCCTCAGTTTGCCCGCGAACGCCTTGAAGCCGTTGATCGGTCCCATCGTGTTGACCGCGAACATCCAGTCGAAAATCTCGTCGGGCGTCTCGTCGAGCGTCGGCGCTCCGGAACCGACCCCGGCATTGTTGCAGACAATGTGAACCTTGCCGAAATCCCGCTCGACCGCATCGGCGACTTCGTACATTTGCGCGCGATCGGAAACGTCGAGCAGATAGGCGCGCGCCGTGACGCCCAGCGCCTCGATCTCGTCGCGGGCCTGCGCCAGGGACGACATGTCGATGTCGCCGAGCGCGATGTTGCTGCCGGCCCGGGCGAGCGTGCGCGCGATGCCGAGGCCGACGCCCGAAGCGGCGCCGGTGATGAAAGCGGTCTTGCCGTGAAAATTCTTGATCGCCATACGCTCTTCTTACGACCAAAGAGGTGGCGTCTCAATTTGAATTCTGCGGTCGCCGGCCGCAGTCCCGCCACCCTGGGTGAGCCGCGACGGCCGCCCCGGCGGCGGCCGCGGTGGCGGCGGGCTTCGCCCCTCCCGCCGTTACCTCGCCACCGCCATCTTCTCTCCGCCCCGCCGGGACGCGCCGGCGCCGGTCGTCTCACAATGTGCGCGACCCTGGCGACGCACGGGTGGACGAAAGACGTCCGCCGTGATTGTCTTTGCGAAAATGGGAGGAGACGATGCAACCCTGGAAGCCCGCACTCCTGGCAGTGGCGCTTTTCGCATGGGTGACGGCGACGCCGGCTGCCGAGGACGCGCCGCCCTATCCGCCGGTCACGGACGTATCCCACGCCTCGAAGCCGGCGGCGGCGGCGCTTCGCGGCTTCTTTACCGCCAAGAGCCGCCACCAGCCTGACGCGCTCATGGACCATTTCGCGAAGGACCGGGTGCTCTACATCGACGCCACGTCCGGCGGCGTCTGGCCCAGCTGGGCGGCGCTCGACAAGATCTTCACGACCTTCATGCCGAAATGGCCGCCATCCGGCCTCTCCTACCCGACGCGGATCTACGGCGACGAACATTCGGCGCTCGTCGCCTTCACCGACACGCCCGAGCTCTTCGGCGCGGAGCTTCGCATCCTCGGATCGGTCAGCTTCGGTCCCGACGGCAAGATCATTCGCTGGATCGACTATTGGGACGGCCGCAGCGCGCAGCGGAAAACCCAGATCACCGCCTCCTATCCGACCGATTTTCACGACGATGTCGGCAATGCGACCGGGCGGATCCACGACGTCGCCGCGCAACTGAACGCGGCCTTCGCCGCCGGCGACGCCAAGGCGGCGGCCGCCATGTTCAGCAATGACGCGGTGCTGGAAGACATGGCGCTCCATACCCAGATTCTCGGGCGGCTGGCGATCGCGCGCTATCTGACGCGCGCGCTCGCTGCCGTGCCCTACGGCAAAGGGGCCGTGCTCACCCATGTCGTCGGCAGCGCCGAAGGCGGCGGCTTTGAATGGCGCCCCGCCGCATCCTTCCCGATGCGGCGCGGCAACGCGGCACTGGCACTCGACGGCGACGGCAAGATCGCCCGCCTCACCCTCGTCTACGACAGCGGCCTCCTGCCCGATGCGCAGTACCGCGCGCTGGTCCTGCTTGCAGCGGAAAATTGATCGTCACCCGCTTCGCGCCAAGCCCGACCGGATTGCTCCATCTGGGCCACGCCTATTCGGCCCTCTTCGCATGGCGCCGCGCCCGCGACAGCGGCGGCCGGTTTCTCGTGCGCCTCGAGGATATCGATCGCGCGCGTTGCCGCGAGGAATTCGCCGCGAGCGTTATCGAGGATCTGATCTGGCTCGGGCTCGATTGGGACGGCGATGTCCGACGCCAGTCCGAGCATTTTGCCGACTACCGCGCGGCGCTCGATCGCCTCGCGGCAGACGGCATGATCTATCCGTGTTTCTGTACCCGCGCCGACATTGCCGGCGCGGCGGCGGCACCGCACGGGGCTGCCGCGCATCTCTATCCCGGCACCTGCCGCGCGCTTTCCGCGTGCGAGCGCCGCGTCCGCATTGCCGCGGGCGAGGCCTATGCGCTGCGGCTCGACTGCGAGCGTGCGCTCGCCCGGACCGGGCCGCTCCAGTGGCGCGACGAGGAACGGGGTGCCATTGCCGCCGATCCGCGATCGCTCGGCGACGTCGTGCTGGCGCGCAAAGACACGCCTTCGAGCTATCACCTCGCCGTCACCGTCGATGACGCGATCCAGGGCGTCACCCTGGTAACCCGGGCCGTCGATTTGCTGGAGGCGACCCACATCCATCGCCTGTTGCAGGCCTTGCTCGCGCTGCCGGTCCCGCGCTGGCATCACCACCGGCTGCTGACCGACGCTCACGGCAAGCGCTTCGCGAAACGCGACCGCGCCCTCACCTTGCGTCAGATGCGCGCCGCCGGAGCGACGCCGGAGCAGGTGCGCGCGCGCGCGGGGTTCCCCGGTCCGGGGTGACGGGACCGGCTATTCCAGCACCCCGCACGCGAACCGGGCGCCGCCGCCGCCGAGCGGGGGCGGCTCCGAATAGGTGTCGCCGCCGGCGTGCACGATCAGCGCCCTGCCTTTGAGCGCGGAGACGTTCTTGATGCGCGGCGCCGTCAGGGTCGTCCGCGCCGTCCCGTCCGCGGCGACCTCGACGCACGGAAGGTCGCCGAGATGGCCGGCACCCTCGGGGCCCATGTGACGGCCGGTCCGGCCGGGATCGTAATGCGGTCCGGCGGCACCGGCCGGAACCGGCCTGCCGTCCGGTCCCGTCGCGACCGCGCAGGAGCCCTTCTCGTGGACGTGCATGCCGCGCTGGCCCGGCGGCAGCCCGTGCAGATCGAGCGTGATCACGGCGCCCTGCGGCGAGTCCGCGATCGTCACCGTGCCGACCGGGGCGCCCGGACCCGTCGGGGTTGCGCGCTGAAGCGTGGTTTCGACTGTCGCGGCGAGCGCCGGCGCGGCCACGAGGGAGGCGGCGGCGACGGCGGCGAGAAGGAGGCGAGGCATGGGGCGGTCTCCCGTGGTGGCGTTTGCCGATCCTACCCGCCATTGGGGCGACCGCGAAGCGCATCCGGCCGCGTCGCAACCGGGCGGCGGCGGCGGGACCGCGCCCCGAGACGAGCAGCGGCGGCCCGCTACCCTGCGCCCCTGTCCACGGCACTCTCGAGCGGTGCCCAGGCGGTGAGCGTCACCACCTCGAACCGTGCGGTGATCCGCCCGCTCGCGTCGGCGGCGGCATCGTAGAGCCCGATCGCGCGCAGCATGGTCGCGCGCCGGGTAAAATTGCGCGATCGCTCGATCAGGGCATTCCCCTCGCCCATGGCCCGTAAATCGCGCATCAGCTTGAGGGCACTGTCGTAAGTGACCTCGATCGCATCGCTGTCGATCACCGGTGCCGCGAAGCCGGCCCGCTGCAGGAGCGCACCGAGGTCGCGCGGATCGGCGAAGGGCGAGACGCGGCTGCCGGCGCCGCCTTGCTCCGCGAGCTCTGCCTCCATCAGGGCGCGGCGCAGCCCGGTCAGCGTCTCGCCGGCAAAGAGCGCCGCGAGCAGCAGACCATCCGGCTTCAGCGCGCGGCGGATTTGCACGAGCGCGCCGGGGAGATCGTTGACATGGTGGAGATCGAGCACGCTCAGGATCAGGTCGAAGGCGGCGGGCTTGAACGGCAACAGCGCCGCCTCGGCAACGAGACGCGGGGGGGCCGCGTGCCGCGCAAAGCCAAGGGCCGGGTCCATCTGCACCAGCGTTCCGATGCCGCCGCGGCCCTTCAGCACACCGGCGAGCACGCCGCCGCGACAGCCGAGATCAAGCGCCGCCGGAAACGTGCGTTGGACATCGTCGAGACGGTCGGCAAGGCGCTCGGCCACGTCCGCGACCAGAAAATCCGCCTCGCCCCAGCGCCGCGCCGCCCGCTCGCGGAAGCGGCGCAGCGCCCGCGGATCGAAGAGATTGACCGGATCAGCCGGGCCTAGCGTCGAACCCATTCCTTGCCGTCGGGCCGGTTTTGCCGCGCTGCCGGAATGGGACGGGCGGTCGTCATCGGGCGCGACGGGCGCGCCGCCATGGCGCCGGCTTTCCGCTCGCCCCCTTGCGCCCATTCCCCGGGCCTCCTTCCGCACCAGCTCATGCCGCGAATGTGATGAGGGCAGGCGCGCGATGCAAGCCGCAGAAGCGCGGCCATGGCGCCCGGCGCTTTACGCACGGCAACACCGGCTTCTTCGCCGCGCCCGGCGCCATCCCCGCCGGCATCGGCAAAAGCGTCGAGGCGCCGGCGCTATCGGGGGCGGGCCCCCCGCCGACAGTTGATCGATGTGCGACGCCCGGCTATCGTCGCCGCCAAGTTCGGCATAGAGGAGGGATCCATGTCAGAACCCGACATCTCCGGTGAGCTCTTCCGGCCCGGCAAAGAAGAAGCGGCGATGCGCACCGTCCGTCAATATATGGGCTGGGCGGCGGGCGGCGGCCTGCTTCCGGTGCCGCTCCTTGATCTCGCCGCGGTCTCGGCGGTCCAGCTCAAGATGGTCCATTCGCTGGCGCGGCTCTATGGCGTGCCGTTTCAGCGCAGCGCGGCGAAATCGATCATCGGCGCCCTGATCGGCGGTGGCGGCACCTATGTCCTGGCGCCGCCGGTGGCGAGCGCGGCGAAGTTCGTGCCGGTGATCGGCTCGCTCGCCGGCATGGTCACCCAGCCGGCGATCGCGGCCGCGGCGACCTATGCGCTCGGCAAGGTGTTCATCCAGCATTTCGAATCGGGCGGGACGCTCCTCGACTTCAACGCCCGCACGCAGCGACACCAGTACGAGCAACATTTTGCCGCTGCGCAGCAAAAGACTGGCGAAATCAACTGACCCCGGACGGCTGGCCGGTCCGGGCGCCGGCGCCATGCCTGCCGCCGGCGGGAAACGTCACCTGCTGGAAGATTGCCGTCGGCGAGATTGACGCGGCGGCGCGCGCGCTGTTGTTCGGGTTGCTCAGCGCCGCGGAACGGCTGCGCGCCGAGCGTTTTCGCCGGGACGCGGATCGGCTCAGTTTCACCGCCGCCCACGGCACGCTGCGCCTCCTCCTCGCGGCGATGCTCGGCGCAGAGCCGCGTGCGCTCGCCTTTGCCGCCAACGCCTACGGCAAGCCTCGCCTCGTGCCGGATCGCGCGATCGAGTTCAACATGTCGCATAGCGGCGGCATCGTCCTGATCGCCTTTGCGCGGCGCATTCCCATCGGCGTCGATGTCGAGGCGCGGCGCCCGCTCGCCGAGCGCGCCGACATCGTCCAGCGCTTTTTTCATCCCGGTGAGGCGGCCGATTTTGCCAGCCTGCCGCCGGCGGACGCCGACGCCGCGTTCTTCCGCTGCTGGTCGCGCAAGGAGGCGCTGGTCAAGGCGCTGGGGCTGGGCCTCAGCCTCGATCTCCACCGCTACCGCGTCGCCTGCCTTCCCGGTGCCAGGGCGGAAGTCCTCGCTCTCGAGGGGGAAGACGCACCGCAACAGGAGTGGAGCCTGATCGACCTCGATCCCGGTCCCGACCATGTCGGCGCCCTGGCGGCGCGCCACCGCCCGCTTCAAGTCCATTGCGCCGCATTCGATGCGGCAACGCTGCGCCGCTAGCCGCCTTCCTTCTGCGCCCCTTCTTCCCGCGCCTTCCGCTCGTCCTCTTCCATCGCCTGGCGCAGGCTCAAGGGCCGCATATCGGTCCAGACCTTGTCGACCCAGCTCATGCACGCGTCCTTCGTGTCCGGACCCCAGCACTGGCGCCAGCCTTCGGGAATGTCCATGTCGGCGCGCCACAAGGAATATTGCTCTTCGTGATTGATCAGCACGATGTGTGGGAGCGCGTCGATCTCTTCGTCTTCGTCTTCGTAATCGGTCATCGCCAGTCCCGTCAGGCGGCCATTTCCCGCGTCGTCGCACGCCGCATGTCGCGGCGATAGCGGGTGTCCTCGTAGGGCGTTCCGCGATGCATGGTGCACCGGTTGTCCCAGATCACCACGTCGCCGAGGCGCCATTGATGGCGATAGACAAAGCGTCCTTGCGTCGCAAATTCCTTCAGCTCCTTCAACAGCACTCGACCCTCATCCACCGGCCAGCCCTCGATATGCGAGGCGTGCGACGCGAGATAAAGAGTCTTCCGCTTCGACCCGGGGTGGACTTGCACAAGCCGGTGTCGCGCCGGCGGCCGGGACGCCAGCTCCTCTTCGGTCGGATCGGGAAAGCCGGCGACCGCGCGCGAGTACCAGATCGAATGGACCGCGACCAGGTTGTCGATCTCCGCCTTGGTGGCATCGGGGAGCGCCTCATAGGCGGCACGCAGGTCGCAGAACTCGGTGTCGCCGCCTGCGGGCGGAATCTCGTGCGCCGACAAGAGCGAATAGACGGCGCGGTTGGGATGGAAAGACATATCGGAGTGCCACAGGCGATCGCCCCGACGGAACAGGATGACGCGGCTCCCTTCCTTCATCACATCGTCGTTCTCGTCGATGTTGGCGACATCCTGAAGCTCGATCGGGATCCGGGACTTCTTGCGGCCGGTGATCTTGAATACCGGGGTGGTATCGATCGGTCCCAGCGCCTTGCCCAGGGCAATATGCCCGCCGTCGGGCATCGGCCTCCCCGGACGATAGAAACAGACCGCATAACGGTCCATCGCCGCGACCAGGTCCGCCCGAACCGCCGCATCGAACGGTTGTGACAGATCGGCGCCGCCGATCTCGGCGCCAAATTCTCCGGCAACCGGCGTCACCCGTAAACCAATCATCACGCTTCTCCTCTTACCCTTCGGGCGTCCCGGGCTCTAGCATCGGATCGAGGAGACGCTGCTGTCAACCATGACCCCGACCCTTCACGCCCCGACCCTTCTGGCAACGATCGTCATCAGCCTGGCGGCCGCCTATCTCTTCGGCATGGCGGCGCGCGCCCTGCGGCTGCCGCCGGTGGTGGGGTACCTGATCGCGGGCGTGGCGGTCGGGCCCTTCACCCCGGGCTTCGTCGTCGACAAGCCGGTGGTGACGGAGCTGGCCGATATCGGCGTCGCCCTGTTGCTGTTCGGCGTCGGGCTGCATTTCTCGCTCGCCGATCTGCTGTCGGTGTGGCGCATCGCGGTGCCGGGCGCGCTGGTTCAAATGGGGACCTCGACGGCGATCGGCTTCACGCTCGGGCGCTGGGTGTTCGCCTGGAATCCCGCCGCCTCCTTGCTGCTGGGCATCTGCCTCGCGGTCGCCAGCACCGCGGTGGCGACCCGCACCCTCGAGGATCGCGGCGAGCTCACGGGCGAGGCGGGCCAAATCGCGCTCGGTTGGCTGGTGGTGCAGGACCTGCTGGTCGTCGTCGTCCTGGTTTTGCTGCCGCCGGCGATCACCGCGACGGGTCATGCCGGCAGCCTGCTGCCGCTCCTCGGACGCACCGCCCTCGAATTGGCCGGCTTCGTCGTGGTCGTGATCATCGCCGGACAGCGCGTCATTCCGTGGATGCTGGCGCTGACCGCGCGGGCCGGGTCGCGCGACCTCTTCACCCTGGCGGTGATCCTGGTGGCGCTCGGCGTCGCCTACGGCTCGGCGCAGTTGTTCGGCGTATCGCTTGCCTTGGGCGCGTTCTTCGCCGGCGTGGTCCTGGCCGAATCGGATCTGGGCCGTCAGGCGGCGGCCGCTGCATCGCCGGTCCAGCAATTGTTCACGGCTCTGTTCTTCGTCTCGGTCGGCCTGTCGATCGACCCGTCGGTCATGCTGCATGTGCCGCTCGAAGTCGCCACCATCGTGCTGGCAGTCCTGGTCGGGATCGGCTTTGTCAGCCTGTGCCTGTTGTTGGCGCTGCGGGTGCCGCTGCGCAGCGCCATGAAAGCCGCCGGTGCGCTGGCCCAGATCGGCGAATTTTCCTTTATCCTCGCCGCCGAGGCGGTCGCCGACGGCGTCATGCCGGAGGCCGGGGTCAGCCTGGTGCTGGGCGGCGCCCTGATCGCGATACTCCTCAACCCGTTCGTCTTTCGCGCCAACGAAGGGCTGCACGCGAATCTCGGGAAGATCGGGACTGCCGGCGGCTTATGGCGACGGGACCCGAACCGAAATCCTTTCCGCCGGCCACCCTGACGGCGCAAGACCGGTGCCGGCGACTGTCGCGGTCCGGCACGAAGCGCCCGGCCGCCCGATGGATGGGAGATTGGGCCGGCCCCCTACCGTGCCGGCGCGACGCCGCCCGAATCAGCCGCGCAGACGCTGGTTGATCAGCTCCGTCACCTTGCGCTGCTCCCAGTCATGCGTGGTCCAGGGCAGCAGCTCGTAGGCGTTGAGGCAGTGAAACACGATCACCAGGCCCCAGCCGATCAACACCGCATAAAACCATTCGGTATGAAACGGCGTGGTGGCAACGAGCATGAACAGGATGAAGTTCATGATCACGTAGACCGAGAGGTGGCTGTAGAAGAGCCGCAGCGCCCTGACGCGTCCCCACGCCCAGCGCTCCAGCTCGGCGATCCGCGCCGCCTCGCGCGGACCGGCACCCGGACGCAACTCAACCGGTTCACTGCTCTGACCACGTACCGCCATGGGGGGGAGGATATGCCGGGCGCAGATTAAAATCGAGTCGAGTCAGACACCGGGCCGAGCGGGCAGTTGATTGATCGGCTGCAGCACTCTACCGGCGATCGCGGCACGGACAATCTCGACCGCCTGGGGAAAGTGGTTCGCGTAATTCTCGGCGGTGACATAGCCCAGGTGCGGCGTGATCACGACATTGTCGAGGCGGTAGTAAGCGTGGTCGGGCGGCAAGGGCTCGACCGAGAAGACATCGATGCCGGCGCCGGCGATGCGTTTCTGGCGCAACGTGTCGATCAGCGCATCCTCGTCGACGACCGGTCCGCGCGACGTATTGACGAGGAAGGCGGCGGGCTTCATCCGCGCGAGGTCGGCCTTGCCGACGAGCCCGCGCGTGCGCTCGCTCAGGACGACGTGGATACTGAGCACGTCCGACTGCGCCATGAGCTCGTCTTTGCTGACGAATCTGGCGCCGGCGGCGGCGCGCTCCGCGGTGAGATTGGGACTCCATGCGATCGGGGTCATGCGAAATGCGGCACCGATGCGCGCCACTTCGCTGCCGAGCCGTCCCAGCCCCAGGACGCCCAGCGTCTTGCCGGCGAGCTCGATGCCGAGCGTCGTCTGCCATCTGCCCTGCCGCTGCGCCTTATCCTCGGCGACGATGTGGCGCAGGCAGGCGAGGATCAGACCCCAGGTCAACTCCGCCGTCGCCAGACCGGCCAAACTCGTGCCGCAGACCTGAACGCCGTGGTCGGTCGCGGCGGCTTCGTCGATCGCGGCGTTCCGCCGCCCCGAGGTAATGAGCAGCTTCAGATTGGGCAGGCGCTCGAACAGCGCGCGCGGGAACGGCGTGCGCTCGCGCATCAGAACGACGCACTCGAATGGCTGAAGGCGTCGCGCCAGCGCGTCGAGATCGGAAAGATGGTCCGCAAACACGGTAACGGCCGCATCCGGTTCGAGGCTCTTCCAGTCGGCAAGACCCAGTGAAACCTGCTGGTAATCGTCGAGCAGTGCTACCCGCATCATGGTGAAGCTCCCGGAGGTGGACGGTGCGGCGGCGCCTCGTTCATCCAGCGCGTCAGGCGCGCGGCAGGCCAGATCCAGATCATGCCGGCGGCCGCGTAGAACGCCAGCAGGAGCAGCGTTTCCTGCGGCAACAGCGGCGTCGCGACCACGACCAGGGCGGCGTAGAGGAAGAGACCCAGGATCAGACCGATCGTGCCGACGAGAATCCGAAGACGCATGCCGCGATCCTCGCCGAGCCATGCGCCCGGTGCAAGACTGATTGCCATCGCTGCCGGGGTGATTGTGCGACGCAACAGGAATTTCTCGGTTTTGCTCCGAACTAGGCCAAATTGCCGCAGTTCTTTATGTTAGCAGGTGCAATTTTTCCCTTGCGCCGCGGCAGCCGTCCAGCCATATTGTGCAACGCGGCATCGACCGTCGCCCGACGGTTCGCCGTACGTCTTCTAGGCGTTTCCTCCCTAAACTTGGGCCGCGGTCCGCCGCGGCCCATTTTTTTTGCCCGGCCGGCCGGCGACCGACCGGGCGCCGCCTCGGGACGAGGCAGCGATGCTAGGGGGCCGCCAGCTCCCGCTGCATGATCACCGTGTCGAGCCAGCGCTTCCGCTTGAAACCGACATCGCGCAGGACGCCGACATAGCGGAAACCGCATTTGAGATGGACCCCGATCGAGGACCGGTTGCCGCTGTCCCCGATCACGGCGACGATTTGTTTCATACCGGCGGCGGTGCAGCGCAAAGCAAGCGTATCGAGCAACGCGAAACCGATGCCGCGGCGGCGCGCCTCGGGCGCGACATAGATCGAATCCTCGACCGTGAAGCGATAGGCGGAGCGGGTCCGATACGCGGCGGCGTAGGAATAGCCCAGCACCATTGGACCATCGGCAGCCACCAGATAGGGCAGGCCGGCATCGATGACCCTGCCGAAGCGCTCGAGCATTTCGTCGTGTGACGGCGGCACTTCCTCGAAGCTGCCGAAGCCGTGGAGGACGTGATCGGCATAGATCTCCGTGATGCGCACCAAATCGTGCGCGCGCGCGTCGCGAATGGCCGCGATCATGCCGTCGGGGACAGGGACGGCGCCATTGCCGCCAGCGCCAGCACGATATCGCTCATGTCGTCGGCGAGCCGGCTGAAATAGGGTTTCCGCTCGAAATTGTGCTCATCCATGTAGAGCGCGCGGGAGAGCTCGATTTGAATGCAATGGCCGTCCGCATCGGGCTGGCCGTAGTGGGCAGTGGTGAAGCCGCCGGCATAGGGCGCGTTGCGCGCGACCCGGTAGCCCTTCGCCGACAAGGCACGATGCATCGCGTCCATGACGCTGGCATGACAAGAGGTGCCGTGGCAGTCGCCGAGGACGATGTCCGCGCGTCCGCCGCGGCCGCGATCGCCGAGGCAGGCCGAAGGCATCGAATGGCAATCGACCAGCAGATAGAAGCCGAATTTGTCGCGGGTCACGGCGAGGAGCTGCTTCAGCGCCCGGTGATAGGGGCGGTAAAGCCGGTCGACCCGCGCCATTGCCTCGCCGCAGGAAAGCTTCCGCGCATAGATCTCTTCGCCCGAGGCCACCACCCGCGCGATCGTGCCGAGTCCCATTTTTACCCGCGGCGAGTTGCGGTTGACGTAGGGCGGCAGCGCATCCTCGAACATGGCGGGGTCGAATTCGTAAGGCTCGCGATTGGGGTCGAGATAGGCGCGGGCGAAGCAGGCGCGCAGGAGCGGTGCGCCCCAGCTCGGCGCCGCGCCGAAAATCGCATCGACATAGGCGTCCTCGGAACGCCGCAAGGTCACAGCATCAAGACGCGTCGCGGCAAGAAGGTCGCGCGGATAGTAGGACCCGCTGTGCGGCGAGGCAAAGACGAGGGGCAGGGTCTGTTCCGCCGGCGCCTCTATCTCCACCGGCGGCACCGTCGCGCTCAATAACGCGAGATCGCCTTCCATGGCATGACTTTAGGAGCAAGTTGGCCGGCCTGTCATCAACTTCGCGCATGCCTCCCAACCCTAAACCGGCTTTGCCGGCGGCGCCGGGCGGTGCATCATGGTGGCTGGCAGCACCGGCGCGGAACGACCCAATGAAATTGCGCAATCTCGGAAATTCGGGCCTCAAAGTCTCGGCGGTTGGCCTCGGCTGCAACAACCTTGGCGGCCGACTCGACCGCGACGGCACCCTGAAGCTCATCCCGGCGGCGATCGATCTCGGGATCACCTTGTTTGACACCGCCGACTCCTATCCGGTCGGCCGGCCCGGCGTCTCGGAGGAGCTGCTCGGCGAGGCGCTGGGGCCGCGGCGCCGCGACGTCGTGATCGCCACCAAGTTCGCCAACGCCATGGGCCCGGGCGAGACCATGCGCGGCGGCTCGCGGCGCTGGATCATGACGGCGGTCGAAGGCAGCCTGCGTCGCCTCGGAACCGACTGGATCGACCTCTATCAAATGCATTTCCCCGACCCGGGGACGCCGATCGACGAGACCCTGCGCGCCCTCGACGACGTGATCCGCGCCGGCAAGGTCCGCTATATCGGGTGCTCCAATTTCGCCGGCTGGCAGATCGCGACCGCGCGCGCCGTCTCGCGCGAGCTCGGCATCAACGCATTCGCCTCGGACCAGGACGAGTACAGTCTCCTGGTGCGCGAGGTCGAGCGCGAGATCATTCCGGCGGCGCGGGCAAACGGGATGGGGTTCCTCCCTTATTTCCCGCTGGCGAGCGGCCTCCTCACCGGTAAATACCGGCGCAACGCGGCGCTGCCGCAAGGCGCGCGGATCACCGCCGCCAAGGTATTCCAGGACAATTATCTCACCGACGAGAACTGGCAGATCGTCGAACGGCTCGAGGATTTCGCCCTGACGCGCGGCAAGACCCTGCTCGACCTCGCGGTTTCCTGGCTGCTCGCGAACCCGGTGGTATCGAGCGTCATCGCGGGCGCGACCAGACCGGAGCAGCTCGCCGCCAACGTCGCGGCGTCGGAATGGGCCCTCACGGCCGACGAGCTCGCGACCGTCGATCGCCTCTCACCCCTGCCCAGAACCAAGAAGATTCACTGATGATCAAGGGACTGCACCATCACGTCTATCGCTGCCGCGATTCGGAGGCGACCCGCCGCTTCTACGAGGATTTCCTCGGACTGCCTCTGATCCGCGCCTTTCGCTCAGGCAAGACGGCGACCGGCCGCGCGGTCGATCTGCTCCATACCACCTACCGGCTTGGCGAAAATTCGTTCCTCGAGTTCTTCGAAGTGCCGGCGCAGCCCTTCACCTTCAAGGAGCAGCACGATTTCGATCTTCATCTCGCCATCGAGCTCGACCACGAGACGCAACAGGCGCTGGGCGAGCGCGCCCGTGCTGCTGCCATGGAGCTGCGCGGACCCGTCAATCACGGCCCGATGCAGTCGCTTTATGTCCGCGACCCCAACGGCTACGTCGTCGAACTGACCGCGTGCCGGCCGGGACAGTCACCCACCGCGGTGAGCCCGAGCAAGGACGCGCGGGCGACGCTTCAATCCTGGCAGGAATCGAAGCCGCGCGGCGCTTGATTGTTCCTTCCTTGCGCGGGTCCCGGGAATGACGTTATATCCGCCCTTCCGCGTAGATGGGTGCGTAGCTCAGCGGGAGAGCACTACCTTGACATGGTAGGGGTCACAGGTTCAATCCCTGTCGCACCCACCA
>Ga0123355_10007157_pt1 | contig 16658 bp, 21 predicted proteins | sample TergutEmb28metaG_3_FD_89872 | JGI IMG/M metagenome (GOLD analysis project Ga0123355, IMG submission 89872) | Embiratermes neotenicus P1 segment gut microbial communities from Petit-Saut dam, French Guiana - Emb289 P1 | ecosystem: Host-associated > Arthropoda: Insects > Digestive system > Gut ...
CACACACACACACACTCACACACACACATACACACACTCACACATACATACACACACACACTACACATACACACGCACTCACACACACACACACACTCACACATACACACACATACACACGCACGCACTCACACACACACTCACACATACACACGCACTCACACACACACATACCACACACACACACACACACATACACACACTCACACACATACACACGCACTCAACACACGCACACACACACATACACATGCACTCACACACACACACACACACATACCACACACACACACATACATACATTCCACTAATCCTTAAGTGTGTCAGAAAGACAACAGAATGTGGAAGAAGTCAAATAAATACAAAAAAATAAACACAATTTTTACAATATAAAAATTCTACAGACATTTTATAAAACAGTACTATGGATCATCTTTACACCATCTTCTGAAAAACAAAGAACTTACTTGCTGATGTACTCTGGTGTCTGACTCATCCAGCAGTGTGTCATTGTTGAACCATGTAAGTGTAGGTTTTGGGAATGCAACATAGGGAACATGGATAGAGAAATCTTCTCCAGCACGCACTGTGATGTCACGAACACCTCCAAGGTCCATGCACGGCTTATTAGGCTGTTCTTCAATCAAAATGTTGTTACTTGGTCTACTGGGATCTGATGGTCCTACATCATTCACAGCTATCACTCTGAACTGGTATTCATCACCCTCCTTCAAATTGGGCACCTGTCAATGCAAGGAATTTGACGTTACATGTGTCAAGTAACTGGCTGTGAATGTAAAAAAACACAGCCATAAGCAGCAAATTTTGAACTTTAACTTTTAATACCATATTAACAAATATTATGAGTAATGACACTAAAATATCACAAACTTTACTTACAAAGTTCACATGAGTCATTTTAAACAAACCTCTCTTCCATTAATCTTCTCATTTGATTCATTCTAAAGGTATGATCTTCTATGAAGACAATTTCACTGTGACAGTAATATATGCAAACAATACTTTTTCTTCAAGGTATCATAAATCAGTACATAGTGAAGCTCAAGTCCTGAGTGAACATAAATGTTATTTTGACCCTTTAAATGCCGAAATAAATCCCATCTGCCATTTGCCGGCATTATTAGGTGCTCACCATATTCTCCACGTTAGCAGGATAAGGGTTAAAAGTTAATAATTGATATATCTACCAAGTTTCACTGCTAATAATATGCTTTAGTTCTCTTAAATTTTTCTTCGTAAAATACTGTTAAACATTTTTAAAAAAATCAGCAACCATCGAAGGCCTACACACTCCAGAAACCAATATGTACTAACTTGCACACTGTTACATTTAACAAGTAATAGGTATAACTTACTTTAAAAACATTGACTGGGACAGGAGTCCCATTGACATCAGACCAATCATCATCTCCCTTCCCCTTCTTCTGAATAATATAGCCCTTGATTTTGGATCCTCCATCACTGCGTGGAGGCCTCCATGACAGAGTCACACTGTCTCTTGTAATGCGGTCAGGCTGAGGAGGTTCAGGTGCATCAGGTTTCACTGGGAAAATGAATATCACTGTGCTGTCAATACTGATCACAATACATGAGACTTAGGGAAACCATATCAGGTGAACACATTTCATAACTTAAGGCATCTTATTCAATAACCCTTCAGAAAGTTACATTAACCTTTTAGCGCCGAACGTCAACTAAAGTGGACGCGCAGTGGGCCCTTTAAATAGCCGAACGGTCACTAAAGTGGCCGCGCAGTGAGCCCTTTAAATAGTCGAACGGTCACTAAATTCCGGCGTCAAAAGGTTGAATAAAAGAATATAAAGGTGTGACAATTATATGACAATGGTGACAACAGGGACAGAGGGAAGGATGAATGAATGAATGAATAAGAGCCCCCCAAAAAAGAATAAACAAAGATAATCAAACAAAAAAATAAAAAGAATGAAAATGGAAGACCAAAAAAAAAAAAAAAGAAGAAGAAGAGGATAAAATAACTGTGCCAGAGCATGTGTTGCAGATGGATGTGAAGGAAAAAGCATCAGCTGCCAGACATGCACTATTGATTCTGATGCAGCAAACCATGCCAAAACTGCAAAACAATATGAGTGCTTCACATGAACGTAATGTCACCTTCTTCTATGCTAAAGTACGACACAGATTTGGTGATCATTACCCTCCAAAGAGAAGCATGGCATAAAAATGACTGTGCAGAAGTATACAAAAAGAGAGGGCAAATGATGTCATATGTAAATAATCCAATGATAAATGCACACTTTTGTCAATTTCTAATACCTGAAACCAGTTAGTTACATATTTATATGGACCTTCAGTAACCCTATTAGAGAAGTGTCTGAAGCTTATGAACTTACAGCGCTGTGCCTCTGCAGTCATTGGTTCAGTGGGTTTGCTAGGCTTTCCAGGCCCAGCCTCATTAACTGCTATCACACGGAATTCGTAACGGGAACCTTCTCGCAGATCTTGTACAGTGAAGCTTGTGTTAGGTGTTGGATAATTATTAACCTTAATCCATTCACCTCCACGTTCACGCTTCTCCACATAGTAACCTGTCCAAACATAATTACCATTACAAAACTACGTCTTTGCATTATTCAGTACTGTGTAAAATGCATGTTCCAGTTACAATGTCTATAAAAAGCTGTTACTGATGTCCTACCAAATGCATGCATACACACACATAAAGCACAGCCAGTAAAAACAAATGGGACAATAAAAATGAATGATATTTAATGGGACAGAAGACTAATTTGAAAAATGTACAGAAATGCATTAAGTTTTGCCTGCAGGGGCTCAAAGTATGCACTCTTATTTACACAATACATGTGCAGGCAATTATAAAATCCATCCCATATGTGCCACAGACTTCAGTAAGCACTAGAAAGAGTCACACTGCTAAATCTGCCAAGGACTGTGGCATCAGTGAATTATAAACATTATCTTCTGCAAAACCTTGACACAAGTTTTGAGACTTTGGTGGCAAAATAACTGGTCTTTAAGAAAATGAATGAACCATTACTGTACCTGTTATTGGTCTTCCTCCTGTGTAAGTTGGTGGATTCCACTGTAAGCTGCAAGTATTTGGGCTGTAAGCAGTTATTTCTGGTGTGCTTGGAGCATCTGGGGGATCAAATGGACTCTTTGCTACAACTGGTGTACCCTCCAATGGTTCTGACAACCCATAAATATTCTCAGCCCGAACTCGGAATACATAACGTTTCCCTTCATGCAGACCCTTGACAGTAAAGGCAGTTTTTGGGCAGAACCCTGGTACAGGTTTCCAATTGTCTGAACCATATTCTGTCATCTCAATGACATAACCTGAAGAAATACACACAATAACATTAAGTTAGCTCATCATTACCTGAAATCTCTTACGTGACAGTATGAACATAACTGTGACACATTAACATATCATAAGCATATTGAGAAAGGTGAAAAGTGCAACTAATTTTTCACAATAATCTTCTCTGTCTATATCTGCTGAATAATGACTAACATTATATACTGTACTATGACAAGAAATATAAACATGTAACTGTATGGGATATATATTCCACTTTGAAGTTTATAAATAACTACAGTCTTCCCGCAATATTTCATAATACAACAAATTTATTTATTTATTTATTTATTTACAAACAATGTGAATTGTGTGGTCATTACATTCATGTTTGAGTTCATTTTAAAGCTTATTTCGCGGATTTAAAAATGATATTTAACTAGCCCTGTATTTTTAACAGACTTCAAAATACAGCCAGTAAAATTACATAGTGTATGAAATTTTTGTCATTTTTCACACCTTTCAATTAATGTACCTTGACAACAAATGATCCAAAAAATGTACAAATTTGTACTTTTTTTTGGGGGGGGGGTATGGGTTTTGGCTACAAATTACAGGAAGTGAGGGCCTAAACTGTATTTTAATATGTGTTATCACACAGAGTGACCCAGGTTAGGACAGACCACACAATATGCACATTTCATACCATGGATTCCTGTAAATATTCCCCACTGGGCAAACACATTCACATTATGTAGCCTCTCACCCTTCAATTACCATAACGAGTTTCAATGTTTTATGGTATTACACAACTTGCATCTACAAAACTGGAAACAGCCGGGGCTCCAAATCCTGCCTAGGTGACAGTTTTAACTTTTCCCATACTGAAATTTCAGGATTACACTAAAACATTTACAGCTGAATCAGTTAGTCTTTTAACACAATTTCTATAATGACAAACAGTGCATGCTGCTTTTGTGCTTTGCATGTTTGTCTCTAACATGCTACAGTCCACCAACTTTTGAATTAAAAACAATCTGTTTCATGCAAACACAGTACTCATGTATGATGCTATTTTCTTTGAGATGCTGTATACATATACGCTATATTTCATTTTAATGCAGCGGATACACCTCTCATGTGAGGTCTCTGCAACAGAATTTATTGTAATATGTGGAATAAAACTGAAATTCCTGCAACAAAAATATGTATGTTTCAAAAAACAATCCCCGATGTTCTGCAACAATATGTTTAATGTCATCTTTTATGCCATCAATATGACAAATTTCAGCTTTTCGCATCATGTTATACAATGAAGAGCTAACACATATTCACTAAGAAAGCATCTACAACATATTGGTCACTATGAGGGGGTCACAAGCTGTAGAAGGTGTGTCAAGGGTGATGCGACATCCTCACACTTCATAAGAGACTGCAAAGCTTTAACAAGCAGAAGACTTCAGCTTTTTGACAATTACAGGATAGAAAACTGTCATGGACAGAATGGACTTTTAATTAGTCTGCTGGATCTTATTAAGGATACAGATCTGCTTAGCACCAAGTGATGAAGAGGGTTATGCACAATAGATTAATTAGTGATCGCAGTGCATCAGAGACAAAGGATCAACCCAGCCAATCATCACCACCACCACCACCACCACCACCACCACCACCACCACCACCACCACCAGCAGCAGCAGCAGCAGCAGCAGCAGCAGCAGCAGCAGCAGCAGCAACAACAACAACAACAAAAACAACAACAACAACAATAATACTTCTTAAACAAACAGGTCACATCGTCTCTTCATGCTGCAGTAGTAAAAGCAGATGATAGGTGCACACCACTGGACTTGGTCCGCGCAAATGCAGATGAACTCCCCACAGATGAAGAATATAATAATAAAGTCAAGAGACAATGGTCCCAAAAGGCCTTGCACGGCCGCCATCCGTATGACCTCAGCCAACAATATGTAGACATAGAAGCGCCGAACAAATGGCTGACAAACGCGGATTTGTTCACTGAAACAGAGGGCTTTTTAACAGCAATACAGGACCAAGTCATACTAACAAGAAACTACAAGAAATAAATTTTGAAGCAGCCAGACACTGAAGAGCTATGCAGAAGATGTGGAAAAGAAACGGAGACAATCCAACACATTACTGCAGCATGTGAGCAACTAGCACCTACCGAGTATGTAAAGAGACATGATGGGCTAGCCAAAATTATCCATCAGAAACTGGCAGAAGCAGCCTAACTGATTGACGATAAAAGTCCATATTATAAGTACACACCAGCCAATGTACTGTAGAATGAAAATTTCAAGCTGTACTGGAACTGCAGCATACTTACGGACAAAACAATACCTTTTAATCGACCTGACATAACTTTTATGAATGAGAAAACAAAGAACACCTTTTGATAGACATAGCTGTCCCAAATACATATAATCTTGCCAAAACAATAACCGACAAACAAAACAAGTACCAAAATCTGGCAAATGAAATATGTGCTATGTGGAAGCAAAAGGCAGCACAAGTGATCCCGATAGTAATACCATCTACGGGAGAAATTCCGAAGTCACTATCACAAAGTCTAACAAGACTTAACTTGCACCCAAATATATATATACAACTGCAAAAATCTGTAATTCTTGGCACATGTTCAATTGTAGGAAACTTTTTAAACTACACTACTACCACCGAGCCTAATCCTGTTGATTACTACATCCCAGGATAGGTGAACATTTCCCAGCCAAGGCTGAGAAGTGAAAAATTCGATAACAATAATAATAGCAACGAAGTCTTGAAGGCAAGCTTACCATATTCTGGAACCTACAAGTGTGAACCAACAGAATTATTCCTAACAATAAATCGAATATCAAAATCCATGATAATAAAAAAGGAACATGCATGTTAACAGATGTTGCAATTTCTGGAGACATAAATGGGATCAAGAAAGAAGCTGAGAAAATTTTAAAATATAAAGATCTTATAACAGAAATTCAGCACATACGGTACGTGAAAGCAAAAGTGATACCAGTAATAATGGGGGGGGGGAATGGAACTGTTTCAAAATCACTCAGACAATACCCGAGCAACATGCCAGGAAAGCATGAAATTAAGGAACTTAAAAAAAACAGCCATACTGGGCATGCACACATACTGCGGAAAGTGTTTATGCAAGAGTACAAAACATATATCATGGTGAAATAACATTACATGTAGCACAAGTTGCAAATACAGAACAGCTGCAAAACTATATACCCTAGAAACATGGATTCAGGTATGTAATTGTAAACACCCTACATAAGGGTGATAACAAGTATTCTAAAGCCCACCTCCTCAGCCCTATCCGAAGTCTACCTCCAGTTTATGGAACACACAAGGTTACAGACCATACTAACAGGGAATAATATCTTCGGCTATTTTCGTTACGTAGACGACATTCTGATTGTATACAATGAGAAAGATACAGATATTGACCTGCTACTTGAACAATTCAACAACACGATGCCCACTATGAAATTCTCCTTACAGAAAGAAACGAATAACAGTATCAATTTCCTAGACATCACAATCCACAAGAACCATGGTAACATATCCTTCAGTGCGTACAGAAAACCAACCACCACAGACACAATAATTCTGAAAGACTCATGTCACTCACAAGAACACAAACAGGCCGTCATAAGATACTTATTTACTAGAATGAATAACTACCATTTAGAAAGACCACGAGTACAACACAATAAAACAGATCATGTGAAACAACAAGTACAATCCCCCAGACATAGACAATAATGTAAATAAGCGCACAGAAGAACAAGGAAAACAGAACAATACAGACTCACGCAGATGGGCCAAGTTTACATACATAGGGAGAGAAACCAAATACATCACCAAACTGTTCAAGAACCTCCCAGTCAGGATTGCTTTCACCACCAACAACACCACTGAGAGAATTCTCAGCCAAAAACCAACATACAACACCAGCAACATGTTTGACAACAGCGGGGTTTACAGACTCACATGCCCCAATTGTAGCATGAAATATGTCGGACAGACAGACCACCCCTTACGAACATGGTTCCAAGAGCATTACCGGGACTTCAAGTACAATAGCACAAAGTCAAAATTCGTCGCCCACCTATTAGAAAATAGCCACTCGATGGGTAAGATCGAAGACATAATGGACGTACTACACATAACCAAAAAGGGACGTACCATGGACACCATAGAAAAATATTACATATACTATGAAACCAGGAACGGCAACCAAATCAGCGACAAAAACACGGTAAAACCGAACAGGATTTTCGAAGCCATACTACAAGGTGAAGCCAATAGAATGTGCATGCGCAGCAAACCTGTCACCAATCCGCCCTAGGATACCCACCACTGTACAGTGTGAAGCTGACTCCCATACAGGACAGGCACGACAGAGAACCCAGCACAGTGCCCAAGACACACCACCAACAACCAGGACATCGTAACCCACCCGCCGACAATAAAATAAAGAAACAACAACCACGACAGATGGCACACCGCACAGCACGGTTACGACTACACACCGTACACCACAGGATACATCACACCTATAATAGAGATATGACGCTACCCAACGATTGAAACTACACACCAGGGACAACCACACCCATGCAACAATCCCGAGATAGCAAGTGTAACACGAGATTGACCAGAACAACCCTTGCACTACTGGATGACGCCCAGCAACACACACGCCAAGCCAAGGATGACCAGCTAACAGTGAGTCAACATCCCTAATAGATGAACCAAAGAAACCCCACCGCACTATCCACGGAACACTATATAATGTCGCAAGTGTCTAACTACACCGTACCTTGACCAACTAACCCCATAAGTCCACACAGTGAACACCCACTCACGAGACAACTAATCCATAGGTGCTCAACTACCCCTACATACAATAAGCATACACTAAACCATAAATGTGTAATACGTCACAATAGCATTTTATACTATTTTATCACATACTGTATTTTAATGTACATTGAAACTGTAAACCACGGGATCCTGTAGGTAATATTACCGCATGTGCCTTGGTTAATTCCATTATTTTATAAGCCTGATGATGGCCCGGTAGGGCCGAAACATGTAGCTCAGTTGTTAGTTGCATAATATAAACATTGCACCATTGTTGTGTAACGAGGGTCCAATAAAATATACCAAAATATACCGATAACAAGTATGATGATGATGATGATGATGATGATGATGATAATATTACACATTTGGTGAAATACACTCCAAAAATTTTCACTGGTTCAAAATCTACATTCATATGTCATTTATAGAAAGTTATTTTGAGAATACACATAAATATAATAAGGGACATTTTCTAAAAATACCTGTAATATCTCCACCTCCATCATCTGCTGGTGGGTTCCATGCAAGTGACACACTGTCCTGCGTGGTGTTAGTGTATGACAGTGGTCCCTTTGGTATACCAGGCTTATCCACCACAATGACTTCAATATCTGCCGAGTCCTTACCATACTCATTCTTTGCTGTAATGGTGTACTTCCCTGAATCTTGTCTGGTTGAAGAATCAATACGCAAACTAGTGTTGTCACTTGTTGTTTGTGCCTGCACACATTCACAAGAAAGACACTGCTTACCTTCACACATGTTATATAATTGCTTAACAGCCCTCTGTTTTACCATTTCTCCACAACAGTATGTCAACTATCAGTACATACAGACCACCATGAACACAAAAATGTTTACCACTTCTAGTGGATCACTAGGAAAAACAAAACAAATATGTTCCTACAATCCCAGTGCATATTCTTCTGTATGTAAATACCAGTAACATATGTTATATTGGGGTTATTTAAGATCAAGTCAATGCACAACAGAAGTTGCTCAGCTTTCCACGCACGTGACATATGATGTTCAAATTAGTCTCCCTTTTAATCTTCCACTCAGACGACAACATACACTACACTTGGCAGTCCTTGTTGATAGCAACAACATATAACTAGGCTCCTTAATATTTATAGGTCAGATTATACAATAAGAAGATAAGCACTGTACTGGAAGAGAAGGGCCTACTGCAAACAAACTTACCAAAATCCTGTTGGTTTCTGGTAGTTTAACAGTGTTTTTGGTCCATTCAACAACAGGGATAGGCGCTCCTGATAAAGGAATCTGGATATTAATTGGTTCTCCTGCACGCACTTTGATCTTCTTACCAATGAGACCATCCAAATATAGTTTTGGCTTCTCTGTAAGACATAATTTACTCAGTTAAGTATTTACAAAACCACCCATACAGTCTGACTTACATGTTGACTACAACACATTCAAAGAAGAGATTCAACTATACCTCTCATGGGTTTGGCTGTGATGGGTACTGATGTGTCACTAGGCTTGCCATGGCCAGCAGCATTAATGGCTGTAACTCGATACTCATACTGATGACCTTCTAGCACATGGTCATCATAGTATTCAAGATTCTGAAACATGGTGCAATGTGCTTCTCTAGCAACATTCTTGCAATTCACATTAGGTAAGTATCCATAAACAGCAGTGGTCAATCCTGATGTGGAGGTCAGGTCTCATGAGGGGGTACACTGCTCCATTGGAACTGATCTCCACATCAGGATTCGCACTGATAAACAAGTTCATACAAAATGAATGAATGCCTGTTTCACAATATCAGTAATTAAAAAATGCCATGACTGGTGTTCCAACTAAATACGCAATATTCCTGACTAATGCTACATGAATAACAGAGCCAACACCTAAAATGGTCTGTAACACTCTCCCAGGCAACAAAAAGAGATCTAGATTTTTCAGCTACCTAAAATAATAAAGTCATAAGAAAAGAACTGTGCATTCAAGATGCACCACACCTTTTCTAGCACATTTAGAAACTCTCTAAGTTTTGTGACTTCCTCCATAAGTCTCAATGTGAGTACTGTTAGTGGCTGGCTGCACAAACACAACACCCAAGAGATATCAGACTTCATTTCAAGTATGACAAGGTATATCTGCAGTGACTGTAGCCACAGCAGCATAAATTCTTTCTCACAGATAATGTATATCACAGACATAAAATCCAGTTCAGCAGAATGTGGAACTGGAGACCAAGGTATTGGTTCAATCCAACCAACTCTTCAATCAGGAAACCTAGCATTCAGAACATGTTGAACCTTTAAGACAGTAACTGGGCATGGTCTTGTCCTATTGAAAAAGAGTTGCAGTTTCTTTTTTGTTTTCGATGTTTTTGATTTGTAACAACATAAAACTTCTGATATATTGAGATAACTTTTCCCTTTAATGGTGACTGATAAATGAAAGAAAGATAATACCAGGTGTGCCTGCAGAAATGTTACCACATGCTCATTTCTGGGATGTCTCACACACATATCAAGAACTTCATAAGGTTATTCTGTTCCCCAGAATTGACAGCTGTAATGACTCAAAATGCCCATTAATGTAAAACAAAGCTCCATCTTTGGAAAGTACTCATCTCAGAAAGTCCTTATCTTCATGACTTTAACATGACATCAGTCTATCCTGCTCCTTTTGGAGAATTAGTGTCTCTTATTTGTTGTCTCATTTGACTTTTGTAAATACATGCTCTAAGCTGCTTATACAACATGTTATTTTGATTCTGTGTCTTAGGTACATCAAGTTGTAAAACTGCAATCAGCAATATTATCTCTATGCATTCAACATCCTCTTCTGAAAACCATGTTGTTCTGGTTGAATTCTGCTTCACTATGTTTCAAGTTTCCTCAAAATGACTAAGCCAAAGGCAAATTGATCGCACACTCTTGGTTCTGTGACTTATGTTGTGGACTTAAATAAGCTATCATATGCCGCATCGACCTGTTTCCTGAATGTCTGCTACCATACTGAATGTGTTAGGCACACAGTTTTACTTCCATTGCAAGATTGCACAGCAAGCTATAAGTGATAATTGCATATGTGAGCTACTGCACATTCACAACAATAACCACGATTATACATTTCCAATGAGATAATCAGCTTTAAAATACAGGTTCTTTTGATGAACCTGTATTACATGAAGGTTGCATTTTAAATACCAGATACAATTTTTGTTAAAGCACTTGAATTCTGAAAATGTGATCTGTTACAACTATGAAATTTATTGTAATTCAGACATAACCTTAACGTGTCACAAGATTAATTAAAAAATTAATTTATAACTTCCATACTAGTCATACTTACATTTCTATTTCAATTTATGGGAGGAGCTGTTACAACAGACTTTTGGTTAAGAATGTTCATACCTTCACTGGATCCTTGTTGAGCTTAACCCAGCGACCTGTCATGCGTTCTCTCTTCTCAACATCATATCCAATAATTGGAGAGCCACCATTGCTAATGGGAGCTTTCCACTTTATTTTTATATGGTCTTTATCAGTGTCAACAGCTTCAGGACGACCAGGCCGTCCAGGAACATCTGCAGCACACATTGCACTTTTTTATTTATATTTCTTGACATACTCATCAACAAAAGTTAAGTTATTACTGAGTTACAGCCAGTTTGTTGAATTACAAAACTATTCTGGGATAGCGTAGTCAGTATAGTAACCTGCTCAAAGGCTGCAGGTTCAGGGTTCAAACTCCTGGGGAGTAGCACCCATGCAGGGGCCCACCCAGCCTCCTGTACAATAGGTACCTGGTCTCCCCCATGTGTAGTGGCTGGGGTGTGGCATTGACCACCCAGCACCATCTAGCGCCAAGGTTAAAGAAAGAGTAGAGCTATATATTGTGTATGGGTAAGCACTCCTGCTAAATATTCAAGGTACTAAATTCAAATCCCATTCACAACACCAGTTATCCTGACTCCCAATTCTTAATTTCTTATTCAGGATGTTCAGGGAAATGCTAAGATAATTTCTTAAACAGCAGCAATCACTTCCTTTCACATCCTTCCAAACTTAACGTTCATAATTATCCTACAACTTTTGTGTTCTAACCAGTGTACCTGATCAGGCCTCTTTAACATGTTAAAACAGTTTTATGTGGCCTGATACATGGAAGTTTTATATAATGTCATTATTAGGAAATATTTCATATCATTTTCTGCCAAAACATACCAAACTGACTCTTGGCCACAACCGGTTTCTCGGTGTTGAGAGGATCAGAACGACCTTGCAGATTCTCAGCAGATACTCGGAACTCATACTTGGTTCCTTCCAGAAGGCGTGGGACTGTTGCATGATTATATTTTGGATTCACAAAACTCACAGCTGGCACCCAACCACCCCCATGCGTTAGATCTCGTTTTTCAATTACATAACCACTGTAACAAAATGGAAGCATCAGTAGACCTGTATGGCACACAATCTAAGCTAACAGTTTAGTTACATATCTTCTCAACTATAGTGCTCATATGTGTCTCAACAGATCCTTTATTTTCCATTAGTAATTTTCATAAACTGAAAGAATATCCTGAAAGCAAAACATCCTCTAAAAAACAAAAAAAAAATAGTTTCTGCTTTCAATCAAACATAACAGGATGTCTGGTTGAAGAAAAAAAAACCAACTTGATGTCACTTGCTATTTTATTCCACTTCTTATATGCTCAACATGTTTCGGACATTAATATATCCAACATCAGGAGCTTGCGACTATTCTGTTGAATTACCACATTGGTCGTATTGTTCTGTAAATATGGAGGATTTAACATTAGTGTAAATTATGCTATGTAATGGTGTGTGTTTGATGTGATGTGCTTAGTTGCTTTGTTGTAGTTGGTAAGCGACTAAGCACATCACATCAAACACACACCACTACATACCATAATTTACGCTAATGCTAAATCCTCCACCTTTACAGAAAAATACGACCAATGTGGTAAGTCAACAGAATAGTCGCAAGCTCCTGATGATGGATATATTAATGTCTGAAACATGTTGAGCATATAAGAAGTGAAATAAAATAGCAAGTGACATCAAGTTGGTCTTTTATTCTTCAACTATCACAATGATGCACGGTCCAATAAACATTAAAAAAAAAAAAATTATACTGGCTAGTCAAGCTCATTCCATCAATCAATACAAAAATTTAAGAAGTAAGGGTTTGAAATGTGTGCAAATATTTATTTCAACTGCCAATGCCTTACATGTAAAAAGAAAAAGTATTGTTGTGTTTGACTGAAAACAGTAAATACATGTTGTCTTTTAGTTTAATAAACATAACGGGATGTCCTCTAAAGAAAATGCTCTCTACCAAGCTGAGAACAGAAACTGATTTCCTCTGAACCATAAACAAGCCTGAATGGCATGAAACAACTCACGTTATCTCACTACCACCGTTGTCCTTCGGTGGTTTCCATGACAAAGTGACACTTGATCCTGTGACCTCTTCATACTCCAGTGGAGCCTCTGGAGGTGAGGGTCGATCTGAAATGAAAGTCATTCATTAAGAGTATGAATAGTTACTTCATGGCAGTAACATACAAAATATAGCCTGCTTAACACTCCAAGTCCCACAGTGCATTATCTCATTGAGACCAGTTACTGCATATGACAAAAGAGCACAGCCTGCTAATTGATCAACATTGACAAAACTGCAAATTCTTTCAAGCTAACTGTATAAAAGTTGCACAAGATTATTTATTTTGGATTCGAGGGAACAATCACTGAACCGTAATATGGATTTTTTTTTCTATTTACACTTTTTATTTATAGATTATACTTTTTAGAAACTTTTTTGTGTTTCTGGTTTTAATTTGGTGCTGCTCAGCCTGTAGTTTTACAAAAGTCTGCAACATGGTCTCCTTGCTCTGCCTGTAACATTATGCTTCACAGATTGTTGTTGAGGAAAACACTAACATGAACTGAGTGATACATACTGCCCACACTTCACAATAGACCACTTTTCTGATTTGCATGTTATCTGTAGCAACAAGAAATGATGCATCTAGCCATGGAAGTATCCCAAACTATGCATCACCTGACCTTAGGCAAGTATTCGCAAACCAACTTCATAATATTCAGTAGTGGCCTGTACTGACACAATTTTTACTTACCCTGTCTGTTACCTGAACGGGCTACATGGCCATCATATTTAGGCACAAGATGTTTTATATTCAGGCAGATATTTCAATATTACAGATCTTCCACCATATCACTAAGAAATTCTAAGCTTGAAAATACAGAAACTCCTCAACTTACACAATTTCAAGTTATGGAATTTCAGACTTATAACATTAAAAAAAATTGGAACAACATTTTTAAATGTGCTCTGAATTTTTCCTTGTAGGAAAGAAAGAACAATGAGATGAGGGTGGTGGAACAATACTGCTAGACAATAACACAGGTGGCAGGGCAGTCTTGCTGCGACCATTCAGGTTCCAGTGTGTCAGAGGCTTCATTCCTACTGGACTCCATAAACACATACACATGCAGTAGACCCCATGTACACTCAGTTCTGACTTGCACTAAAGTCCACTTACACCAGATCTGACATAACTATTGCATAATTTTGGAGTGTCTGTAATCATTACTATGAACCGGGTAACTTGTGCTAAAATGTTTAATAAAACATTAATTAAATTAGTTAAGACTGATTTTCTTGTTGTAGTTGATGACACTAGCAGAATAACTTTACTTTACAATATCAGGTTCTCACAAAGATCCATTTATAATTATTGGGTCTCGCCTTCAGGAATGTAATTTCATGTAAAAGGTACAAAGGTAAAGCTACAGATATCCCTGCACAGGACTGGCAGGCCCTTTGGACTCCAGGAGGTTGAGGCTCCCAGAATTTCTAGACAATTGGTATATAAATATGGCAAGGTCATCAGCCTTATGCTCCAGTTACCTTTGCCCACCAGGAAACACATCTGGTACTCACATCTGTTACAGGCTGAGTCAAACCCAGGGCCATAGTGTGGCCAGAAGGAATAAGTAAATGAAAAATCTCAATGGCACCATTGGGAATCAAACCCATGACCTACTGGCTTGCAGCACAGTACCTCAACCAACTGTGCCACCTGTAATTTTACGTAGTGCTAGAAAAACCTTCGGGCATACGAGAGGCATGTGCAGCATCCATTTTCAGGGAAGAAGCGATGAGAACAGATAAAATTGGGTTATAAAGAAATGGTGTGCAGGGGCCATACTGCATACAGAACTTGATATAAATACTTACACCATAAATTCTTACCTAGTATAATGACTTGGAAGGAACCTTCATCCAGACCAGAGCTGTTCCGTAACATTAAGTGATACAGTCCACTATCAGACCTCTTGGTATTTACTGTATGGACTATTGTATGGTAACCAATTGAAGTAACTGTTGTTCTTTCATCTGTTTTCAGTGGCTTACTTGCCACAGACCATATTACTTCTGGTGGAGGTTCGCCAATAAAATCAATGTCAACATGGAAGATCTGGCCAGCTTTAATACGGATGTCATTCAGTGGTGTCTTGATCTTTGGAGGTACTAAAAACACAGAAGATCTCGTGTTCATAATAAATACCATTACTGGTAAAGATTAATTTTTGAAAGTATTTATTAAGTACAGAGATACTCACAGTATCTTGCTTTAGCAGTCACTGCATCAGATGGTTCACTAGGTTCACTCTGACCAACTGCATTTGTCGCAATGATTCGGAATTCATAGTCCTGGCCTTCTGTCAGATCTGGTACAGTACCCTGAAAATGTCAAATTAATTTCAGTAAACAGTAAGTATGCAGCAACACACTGGGCTAAATTAGACAGTATTACAGTACATAAATGTATGATAAGAGCACATGCATATTACTAAATCCTGAAAAACTATAGACACAGTACTGCTTATAGTCAGTCAGGTACAGCCACAACAATGGTCACCAAACAGGGCATTCAAAAATAAATATGGCAGCTTCTGCAGCATGTGTAAGTGAAGGACAGTCACGTGCAGAATGTCTGTCTGTCACTTACACTTTACAGAAATGGAATCTGATATACAGCAAGGTACCTAAAATTTGCAGTTTATTTGATCATTTAAAGGCGCTAGAAGTTAAAAGAATCATTTGTTGGTAAGTGCCAATGCCAAACCAAAACAACACTTAGAACAACAGACACATAAAAAGAAGTCACTGATGAATTTACTGTATTTCTACCTTTTTTTAACAATTATATGGTCACTACAATAGCAATAAGCAAGACCCCCCCCTGTGACATTTTGTAAATTCTGAATGGCTCTGACCTGATGGTCAGTTTGGTCCCTCTTTTTTTTTTTTTTTTTTAAATTTATTTTTTTCAATCCAAATTTTTTTTAATTTACCAAAAAAAAATTGAAAAAAATTAAAAAAAAAAATCAAA
>Ga0123355_10007158_pt1 | contig 16658 bp, 9 predicted proteins | sample TergutEmb28metaG_3_FD_89872 | JGI IMG/M metagenome (GOLD analysis project Ga0123355, IMG submission 89872) | Embiratermes neotenicus P1 segment gut microbial communities from Petit-Saut dam, French Guiana - Emb289 P1 | ecosystem: Host-associated > Arthropoda: Insects > Digestive system > Gut ...
CAATATGTGGTTTCTGTAATGTTAATATCTGTACTTAACATCAGACTAACTTGTGAGTGACATAAAGCCATTAAATTGAACTACAAAAACACTCGCACTCATGTCATAGTTGTCCTTAGGGTTTCAAGCACTATACATGACACATGAATGCACAGCTGTGACGTAACATTGCTGACCGCGCATTCCGGTATAAGGACGGAAATGGATAAGATTGTCAGCTGACAGGTATAGTGCGTGGAACCGCAAGAAGACCACACTTTTCTCTGGCCATTATCTCCGTAACCGTTCAACTTTGGACATAGGTGTTTTGGGTTATATCGGTATAGTTTAACGTAAGGAACACCCTCCCAAAGTCTGGCACATTCCTCCTGGGACACCCTGTATATATATGAGAACTGTAATGCCTACAGAGTAGTTTGTATGGTTTTGAAATGCCGCATATGTTTTTTGTTGCCATCACAAAAGTATTTATAATTGGCGATGGCAGCCTAGTGAGATTTTGTGCCATGCCATTTAGTAAATAGTTACTGACATTCTGAAGCACCATAGTGACTTCATCTTCAGGGTCAGGCTATCCAGGAAGCATCTCAGCACATTGTAAAAATGCAGAGGACTTGAATTATCAGCAGTACTGCTCTGAGAAACTCAAATCTCGCAATACTGGTACCTACCTGGCAGTGATTGTCACCACAGTTGTGGTCTGATTGATCATTCATTCATTCTAAGAAGGCATAATAGTTCATTTTGAATTCTTGCTGCCAAGGAAAAGACGTGAAATTGTTTTAAACCCAATAAACTGTGCACCAGATATCATATAATTACACACTATGCTTGTTTTTTAATTATCCTTTGCATTTAGTAATGTGTCAGATGAAAATTGCAGTCTGTGTTAACATTGTAATGCCCAATGTTTACCATACACTGTATGTTGCCCATTTTAATGTTTTTAATCATTGCATTTTGCCCACATAGTTTATTTATATGTTTTTGATGATTCTCAGTAAGTGACTGTTTCCCTGAATATTAACAGTTGGTCTTTATAATAGAATTGCACTTGCATTCTGTATGGTGGGAATTGAATTTTTGAATATCATTTTCATAAGCATGGCTCTAGAGGATTAAGATACTTTATTTGCTTCCAATATTTTGTTGTGAGAAGATGGTAGTGAAATAATACACTATGTGTATGTATAGCAAGAAATTTTCCTGTTTGTAGTTGGAAACCCTCATGTTGAGAATGTTTCTGTTTTGTGACATAGTGTATATTTCATAATCATGTCACTAAATAAAATGGAAACATCTTGTTGGACTTTGTTGCCTGTGGTGTTTGTGGTGGTGATGGAATCACGCTCATGTTATGTCCCATTCTTTGTAATGTTTCCTCATCACAACTGTAAGCCATATGCCAATATTTTTGATTCTCAAAATTTCTTTAGATAATCTTTTGCACTTTTTAGTGCTCTGTTTAATTTGATCCTAAACAGGATGTGCCAACGGACTGTCATGAAATACTAAACTATCTAATGCAGATATACAGGTCAATTTTTCTCTCTCTCTGTCACTCAGACAAGATGCCACCAAAATCATGGCCATCGGAAGGAGCAGTCACATTTGACAAGTTGTATCTGAGGTACTCCAAAGCAGAAGGACATGTTTTGAAGAATCTCACCTTTACAATTGAGGCAAAACAAAAGGTATGTGAACTGATCTCATTAACCATTCAAACTGTTGGGGGGCCTTGCAGTTTTTCTGTTATGTTTCTCTGTATTGTTTTTGATCAGAACTAATTTTTAATGTCCTGGTTTTGAATAAAATTTACTTGGGCGTTTTCTATATGTAATATTCAAGAAAGGACTGGCATGAGAAAGCATATGATGATGGGTTTGTGCTGTTGTTGTTATCATCGTCATCGTAATCTTGATGATAGTGGCTGATGACTCTTATTGTCTGTAACAGCCCCATTCTTTATCACATGTTCTATGATTTCATATTAAATATTCACTTTCAAGTACCAGTCTATAATTTATTTTAGGTTACCCGATTTAAATTTCTGATTATTGTGACCATGATTCCTTGATTAACTTGTTACAGGATTTTGGTTTCTGTCATTCCTTTGGGAAACACAAAGAAATAGACTGAATATAAACATCTGTAATATACTTTCTGTACCTTCAAGGGAAAAAGTAAAAGTGTGGTATTCATAATGCTCTCTGTGCATGTGTGTGTGCGTGTGCGTGTGTGTGTGTGCGTGTGTGTGTGTGTGTGTGTGTGTGTGTGTGTGTATGGGCACGTGCATGTCCATCTGCCTTTTCAACTTTTGAAAAAGTTGACCAATTTTCACAAAGTCTGGTATGAACATAGCACTGTTATTAGCCACCTAAACTTAAACCTTTAATGTTATACGTTTGATGATAACAGTTTAGCAGACACTTGAACTGGTGAGGTGGGGGGTGCCATTAGCCACACTTAATAGTCCTGGACTGATGCATGGTAATAGATCTATGCAGAATATAAAACTGTATGAAATTAAGATTTTGTAGAATCTAAAGCAACAAAATTGCTTTTGCATCCAATCCGTATTTGCCTTTCGGTTTGATGGAAGTTACTAGTGAACCTATCAAGCATGGCCTGGAAATTGGGTGCAAAAATAGGTCATACAAGTGTCTACAAATTCTACTGAATGGTATGTGTGTGTCAGCAGTTATGAAAATGATGATGATGATGTGAAACTTTGAAATAATGTCTAACAAATTCGTTGTAGATGACTGTGATGATGATGATGATGAATATGATGATGAACTTTTATAATTGCAAGTAATACAGAATTCTAACTGAACTGAGATTGCATTGTATGACAATATGAACAGGCATTCCATGGGATCAGTTGCAGTTGACTATAAATTTACATTATACAAGATTAACAGGACTGCAGGTAAAGGCACTGAGAAAGTAAGCTTCACAAATTTTTCTCACTATTCCGTGTTAATGTCAGGTCCAGAGTGTCATATGTTAATGATGGAGCAGTAATGTGGCAGGATGACACACAAAACAAAATTGTATCATTATACAATATCATGCCCCATTCAGGACATTAGTGGATGAGCAGCTGATCATACAACATTGTCTGGTTCATTAGAGAGATTAGTCTTATCTGTCCAAAAATTATTGCACTCTGAATAAAGAAAGGATATGGACAAAGATAGCATGTGACATTGCTGTGTCATATTTCTCAGGTGGGGATTGTTGGACGAACAGGTGCGGGAAAATCATCATTGATTGCAGCTCTGTTCCGGTTAGCACCCATGGAAGGTTCTGTCTACATTGATGGCATCAATACGGTTACCATTGGTCTGCATGAACTACGAAACAAGTTGTCCATTATACCACAGGAGCCAGTTCTGTTCTCAGGAACATTGCGCAAGAATCTAGATCCCTTTGATGAATACACTGATGATGTTCTGTGGAATGCTTTGGAAGAGGTTTGTATTTAAAACGATATGAAATGCAGTAGCAGTATTAATTACATGTATGTCTCTGTTACAAGAGTTCCAAACAACAAAGAAAATTCTGGGTTTGACATTCAGAGGACCATGCATCATGATATATTCTTATAATAAAACGAATGAGATGTGCTAATTTCTCAAATTTATTTTTGGAATAGAAATCTACGTGTTGCGGTCAGTTTCTCTGTCCATCATGTAGGGTTCTGTTCCAAAAATAAATTTGAGAAATCAGTGTATCTCGTTGGTTTTATTATAAGAAAATTCTGGATCTTAGTGAATTACAAAATATATTTGTGTGTAAAGGTTAGTAAGATGACGAATTTCAAAGAAGTGTTTCCAGAATGTCACAACAATTTTTGTTCGTCTATAACAGTAGAACTTCAGAGGTCAAGTTGATTAATTTCCAAGGTAAATAACTTTATCCCTGCAGTCTGAATACACTTTACAGAAGCGTGTGGCTATCCCATGCGTATGGAATGTTAAAAAACCTTTGCTGTTGGTTTTAATGACCGAATAATCACTAAATGTTCACTTCATACACAGTGTACATGTAGTGGTGACTGTCACTTGCTCAGGAAACTTAAACTGAGGCATCAGGTAATAAAATGAATGTAAGAAGATAGCGTATTAAAAAGGAGAAAATGTTACTCTGGTTGGATACTTACACAATAGGCATGTAGGTGTCTGTATTCTCTCTTTCTCTTTAATTCCAGCCAGCTATAACTGTGAGCCTTTCAAACAGTACCTTTGTTATTAATTGTAAAGTACTTCACCGTTAAAATAACAAATACATGTACAAGAAAGGCTCCCTTTTAGTCTTGCTTGCCAAAGGTCAGAATTGAGTGATTAATACTTCCTTTTTATGTTTGGGTGGTCATGAAATAATCTCTTTCTTTGCACACTGGATATCTTGACATTTGCTTTTGTGAACTTCCTTAGTCTGTCCAGATGAATGTCAAAATATTGTCTTTATGAAATATTAATTTTAATTTTTCACCTAAGGGAGTATATTAGTAAGCCAATGAAATATGAAAAACAAAGAATGTATTTGGTAAATACACCTATATCATGTGGTTTGAGTATTTCTTTCCACTTGTGTTTGGTTCAGAGGAAGGCATCACTTCCATTGTTCCTACAGATGCCCAACAGCTTTAGTGTAGTCAGTTTTATTTCATATTTAATGGTCACGTGTAATGTTTCCCTGAACCCTGCTGAATTCCCTTCATGGTGATACCAATCAGAGAGAGGGGTTTCGTGGCTAGAAAACCTATGTGGCAGTGGAATTGTGATGAGGAGGAGGGCAAGAAGGAGAAGGAGGGGAGAAAAACTGGAAAATTAAATTATTAATGCAGAAACTTTGTTGAAGTGTTTATTTTTCTGTGCAATATAAGGCTTAGAATTTTTTGTTTACCTAAGCTCTGCATCAAGATGTAGAGGGATAGGTGAACATTTTGTACACCTAGGTAAGTGGTCACTTTCGCCACAAACCTTTCTAGTGTCAGCAAAATAGATCCCATTATTTAATGGAATAGCATCTGGGTGGTCTGAACACAACAGCTTATTGACAAATTACTGCCCTTCCAGGATGGTAACCCCCAGCTGTCCAGTCACTGTCCTGTCCCTGTATATCTGGTGTTCTTATGATGGTGAATATTAAGACTGCGGTCTTGTGGGATGTCATGCTTAGTAGTTAATTGATAGGTACCGTCCTTTTAGAGGACCACTTTCTCCACCCTGATGACAGAGGTAACACGTTCTTCTGAAATATGGGTGCCTGTCTACTATCAGAATAAAGGTAAGCCAGGATAGCGTAGTTGGTGTAGTGAATAGGCTGTGCACTGGATGATGGAGGGATTGTGGTTGGATTTCCAACAGGCACAAGGGTTCCCCCCCCCCCCTTCAGGGTGACCAGACCAGTTTTGGCACCTGCCCAGCCTCCTATTCGGTCAGTACTGTGGGGGTTTCTTCCCCCTGGCATGCAGGATCTGGGACATCAGACCAGGTCTGGCACCTGCCCAGTCTCCTATTTGGTCAGTACTGTGGGGGTCTCTTCTGCCTGGCATGAATGAGCTGGGACATGAGATTGATCACTCTCATCTATCTCGTGCCAAGGTTAAGAATGCATGGAGCTGTACCACTCCTGATATGCCTTCTTGGCATACATAGGGATAATTTTACCTTAACCTACAGGATTGAATGGTGTACACTTTCAGCATTTCAGGGGAACACATCTGTTCAGAAGATGGTGGCAACAGCCTTCCCTGAAATGTTTGTACCTCTCTACAGGAAGACATGGTGTCACATTCCAGAAGTCTGCAATTTTAATATCCTGTCTCTGTTTACATTTTGTAATTTTTAAAGTGCTGTGTTTTAAGCACTCATATTTGTATAATTGCTTTGTGACAGGTGGAATTAAAAGATGTTATAAATGATTTATCTGCTGGACTGAACTCGAGGGTTCTGGAAGGAGGTAGCAATTTCAGTGTTGGGCAGCGCCAATTGGTGTGTCTGGCTCGGGCCATCATACACAATAACACCATCTTGGTACTTGATGAAGCAACTGCCAATGTTGACCCTCAGTAAGTATCAGCTTCTTTTACACCATTGAAACATCTTGTTATGAAGTAAGTGAAATTCCTGGGGACCTGAGGATGGATTTTTATGTTACAGATCAGCTATTGATTAGGTATTCTGTCATCATGATTTATATACGAAAATATGAATGTATTGGCACAGTACATCAGCTGTTTATAGACTTAAAAATTCAGTTGGAGAGATTCTGTACAATATTTGGGTCAGATATGCCCATGCAACAAATGGTTATGGCTAATTCAAATATATTCGTATGAAGCCTGTTTTAAAGTCCATAAAGTTGAACATTTGTGTAATATATTTCAGATTCACAGTGGTCTGGAATAAAGGAATGCTTTATTGCAGTTGTCTCTTCTCTTTAGAATATGCAAAAACCAGGGAGAACTGAAAGTGTATGTGATAAATCAGCTCTTGGTATATGCTGATGTTAATATACTGTGTGGATACTTATATACCACCAACAAATTAAATAAAATTCATGAATAAATTAAAAGAATATTAAATATGAAAATGCTTGTTGCCTGCAGTGCAGGATATTTTGTGGTTTTCCATGGACCCTCTGAAAATGTCAAGATTTCAATTTAAAAAATGAAATTTTTCCTCTTGTTTTGTATTTGTGTGAAATGTGAACTCTTATGTGAAGGGAAGAACATAGAATGAGGGTGTTTGAGAACAGGGTACTGAGAAGGATATTTGGACCTAAGGGGCTGGAAGAAACAGATGGTTGGAGGAAGTGGGGTAATGAGGAGCTTCATAATTTGTACTGCTTGTCTGATGTTATTAAGATGGAATCAAGAGGCATGTGATGGGATGGGCATGTGGGACAGAAATAAAATGCATACCGTATTTTGGTGGGAAAACATGAGGTGTAGACAGAGAATGATATAAAATGGATCCTGATGAAATATGGTGGAGGATAATATAAAGTGGATCTTAATGAAATACAGTAGGATGATGTGAACTAGATTTGTATGGCTCAGGATTCATAGCAGTGGCAGATTGTTATGAATATGCTAATGATTCTTCACATTTTGTAATGTGAAGTATTTCGTGAATGGCTGAGAAACTACTGGCTACTCAAAAAGTAGTAGGCTCCATAGCATTAATTAGATATTTTCTGTATGTCAAGTGAATACTTTACCACTGATCTGACCTTCACACACAGTTAATCTTGTACAGTAGGTATAAACATTTTATCTGATCAATTTTGTTTTTTATAGGACTGATACTCTTATACAGCATACCATCCGAAAGAAGTTTGCCGATTGCACAGTGTTGACAATAGCTCACCGGCTGAACACTGTTATGGATAGTGACAAAGTCCTTGTTATGGATGCTGGGACAGTTGTGGTGAGTGTGTGGTTTGACAGATCATTCATTGATTAAATAAACTGAAAACCCTTCATTTCAGAGCTTCAGCTATAAATGAATTATAATGTTCAGTATATGATTTATAAAGTGATACCATTTATTGCAATTAACAAAGAATACAGAGAAGAAAGGGGACTGCAGCAGCGCTGTGGTTAAGGTGCTGTGCTACAAATCGGAAGATCGGTGTTTCGATCCCAGCTGGTGTCAGTGGATTTTTCATTGACATAAAATCCTTCCCATCGCACTATGACCCTGGGGTCAACTCAACCTCTAACAGAAATGAGTACTAGGAGTATTTCCTGGGGGTAAAGGCGGTCAGTGTGTAAGGCTGACAACCTACTACCATCCTGTGCCATTGTCACGAAATCTGGGCGCCTTAACTTCCTGGAAACCTCGGCCTGTCCAGGCATGTAATGGGACTGCTTTACCTTTACCTTTACAGAGAAGAAAAGTAGCATTAAATCTTTGTCATATGATAGTTACTGTGTGCATGAAACAGTACTGTACCCATTATATGGGTAAACTCAGTTTCAGACTTGGATTTACGAACAAAATACTTGGATGTTATTTTTTATTTTATAATTCAGATCATTATTGCTTTTGTTTCATCCTACTGTGCAATGTATTGCTGGTTTTCGTTTTTCCCACACTAGATTCTTTCGAATTTTATCTTCCCCCTCTCAGCAGTTGATGTATTGTATCGTGACTTTACACTTTGAAACACTGCATCTCATTCCTCTTGAATAATGCTGTGTGTCCCATATTTTTCTCCACTTTTGTTTTGGGTTAGGCAGTGTTAATAAGATGTGTGGTTTTTACCCCTGTGCATGAATAAATCTGCCATCATGTAGTGTATTTATTTTACTCATTATTTCTGTAAAATATTGTTCTCTTTCTTCCCCCCCCCCTGTGGAGGTGTATTTAATTTATTATTTTTCAGTGTCTCTGAATTATTACAAACAAGCAAATAAGCCTCTCTGGCACTATTTCTCTGTTCTGCTAATCTTGTTTCATAATTCTTTGACTTCTATTTTGTACCTAATTATTTGACACACAGCCCAGTTTTCAGTTGATATTATTACCAGAAATACTCTGTAACTCCATGGAGTAGAGTCCATTTTGAGAAGCTGACTGTTCTCAGCTAGTTGAGAAATTCCCCACAGTGGGTACAGAACCCAAAAGTTCAGTACTGTGTTCACAAGAGTCATCTTCTTGTCACCATTCTGAGTTCACTTATTTTATTAATTAAAGGAATACTGTTTTGTTAAAAATAATTAACAAACTTCTTTAACTGGTGATATGTTCGTTAGAATATTTAATTAAGGAACTTCCTGTATTTAAGAAGCGAGCGACAGTCATTTTAATTAAGGTGAAATAATGCAATGCATTTTTACTTATGTTTTAGTATTTATCTAACATCATTTGTGAGATATAAATTTTTAATTGTGAATACCCATCATCTGGATGCCATATTTACATGGGCAAGGATGTGGTTATTTTTCAAAGCCGAAAGGAGTCCTCAAGCGTAAAATTTCGGGAAACACTGTCCTAATGGCATATGCTAAAGCAAAGTTGAAAAACCATGGCTACAACTTATTTTCTCTTTTCAAACCATTCTTAGTAGGAAACATGTCAAACAAATGTTTGCCTACTCAGGCTCTGCTGTAGGTTTCATTTCAGTATGTCTTTACATTACCAGAATTACACTTTTAAAATTTTTGGGGGTATTTCTGCAAGATTATGCTATCCTCGAAGGAAGGAAGGACGTGGAAGGAAACTGAGGAGGAACTGGGGGGAGACAAGGGTTCTTTATTACTAGACACCTACAATGAAAGTGTAAACATAGGAGGAGGAGGAGGAGGAAGAGGAAGAGAAAAATTATCATCATCATCTGTCCTCTTCTGTATGCTTTACATAGCCATATTTTTTTGTTTGCTTTTCGTTAATTGTGGTGAGTGAAATTTGTCCTGGTATATATTTCAGGAATTTGATCACCCACATGTGTTGCTTCAGAACAAGAATGGGTTTCTGTTCAGTATGGTTCAGCAGACAGGCAAAGGGATGATAGACACTCTGACCAAAAGGGCAAAGAAGGTAAGAGCACTTATAATAGGGCAGAATTAGCACAAAGTTTTCTGCTGTCTTCATTGTGAAGAAATGCCGAGTTTTTAAATGTGTTTTTTTAAATAATTAAAATGTTTAAATTTAAATTATTTAGTAAACCTGTCAGATATATTTCTCACCAGTAAATTCCAGCAGGAAATTATTTTGTGTTAACATGTTTTACTCAGTAGGTTGTGTGCACCAATATGAAATATCAATTTTTTTAAATCTTCACATTTAAATTCGAAAATTAAACATGATATAAATGAAAGCATAATATTTTTAAGGTCTGGAATGTAAAACATCCATGAAAGACAGTCTCTAAAATTTTAGGCAATCTGTACAATTTTAGGCAGAGTTACCAGCCAGTATAACATTATGTGTTTTTGTAAGAAATTACCCTGAGCAATTATAAAATTAATGATTGAGGCATAACTGTAGTTTTCTCCCACTTTCCCCTCCCTCAAAAAAGTGTGACTGCTCATACTATGTACACAGCCAACAAAAAATGGAGAAACATCACGAAAGGAAAAATAATGAACGTGTTTGAAGTACATGTACCAAAGAAAGAGAACAAAAATTGTTACCTCTATAGATATTCAGTTATGTAAGTACATATTCTGTATCTGTTAACTTTGACAGATACAACCTCTGACTACTCCATCATCACATCTAACAAGTTATTTTTTAGTTCAAAGAAATCCAACGAGATGCAACAGTATGCAGATACTTATTTAATGCTAAATTACTCTACATGTTTTGGGCGTCCATCGCGCCCATCATCAGGAGTACATAAAACTGTAGTTGCAGACTCTGGTACAGATCATACTATATGGGCAGCAAACTTCCTCAAACGTGACCAAATAAGGACTTATTTGGTTTTATGTACTCCTAATGATGGGTGCGATGGACGCCCGAAACATGTAGAGTAATTTAGCAGTAAATAAATATCTGCTTACTGTTGCATCTCGATGGATTTCTTCAACCTAGAATTACGATGCACGGAACCACAAATGTAAAAAGTTATTTTTTATATGTTGTGTTTAAATATTTTATGGTCTGTGTTTGTACCAGACTTCACGTGCCTAGCTGCAATGTTCCATTGGTTTTCACCATAAAGCTGGATGCTAAAGAAACGTTTTGCATGACAGCCATGTTATAATTTCACATTTTATAAAAAAAGTAGGCTTTCTACTTAAGTCAGACTCTGAGTTAAATTTATCAGGTGTACATTATTTTTACATTAAATTATGTAACCTATTGAGCTTGAATGTTTCATTAGTCATTACCAATCAAGCCCAACATTAGAGGAAGATTTTCATTGGCCAGTACATTATTTTACATTCAAAAAAATAATTGTCCTAACAGAAGTTTAAGATTTTTCCAAGATGGACTACCGTTCATATTTTATTGATCCTACAACATTTGTTCCCAGTGTCACTATGCAAGTTCGTTCATACTCTTTGTTGTTGTTACGAACAATGTGCAATTTTGGGATGTGCACCAGCATCTTCACATTTACACGTTGTTTCATTTACATTGGTCAGATTTTAGCAAAGATTAGATGGACACAGCAATGCATGCACTTAGCATGCTGAGCTCACTTTTCATTTAAGAATGGTAAATATATTAAGAAAGAAGGGTAGAAAAAAGTGTGGTGGAATGAGCACTTTAAATAAAAGTTTAACTCAATTTTGGAGGAAGAGGACTTGAGAAAATGTGTACCAAGATCAAAAATTTCAGAATGGTGATAAATTTATTAATTCCAGTGGAAATTTCTTGAAATAATTTCTGTTTTCAGAGCTTTGATGATATGGAAGCCAGGCAGTCTTGAAGATTATCTCCAGATATGTATTTGCAGAAGAAATTTTGATGATGAACACAATGGATAAATGCAAAATATAGAGTTACACCATCTTTTACATTCCAATTTATAGCCCAGTCAAAGGCTGACACATGAAGTGTCATCCTGTGTCACAATTGATGTTTCTTCAGATTAGGACACCTGTTAGTTTATTTTTTTTATATGTGCTAGTCATTATGTGTTTATTAGTTACATTGTTTCATCTACATGAAAATTTTTAGATATGAATGAAACCTGAAGGTTCTGTTAATATGAAGGTGTGTACAGTATTACATTATAAAGGTCAACAGAAGATATTCACGAGACAAAGTGTGGCTGTGCAACTCACTGCTTTATAAAGCAAGTTCAATGAGGTACCTTGTGAACAAGGGGGAGAGATGTTGTTAGTTGTGATCTCAGGGTAATCAGTATTTTGTTACGAACCTAGAATCAAGGGTGCCACGGTAATTGATATTTAATTCAAACTGAAACTTTATATTATCAATCCTTATACCAGTGCTGTTAAGTACTTACTGCCTTAATATTTAATTCAAACTGAAACTTTATATTATCAATCCTTATACCAGTGCTGTTAAGTACTTACTGCCTTAAAGTGGGACTGTGAGGAAGTGTTGATACTGTATGTTGCACAAATGAGAATTAATGTACTTTTGTAAGTGTTTAAAGATATTTTTTATGTCTGAGCTATAGTAAGTCTTCATCATTTATCCCTGTATTAGTCCAGCACATGATACAAACCTGTCCTTAACGCTTGTTCCAGTTCAGTACTTGTAGCAATACATGTTTGCAGCATGGCAGTGACATTTATCAGTCATTCCATTACCTGAACTTCATGTTATGTTAGATAGAGAGAGCTGGATGACCACTTATATGCCAGAAGATAGACATAGATGGTTTGCCTTAAGGAAATTTCACAGTTGAAGCACTGAAGGTGAAGTCTCCCTTTGTCTAGATGTGATGCTGCATCGCTGGGTGATGGGGCTCATTTCGAGACAGCACAGTGGTCTCATTTTCATGGGTTGACATGTAGCGCAGTACTGTTGGGCATTTCGATCCTTGAAGATAAGCACCCTTCATTGTCTCAAAATGTCCTGCACTAGTTACTCTGCAATGTGGTGCCATGTCTCAGGAGAATGGAGACCGTAACTACACCCCTCTGAAAGTCTGAGAACTGGCATAATAAAAGTGACATCCCCATTCGTAATTCAGCACAGAAGGGAGGCATTGTCACATTGCTATGCATTAGGAACGTTGTCCAGCCATGGTGTTACATTTATTTCATAGAGAAACTGATGGACCATATTTAAAATATGGACACTTTTATTGACTGGGGCACACATTATTCTCTCACTGAAATGACCACGTGCTTGAAAGTCTCAGATCTCAACAATGAATAAGTACAGGATTGTTGTTATAGATGACAGCCATATAAAAGGATGCTCTGAAATACTTTCTGATCATCTAGACAAAAATTGTAATGTTATTGGTTTCTCTAAGTCTAACACTGATTTTGAAGCAGTCATCCCCACAATCAATACATAGATAAAACATTTCACTAAAAATGATGTGGTAATTGTTTGTGGTGGAACCCAAAAGATTAGCAAAAATGACTCAAATTCAGGTCTTTGTTATCAACTCACCTTGAGTTCAGTAGTAGTAACACTAATGTGACTGCTATATGTGCTGCGCAGTGATTCAATTATCAGCCTCCTTGTGTCAACAACAGTAATTGCTTTTAACAGAAAATTGCAGAAATCAGTGAAAAACTTCATTCACATGCAAACATTTAATATGAGTTCCAGTAGACGCCATTTTACTAGTCACAGTCTCCATATGAATCTCTTAGGCAAAACTGAGAACATGACATCAATAATTAAGACTCTTTTCTCACCCAAAAATTCGCCCTTACCAATTACCCTTACCTGACGTGATGAAAGTGACTATTCTACTGAAGAAGAAAAGGTTCATCTTAACCAAACTAATGATATAATAGTCCAAAACAATGTAATTGATACCTGTAATAGTGATCATGATATACTCAATGTAGTTTGTGTCAATCATGCCTTGGACTCAACAACTCATTTTCAACTAGAAAGGAGTGAAGATATTAAAAAAAAAGTCTGTTAGTACAACATAACTTGGATGCTTGTTTCAGTAATCAATATGTCTGTGTAAATCATCAGGATTCAACAAACCAACCTCAACATGATAATGACCTTTGCTCCTCAAGGAGATAGAAACCTGCATTAAGAAGTGATTTTTTTGTGTGTATAAACTGAAGATATACTACATCAGAAAGTTTTAACTTAAATTTTTCTTCATCTGTAATTCATCAAAACATCAGCATTTGGATTAATAAATGTGATGAATTAATTGCTTCATTAGTAAGAAATAACATCTTCCCTCACATAGGAAGTAAAACTTGTAATCTATGCTGATGACACAAGTATACTGTTAACTGCAAGGAGCACTGAAGAGTTAAAAACCAAAATTAATTCTACAGTGGATTATATAATAGATTGGTTTTCAGTGAAGGGTTATTTTAAGTATAGAAAAGACAAGTATAGCCATATTTACCACAAGTTATTGTCAAAATTAACCTTTCCCAAGTACATACCATAATAAGGTTATAGCTGGGACTAATAATATTAAATTACGAGGATTAGATCTTGACATACATTAAATTAAAAGAATCATGTTTACAAAGTTTTGCCTAAAATAAGTAGTGTTTGCTACCTTTGTTAGAGTGATGTATCCATATAGTACCACAACCACTCTCAAAATGATTTTCATGCTGTAATGGAAGTATGGTGTCGTATTTTGGGGCTTCTGTAGAAAGTAAGTCTTCCAACAGCAAACAAGAATAATTAGAAATATGAATGGATCAAGTTATAGGACAACTTGCAAACCGTTGCTTCAAAAATTGGAAATACTAACCTTACCCTCTCAGTACATACTTTCCCTGATCAGGTTCCTATCAACAAATCTGGAAATTCACAAATTTAATTTTTCAGTTCATGGCATAAACACGAGACATAAATTAGAACTACATAAGCCATCAACTAAACTTACAGTTTATCAGAATAGTGTTTATTATAGCAGTACAAAATACATAAAATTCCCAATGTTCTTGCAGAATTTGTCCCAAATGAGAAATGTTTTTAATACAAATAAAAAAATATTTAATTGGTTAGGCTGTTTATGTATTAGAAGAATACACGAACACCTAATATAGACTTGTGATGTGAGCCCTGATATGATAAGGTATGGTATGTTTTTTACTTAAATATATTACATTCTTACATATTTATATTTTTTGACTTGGTGAAGGCATTGGACTCTTTGAATCATAAGCTGTTGCTGTTGAAAATGAACTATTATGATATAAAGCAATCCCATTACAGGCCTGGACAGGCCCTGAGGGTTCCAGTAGGTTGAGGCTCACAGAATTCAAGATAATTGGCACATGAGGTTGGTAAGGTTGTCAGCCCTATGTACCAACTGCCTTTACCCTCCAGGAAATATTCCTGGTACTCATTTCTGTTAGAGGCTGAGTCAACCCCAGGCTCAGAGTGCAGCTGGAAGGCTTATGTCAATGAAAAATTCCAGTGACACCATCGGGAATCGAACCCACGACTTTCCGGCTTGTAGCACAGTGCCTCAATCAAGTGCACCACCGCAGGTGAACTGTTATGGTAAGGAGAAATTTTAGATTGGTTTAAATCATATTTATGTAACAGGAAACAGAGTGTTGAATTAAAATCTTCAAAAACAGTGTTTTTGTTATAGTTGGGAGATTGTTAAACATGGGGTTCCTCAGGCCTCGGTCCTTTTATTTTTAACATATACATTAAAGATTTTCCCTTGCAAATTAATTCACTTGCTAAGGTGTTAATGTTTAGAAATGACACCAGTTTCCTTGTTTTCCATATTAATTATGATTATTTTATGAAAGTGTTTAACCAGGCATGGCTACACATCGCTAAAGGATTCCAGGCTAATCAGTTGACATCAAGTTTATAGAAAACAAGTGCCATAAGATTCACTCCTATGATATTCTTGCACCATCATCTAAATTTAGCATATGCTGACCAAGCTCTTACTGATTTAGATACCCTAAAATTTCTCGGTTTAACTTGTGATAACCATCTTATATGAAAATTTCACTTAGTTTTTCTGCTTTGTAAATTGGGCATGGCTTGCTTTGTTATAAGATTATCCCATGTATTAGGTATTGATGCTTTTACGACTGCTTATTATTCATAGGTTCACTCATTAATTAAATATGGTATTATTTTCTGAGGGAAATACAAGAACTATAAAGTATTTCTATTAAAAAATGGATAAGGATAATTATGGGAGTAAGTTTGAGATGTTTTTGCAGAAATTTCTTAAGAAAACTTTATCCTACGTGTACCATGTGAATATATATTTGCATTGATGATGTTTACTGTTAATAATCTTTATAATTTTCAGACTAACTCTGTTGTGTGTGGGATGAATACAAGGGCTAAAGACCAGTCGCGTAGACCCACTGTGAATGAAACTTTCATGTGTACAAAAGGGTGTATTTTACTCCAGGAATAAGATATTTAATAGTCTGTCCCCATATATATTTTGAAATTAAAACAGTATAAACCAAAATTTAAGTTAATATTAAGGCAGTGTCTCTTTGCTTATACTTTTTATTCTCTAGACAAGTTGCTATCCACCCGTGAAAACTCCTTCCCTCTTCCACATCAATAATTTCTCCAACAGTACTACATGATAGCCCCTGGCCATTACCATGTCTGTTTGTAACATTTTAAAGTGTCTTTGTGTCTGTTAGTTTGTCGCAGTTGACAGAAGTTGATATTGCGAAACTATACATGTTCATGTACGTACGTACATATGTACTAACGAATGGCTTTCAGCACAGTGGTCAAGTCACTTGATGTCAGTGAAGATCACACATCATAGTCCATGGCTTCACCCAGCTGAAAAGCACTGTCCATTGTTGGTCCTCCAGCCTTATTATTTCCTATTTTATACTCCCTGTTAGTCTATAGTGTTTGTTCTTATTCTGGAGTGTTTCTATGGTCACTTTGCTGTCTGTGTTAACGACTACTATCTTTTCTGCATCTTCTGGTAATTGTAGATTTTGAATTTGTTCCAGTGCCTTTAGGATAGCTACCTGTTCAGCCTGGTTATTAGAGCACCTCTCATGTAGTTTGTACTTAGACTGG
>Ga0123355_10007159_pt1 | contig 16657 bp, 15 predicted proteins | sample TergutEmb28metaG_3_FD_89872 | JGI IMG/M metagenome (GOLD analysis project Ga0123355, IMG submission 89872) | Embiratermes neotenicus P1 segment gut microbial communities from Petit-Saut dam, French Guiana - Emb289 P1 | ecosystem: Host-associated > Arthropoda: Insects > Digestive system > Gut ...
GTCAAGCCTGGCGGCACGTTGCTTTACTCGACCTGCACTGTGCTAAAACGCGAAAATGAGGACGTCGTCGCATCGTTTCTTCGCGATAATGACGAGTTTTACCCAGAAGAGTTTTCACCGCCCGGAGCAGGGGATTCCACAGACGGAATGCTTACGCTTTGGCCGCATGTGAACGGAACAGACGGGTTCTTTATCTGCAAACTCAGGAGGCAGGAATGAAACAAGACATAAAATCAATGCTTCTGCCAGCGCTTTGCGAGTATTTCGGGTCGATAGGGGAGAAACCGTTTCGGGCCGAGCAGGTCTTCCGGTGGCTGCACCGGGGCGTTAGAACTTTTGGCGAAATGACAAATCTTTCGGAAAAGCTGCGTGAGAAACTCGACGATGATTTTTATATCACAGTGCCGGAACTACTTGAGACGCACGTATCAGCGCATGACGGAACGATTAAATACCTCTGGCGTATAATGGACCAAAACGCGATCGAGAGCGTTGTGATGCAATACGCGCATGGGAACACTGTATGCGTATCGACGCAGGTCGGTTGCCGCATGGGCTGTGCGTTCTGCGCTTCGTCATTAGGCGGGCTGGTACGCAACCTTGCGCCGTCCGAAATGTTGGATCAGGTCCTGTTTTCGCAAATAGAGTCGGGCAAAAAGATTTCTAACGTTGTCCTTATGGGAATCGGAGAGCCGCTGGACAATTTTGATAACGTGATCCGGTTTTTGCAGCTTTTGAACCATCCGTCCGGCATGAATATCGGCGCGCGCCATATTACGCTTTCAACATGCGGAATACCAGAAAACATTGACAAATTGGGTGACTATGGTATACAATTGACGTTGTCGGTTTCGCTACACGCGCCGGACGATGAGACAAGGTCGCGCCTTATGCCGAAAAGCGGCGAAGTTGACGAACTGCTTGAAGCTTGCTCCCGGTACTTTGCAAAAACAGGACGGCGAGTGTCGTTTGAATACGCCATGATAGACGGCGTAAACGACACGAAATACCACGCAGAGCTTTTGGCCGATAAACTGACGGGCGCGCACCTGAACCTTATCCCGCTCAACGACGTGCCGGAGCGCGGGTTAAAGTCAAGCGAAGCCAAAAGGGTAAAAGCATTTACCGATGTCCTTGATCGAAAGGGCGTAAACTACACATTCCGCCGCAGGTTGGGCGGCGACGTCAATGCGTCGTGCGGGCAGTTGCGGAGAAGACATATAAATATGTGAGACCCTCAAGGGAGATTAGATATGGAGTTATGGGGAATTACTGACAGCGGCAAAGTCAGGCCACAAAATCAGGACGTTTTTAAAATACTCTTTGATGAAGAGCGCAATGTTGCCGTTTTAGTCGTCTGTGACGGCATGGGCGGCGCAAACGCCGGCAATGTCGCAAGCATGGTTGCCGCTGAGGCTTTTATGCATCATATGGGTAAATACATCGAGGATATCGGAGACGATATCGCGCAAAAAATGGCCGACGCTGTGATGGCGGCGAACCGCGCGGTGTATGAAAAAAGCGTCAATGAAGATGAATACGCCGGAATGGGTACGACCCTTGTCGCAGCCGTTTCAACAACCGACGGGGAAGTTATCGTCAACGTCGGCGACAGCCGTGTTTATCACGTTACACCAAGCAGCATTACGCAGATAACAGACGACCATTCCGTCGTTGAGGATATGATCAGAAGAGGTGACCTTACTAGAGCGGAAGCAAAGGCGCACCCGAACAAAAACCTTATAACACGGGCGCTTGGTACACGTAGCAACGAGGCGCCGGACGTGTTTTTCCTCAATTTAGACAGCGGGGATTTTATCCTGCTCTGTTCAGACGGGCTTTCAAACGTTGTTATGGATTCTGAAATATTGTTTGAACTGCAAGGATGCGAAAACGTCCAGGAAAGCTGCGAAAAACTGGTCGAAATGGCCTTATCGCGCGGCGCGCCGGATAATGTGACGGCGGTTCTGTTTAGAAAATGATTTCCTTGTCGCGGACTGCGAAATGTGATATAGCTCTCAAATAGGTGGTGTAGAAAATATGGACAGTGTCGACAAATTTTTAGGCAAGGTTCTGGATAACAGATATGAGATATTAGAGCGGATCGGCGTGGGCGGAATGGCGCTTGTATACAAGGCGCGCTGTCACCGGCTCAACAGGCTGGTCGCTATAAAGATACTCAAAGAAGAATTTTCCAACGACGAAGAATTCCGGCGGCGGTTTCATACCGAGTCGCAAGCGGTTGCGATGCTCTCGCATCCGAATATCGTCGCGGTGTATGACGTAAGTCGCTCCGACAATGTCGAATACATTGTCATGGAGCTTATCGAGGGTATCACCCTAAAGCAATATATCAACAGAAAGGGCCTTCTGAATTGGAAGGAAGCCCTGCATTTCACTACCCAGATCACAAAAGCGCTAAGCCACGCACATTCACGCGGGATAATTCACCGTGATATAAAGCCGCATAATATCATGATCTTAAAGGACGGAAGCGTCAAAGTCGCCGACTTCGGCATCGCACGGCTTTTGTCGATGCAAAACACGCTGACGCAAGAGGCGCTAGGTTCCGTGCATTATATTTCACCGGAACAGGCCAAAGGCGGGTATGTAGACGCGAGAAGCGATATATATTCCGTCGGCGTTGTGATGTATGAAATGCTCACAAGCCGCCTGCCGTTTGTCGGGGACTCGGCCGTCTCCGTCGCCATACAGCATATAAGCGCGATTCCGCTTATGCCGCGCGATATTAACCCGGATGTACCAGAAGGGCTTGAAGACATCACGATGCACGCGATGGAGCCTAATATAGGCCTGCGATTTACCACGGCGGACGAGATGCTTATCGACTTGGAGGAGTTTAGAAAAAACCCGTCGATCACGTTTAATTACGCACTGCCGGACAGGCCGCGTCAATCAAGCGTAGATGATCAGCCAACAAGAGTTCTTCCAACCGACGCCGTTCTCAAAGCTGAACGCAAAGCACCGCCGCCGCCGCGGTCACCAGTAACGCGGTCGCCAATAGCAAGAAAACCGGCGGCGCAAAAACCGGAAATGGACAAAGAGGAGTACCGCGCCTCGAATAAACGGGCCAAAAGCACCTCGACGCTTATTGGCATTTTTGCTATTGTTGTTTTTCTGATAGTCGTCGCGATATTTATGTGGAATTTTATGCTCAGGGATATTTTCACAACGTCGCCGCGCCCCCCGATTACGATACCGAACTTTGTGGGCCGCAGATATGACCATGTCGCAAATGACGACGTGTATTTGGCGTTGTTTAACTTTAACGCAACCCATCGGAACAGCCCTGAACCCGAAGGTACCGTCATCGAACAAAGTCCACCAGCAGGCAGGGAACAGAGCGCGCCTTTAGAGGGCCGCAGAATAAATGTCGAACTAACCGTGTCGCTTGGCGAATTGCCGCCGCTTACTATGCCGAATTTGATCAACCGGGATTTCAGACAAGCCCGGGATGACCTTCTGGCCATGGATGATACTTTAAGATTCGATCTTCAACCTGGCCACCACGAGGACATAACCATGGATCATGTCTTTGAAACTGTCCCAGTCGCGGGCGCGACGCTTGTGCGGGGCAGTACGGTTACTATTAGATACAGCACAGGGCCGGAGAGAAGAATGGTTGAGATTCCCGACCTTATAGGACACACCAGGGCTTCCGCCCAGTCTATATTGGACAGCGCCAACCTCTCGCCGCGGTTTGTGCATTATCCGCATAACACCGCGCCGGTGGATACGGTTATATTCGTTCACGGGGCAGGGACAAGAGTACCGGAGCGATCACAAGTGACGGTACACCTTTCAAGCGGCCCGCCGGAAGTGCCGACTGACCCGCCAACTGATCCACCGACCGACCCTCCAACTGACCCGCCAACCGATCCACCGACCGACCCTCCAACTGATCCGCCAACCGACCCTCCAACTGATCCGCCGACAGCACCACCAACAGACCCGCCGCCGGCGCACGAATAGACTATGCCAGAAGGTATAATTTTCAAAGCAATGAGCGGATTTTACTACGTAGAGTTCGCTGGCCAGACGGTCGCGTGCAGGGCGCGCGGCCGTTTTCGTCTTGAAAAAACCACTCCGCTCGTCGGTGACCACGCCCAGTTTACAGTGACAGAGCCGGGAAACGGAGTTCTTACTGAAATACTTCCGCGCAAAAACGCCTTTATCAGGCCGCCGATCGCGAACATTGACAAAATGGTTATCATCGCATCCGGCGCCATCCCGGTGACTGACCCTTACCTGATCGACAGGATGACGGCAATTGCCCAAAAAAGCGGATGCAAATCGGTAATATGCATCAACAAGTGCGACCTAGACTCGGCCGACAATCTTTACAACATTTATCAAAAATCAGGATTTATCACAATCAGAACAAGCGCGGAGACTGGGGAGGGCAAAGCCGAGCTGCTCAGCGCGATTTCCGGCGCTGTTTGCGCGTTTACCGGCAACTCTGGGGTAGGGAAGTCGAGTATTTTGAATATGTTAGAGCCGGATTTTCAGATTCTTACCGGGGACATCAGCAAAAAGCTCGGACGCGGGCGGCATACAACGCGCCATGTTGAGCTTTATAAACTGGCTGGGGCAGGGGCAGACGGCGCGATAATCGCCGATACACCTGGATTTTCGGCGTTTGATACAGAGCAATTGAATTCAAAAGATGAGCTGCAGCTACTGTTTCCAGACTTCGAGCCGTATCTGGGACACTGCCGCTTTTTAGACTGCGCACATATAAAAGAACCCGGCTGTGCGGTTTTAGAAGCTCTAAAAGCAGGGAAGCTGCAGAAGTCGCGCCATGACAGCTACGTGCGCCTGTATGAACAGGCGGCAACATACAAACAGTGGGAACATAAGCAGTAACAAACAAACCGTCTGACGCGTATACTACGATAGAAACGCGGAAAGGCGGTTATATTTTTTTGAGACGGCATCATTTTAGGCCGATTGGATTATATGTGGCCGCGGCCGGCCTTTTGATTTTGTTTGCGGTCATCCTGCCGGCCGTGTGTTGGTGGATACTGCTTGGCCTTGCGCTTATCGCGGCGGGCTTTCTGCTTATGCGCTGTTAGGGGAGGGCAATTATGAGAGTGTATGTTATCAAACCTCCACGAATGATGAGAAGGGCGCTAAGAACGCTGTTCAGGGTTAAATAAATTGACATAAAAACGTATGGGCGACAGAAGTCCGCCCATACGTAAATTTATTTTCAAAAGAAATTCACGTATAATTTGTCCACCGTCTTAATATATTTTTTGCATGAAAACTTATTAAGGGGTGGACTATTTATGGAATTATATCTCAACCGAGAAAAAATAAATCATGTCAGGAATATACTCAACACAAGCATAACACAGGAAGAAACAATGGAAATGATCGTCCCGGACTCATCGCCGGACATACTGCGGATCATCAGTGTGGACACGACTGTCCTCGTGCGCGGCAAGGAAGCCGACGCAGGTCGCGTATCGGTTTCCGGCGTTGCTCTAGCGACGGTTATATACGCCCCCGAGGGTACCGACGGCGTGCGCAAAATAAACGCGGAGATACCATTCACGATCTCAGCGGCCGAGAGCGAGATAACCCACTTGAGCAAGGTCATCGCGCGCGTTTCGCCTGTATCGTCTGACGCCTCGATTGTAAATCCGAGAAAATTTGTACTCAGAGCCGACATCCGCGCGGAACTTTCGTGCTATAACGACGATGAGCTGTCTGTCACTTCAGACGTTGAACTGCCAGGCGACAGTGGGATCGAGCTTTTGCGAGAAGGCTGCGATATCTGCCTACCGGTTGACGTCAGGGAAAAATCTTTTGTTATATCGGACGAGATGACGCTTCCGAATTCCAGTCCAGAAATAGGCGAGCTTTTGCGCACTCGTGTCACAGTCACGACGGAAGAAGCCAAAGTGGTCGGCAACAAAGTGATTTTCAGAGGACACACGAATATCGCAATGCTCTATAGTCCGGCCGGCGGCGGGGAACTGCACAACGCCGATTTACAATCGGAGTTTTCGCAGATAATGGAGCTTGAGAATATATCGGAAGAGTGTCAGTTTGACATGGTACTTATTCTAACCGGCGTGTACATTGATCCAGGCAATGCCGACTACTCAGACGGCAGATCGGTAAGTTGTGAACTGCATGTCGTCGCCCAATGCGTCGCCGTCGAGAGAAAAACCATCTCGTTTATAAGCGATATCTACAGCACGAAATATGACATTATGAAAAGCCCGCAAGAATTGGAATTTGAGCATAAGGAACCCGCCGCGAAATTCTCCAGCATGTTCCGTGACACGCTGGAGACACCAGGCGACGTTGAGCGCGTTATCGCGGTCAGCGCCGAAACCGGGACGGCGGAAACAGAAGACGGCACGCTCAAAGCGCCGATTTATGTAAAGTGCATATATCTGGGCGGCGACGGGCGCGTCCTGTCCATCTCCAGCAGGTTTATGGCCGAATCACCCTGGGCAGGGGCAGCAGGGGACAACAGCTCAACACACGCAATAAGCGCGTCAGTTGGCAGTGAAGTATACGGAGCGGCGGCTGGTGGGGGAATCGAACTGCGAATACCGGTGGATTTCACTGTCAGTGAAACAGTGATTATAAGAGTTTCACATCTGGACGAAATATCGTACGACGAAGAATCCGCAATCGACACATCGAAAATGCCATCACTGATGATCTCCAAGGCGTTTAGGGGCGATACGCTCTGGAAACTCGCAAAAAAGCATCATTCCACCGCAGAGCTGATCCTATCCGCGAACGACCTTGCCAGCGAAGAGGATATAATCGAGGGGCAGATGCTAATTGTTCCGAAGAAACGGTAAGTATATGAAACATAACCACCCATTTCTGGGTGGTTATGTTTCTTGAACACGGTCTTTGACCGCGATTTTTAACACGCTTACAGTGCGTTGTATGTCATCCACTTTTTCGGGCAGGGGCAGCTCTTCAAGGCGGTCAAGCCTGTCTATCACGCCACCGTGGCCTTCAGCCAACAGCTGAATACCGGGAAGTATCTTATTTTCTTGTGTAAGCTCAATATTGAGTACGCGGCCCTCGATGCTGTATACACGGTCTTCAATATTGATTACGCGGTCTTTGATATCGGTTATGTCGTCTTGAATAGGCTTTAGCCGTGTGTCAAGTTTTTCATCCATCAGCTCGCCAATCGCTTGCAAATCCTCTTTTGTTAATGCCATACTAATTCCTCCCGTGTAAGTTTAGTATATCGTGTTAGCGCTGGGCTGTCAATAGATATGCTACTCATCCTTCTTATACCCGGAGAGGGGGGAGCGCATAGCCGCGTCGCGCAGGCTGCTGTTCTCAACATGCGTATAAATCTGCGTCGTATTCAGATGTTCATGCCCCAAAAGTTCTTGCAGAGTCCTTACATCAACGCCGCTTTTCAGCATAAGCGTTGCCGCGGTGTGACGGAGCTTGTGCGAGGAGTATTTAGAGCTGTCCAGCCCAGCGGCAAGCAGATGTTTTTTTACGAGATTATGTATAGTTGACCGACTGATCCTTGTACGTCGGCTTGACAGAAACAGCGCTTTTTTATCGACCGCCGCAATGCCTTTACGGACTAGCAGATAATCATTTATCGCGGCAGCGCACGCATCGTTTATGTAAACTATACGTTCTTTATTTCCTTTACCCAGAACGCGGATAGAGTCCGCGCGCAAATCGGACAAGTTTAGTCCTGCCAGTTCGGAGATACGCAGGCCACAGTTTAGGAAAATCGTAAGGATGCAAAAATCACGCTCACGATTAGCTCCGCCGACGCCGTCAAGCAGTCTTACACTCTCATCCAAACTCAAAAAGCGGGGGAGGGATTTTTTTAGCTTTGGCGAATCTAGGTCGGCCACGGGGTTTTCGTCAAGCTGATCGGTCTTCAGCGTAAGGTACTTATAATACGAACGTATAACGGCAATTTTGCGCGCGCGGGAATTTGCGCTCAAACCATAGTCCGTATTGCGGCTGTTTTGCTGTTTCGGTCTGTCGCGCGATAGGAACGCGAGGTATTCATAAACATCGGAGATCGTAACTGATTTGACGAACTCCAGATCAACATCCATGATCGGGATTTCCTCAAACGGCGTGTCGTCCGGCAGCAGATTTTTATGAATCTTCAAAAACCGAAAAAAAGTGCGCAGATCCAGAAAATACTCGTCAATTGTCCGCTTTGAGTGACCTTTGATCGTCTCATGGTAAAAGAGAAACTCACGAAGTATCGGCGGCGCGTCCGTTCTGTAATCCATATAAATCCGTCCTTGAAGCGTAGTTTGTGCGTTTATTGTACCACATATGAAGTGGGAGGGCCACAGCAATAATTGAACAAAATAAAGATTTTGTTCAATTTGGGGTGGGGAGAGAATAGTCGAGAAGGGGTCTCGTATGGCAATTTACGCTACTAATGATAATTTTGCCGCGCCTGCATAGAATATGTTTCGGAGGCGAGTTTATGAGTATAATCCCTTGCACTGAATCTTGCGTTTATCAAAAGGACGGAAATTGCAGCCTTGAGCGCGCCGCGTCCTGCGGTACGCCGTCCGGCACCGACGCCGGGTGCGTTCATTATATTGAAAAGCAAACGCCGACAACGCGTTAATCTAAGTTATTTAATCCTTCCCATAAAACCGCAGAATCGGCAACTTGCCAAACACCCTCTATACGACCATCCGGCGCTATCTTCCATGTATGTGAGAACCGGACGCGTATGGCCGGTTCGCCTTTTTTAATCACAACTATGTAATGACCAAGCACAGTAACAACATTTCCGCCGTCAATAAACACTTCAGGCTCACCGTTAAAATAATGATAACGTTTTAGAAGATTTGCATAGAGTTTGCCAAAAACTTCGGCCATACCACAGTAGATACCGCCATCAGGAAATCCCGGACAAACATTCCACGTGGGATTCTCGACCAGCAGATTTGAAGATATATCAGTGGATTCGCCAGTTAAAACCTTGAAAATAATGGCCGGAAGCACGCTGTTATAGAGTTCCTTTACAGACGCCACATTTTGGGAGTCTTCTTCCTGATGCTCTAAAAAGGCTTTGATCTCCATAAGTCAACTCCTTGACAAACTTACTTAACAATCAAATTAATAAGCTTATTTTTTACCACAATCACGCGCACGATTTCTTTCCCGTCAATCAGGCTACCGATCCGTTCGTCATCCTTGGCAATGCCCAGCACCGTGTCGTCGTCCGCATCCAGCGGCGCCATCACCGTGCCACGCAGTTTGCCGCCGACTTGAACCGCGATCTCGCGCGTTGCGTCGATCGTCTTGCTCTCGTCATACTCGGGCCAAGGCTGTGTCGAGGCGTATCCTTCAAACCCCTGATTTTCCCACAGTTCTTCACAGACATGCGGCGCGAACGGCGACAAAAGCTGTAACAACATCTTGATATCGCCGCGCGACGGCGGTTTCGATCCGTCATAAAAATCGTTGACAAGCGCCATCAGCGTCGCAATCGCCGTATTGAACTTTAAGCTTTCAATATCGTCGCCGACCTTTTTTATCGCGCGGTGAATCGCCATTTCATGCGCCTCGGATAACACGTCGTCACCATCGAGACGTTTCTCTGCAATGTTCCAAACACGGTCTAAAAACCTTTTGCAGCCCTTGACGGCATTCGACGACCACGGCGCAGCTTTCTCAAAGTCGCCTATGAACATGATATACAGACGCAGCGTGTCCGCACCATACTCGTTTACGATATCGTTCGGGTTGACGACGTTGCCGAGCGATTTGCTCATTTTCCGCCCGTCCTCGGCGAGGATCATACCGTGGCTGGTGCGCTTCATATATGGCTCGGCAGTCGGCACGACGCCAATATCGTACAAAAACTTGTGCCAGAATCGCGAATACAGCAAATGCAGCGTCGTATGCTCCATACCGCCGTTGTACCAGTCCACAGGCGTCCAGTAGTCCAGCAACTCACGCGCGGCTAACGCCTCTTTATTATGCGGGTCGGCATATCGCAGAAAATACCAGCTTGACCCGGCCCATTGCGGCATTGTGTCAGTCTCGCGCGTCGCCGGACCGCCGCAGCATGGACATGTCGTCATCGTCCACTCCGTTATCGCCGCGAGCGGACTTTCTCCCGTGTCGGTCGTCTCATAATTTTCAACATCCGGCAGTATCAGCGGCAGCGCGCTCTCCGGCAGCGGCACGTATCCGCATTTTTCGCAGATAACTATCGGAATCGGCTCGCCCCAATACCGCTGACGCGAAAATACCCAGTCGCGGAGCTTGAAGTTTACTTTCGCCTCCCCTGCCCCTCGCTCGGTCAGCCATTCCGTGACCGCGGCTTTAGCAGTTTCTACGCTCATGCCGTTTATGAAGCCGGAGTTTACCATTATTCCCGTCTCGCAGTCGGTATACGCTTCCTTTGTAATGTCCCCGCCGGCCACCACTTCGACAATCGGGAGATCAAACTTTTTCGCAAACTCCCAATCGCGCTTGTCATGGCCCGGAACGGCCATAATCGCGCCCGTGCCGTAGGTCGCCAGTACATAGTCAGATATAAATATCGGGATTTCGCCTTCAGTGACAGGGTTTATCGCCCGTATCCCCTTTATCTCGACGCCGGTCTTCTCTTTGGCCATCTCTGTGCGCTCGAAATCCGACTTTTTCGCGGCGGCCTCTTGATATGCCTTGATCTCATCAGGGTTCTCAGGCGTCCAGTTCGCAAGCACCGAATGCTCTGGGGATATTACCATGTAAGTAGCGCCGAACAGTGTGTCCTGCCGCGTTGTAAAGACGCGCAGCGTGTCGCCGGCAGTGGTCTTAAACTCAACCTCCGCGCCGACTGAACGCCCAATCCAGTTGCGCTGCTGAGTTTTTGCGCGTTCAATATAATTGACGCCGTCAAGGTCGTCAACAAGCCTCTGCGCGTACTCGGTGATGCGCAGCATCCACTGGCTCTTCTCCCGCCTGACAACGCCCTCGCCGCAGCGCTCGCACTCGCCTCCGACCACCTCTTCGTTCGCGAGTACGCATTTGCAGGAAGTACACCAATTGACCGGCATTGACGCCTTATAGGCCAGACCATGCTCGAAAAGCTTTAGAAAAATCCACTGCGTCCATTTGTAATACTCCGGGTCAGTCGTATCAATAACCCTGTCCCAGTCAAAGCTGTAGCCAAGCATTTTCAGCTGAGTGGTGAACTGCGCGATATTATCCCGCGTGACCACGGCTGGGTGTATTTTATGCTTGATCGCGTAATTCTCTGTCGGCAGTCCGAACGCGTCGAACCCCATCGGGAACAACACATTGTACCCCTGCATACGCCGCTTTCTCGCCACAATGTCCATCGCCGTGTAAGGCCGTGCATGTCCGACATGCAGACCGTCGCCCGATGGATACGGAAACTCAATCAGAGCGTAAAACTTTGGTTTTACGCTCTGGTCATCAGCGGCGGCGGATTTTTCTAAATCCCACTTTTGCTGCCATTTTTTCTCGATACGCCCAAACTCATATTTCACTAAAACCCACCATTTCTCGGGCGACACAAGTAGTCATGAATACATCCGCTTGTCAAGGTGTCGCCCGTGAAATGACAAGTGGGTTTTTAATTTAAATCATGTTAACGTGAATTTATTCGCGGTATCAATTCCCTTTTCTTTTTACACAGTGAGAAGCCCGCTTATGTCAATATCTTCCGCGTCACCCCACAAACGCTCAAGGGCATAAAACTCGCGGATGTCTTTCAAAAATAGATGTACCACAACGCAGCCGAAATCGACAAGTACCCAGCCGCCAGCCCTGTATCCTTCACGCCGGAGCGGCATCTCGCCGTTTTCTTCCATCACTTTTTCGACCTCGTCTGAAAGCGTTTTTATCTGCGTTACAGAAGTCGCAGTACAAACCACGAAATAGTCGGCCAAAATTGTGATGTCTCGAGTTTTCAGCAATTTTATATCCTGCGCTCGCTTGCTGTCAAGCGCCTTTATAATAAGTTCCGCGATATCATATGGAGTCAGCAATTTTCTACACATCCTTTTTAAATTTTAGGCCGCGTCCTGCTCATCCGGCTCCTGAGGCGGAGACGGCGGTGGCGGTTCAGTCGGCGTATCAGTTGGTAATTCCGTCGGCGGCTCGGTTGGAGGATCAGTCGGTTCAGCTGGGCCGTCTCCGTCGTCCGGCGGTGTTTGCTCAGTCGGATCGGTTGTATCCGTCGGCTGAGTCGGGTCATCGTCCCCTGGCCTGTCGGGTACAGTCGGCGTCGTTGGCTCTGTCGGTGGATTTGTCGGCGTTGTTGGGGCATTTGTTGTTGTGCTGGGCGGCGTCGTCTGCGCCCTGCCCGGCTGGCCCCACTGCTGGTTGCCGGCAAAGTTGCCATCGGTGACAATCAGCTGACTGTTCGAGCCTCCTGAGCGTGTCAGGATACTCAACTCTTCCCTCGTTATATCTTCATCAAACGGGTTAAGCATTTCGTTTAGCATTTCAAGCCACTCGTCAACGAAGATAGTGACATATGACAAGCCATTAATTCTGTCGTTGTAGTTGCCCGGCATTGTCGCAAAGTGGACGTTCTCAGCATCCATCCTCAAAAAGCTCTGCGCAAACCAAAGTAGGTTTCCAAAGGATAAATCAGTCTCGACATAGTTGAGAAAGATCGAAATAATATCGCGATATCTGATTTCATCGCTGTTTTCCAGTATTTGCTGCACGGCTGACGTCAAAAAGGCCTGCTGCGTACCTATCCTGCCGATATCTCCGTCCGCAAACCCGCGAAACCTCACGATATCCAGCGCCTGCCGGCCGGATAAGTTATGATAACCTCTTCTGTAGGTTTGGGCAAATTCTTCGTGGCTCATCGTCCGAGGCACGTAGAATTCAACGCCGCCGATAGCGTCCACAAGCCTTGTAAAAGCCCTCATATCCACACGGACATAAAAGTCCACCTCAAAGCCCAAGACATTGGCAAAATGATCGACAACAATCTCCATCGCGCGCTCTTGCCTGTTTTCCTGCCCCCGGGTTTGTGCGAGCGCATTCGGCAGTATTGAATTTGCTTTTCTAACACTCCAGCTAACGTTCATCAACGTATCGCGCGGGATGCTTACAACATTGAGCGTATAACTATCCGCATTGAATGTCCCAACCATAATTACGTCGGTAAGCGCGTCGCTGTCGTCGGTCCCAAGGACAAGGAATGTGAATTTTCGCTCGTTTCGGGCTTCCGCATCACCGTCCCTGTCAGGGTTTTGCGCACTGGCCCCAGGAGAGCTGTTGCCGGAATCACTATTTTGCGTGCTGCCGGGCCTTCTTTCGAAATTTACATCCGGCGGCGAGACGCCCCACCGCAAATACGCGACCGCGGCCGCAAAGAGGCCGACGATAACGAGGACGAAAACGGTAAATGCCCGCAGGACAATCCGCCCTCCCCTTTTTTTATGGTTTTTCGGATCTCTTGCTTTAGAGTGTTTATTTAGATGTCGACTCTTTTTGTTGTTGCCGAATAATTTCATATCTCTCCCCTTTACGCTAAATCGTCCAGCGCGTCAAAAGTAGTTCTGTTCGGTGTTATTCCGCGCTCTTTCATGTCGCGGATGCTCAGTTCAAGTCCCATTCTAACAGCTTCGTCAAGGCTCTCATAAGCCATCGCTCGTAAAATGTCAACGCCCTCGAAGTCTCTTATTGGCTCAATATAATCAGCAAGGTAAATAACCTTTTCCAAATCCGACATACCCGCCCTGCCGGTTGTGTGCCACAAGATCGCGTCGTACACCGCGTCCGATACGCCAAACTCGGCCCGGGCTACAACCGCTCCGGTTTTGGAATGGAGCAGTTTTTCCTCGCCTTTGGCGAGGTTTTGGGCCGGGATGCCGTATTCCTCGAGTATCTGATAATGTTCCCCGGTTTCGAGTTTTTTTGTTATATCGTGCAAAATTGCGGCCTCACGCGCATCGTCCAAGTCAACGCCCCACTGTTCCGCAAGACGCAGCGCCTCTTCCTCACACCCGGCCACATGCGGTATCCGCCCTGGCTTTAGCATTGAATAAGCGCGCGCGCGTAACCAGTCCCAGTCGGGTTTTGCGTCATAAATCCGGTTCTTTATTATATATGAATAACTCTTATCGTCAATATACCCGATGCCTTCGCGTTTTGGAAGCAAGCACCGCAAATTCGACGAAGAGATTTCAACCACATTGTTTATCACCGTCTCAGTATGGACGCCATGCCGCCTTTGTATACTGAGCGAATAGTCAATAACCCGCTTTATATCGTCGGAACCGCGCGAAAAAACGGCCGGCGTCGCGATTTTAAGCATTGCCTCATTGTCATACCATGTTTCAAGCGTTAAGTACATATCTGTCCCGACCAGCAGGAAAAGCTCCGCCCCAGGATATTCGCGCTTCATCGCCCCGAGGGTATCGACCGTATAGCTTACATCGGGCTTTGAGACTTCGATATCCGACACAACCGCGTTTTCCAAATCCTCAAACGCCGCACAGACCATGTGAAGTCGCATATCGCCAGACGGCGTACCGTCCGGCAGCGGCTTATGCGGAGGCGTACCGGCCGGAACCACGATAAGCTTATCAAGCCCAAGCTGACGCACCGCCGCCTTAGCTGACCGTACATGTCCTATATGCGGCGGATTAAACGTACCGCCATAGATACCGATTTTCAAATCGCCGCACCTACTTACTTAACAAGTTTTATACGTTTATCCTTGCTGAGTTCCTTGCTCTGCCTATACAGTACAAAGCGTGAGCCAATAGTCTGGACAGGCTCGGCCGCGCACTCGCGGCACAATTCCTCCATCGCCTCGGCGGCTGTCAGGCCGGACGCTTCTAAAACCCGGCCCTTTATAAGCTCCCGCGCGTCCAGCGCGCCGGATACCTGAGCAATAACGTTCTCAGTTATGCCGCCCTTGCCTATTTGCACGATCGTGTCTATCGGATTTGCCAGCGCGCGAAGCTGCGCGCGTTGTTTACTGTTTATCATTAGGCTCCTTCCCTATTTGACCTGCTTTAATTTTTCTGCAAATTCTCTAAGTGCAATGCCTCTGTGCGACACCGCGTTTTTCTCCTCCGGCGTCAGCTCTGCCATACTCTTGCCGGTGTCATTTACTAAAAACACCGGGTCATACCCAAAGCCGCCCTCGCCGCGTGGCTCAAACGCAATCTCGCCGTGACACTCGCCTTTTGCCGACACAACTTGTCCGTCTGGAAAAACGCACACTATTATACTGACGAATTTCGCGGCCCTTTGTTCCATGTTTTCCATATTTTTCAAAAGATAGCGGTATCTGTCGGCATCGTCGAGCCCGTCTCCGCCATAGCTGCTTGAATAAACGCCCGGATCTCCGCCCAGCGCCTCTACAACAAGGCCGGAATCGTCCGCAATCGCGGGCAGGTTCGCGGCTTTGCACACCGCCTCGGCTTTAAGCGTCGCGTTTTCTAAAAAAGTCGAGCCGGTTTCCTCAACATCAAGAGCCAGGCCAAGCTCCTGCTGAGACACGGCCTCGATCCCCAGTTTTTGCAGAATCTCACGCATCTCGCGTATTTTGCCGGCATTGCCGGTCGCAAGTACAAATTTCATCCCAATATCGCCTCTGTAAATTCACGGCCGTTGAATTCGATTAAATCTTCCGGTTTTTCGCCAACGCCGACGAGTTTTACCGGGATTTTAAGCTGATCGGCAATCGCGAATACGATGCCGCCTTTCGCGGTTCCGTCGAGCTTTGTTAAAACTATGCCGGAAATGTCGGCCATTTCATTAAACTGCTTGGCCTGAATCAAGCCATTTTGCCCAGTCGTCGCATCGAGTACTAAAAGCGTCTCTTTGTCTTGTATCTCTCGGTCGATAATCCTGCTGATTTTGCCAAGCTCATTCATCAGATTCGACTTGTTGTGCAAACGGCCAGCCGTATCGCAAATAACGACATCGGCCCCGCGTGCTTTTGCAGCGGTAAGTCCGTCAAATATGACTGAGGCCGGGTCCGCGCCTTCATCGCGCCGGACTATATCCGCGCCCGCGCGGTCCGCCCAGACCGCAAGCTGCTCCCCCGCCGCCGCACGGAACGTGTCACCTGCGCACAGCAGGACTTTTTTGCCCTCATTTTTAAATTTAAGCGCGAGTTTGCCGATCGTGGTTGTCTTCCCTACCCCGTTGACGCCGATGACGAGTATTACCGACGGCTTTGAGCCAAGTTTTAAGCTGCCGTCACCGACGTCCAGCAACTTTGCAAGGATATCGGCCAGCGCGTTTTTTATCTCGTCAGCGCTCTTAAGGCCCTCCCGCCGGACCGTCTCGCGTAAAATCTCAACCGCCGCGGATGCCGTCTGAACGCCAAGGTCAGCAAGGATCATCGTTTCCTCAAGCTCATCGAAAAAATCGTCATTCGCGCCGGTAAACGCGGAAAAAATGCCGCCAAGCTTTGTACTCTTGGTCAAACCCTCTCTAATTTTGCTTATAAAACTCATGTTTCCTCCCCGGACGACAAATGCATCTCCGCTTCGTCGAGATCAATTCTAAGGATGCTTGAAACTCCAAGCTCCTGCATCGTGACACCGTACAGCACGTCGGCCTCTTCCATAGTACCTCGGCGATGCGAAATAACAAGCATCTGCAAGTTTTTCGACATGCGCCGCATATGCTCAGCAAA
>Ga0123355_10007160_pt1 | contig 16656 bp, 13 predicted proteins | sample TergutEmb28metaG_3_FD_89872 | JGI IMG/M metagenome (GOLD analysis project Ga0123355, IMG submission 89872) | Embiratermes neotenicus P1 segment gut microbial communities from Petit-Saut dam, French Guiana - Emb289 P1 | ecosystem: Host-associated > Arthropoda: Insects > Digestive system > Gut ...
AAGGACCCCTACAAACTTTCTCCAATGATATATTATGGTTGTATAACAACAAACGCTAACACATAACAAAACCAAACTCCTCTTCCATCCACCCGTAGGGAAAAACGGAAATCTCCATGGCCCGTCGCCTACGCTTGGCCACCGAAGTACGGAAATCTCCGTGGCCCGTCGCCAATGTGTTAAAATTATGGTTTTCTAGAATGTGACACTGTGTAATCAGGTAGGTATCCATCATCTGAGGAACCTGCTGCCTTCACCTTCTAGGCAGAATCCCTCATTTCCATCGTTATGTATTGTTCTGCATACTTGAATCACTTTTTCTGCCTTTAAGTTGGACGCAGGACATTTATCCAAAATGTTAGCACCTATCTACAACTTACATAGCATCATATCTCAGAAGACCAAAATCTTTGTGTTTAAGCTGTATCCATGCCAACATTTACAGTTTTTTTACAATGACATTTATTTGATAATTTACTTTTCAGCTGAAAGGACATAAGTAGTTAGTTATGGCACCAACATACATCAAACATACCGAAGTTAGCTGATGTTTTTAAATGAGATGCCTCATTTGGAGTGTGAAAGGGTTTAAATGAATACGAGAAACATGATAATTGCTTACAAAGCAATGGTACTTTCATGAGTGTTATGGCATATTAGTGTCTTTGGTTAAACATATACATGTTAGTACAGTTCTAAAAGGCATATCACATTCAGAACCTTCTACTTTATGGACTTTCATCATGAGACTATAGACAAATTACACAAAGTAAATGATTCTGAAGCAGATGTTAGGCAGGGCAGTAACATTAAAACCCTAACAAAAGTATGTTAAAATTGAATCTACCACATAAGTTACATACTGTCTAAAATTGTCAATCTTTATGTGCCTTATATCACACTAATGTTTTCGCCCTTCTCAAAGAAAAAATGAATGTGACACTGGGATCACAAGAAATCAGCAGTCATGCTTTAGCATACTACTGTCTTGATATTTATCCTGTTCCACCCATATATCTGGCTTTTGGTCAAATTACATCGAACAACATCTCCTTGGTCACCTGTTGACCCTTCACAGACAGTCTTGACTCCATGGCCACTAAAATATGTCTGCCCAACAATATCATTTAGAAAATAAAGTTAAGATCTTCCCAAAAGAATGGTATATTAAATTCAATGGACTTTGTGGGTTATAAATAATCCCATGTTGTACATCACACAGTAGAACACAGTGAAATTAAATGTCACCTGCCATGATTAACATATTGAAACACTACGCATAAAGAAGATTAGGATAGTCAATTTAAATACTGTTACAAAAGGTTAACAGACACAAACTTTGTACTGAACCATTACTTGGTGTATGGCATATACAGGATCTTTAGCTTATCTGACAAACTTGTTTGTCACTTCACAGACCATTTTGTATAATGGCAGGCAGCAGAGTCATCACTGTTAATTATTACACTTTGTTGTCAGCCTGCATCCACATATTCAAGTATTGCAGTCAATTTTAGGTTTTTTACTCACCACATTTAAAGGTACTGGAAAGTTCTAGTTCTGTGCACTACTGCTGATAGTAGGTGTTTATTTACCATATTTAAAGGGGTGCTGGACATGGATTTCTTCAACTTGCAGAGACAAGTCACGCCTAACAAACACATTGTTCACTGTACACCAAAATTATCCTCATAAAATTGAAGAAACTACATCCCTAATGCTTTTTCAAGGTATTTTTTATTGTAAGGATTACTGCTATAACTGCCATCTTTTACATTTGCCACAAGTATCAATGACACCAGTTCCTATCTGGTGAATGAGGAGGCCACAATTCACTGCTTATTATTCTGTCACCAAAAACATTCTCTGAACAACACATATAACTGTTTACACTGTCTTGCTGCAAAAAAGTTTAAGTTCTCTCATCATCAGACAGGTTAGAATTTTAACATATCAGTGTGATATTATGATCTCACAAAAATACTGGCACGGTAGTCCTGGTTGAACTCATAGCACAACATAAACCAACCTTAACATCACGTAATGGCACTCTATTATAAGATTTTTTGCAGACCAATACCTGTTATTTAATCAGAATATACACTGAGAAGAAACCAGGCTTCATCACTGAACAATACAAGTGCTTCCTGTTTGTAACAGATGCATTACAAAACTTTAATATGAATTTATACCGGCATTTCATATAGAAACTGAATTTAGCATATGTATCACACAGAAAGTGTTCCAATGAGATACCCACTACAGCTGAAGAGCCTTTATAACAGAGTGGGCTGAGGCAGCCAAATTTTATGTAATGAGCTAGCAACCAGGAAGTGACAAACTATTTTCCAGGCAAACTAAGGACCCTATACTGTTTACAATATAGTGTTTACTTTCCATGTGCACATCAACTCTTAATAACAAAGGTGCTGAAATTACTGGAAAATAGTACCATGTTTCAACATTAATCTGTCACTGGGTTCATTGCACATACGTAACACAGTAATATTTTCATTGCATACGATAAATAATTTTAACACCTTGCTGCCAGACCACACAGAAATGCATGATTGCTATACCATGCGTTATCCATGGGTCACACATATCTATATTTTCTCACAAGACGTCCTGCACATGCATTTTTTGGTGGATCTGGCCCACTTATCGCTTCAAGGTTATCGACAGCTTGATGCAGGATGCTTGGGTCTCACGTTACAAACAAACAGACTGCTCATTACCCCATATTTTTAGAACCATTAGACTGCAACAAAGAGACCACTCATTCAGACACTCTCTCTATTTTCCTTCAGTTGCAATCATGGCTTTGCATAGGAATGTTCTGCAAGAGGACGATATTTTGTGCAAGTTATATGCTCATACACATTCCGATATCTCTAATTATAGTGGCAATGAAAGTTCAGACAGTGACAGTGACATCCCCACTAGCTCACATAAACAGTTGCAATCTTCTGCCATAGTTGTTACTAGTGTCAGTGAAACAAGTACAATAGAGAAAGAATGTAGTGAACAGGAGAACTCTTATGATATAACAAGTGATGTGTGGTGTAAAACGGATAAAAAACCAAGCAATGAGCCTTTCCTTGTAACCACAGGTCTGAATATAGTAATTGATACACTTGTTGTTGAAGTCGTGAGTTCAATCATTGTTGATGATCTTATACTGTAATTTACTGAACAGTCTAACCTTTACTATAGTCAAAATGCCGAAAAATGGAAAGTGGTCCAATATCACACCTGAAGAAATGAGAAAGTTTTTGGGACTAATAATTTTGATGGGACGAGTCAGAAAGGAAACCCCACAACTTCCACACCCATTTTTCCTCACACTATGAGTAGGAACCGTTTTAAATCCATTTGGCAGGCCTGGCATTTTATTGACAACAGCCAGCAAATACAGCATTCAGGGCGGCTATTCAAAATTTAGCCCGTGTATGAATATTTTGTACAGAAATTTAGGTCAGTATACAGCCCAAAACAAGAACTGTCACTTGATGAAGTCATGATCCCATGGAGGGGTCACCTGAAATTTAGGACACACAATCCAGGAAAAATAACAAAATATGGAGTGCTGGTGAGAATGGTGTGTGAGGCGGTATTGGGTTATATCTGCAACATGGAGATATACTCAGCTGAGGGAAAGAAGTTGGAGGATACAGTGTTATCACTTTTAGACAGAAACCTAGGCCAAAATCATCACGTCTATCAAGACAACTATTATAATAGTGTGAGATTAGCTGAAACATTGCTAGAGAGAAACGTGAGAGTCTGCGGCACTATGAGGGCTAACAAGGGCATTCCACGTGACCTGGAAGAGGATGGCAAGCGCTTGAAAAAAGGGCAGTCAGAGTTTCAGAGAAAAGGTGATGTAATGGTGCAAGTGTGGAAGGGCAAAAGACTTTTGCGAATGGTAAGTACGATCCATGACGCAACAATTGTAAACACAGGACGGAAAGACAGGAAAACAAACATGGAAATAAAGAAGCCTTATGCTGTTGTCCAGTACAATAAATTCATGAAGGGCATAGACAGGGCAGACCAGTACCTCATTTATTACTCACTTCTGAGGAAAACTGTAAAATGGTCGAAAAAAGTGGTACTGTATCTGCTAAAATGTGCTCTCTTCAACACATTTTTTGGTGTACAGGATACTAAATACAAACAAAAAGGTAAAGTACAAGAACTTCCTGCACGAGGTAGAAAGGTCCTGGATATCAGAAGTCCAGAATCGAAGTGCGTCCAATTCTGATGATCTTCAATTGCCAGAGAAGCAAACAACTCCAAGGGGGCTTAAACAGGACCCGCCAGGCAGGCTCTCCAGTTATTTCAGAATACACAAACTTGAAAAAATTGTTGGTGGTGGGGAGGGAAGAAGGAAGTACCCTGCAAGACAGTGTAAAGTGTGTGCTGCACATAAGAAGCAAAGTGAAACTAGATACATTCGTAAATTCTGTGTTGTTCCTCTTCACAAAGGTTCTTGTTTTGAGAAATACCATTCAGTGATGAACTACTAGACTATCTACATGCAGTTTCTGCAGTCTGGGGCTCAGGAGCGTAATTTACAGTGTCAAAACATAAGTAAGAATATGTTATGGGGTTGAACATTCAAAGTGTTTAAAATGTCCAGGAACTGGGGGTATTTAATTAAACAACCATCCAGTCGGCAATTTGTTAAGTAGTAATTGTTGTACAGATAGAAAATAAACACTACATTATAACGGACAGAAAATGTGGGAGATGTGCATGTTGCTGAACAAAATATGAATATTCACAAACCATGGTAGCAAGCAGACAGAACAAACAGTGCAAAGAGTGTTGAGTTTCAAGTCACCTGCATCTGTCATGCTGTCAAACAATACATTAAGACTATGTAAATCATACACAACAAACAATAACTAATGACTAGGAAAACAAATTCCATCCTGAAAAAATAAACATAAAAATTATACAATCAACAATTACATAGTCACATGTCAAAATGTATATAACAAACTTTATGTCAATATTCTTCTGCATATACTTTGTATAAACGAGGTCATAATTTAAATGGCTAAAATATTCTGCAATTTCTATAAAAGGATGGCAGTGCAAATAAATAACCTATTTAAAAAATACAAAATGTAATGATGACAAACAAATTATTTATGTAGTTACCTTCATGGTATGCTTTGTACTTGTGATGATAATTATTGTATGATCAATTCTCTACTTTGTGCAATATTGAGCTCCCTTTACTTACATTAAAGTAGTTAATGTGACATGTTAGTGCTTATTGAAACCTGAAGTCCAAAATATTACTATTGCCAGTCGGATCAGGGGGAGAACACTCGAAGGCTTCTCAACAAAGTGGCAAGAACACTAGCAAGGCCCTCTGCTCTCTGCAACAGGATGCCTTCTTGCATATCCAAGTCCAGTATGGAGGCAAGTGTCTCCCTGAACACACAGGCAACATCCCGCACTTTGAGCACCAAGTTGCGTGTCTGAAGTGGTGCTGTTGTGTGAACTGTCATGTCAGCAGCAAGCTCTGTCAGGCTGTGAAGGAGCTGCAGACAACTAGCCAGGTTGCTAGGCAACTCTTCTCTTGTAGCTGAGTCTGTTGCGCTCTTCACAAGCAACTTTGAAGCAGTGACCAGTTGCCGTGCTTCATTGGTCAGAACTTCCTTTGCTGCCTGGAAACGAGTTTCATCCATTTGTGCACCCCCTCCAGCTGCCTGAGCTCTAGAGCATTGTGCCACAACCTGGTCCAGACGCTCCAGAAGTCCAACCATGGTCATGTCTGCCCTAGAACACAGTGCCTCTCTACTATGCTCTGATGATACTGAGCTACTTGAAAAAATGTGACCGTTTCTCAACATGCTAACAGACCCTGGTTTACTTGGACTGTTTCCATAAGCTAGTCCTTTCAGGCATGCATTGTGCTGAGTACTCCTCCGAAGAACATCCTGAAAAAAAAAGTAAAGTCCTATATATTTACACAGAGTCAGAACGACAGGGAACATTACTTTCTTCTGAGATGTTATGGTACCTTGCTACTAGGCAACATGGTGTCATATCCCACAACATGGTAATCTTTTTTTTTTAATTCTTGTTAGGTCACTTTTCTGGTTATGATTTGTTGCAATACAGTTAAAAGCTTTTTTGATTCAGTACCATACTAGTCTCTTTACACAGAGTCTGTTAGCTCCACAAGCAATACCCTCACTGACTGCCTGTTAGCTGCTAGTACAAGACATTCACACCTGTCCTCTTGCCTCCTTATATGGAGGCTGGATCCTCCATCCACTACATGAGTATGCACCATGCTCTGGTGACATTTACTGTGGCACTGCAACAAAAACTAGTAGCAACTTATTCCTTAACTTGCGAAATGAAAGAAACACATCACAGCAAACAGATAACACTATCCATCGGGGTATACAAATTTTAATTATGTTGTGAAAGTAAATTTTAGATCACTCTTAGGAAAATAGGGACAGTAGTTTCAGTGCAACTCCACTGCCTAATTTATCTTGGGCTTATATTATGGTCAGGGGACACATTACTTATTAACAGTCTGCAGAAGGAAAACTGGATGAATGAATTTGATGACAATGGCAAGAATAAAATGAAAATTTATTTTAAGGAGGATTACACACACATACCTACACGGAATGTCAGAGACTAGGTGCATAAAAAGTTGGAATTAAATCATTAATTAAATTGAATGCAGGTAAGCATTTGTAATCACAAAGACAAAGAAAAAACTAAGAGGTACTAAACATATGTGAAATATATACAATTTTATACAAGGGTACTAAAAATAAATATGCCTCAAGAGGAGTCGTGATCTTGTTGAAACAACAGAGGAAAGCCCATGTCAATCTACACATCTAAGAATGACAGCATTATTAATATTACATGGCTACATAACTACGGTAGACATTTATACACCACATGAGGTACAAATGTGAAAGTCCTTATCTTTATGAAATGCAACAATCACATTCGAATACCATCAACAGATCAGATTTGTTAGGCCATACTTGTCAGATGTGTAGCTGTAGAGCTGTAAAGCCATAAACACTGGCATATACATTACCTTCAAACACAACCAACTTGCATTGATATCATCAAAAAATTCTGCAAGTTGCAGTACTTAAGGACCATCATCAGTCACTAAAATGTATCATTCAAAACATAATGAAATATGCATGTAGGTCCATATATCAAAACAATACTGATGAATGCACACATATATTATTAAAACACCACTTTTTTAACACTGTATACCACTCTGTCATGTTTCAACCCTCAAAGGGCCATCTTCATGGAGTACAATTGATACGCTTCAGCATCAAGGTCAACAAAATTAGTCACCATTTGTAAAATTCTGGAAGTCAAATAAAATATATTTACAAGGAAGGTTATATAGTAATAATCATTAGAATGTAAAAAACATAAAATCATAAAATATTTATAAAATTATATATAAGGTATGACAGAAGTTGTTAATACATACCAACTTAGTGAGCAGTATGTAGGGCGTTACACAGTAACCGTATGACTGAAGTATCAGTGCAGAAGCAAGAACTAGTTCAGACAGTACCATGACATAATCGTGCATCAACAAGTAATGAAAACAAGGGCTTATTTTCATTCTCTGAGGATGACCCTTTGAGGGTTGAAACATGTTGGAGTAATATATAGTGTTCATAAAGTGGTGTGTTAACAATATATATCTGAATTTATCGGTATTTATTTGGTTATATTAGTGCATGGACATGAACAGGATACATGCATTTAGATGTTTTGAAATATGTCAGATCTCACAAAATATGTCTTTTACTGCATGATGATGGTCCTTGAAGACCGAAATATGTAGCACTTATTGATGACATTATTACAAGTTTGTTGTGTTTAAAGGTTTTATTTATATTTATATATATATATATCAGTATTAATGTTGCAGCACAATGGGATGGATTCCATTAAAACTGTCACACCTAGCCAAGCTCTCATCGTCCACAAATACAAGAATTTAAAGCACAAAGTATTAAAATGCAATGTGTAAAAATTTGTGAGATCTCACAAATTTCAAGAATAGGCTATGAATTTAAGCCTAAATGAAGATATGACAGCAGCATTCAGGCATGATTCACAGTTTCAGCCCTTTCAGTTTTCATGTTAATTTTCAGAAATAGAAACTATACTTCCTGAAGTTCAGCTTCATTTACATTTGTGCAATTTGTTTCAGACAAAAAGAAATAACTATTATTTGACTACAGACAAATCTTTCACTCAGTGAAACTAACTATGCATTACCTACCTGAGATGAGACTGGTGGGAGAGGAGGTTTCTTCTGAGAAAGCCAAGAATGAAGGTGAATAGAGTCACTTCGTGGTGGCAGTAACGGAGGCTGTGAATCATGGTTAGCTCCTGACACAGAATTGCTCTGCTGATTTACAGACACAGCTTGCAGATGTTCTGCAGACTTTGGTGGTCGTTCTGGTGGTTTCAAGCTCTCTGAACCACACCTGGGTGGAGGATGAATTTCCTCTGCCTGACTTTTGTCAGCGCTATCCCGGTATTTTCCACAGCATGAAAAAGTTCCACCTTTCCTATTTACAGTTGGATAATCTATGACTCTGGATGAACTTTGTGCGCTATTGGTCTTTTTTTTGTGGTTCTCCACAATGCTGACATATGCACTGTCCAACTCACCCTAAAACAGATTGTATATGTGTAGAACAAAGTATTTCCAACATCTGCATTAAGTTTTGCCATGGACCATTCGCTGAATGGGTTCTGACACAATGTGAAGAACACAGTACAACCACAAAAAAAAAATTCTGTCTCCATGAATCTTGGCCCAGGGGGTGACTATAACAGGCAACTACTCCTTATAAGGTCACCCTATAACATGCCATAAAGGCTTGGTGGGGAGGTAGAGGTATAGTTCTACCAATACATAATCTTGGTACTAGGAGGGGTTTGGTGGTCAATGCCACACCATGGCCCGTTTACCAGTGGGAAAGAGAAATGCTGCATATTACCCTAAAATATGCCACAGCCACTTCCTTCAGTATCCTTTGCATCCTGCCATTCACTGTTACATAATTTTCATGGCTGAAGAAGCAACATTAAATATACCAAGAATCAATCAATCAATATTTAAGGTCTGTAACTATAAGTAATAACAATGTAATTATTTCAGTTCAGGGTGTATGAGACAATAAAATTCTGGACAGCCAGAAGGCAATGAAAATGTGTATTGCTACAGAACATGATCAAAATATGTACATCACGTCACGAAATGCCTCCACTCTACACAACTTATGAGGAGGAAATACAGAAATAGCCCTTGTACAATATAAATGCCTCCTATACTCCAACATAATTGTTACTACTGTTTACAGAGCAGACTCTTTTCCACTTCCTCCTCTGCACTGCCTTTATAGTGAAAAAAGTCACCACTGCAGTCAACTTACTGTATCTTAAAACAACACAAGTCTTCTTTCTCTGACTATTACCCTACATGGGTTTTGGTATTCTGCACCAGATCATTCCAGGCTTTCCTATCTTTGATGAGTTGGCTCCAATTTCTCAGTTTTAGCTTCTTTCAATTAGTTTTTGAAAGACAAATATTAAGGAAGCTTCACAATTAAGGAAAACATTTGGATCAATTATATTCAGGGAAGGATGGGACTAAGAAATAATAATGAATTGCAGAATTTGATAAAAGGAGAAGATATTGTTAAATACATAAAAGCACAAAGAATTCTTTTTTTAACTTTTTAACAGAATGGAAGATACAAAACTAGTTAAGATAAATCAGTGGAACCCTATAGGAATAAGACCCAAAGGATAGCCAAAGAATAGATGGGGAAAAAAAAACATAAATACATCATTTAAATATCACTGTCATGCTCATCTTCATTACTATACATACTTGTTTACTGTCATTGAACTATTTGTACACATGTATTATGCCACTTTTTGCCCATTTTTAACAAGTACAAGGTGGATAAAGTTCTAAAAAATATTCAAGCTTGTGTGTTAAGTATCTAAAACCCATGGTTTTCATCATCACAACAGAAACAAACGCAGGACAATATACACTATCAGCCAATAACATACACTATGCATTACACAGCCATTTCAGCATTACTTAAAGAAGAGTTTGTAAGCAGTATCATGCATTATGTGGATCACACCATCATGTGGTTGGAATGGGGTTGTCATGTAGGGACAAAGCACTTGATTACCCTGAAAATGGAGGCAGCAAGCTCCTCTGAAACACTGGTACTTATATATAAATCTACATGGAATCAGTCACCAGGAAACTGGAAATCATCATCAGCACTGCTGTGAGAATCACAAATCTTATGAGGTAGAAAAACACTGTGTTCCATATAAAGGACTGTTGCTGAATTATACGATCAACTCTCACGTATCACAGTGAAAATATCTGCAGGAAATAAATAATTTACAGCATTAGAGTTTATGGAAGACATGGTAAAGCCCTCTGTGGTGTACTGTATATGCATAGAGTTCTAAAAGTTGTCTCAGTACAGTAGTCTATTCATTTTCTAAATATCAGGGCAAAAAGGAGCACAAATGCTATAAAATATTCTAACAGTTTAAGGATCAAACATGCCAGAGCTTACATCTAAACTGTCATTGCCACTAGCTGGTGGAGGTGGAATGATAAAAGAAGAAATCTCTTCTGGTGTTAGTTCTACAGATGGTGGGGCTTGCTGAGTGGGTGGTGGAACAGTGACTGTTGCTAGGAATGCTTCAAAGTCGAGATTCAGATCCAAACCTGGCAGGACCCAAGTATGAGGTTCATCACTACTCAGGGTCTTGTTCAGATCCAACCCAAGCAACTCATCTGAAATGGAACACAAATAATTACCAACAGACAGCTACACTGATGGATTATCCAGCATGTAATACCAGCTTACAAACCTCTTCCTCCAAAAACTCTGATGTTATGCAGTCTCTTCAATTCAACCTCACACCTATTCATACATCATATTCACTGTTACCACATTACATGTGATTCATGTCCTAACACATGGATGAAGTCCAAAATTTTATCATGTGTGGGAACATCCACATGGCAGCAACCACTTTACCACACAGCACATCTCCTTCCTCTGTCACCCCACACATCCAGCAAATGTTTTGCCTCACAGCAGCTCTCTCCACGCTCTAATCTAGCAAAACAACCCTTTTCAGGTCCTCAGCCATCGACAGCCATTCACCGGACCACACCTGCAACTCTGCTGGCTAACCAATGGAAGAGCAGGCAGACCAGCGAGAGCACAGATAAAAAGTCCAGCTTCCAAACAACATGCAGCATTCAACACTCACTACAGAAGGAGTACATATCGTTAGACTACATATTGGAAGGGAGTAATCAGTCCATGACACATCAAGAAAGGAGTAACAACGTTTGACTCCTGGCTGCACTACCCAGCATGGACCGGCCATTCTACAGCCCAGCCAAGCATGCCGCTAGCAGCACTAGGCCCGCAACAAAATCAGCAACAAACTGCTGTAATTCACACAGGCCCTCCAGCCAGTCTCTGCCGCGCATACAAGCGGTACATCTCTGCAGGCACATCTTCGCTCACAGCCAACCAGACAAAGCATTGTGAGCCTCTTCACTATACAGATGTCAGCTGTCAGTCCTCCACATGCATTCTCGCCGCGCATGCTCTCCCAGCATTCGCCCACTGACCACGGGGCAGACTACATCACTGGTGTGGGACCAAACAGATGCGCTTATAATCACGACATTCCTGCTACAACACTACTGCACAACTAGCAAGACTTTTAATAAATATCTATACATGTATAATGTTAACAACTGTCATCAAAAACGTGACCATATGCAGGCATCTGTGGTACTGTACCTGGGTCAAGTTTTTACCGTTACAAAAACTGCTGTACCTAACCACCCAATAGCATGTAAGGTCTGTTGCTGTTTGATCTGAACTACACGTTCAAAAACATTTGAAAGGAATGCTTTCTCCACATTTTAACATCTCAAATAGTATGACCCCATTTAAGATTAATGTGTGGGGCAAGTTTTTATGCCTTAAATTGAGAAAAATCCTTAAATGGAGGTTGTGTCAGAATGATTGAAAAAATTACTGCTGTGGCCACAAAAAAGAAAATATTCTCTCTAAAACTGAATTATAATAATAATTATTCTTCAATCCATTTTATATTTATATTTTTATACTGCATTTATTTTTTGGAACATGCAAGAAAAAACCACAAGTAAACTAAAATCAGTGTTTCACAGCACAAAATATTTTATTAGTCCATTCTACTATTTGCAGATCTGGAAAGAGAGTAACATGTTTCAATACAAAACATGACTCCATTTAGAACAATTCAACAATGGTGTTACAAAACATGACTCAAAATAGAACAATTCAACACTATGAACTAATGTCTAAATACAAATGAGTTCCACGCATGTAGGTACACCAGTGATGTCACTTTTTAAAACAATGAAGGAATGATGTCTGCTTTGTTGGTCAGGTGTGATAAATAAATAACATCTCACTCTCAGTGGTGCAGATAAGGCTCCTGCAGGCCTCATAGCAGACCCTGTGGGTCAGGGGGTCTCACAGATGTAAAATATACTGAATTCCGGCCCCCTAGCCGAAGGCCATATTATAAGAGATCTGGAATAATTCTGAGTCATGGGAGCCCCCAGTTATTGAGTCTTGGGGGGAGGGCGCTGATAAGTTATGCTCTCTCTCCAAATATTTTAAAAGGAGCATCTCTCTTGCTCACACTGTCCTGAGTCTACAGATGTTCAGGTCTGCTCAAACTGGCATCATTGATCATGTAGGAGCAAAAGTATATCCTGATAACTTCAAAACAATTAAACTGCTCACTAAGCATTGGGAATTGGGGTTCCTCATCTGCCTCTTCATCACAGGACCACTTTCTTCACTGTTTACATCTTTCACTGACTGTTAAGAGTTTCTCTATGGTCAAGGAGGCTTATGTCAGAGTGGTGTAATCTGCATTCAGAGAATGTGACGTAAATTGCTGGGTTTGAAATTAGCTTCCTTCAGTTGTATACTCCAACCTCATCTTCCTCAGACTTGTGAATCTTGAGTATCGACAGTACACTGCTGCTATAGTTTGCAATCAATTCTGACATTGATCCAGTTCCAATGCACACTAATCACAGTATTATTTACACATGTCACACTCCAAAGCTGTAAAAACAAGCCCAAAAAACAGAGGCTCTAAATTGGTGTAGAAACCAAATTATTGTGAGGACACATGATGATGCAGTCAGTTAAGACATTGTGCTACAAGCCAGAAATTTGCAGATTTGATTCCTTGTGATGTAATTTCTCATTGACATAACCATTCTGGTCATACTATGGCCCTGGGTTCGACTCAGCCTCTAACAGAAATGAGTAACAGAAATATTTCCTGGGGGGTAAAGGCAGTTGACAACCTTATCACCTTCATGCGCCAACTATCTCAAAATATGGAAGCTTGAACCTCCCAGAACCCTCTGGCTCTGTACTAGGCCTGTACAGGGACTGCATTACCTTTAATTTTACCACATTTTCATCTCTTAAAAGTGGGAAAAACCTAAAATCAAGACATCTTAAACTGCAAAAAATTATACATTACTTACACGGAATTTTGGCCAAGACCACTAAATACCTAAAATGTGGGAAATTCTTAAACCAAGAAACCTTAAATTATGATTACACTGTGTGTGTGTGTGTGTGTGTGTGTGTACACGTGCATGCACACTCATGTATGTACCCATAAAAGAAGAGCAGCTCTGAGAAACTAAAATGGCAGCTTGGCTCTGACCAAGGTTGGCATTTCTGGAGTTAAAATATCAGACAGTTTTAGGGATTTTAAAAGAAAATTAAAGTTATTTTTACTGGATCATGCTTTTTATTCATTAAATGAGTTTTTTATATTTGAATAAGACAACAGCCAATAAGTAACAACACAAGTAGAACAAGATGCAAATAGGACTTCTTTTAATGTAAAAGTTGCTATTATGTAATTAGACTAGTATATTGTAAAATTAATCACACGTGTGTAGTTGAATGAACTTATGTAATTCTGGTAAAAAGTTTGTATCTGAGGGCAATTTGTGACAACTTATATCTATAGCACCTTATATTAAAATATCATATTCTATTACCTACTACTGGTGCATTACTATTATATCATTTATAAATTGACTTTACTGTGTACATGGCGTTCTGCATATTGACTTTCTACATATACAAAGCATGCCTTTAATCTCCAGTCACAGCATGGTGGATGCTGCAGGAACTCTTATCACATACCAAACCCATCTCAGGTGTTTATACTCCATATTTCACCTGACATTCAACATTGCTTATTTCATAACAATCCTCACGAGTACTGACCTCCAGCTTCTAAGCAGGCCTTGTATGTTCTAAAAATATAACTCAACATACGATGCAGCTCTTGTGTTATCTTCAAACCCTGGCACTTTCACTTCAAACAATAATGTTCAGTTCCTGCAAAGAATGTCGATTGTTCACATACTCTACCATTCAGGGTTCCCCACAAATAATATCTGGTTGATTAATTCCCATTTAGTATAAACTGTGTCTCATCCACGAAAAATATGAGTTCTGGATCACAAAACCCAGTGGCTACTGATTCTTGAAATACCACTCGCTTGCTACCCAGGCTAGAGAAAAGAGTTGTGTTATTGCTCTAATTTTATATAGACACAGTTTTAAAAGTTTCAATACCCTGGGAGCAGAGACTTTTGACACCCCAAACTAAGCAGCCAAACAGGACAAACGTCTCATGGGACTTACTGTCATTTGTGTGCCAATAGTGTCTAATTCCTCCTCAACTAAAACAAAATTTTTGCATTTTATACTTGTTCAGCTATGAATTTGTCATTTAAATTGTTCTGCTGTTGCATATACCAATGATTTACATAACATTACTAATGAAGGTACGCTCCACAAAATTTTTGGAATAGTTTCTTCCATAAAAGTGTGTTCACTTGCAGAAGTACTGCAAGTGAACACACTTTGTTCAACAACATACATTTATCACTTAGGGTGACTTCTCTCCATGAGACACAAAATACTACTTAGCAAGTCCCATATTCAAGTGGCATAAAAATATTTAAAATCTCCTGCAAAGTATCAAAAATTTAAGTAATAATCCTAAACAATTTAAATCAACCTTAAAGAATTGTTTATATGCTCACTCTTTCTATTGTGTAGAAGAATACTTTAATGTAAATAAAGAATTATAAACTAAGCTCAATCACTGGTATTGTACCAATTACTACAGTGTATGTAATATTTCTCCCGACTTGTTCTATATCCAAGGTATGTACCTGTTTGGGATTCAAAGAATGCAAATAAATTCAATTCAATTCAGTGTATTTGGTTGATTGATTGATTGATTGACTGATCGAATGTTAGCAGTTGGGTTTGAGCCCTTATGGTCCTGATGCACCTAGGCCTCAAATACAGGCCCTTTGAGCCCCATAATCTGATACCAGTTCAGGAGAGCCCTGTGCCTTTGCTAAAGTTCCAGATGGCCCCTAGACTTAAACTCTTAATGTCCTCTGGATCCAAGAAAAAGGAACCCAGATATACAAGGTGCGACAATTTAATTCCCAGAATAGTCACAGTGTGTCACTGGGGTGTTGAGTCAGGCAACCTCATGTACTCCAGCACGTTTGGGCATGTTCCAACTTGCATTTACATGAGCCAAAGACCAAAAGAGTCGTTCATTCCCAAGCAGCAGAGGAAGTAGTATGTGTCCATGTTATACAGTTGGTGGCAAAATGAGTGACAAGAATCCAGAGTAGCAGATAAACATCAAGTTTTGTGTGAAGATAGTTAAAAGTGCTAGTGAAATGTTAGCCCTATTAACAGTGGCTTATGGTGAATACCTTATGAAGAAATCAAGTGTTTTTGAATGGCACAGGTGGTTCAAGGAAGGGCAATAAGATGTGCAAGATGACCCAAGAAGTGGGCAGCCAAAAACGCAAAGGACAGATGCAACTGTGGTTACAGTACGAACCTTGGTGTGCTCAGATCGAAGAGTAGGTGCAAGAGAAATAACAGAAAAATTGAATATGAATAGGGAAACAGTGTGACAGATTGTAAAGGAAGATTTGGGAATGAGAAAAATTTCTGCAAAAATGGTGCCTTGGATCTTGACACATGACCAGAAACAACGTCGGTTTCACATTTCATCTGATCTTTTATGCAATGCAGAGATGTTTTATAAGGTGATTACCATTGATGAAACGTGGTGTTTTCAATATGACCCCAAAACAAAATGAGAGAGCATTCAGTGGAAAACACAGAATTCACCTCAGCAGAAAAAACCACACATCTGGGCCGCAGGTCAAGACCATGCTTGTGTGTTTCTTCAATCACAAGGGGATAGTTCACTATGAATTCATTGCACAAGGAAAAACAGTAAATCAACAATGTTACTTGGAAGTGCTGACAAGGTTACGGTGCACCCCCTTTAGTTCTTTTATGTGGAAGCGTGCTAGGGGTACAAGCAACAACAAAATAAATAACAAATAACCATTTTAATATGCAAACATAACATTACAATTTATAGAGCCGT
>Ga0123355_10007161_pt1 | contig 16655 bp, 11 predicted proteins | sample TergutEmb28metaG_3_FD_89872 | JGI IMG/M metagenome (GOLD analysis project Ga0123355, IMG submission 89872) | Embiratermes neotenicus P1 segment gut microbial communities from Petit-Saut dam, French Guiana - Emb289 P1 | ecosystem: Host-associated > Arthropoda: Insects > Digestive system > Gut ...
CCCCTCCCCCCCCCCCGAGAGGGGCCCCCCCCCCCCCCCAGCTAAACCCGTGTACCAACGCTTTGCAAATGAAAAGCGCAACGTGGACATGATACCTCTCAGATACTCCAAGGAAACCAACTTAGTTAAGAGTGGGATTAAACTACATATATCCGGTCAGAAGAGTTCATGCTGGCATTAACACCGAACAACGAAGGCAGAGATATGAATTCTGCGGGTTTCATGCGATAGCCTACTGGAAGAAGTAGGCTGGAACCCAGAGTAATTTGTTATCCGGAGATGTCAGAATCTTTGCCATGTTATTGGTTCATGTATGGGACAGGCGTATCGATCATGGAGAATCTACGCTGCATATTTCATCACAAAACTGAATAAAAATGCAACTACAATGGCACACTGGGCACTGTAACACACACACGATAAATTAACAACGCATTTCGTTTCGAATCCCGGGAAAGTTTCTCTCAGAATGGCGCGCGAAAGAATACACAGCATGACACAGAAGCAACACTGTGGCGGCTGTCAGTGCAATACAGTGCATACGCAGATTTTAAGGCCACGGTTCCAGCCTGAGTATGGTAGGCATTTTCTCGATCCAGTATATGTGACGATTCCACGCAGAGTGCGATCTAACGGGGTGGTCTCTCAGTTTGCCCTTGCATTGCACTCCGATTTTCTGCTGAGGTATACTCCTTGGCAATCACGGTATGCTACAGATCTAATCGATATCTTTATATTTTCTTGGTGAATTTCGCTGTTTGTACAGATATGATTACAAATTTTTGGCATGTTTCTTGTCACGTTGCTTTTGATAACATCGTAACTAGATGTTTCGGCTGGTAGCCAACCATTTTCAGTTCGGCTCAGACGCTTTCTACTTTAAGCACGCTGACACAACGTGTATCAGTTATCAAAAATTACGTGATAGAGAACACCTCAATGTAACAGTTGCGTGAACAGGATTTCTGAATTATAGTCATTCAGATGCAACCGGGCTCACGAAAAGCATGAAAAATGTAACGCTATATCACACTATTACATTTTCAGTAAAGCTGTCCTTGCGCTAAGTACGAAGACGTAAAGGCATACTGCGGAGTGGAAGGGAACACTAACTTCAGCACTAGACGAAGGCTTTACGTCCCTGATGTTTTGACTCCTAGAGAGTCTCCAGTACTCGACCAACAGGACGCTTTGGATTAAAGAAAACTGCTGGGTACAGAACCAGGCTTTCGTGACCTAGACCAGGGCTGGCCAACTTCAGTCCACAGATCAGCAATATTCGTTACGGACTCACCTGAGGGCCGCACGTGTGTATACATACATCGAAAAAGAGTGGAATTAATTAACTAGAAGCCCGTTATTTACTAATAATAAACTACCCTAAAAGTACGGTTGAATGAAGATGTACTACGCCGTACTAAATTCGGCAAAACAAAGGATGGTTTGTTGTGTGCTGCCTTAAAAGGCATGGGTTATAGCTATATATTGTTCTCTGCAAACCTACCATACTCTGTTAAACTGTCTTGCTGAAAGCATTCAGGTGAATAAGGGACGCACTTTCCTCGAGGACCGCATGTTGGCCACCCCTGGGTCAGACCACACCAGGCACTATACCACCTGCCCCAGTCCCCCCAACAATCGTCCAGTCACAACCAACAGCAATCAGTATCCTTACATGTCGCCGGTTCCAGGCTGCGCGCGCAGCGATGTCGCTTCAGGGACGAGGTTCCGGTGCGGTGGCTGTCATAGCGAAGCACCGACCGGCAATAGTTGCACTGCACAAAGCCCACAGTTTCGTCAGAGTACGGCTTCACGAGAAGCGAAAACCTGGCCCACACACCGCTGATCCCGCTGAAGCCTACTCTGTGGTGCCGAGTGGGGACTAGGCGCCCTTCCGCGAGATGCTGCAATACGCAAGCCTTCTCCGGGTCAGTATCTGTCACTATGCCGCCACTGGATTCATAGTACTTCGGCCTTCGTCCCATCTCTGTGTACGCTCACGAGTCGACTGTAATGGCCGGCCAGCCCGAGCCAGCTGGCGGGCCAGCCCGACCTCAACCCCGATTGGTCAGTAAGCAGCCAACCAACCCGATCTGCTCAGAGCAACATAGCAACATAAACTGGGAACGCACTAGTCGTAACAATCGAGAAATAGTGTGTTCTCGTATAACGCGGTAGTTGCGTTCCTGAAGGACACCACATTAAAATTCATGCAGAAACGAGAGGTTACGAGATTGTTACATAATACTGACATGACCGGCAATTTGCCTTTACGATTTCCTACATTACTGTTTGTATCATACAACACAGTGTTTTAGTAAAATCACGAAAGGCGGAGGGGGGAAAATCGCGGTACATATAATTTGAGTTATTGCAGTAATGTACGAGGCAATTATACTTCGGAACTTTCTATGATACACCGGTATGACGCGACAAAACAATTGGCTAGAATTTACCATTTTTCTCAAACACCAATACCTTGCTGGAATTCAAGTGTTATATATCAGCCAGGGGTTACTATTTTCAAGTAAAAAAAAAGCACTGTTGAGGAGTGGAAAGAGTCGATCATTGTACCTATTTATAAGAACGGCGATAAAACAGACTGTAGTGATTACAGAGTCATACCACTATTGTCAAATACATGCAAACTTTTATCCATCATCCTGCCGTCAAGTTTAACTCCACACACAGACGAAATTTTTGGAGGTCAGAATGGATATCAACACAACAGGTCAGCTACTGATCATATAGTCTGCATTCGTCAAATACTTGAGAAAAAATGGGAATCAAAGAAGCAGTGCATCAGCTATTTATGAACTTCAAGAAAGCCTATGATTCGGTTAGGAGGGATGTCTTGTATAATATTCTGATTGAGTTTGATATCACCATGAACGTGGTAAAGCAAATAAAAATGTGTGTGGATGAAACGTATACCAGAGTCCAGGTAGGCAAGAATTTGTCTGGCATGTTTCCTATTAGGAATGGTTTGAAACAAGGAGGTGCTCTAATGCCATTGCTGTTCAACTTTGCTTTCGAGTACGCCATTGGGAGGGTTCAGGTAAACCAGGATGGCTTTTTATTAAATGGTACACATTAGCTTCTGGTTTATGCTGATGATGTCAATACACTGGGTGGAAGCGTACATACTATAAAGAAAAACACGTAAGTTTTAGTAGTTGATATTACGGAGAGTGGACTAGAAATGCTGATAAAACATTACATGGTCATGTCTCGAGATCTGAATGCAAGACGCAGTCACAATATAAAGACGGATGCAAGGTCATTTGAAAGGGTGGAACAGTTCAAATGTTTGGGAACAGACCTAACAGACCAAAATTCTATGCAGGAAAAAATTATGAGCACACTCATATAAGAATGCATGTTACCATTCGGTGTGAGAATCTTTTGTCTTCCAGTTTCTTACCAAAAGTACAAACATTAAGATATACACAATTATGCTAAGAGGGACAAGGTAACACAGGAGTGGAGAAAACTACAACCCGAGGAGCTTCATGAGCTGTACCCTCAATAATTATTATTCGAGGGTTCAAATCGAGAAGAATGATTTGGGCGGGGTATGTAGCACGTATAGGTGACAGGAGAGGCGCACACAGGGTTTTAGTGGGGAAAGCGATCACTTTGAAGACCCAGGCGTAGACGGGAGGATAATATAAGACATATCTTTAGGAAATGAGAAGAGAGGGCATACACTGGATTGATCCGGCTCAGGATAGGGACTGGTTTCGGGTACATGTAAACGCGGCACTAAACCTTCGGATTCCAAAAAATGCGGGGAAGTTCTTGATTAGCTGAGGCTTAGCTCCTCAAGGACGACTCTGTTCCACGGAATAAGTAACTAAGTAAGTAAATAAGTAAGCAAGGCCAATATATGTATAATGTAACAATGAGGCGGGTTCATGCAACCACTGTTGCAGCGGAGAAGCAAGAAGTATTACTAATTAGAGTGTGTGTTTATAGCCTTAGGTATCAAGCATGCATTGGGCAAGCGCCATATTGTCATCTGTGGCCTGCCCGCCTCTGCAACATTTTTCCACATTTTCTCATAAATTGTAAAATTTTCGAACAAAAAAAATGAACGCAAAATGTGTTTTGATTCTCTCTACGACTGCTGTCCGAAATATTTCTCGTTTTAAGAATTGGGCGAGATATAATCATAACTGTACATTGGTCTTCATGTAAATTACCCGTTCTTTTTGTCCGATTTTAATGAACCATGAATTTTCTCGACAAATTTTCGACAAATACTCAAATATCCAATTTGGTGAGAACCTGCTCAGTGGGAAGAGTTGTTCCATGCGGACAGACAGGCATGACGAAACTAAGTCCCTTTTTTTCAGTTTTGCGAACGCGCCTAAAAAGTAGCTTCGGCTCGCAGACCGGACGTGGCCAGCGACAGTTGCCAGATGATACCTCTAATAGTTAAATACGGCGATGATCGATCCAGATGGGGGTCACGATTTGGAACACAAAACCTTTACGGAGTGCTGTTTAATCTTCGTTTCAACGTACCACTACAGCATAAGCATATACATCAGTAACAGTTTCAGATCAGACGAATCACGAGCAAGAATAAGTTTCCTTCCAACTAACTGCAAATCAGTTGGTTAACATGTGCCGGATTACTTCTCAGACATGTTTCGGCTATTAATAACGGCCATCCTCAGGGAGCTGGTTGACAAAAGGAAGCACAATTCTTCAACTACCCCAAAGATGGAGAAGCAAGCTCACCCGAAACGTCAGGAAAAAATTACGAACCAATAAAGCGTTTATCGATTTTCATTCCCGCAACAATTAACTTATTTGTTAGCCTTGATCTCTTCTTCATCACAAATAATTCAGTGACACTCGTCAGATATGGCATCACTAGAGCAGTGAAAAATAAGCACAGTCTACAAACAAGCTTCAGTTGACACTATGACTTTATTCCCCAACCTTACCTCACTTACCACACCTTTCCATTGCATTTCGGACTGTGATGTACCCGACGTATGGGAGTAAACGGCCAGAATTCTAGCTGCTAATAAAGCCTACTATTCTCTGTAAATTATATTTTAGACCTGAACAAATCAACCGAAATAATAAAATAAGATTATATAAAACATTAATCAGGCCAGTATTATGTTATGTGTACCACGGGCCCTAGCACAAACTACAGAACATACTCTATATGCACTTAAAAGGAAAATATTAATAATATATGGCACAATGCAACAGAACGGGCACTGGCTCCCTAGACGGAACAGCGAAATTTATAGTCTTTACACAGACCTACATACCGTGGACTATACTGAAATTAGATAACTAGGATGGGTGGGTCACATCATCAGAATGGAAGAAAGGATCTTAAAAATGATTCTTAATGGGAAATTCGGCAACACAAGATCAGTAGGAAAGCCCATAATAAGATGAAAGGACGTCGACCAGAGGGATGCATTACAGATTCTAGGAATACGAGGTTGGAGGAGATATGGGGGCCGAGAAGAATGGAGGCACCTTTTGAAGGAGGCCAGTGACCAGAAGGGGCTGTAGCGCCATACATGGATATGATGGAAGGCTGGTTGGATGGATCAAAATGTAAGCTTTTTGCTAATAATTTCAACAAACACAAGCAGTTCTGGGCAGAACCCATACAGGGTGCTGTCAATACAGCCCGGCTTGAATGACTGAAATCTGCACACCACCACCTTTGAAACCAACCTAAACAGTTTTTGAAATGTGCTGCAGAATTTAAAAAGGAATAATCACACAGTCACCAAAATGAAAATTTGAGAAAAGTGTATAACGGAAATGCAACATCCTGTGGAAGCTTTCAGTACGCTTTCATTGATTCCTCTCCTGTCAGGAGCTTTTGGAATCCTGATGTTTCCTTATCTGACTTCACAAATGTGATGAAGTCAGGTAAGGAATCTTACCTTGCATAACAGTTTCGGTTTGGATAAAATCCCTAGCTTTAATGTCAAGGCTGTTATGGAAGTAGCAGTATATATGTATACAGCAGTCAGAAGATGATGGAAAATTGTCAGATATATCACTGTTTCCCATCACAGCCATGTATATAAGTCTTCACATGAACACAATTACACAGTATGTTGCAGGTATGCCTGCGATCTGCTACCATACCAAAGTTCAATTCCCTAATTCAAATGGTTTATTAACTATGGCCATCAAATCAAAAGCTAATTGAAAACTTATGAAAACTCAATTTCATTCAGCTGTCAGTTTATCCTTTCACAGTCTACAAAAATTATGTTAACAAAAGTGACTCATCCGCATAACATCTGAATTCCAGATTATGTAGTGCTAGTATTGTCCTACCTCAAGTTCCAGTATCCACCGTGCTGTGATGACCGACTGTAGGAAATTGAAAAATATAAGCCTGAGGTGGCCTCATATAAAATTCCACATATATCCGTCAATTAATCTAAAAGTTGAAATACGAAAAGCAAGCACGCACGAACGCACACATGCAAAGCACTGATATAACACACTTCCTCTTTCTTCTTCAAGGGAAAAAGATGCACGTTTCAAACACCTCATCACTTGTTATGTGAACAGGCTGCAAGTGTTCAATCAAAGTATTTCTTTGCAAATGCTCTTATATGACAGCCGACAGGGCAATAAATACTGAACTCTCAGACACATAGGTGTTCCGGTCTTTGATGTACACTTAACTCTAAGCATTTTATTCTATAGGTTTACATTCTCCATACCCAAAATTTGAGTAAAGATGAGAGGTGGCCCTTGTCACTAAACATCAAGACCATCTGCCCTACTGCAAACTTTCTTCAGAAGGTTGAAGTCAGTCACCTACTCGAGAAATGCTCTGCCCTTCATAGAACCTGAAGGTTCATTACGTCACTGCAACCTGCCACTAGCACCCTTCCCACTGTCAAGTGACTCCACTCTACACCATCACATCACATTCCATCTACAACAACTTTAGATACTGTACTCCCATCTATGCTTATGTCTTCAAATGAATCAAGTTTTATGATCAAAACTTTGAATGCATTTCACTTTTCCACCATCTGTACTAAGTATCATCCTCCTTCAACAGATCATCCTGACAATATCTGGTAAATCACACAAGTTACAGAGCTCCTCGCTATGCAGTTATACTTCAGCCTGCTCTTGCTTGTTCCATCTTAAGTCCAAATATTATCCCCAGCACCCAGTCCTCAAACATAACTGATTTAAAATGAAGAAGTGTCTTCATTATTTGCCATGTCCTAAACTGAAGTCTATGTTGTATCTTTCATGCAAGAGATCAAATTTCACACCCATGCAAATCAATATGCAACAACTTAGTTCAGAATAATTTAAGCCTTGTTTCTAGATAGGAACAGAATGGTAGCAGGAACTTCTTGCTTTCAATCTTACTGCAGTTCCTTCACAAATACAATTTTGGTTATTGTCATACATAAATTGAGCTATCATACTTCTACTCGATCTACATGGCTTCATGTCATGAACAGGGAAACCTTTACCTTTCACATTTTTACCATTAACAAACATGGCCACATTGTTAGGGGATTTATCGCGTGTCTATTTGGCACAACCGTCTTTCACATTTTCACGACAGTACATAAGCATATAGTTAGAAGTGAGGCTGTCATGGTGCTGACAGGAACTCTGCAACCTTGTAGTCTGGAAAAGAGGTACCAAAGTTTCAGAGAAACTTGCATTAACGTATCTCACCTGCCAAAATTTTGTAGTTGATTGTATTAACATTCAAGTGGCAACAAGTAAAACATGTACTTCACATACATCTTCACCTCTCTGCATGATGTCTAACCATACTGAATAAAATACGCTTCATCTAATGAACCCAACAGTGTTGGTCCCCTCTTCCCTCCCACCACTCCCTTCTTTTACCTAAAGCTGGAGTTAGAGAGATACAATCTGCTTCCAAAATGCACTGTTTGTATAATGTAATATTCAGAACAGATTAATAAAAATCAGGTTCAAAAAATGAGTTTAAATGAAACCTATACTATAGTCTTGGTAGGCAAAGATTTATCTGACATGTTCCTATTAAGAATGATTTGAAACAAAGATGCTTCACTGAAATTTCTTCTCCTCTTTACTGTACAATATGCAACTATGACGGTTCAGAAAAAACAGGAGTGCTTGAAACAGAATGGTACACATCGGCTTCTCATTTACGCTGCTAATGTCAATATATTGCCTGAAAGCATACAAACTACAAAGAAAAACACAGAAGATTTCATAGTCACTAATTAGGGGATTGGCCTAGAAATAAAAAATGTGAAAGCTAAGTATATTGCCATATCTCATGAACATAATGCATGACAATATCACACAAAAAGATACATAATAAATCCTTTGAAAAGGTGTAACAGTTGAACTATCTGGGAACAACCCTAACAAATCATAACTGCACTCAAGAAGAAATTAAGAACATATTTAACCAGGCAAATGCTTCTATCATCCAGCAGAGAATGTTTTGTCCTCCAGTTTGATATACAAAAATATAAAGATTCAAACATACAGAACTACAATTTTGTCTCTTGTTTTATACAGGTGTGAAACTTGGTCTCTCACATTGAAGGAGGAACACAGGCCAAGTGTATTCAAGACTATGGTGCTGAGAAAGACATCCGGGCCTAAGAGGGATGAGGTTAAAGAGGAATGAAGAAGGTTGCATAATGAGGAGGTTCATGATCTGTGCAAGTCACCATATATTATTTAGGTGATCACATCAAGAAGAACAAGATGGGTAGGTCATGTCGCATGTATGGAGGAGATGCGAAGTGCATACGGGGTGTTGGTGGGAAAACCTGATGGAAACACTCCACTTGTTAAGACCCAGGCACAGATGACAGAATATTAAACTTGATCTTCAACACGTGTGATGAGGGGTGGGAAGCATGGACTGGATTGATCTGGCTCAGGATAGGGATAGGTGACCCTTGTGAATTCGGTAATGAACTTCCAGGTTCATTAAATGCAGGGAACTTCTTTACTAGCAAAAGACCTGTTAGCTCTTCCAGTAGGACACTGCTGCACGCATTTTGTTATATTTTGAAAATATATATATATATATATATATATATATAATTAGGAGATTTTGCTACAAATGACCCATAAAACACACTCTTAACCTTGACCATTACATTGTGGAACAGGTGTACATATGCATATACTGTCCGTGTCCATGTGTCCGTGTGTGTGTGTGTATACATCCATCTGAAGTGCCACAGTAATAACACTGTACACATCCTAACCACTTCAAAAAAATACCAAATCCATTGATAATGTTGTACAGCATTTCATCAAATCTATGAGCACCTCACATACTGTTGCGACGAACCATCCCTCACCTGACAGAGCCTAATCCCACCAACAGTGTGGGAAACGTGAGGCTTTCCCACCAGACAGATGCTGAGAAGTGTGATTAAATCAAGAAGAATAAAAATAACAACACTTAAATTATTACTGTCTCATTTCTTCAAGAAAGGATGCAATCCAAAAATGCAAAACAATTACTTTCTTAAAAAAAGGGAGGAACTTCCTTAAACAGACAGTCTGCTTTTGCAAAGAAATAACTGTCCATGCTCTTCAAATATGTGCGCGCACATGTGTGTGTGTGTGTGTGTGTGTGCATGTGCGTGAGACAGAATGACAGGCACATCAGCACTGGTCATCTTCAAGGGCTACATGCACAGCTCCAACCAGAATTTCAGTTTGAAGAATTTACTTGCAGACAGAATCAGACTTATGACTTGTTAATTTGAAGAGAAACCAGTTTAGTTTCACATTTTCCAGTTTATGTTGGAGTGCTTAATATACCACACAGTAGAATAACCCAAGAATTTGTGGGAACTCCAAACACCATACGTGGGTTCACATACAGTGTGAAAATCACTGCCAAAATGACGATCAAATAGGGAACACTCCAGAAATTGTGAGGTAAAACCAATTTTGTCTCTGAAAAATGTGTTCACTGAAAATATCTGAACAGTATAATGAAACTCTATAAAGTAACATTTACAATGTGTGATTTCCGTAGCCACTCTTTTCAGTGTGACAGCTGATCAAAGATACGAGTATTTCCTGCTTACTAAAAGGAAGACCTGATACTCCAAAGAGAATCAGGAAAAGAATATTACATGATAGCAGTGTCCTGAGCAGAATACTGGTGATATTAGGGTACATATATTTTAAACTGTTTCAGTGTACTGCCCTGTGCTTCAATAATTATTCATGTAATTAGATGCACAGTACTGCACTGTCACAGATGTATGTATACTGCAAGGAGTGTTATGAAGAAATTAATGGGCCAAGTGTACCCATCAATTACAAAAACATTGTATAAAAGCTTCTGCGACGTCACCAACTGATGGCACACAACCTATTTCATAATGGAGCACAATCAAAAGAAAATGCCTGCTACTGTTGTACATCACTTACACAGTCTGTAAAAGTGAAAACCAATGCAAAAACCTAATCTCTCACAGTTTGAACATGATCATGTAAAAATACATACATCAATGTAAAAAAAAAAAACCCAGAGTCCAACCTCTCATATTGGGACTATTACACAAATGAATCAATCAGTGTCCTGCCTATGTTCAGCCAAGATTATCTCAGATACAAATGTAGGAATGAAGACTGTGACCACGACATTTCCTCAACGGCAGTTCCTCAACAGTCAAAACTACTGCTCATTACTACAGCCTTGAATTAATAATGCACAATATGTTTCTCCCTAGAAGACTCCATACTTTTGGACTACATCTCATTTTGCTCATGGGTCAGGATGAGAAAACATAATGAGTGATAATGATGCAGCCTGTGTGGCCATTACTTCAGCCCTGTGTTTAGAAAAAATAGGAATCACCAATGGACCTAAGAATTGTACAGAAGAAGACCAAAATACAAAGAATAAAATCTCATACGAGACTTACTGTTCAGTGAATAAAAGGACTAAAATTTTTTTTGCAGTTGGTTGGTCAATCATGTGAAAATATTGGAAAGTGTTACCCATACAATCACTAAAAGAAATACTAACATGTGAGAAGCAATTATTACACTACACTATTGGCTACTGGATTTACTCTGAGTACTTGGAATTCAGTCTCCCGGAGTTACTGTGCTGGAGACGTGTTTGCCGCTTGGTAGAGAGTAAGCAAATGGGTATTGCACAATACTCTCTACAGACTATTCAGTCTTTTCTTTTCTTGTGCACAATATATTGTGTCAATCAAACCTAATCTGGTAAACACAATACATTGAACAACCTTCAATATTCAAACTATATGGTCAATAATATTGTGCAATAATTAATGCCACACAATATTACTTGTCGTACCTTAACAACTCCCATTCTATTAATTTACTACATAATGAATTACAATAAAACTGAACAGATACCCAAAAAAGTAGCAGCCACAGTGTGTGTGTGTGCACTGCAAGCTAAAATATCTTTCTTTCCATAACCATAAGTACCAATAAAAATAAATTATGCTATCAACTGTCATTCAGTATTATGAAATTGCTGTTACAGAAGCAGGCTTCATACAAATAAATATTCGGACAGACATAACTTCCTCCTCTGCAGTTGACACATAGTCTCCACATGCTGATCCAACCTAATGAGTGAATTACATGAAATATTTTCATACTTTCAATATCATGTAATGCATACTGTATGACATTGCTGTGTTGCACTCATAAACTCAACAATAGGCTTCACGAATACCAGCCAAACTGAACTCTACCACTCAACTACCAAACCATCATTCACAAATGTGTTGTGAACAATCTGCAATATATGCAGCTGGCTAAACTAAATGAGAAGTGTAGGTAGTGTTAGTAATATCACACGTAGGTTTCCTGCATCTTGACATACACATCATGTGCTATCAATATCAAGTTATATTCCAAGACAGCTCACCTCTGGTGATGAGATAGCCCTCTTCATCTACCATCTCCTTATGAGTAACAAATGAAATGCAGAGAATTTCTCAGAATCAACAAAATTTAGAACACTGCAGTTACTCTGCCACAAGTCTAAGTTATGACTCTATTTCCAGACAGAAAGCCAGGAACCTGAGGCTCTATAAAACTCCCACCCTAACTTATTAGCAAGCCTGCCTCACTTCCTGAAGTTTTACTCACATCAACAATTAAAGACATCTTTCTTTCTACATCTTTGAGGTGACTGGTATTCCTGTTCTTTGTTGCTCTTAATATCTCACCAATGCCATATTTAATGTGTCACGGTAACGAAGTCGACAGTTCCGTTTTCGGTCCGGCATTTGTTTCCATCTCCGTACGTCAATTTCACGTGATGTTATTCATGAGAATGCAGACTGGGATATTTCAAATTCTGAGGCCACCTGGATCTGATTCCTCGTCTGTAAGGATTCCAGCACCTTATTTTTCTGACCCAATGAGAGTTCATTTCGTTTCGCCATTCCAAAACTTTGCAATAAATATTCACTACAATAAGCAATAAAATGGCACAATTGCACCAAGGAACCACGTAAATTAACGCATAAATGTAACTGCAATACAGCTCATGCCAGTGGTGGTGGCAAGTTGTTTAAACATCGCACAATGTACGTAATTTCCTTATATTTTACGCCTCATTTCACATTGTAGCAGCTCGCATTACCTTCACGGTACAAGCCTACCAAGTGCAACATAACCTAACCTAAACACCAACGCCGAAACCCGAATTTATTCATCAACAACCATAAACCCGCAGAGGTGCTTCAAATCCGCAACTCGTGACAGTAATTCATACATAATAACGAATACAGACTCCTGCTGCTCTCGTAAAGGAACTAAAAAATCAATGTCATCCGAATGACAACTACTGAGACCATCGACCCATACAGTGTACCCCACACACAACACACATCACAAAATAGCGTTCCTCAAACAAAACTTACTGAAAGATTTTTACCAATTTCAGCCACAGCCTAGTAATATCATTCAAGAAATTCATTTAATACGTACTCGACTCACACCGAACAACGGAACCACGGATTACAACGGTAGCACAATGGAATGCTTACACTCAGTAGTACCAACATCATATATTCCCCATAGGGAGGAAGTACAATTATACGCTACGTCAATAAACTGCATAAAATAAATAGTACCGTGTTTTATTAGCAGACACTGGTCTACTTTTCCATTTAAGCCTAAGATTAAAATATGCCTATACGAACGATTCAGCCACGCACTCCACAGTTATGGATTACCAAAGTTGTTAAAAGCTTGCCAACTTAGACACTTACTTACTACATCTTTTCGTTCAATTTAATGACATAGGTAACATGCCTACCCTCTCGGAACGTTGAAGTTAACCTTACACACTGACCAAAAATCTGTCAACCAAATTAGTAATATTTAGGCCCCACCTGTAAAGTATTCATAAACATGTCTTTTATAATGGCATAAACGCCGCAGCATGTTAGAGACAAAATTAATGAAACAAATTGGCATTGATTGCACACTTTGGTGGTGACATACCGATCTAACGTGCCTACGTGGTAACAAACAAAAAAAAATAAAAAATAAAAACACTGTAAGTTTCTTTAATAAGCACACCATCCGCAGCACATGAAAAGTTCACAAGTGATGACAATTCTGTATATTCTCAATTGAAAATTACACTATAAGATTTCATGCTACCGAAAAACTAACAGCCTCACGTTCTGAGTTTCAGGTCTCAAACACACGACCCCCCGCCCCAGTTAATTTTATTCAGCACTCCCACTATTCTTGTCCAAATTACAGACTGTCGCCCGCCTCAGGACGGCGTAACTTTATTTTTCTCAAGACTGTTGGCAGCACTTACAATTTTTGCTATTTCACAAAATAATGCAAAGAAATCAAAACCATTTACGGACGATGAGGACTGAAGGAATATATAATGAAGGCAGCAAAAACGCTTTGATGCGAAAAGCAGTAGCTTTTTAAATCAATCAGCCTCCTTGCAAGCACAGTAGCTTATCGTTTAAATGACACGGCAGGCCTTTAAACAGGACTGTAAAAATTCTGTGGCATACTCAATTGCAGCTGATGTGAGTACAAACTTCACAGAGAGTGCGCAGCTCGATGATTTTATTCCAAGCGTCAATTGGGACTTTCAATTGCTGATGGAACTTTTAAAAATGGTTACAATGACAGAAACCGATGCCGGTGAATTTCTTCCTTCATAATTCGCGATTCCTTTCAACAAATACAAACTGCCTCGAAAAAAATGCTGGGATTATTAGTGACGTGGCTGCGACTATTCTTGTAAAAATAATGACGTTGCAGCAACATTTAAAAAAGCATAATAATTCGAGGGAACGGCTTCTTTCTTTCGTCTCCACTCTATTCTTCATAAAGAAGCACTGTGTGCCTAGGTCTGAAGATATCCAACATAATGGACACTTGTTAAAACAGCTAATTTTATTCAGACAATTTTCCTCAGAGGCTAAACGGATTGGTCACATTCTGCGTTGGAACTGCCGTCTACAACACGTTACCGAAGGAAAGAAGGAAGGAAGGATGGAAAATGATGAGGAAGACGTAAGCAGCTACTGGATGATCTCTGGATGATCTTAAGGAAAGGATACTTGAAATTGAAAGAGGACGCACTAGCTCGCATTCTGTGGAGAATCGTTTTGGAGGAGGCTATGGACCTGTCGTAAGAAAGACTACGGAATGATGAAGTTTCCTCAACCATCGTGAATTTGTAGCATTACAGGGAGAAACGGAGTGAACATGATGAAATAATTAACCGCACTAATGTGAAGTGGCATGTTTTGCAAACTTTTTCTATTTACTACAGGACATCAAATTATTCAAGTAATGACACAACAACAGAATTCAAGAAATGTAAGATTAAACATGGATAAGTAAACTAGTGCCATTTCTGGATGACAGATGTCACTGAATACTCTTAATGGAGACCTACGAGACAAACACGGGCAAACTACAGATACTACGAGAGCATCACGACTTTCAAAATTAAATTCGATTGTGTGAAAGTCATTCTAAGATGCATAACCCAGACGCGGTACTACAAGGCATGGCTGATAGACCAGTTGAAGTAGGAAGCTGCTCTTCCACTATAGCCAGCCATATATTTTGCGTGCGCTCCATCTACACTGCTTATGCGGTAAACCGCTGCCTAATTTTTGGTGAAGGCTGCACAGGCGAAGCCGATAAATCGGTTGCTCCGTTTCCGTTTCTGAGCCTATAACTCAGCCTGGAAGGCGACTTTAAGAAGCTAAATAACAGAACGTACGGTAAGTTTTACCACAAAAACAACACATCAACACACGTCCACATAATTTTGATACAGTGTAAGAAAATAAGTCCCAAAAACATTTTAACACCTAAATATATGCCCGAGGGTTCCGCAACTTAACAAAGCTGACTTGCGTCCCGAAAGCCTAACCAGATCTAGGCTAGCTTAAATGTCGTCGCTTTGTGCAGTAGTTCTGTAGACTACATTACTGGGCATCATTGCTTCTCCCTCCCCGAAATACAGCATGTGTTCCCTAAATCCTAAATTCCAGCTTTTACACACAAATAAGGATATATCATTAATCCTAGGCGCGAAGATATTACATCTGGCTCGTAAAAGATCCAATTCAAAGTCACACATGCGGCGATGATGTCATCAGGTTCATTCCTACCAACGAATTTCACATTACTCGTCCCCAAAATAAATCTTCCTAAATGCATGCAAATAAAAAAGAAACTACTAATAACGCCATTGAAATGTGTTTTTAAAGCAAGAATGGTGTTCATAATGTTTCAAAGCATTTAACATGTGTTTCAGGTGCACCATGCCCTTCTAAAAACTAAGTTCCATATTTGTAATAAAGCTGCAGTCCAACTGGCTTTTCGTGGTCGAGACGGACTTTCCTGACTTAAAGTTACGTAATTGAAAGGGTAAGAAACCAGGAGCATGGTGTAACTTTAATTTGGAAAGCACAAGGTTTCTCTCCGGGTCTTATCAGGGTTACAGGACGCCAACGTCCTCAGGTCAACAATCTAAAGAGAACAATTCTCAAAAAGTTGATTTACTCTGAATTTCTTGAAGAATATTTCAAAACCCATAAGTAGACATAAAGGAAATCAGAGACATGTGGCGTAATTCACTGCGTTCTTCAAAATCTCTTCCTGCGCGCTTACTAATTCCTTGAGATCTGTCTCTCACGTCTGAATATCGAATCGTTTTCTCCTTCCGCCCAAGTCTTTATCAAAAGTGACAGCTTCAACAGATTTCTAACTCCTGTGATTAGTCCGGAAAAGAAAGAGGGTATACCTTCGTTGGCTGACTAATTTCTTACTGCTTAAGATTACATTAAGTTTCCCTTCAAAAAGAAACGCCCACTCACAGCAAAACCCACAAGCCGCACAGGTTTCGGTTCACAGGTTAAACCCATAAATTCATCAACGAGAAATCAAACTGTCAAACAAAACTTCAAAATATCTGCTTTTTGTTACGAATTCTATAGCTGTAACGACCGGAAGGAAGTGCGTGAAATGGGAGAAGGTTGGGGGGGGGGGGGGGGGAAGAAAAAATCCCCATCAAGGAGGAGGGAAAAAAAAAAAGGAAAAAAAAATTTTCTTTTTGTTAGTGTAAGGCGGGC
>Ga0123355_10007163_pt1 | contig 16651 bp, 7 predicted proteins | sample TergutEmb28metaG_3_FD_89872 | JGI IMG/M metagenome (GOLD analysis project Ga0123355, IMG submission 89872) | Embiratermes neotenicus P1 segment gut microbial communities from Petit-Saut dam, French Guiana - Emb289 P1 | ecosystem: Host-associated > Arthropoda: Insects > Digestive system > Gut ...
ACGGTCAGCAAAATGTCAATATACTGTGATGCACGGTCAGCAAAACTTCAATATACTGAGATGTACGGTCAGCAAAACGTCAATATACTGTGATGCACGGTCAGCAAAACTTCAATATACTGAGATGCACGGTCAGCAAAATGTCAATATACTGTGATGCACGGTCAGCAAAACTTCAATATACTGAGATGCACGGTCAGCAAAACGTCAAGACATTTGCATGTTTCGAAATTTGTTAAAACCATAAATCCGATTTAATGCACTTGTTTTAACATTGTACCCCCACCCTGTAGCGTCACTTAATAATTACTTGTTAGAGAATTTTGTCTGTAAGTCTGGCCTAAATGAGGAATGATGCAATCACGCATCTTCACTCTATGAAAACCGAAAAACTTGTGCGTCGTTCGCTACAATACGCGAAGTTGATACCTTGCTAAAAATTCCACTAATTTTGCTAATCAGTCTGATTGGTCCAATGTAAATTTAACAGTCTCGCAATATGTCCAAAACTTTAATATTTTGTATTCTGTCTCCCCCTTGGTTCCTAATGGCAGACGCGGTATCCCTTAACGCAATATATGCAAAACCCGTATGGGCCTCTTCTACCGCACAATTTTAATGTGTCACTGTAACTAACACGGTATCCCCCCCCCCTCTCTTGATTTACACGTGGAAAAAAATCACGCCCTCGAATTTTGACGGTCCCAGCAAATTTCACAACCCATTAAACTTGTCACTGACAAATGTCTAACAAACTAAAATCCCCTTTGTAAATGCATTCAGCATCTTCTATCCTGTGCTATCCTCCACTTTTCTCACTCTCCAGCTGTCTATCCTACTTCACACATGACTCTATCTCACTCTCTGCTCTTGTAACTTATTCTTCCTCTCTTTAACATGTTGACCTTTTGTATAAACTACCAGATGCTACTGACCTCCCTCCTATTGTATATCACTACATTTCAGAAATTAATTTTGATCCTTCTAATTGCAGTAATTCTTTCCAACGGTTATATAAGCCTGTCTATGTAAATACAATATTGGAAATACCGGATTCTGTAATAAGCAGGATATTTTTGGACGTTATGAGCGATCGTTGCATAGTACTCTGTCTTAGGAAGAAATTCATATAAAATGATGCAATAGATGTATTCAAAACTAGATACTTGAAGGAGTTGGTGCTTGAATTTAAGGTAATGTAATTTAAGAATTTGAAGAATAAACCTTAAATAAACTGTACGTTGTGTTAGACTGAATAAATGTGGTTGGTTTAATAGTAAAACAATGGGGCTTCCATAAAGATTGCTGTTTAACAATGAAACTTTCGATAACTGTCATATATCAGTCTTATTTCTATAATTGTCAAACAAAACGTGTTCATTCATCAGTGGTGCCAGCTATGTGCATACGGAGTATACATATGTGCACGTATACAATAAAAGCGGTACATATAAAACTTTTTGAAAACATTTAGGTACAAAAATAGCATTTTTATTTCCCCCGAATAAAGTTCTTTGTAAAATGAACCAACCACAACTAGAACAAAATGAAAACAAAAAAGTTTTGCTGTTGCAGGCCCTGTGAGCTTGCAGAATAACAAAGAAAAACCTAAGGCAGCAGTGCAAAGCGCTTGATGACGTATTTAACTAAATTACATCTTCTCAAGCTGCTGTGCTACAAATTGGAAGGTCCCTGGTTCGATCCCAGCTGATATCAGTAAATTTTTCATTGACATAAAATACTTCCGATCGCACTATGGCCCTGGGTTCGACTCAGCCTCTAACAGAAATGAGTACCAGGAGTATTTCCTGGGGGTAAAGGCGGCCGGTGCGTAAGGCTGACAACCTACCGCCATCCTGTGCCGTTGTCACGAAATCTGGGAGCCTTAACTTCCTGGAACCCTCTGGGCCTGTCCAGGCCTGTAATGGGACTGCTTTACCTTTACTGTGTATCGTAAGTACATTGCTTTAAGTACTTTATATGGGTAATGCGCAAATCGAGAACAGACTGTGAGACACAGGGGGGTTAAAATTAGGCAGACATGTTAGTATTGTAACTGTAAAGTGGGATAAAGGTTTTTTTTTAATAATATAATTGCAAATTATGAAGAAAAAGCTTAAACGTAAATTATACAAAACACAAGAACCGTACGTTTCAACAGCATGATGTTATCAGAGTAAGGACCAGCGTAATTCAGAAATTAATTAAAAAGTAAACAGTAAATAAATGAACAGCCAGGTAAATGAAAGTCGTGATTGTTTCCTGTCACGCACTTCTGTTGTCACGTTTCAAAATCATTGCCCTGTTCCATACTTCACAATCAGGCAGTTTACGACTGCCTTCCCATTCACATAAACAAGTTGATAAGCCAAATAAATTCACCAATATCTGATTTACAAGTTGCTGGTAAAAGGTTTTTAATTACGGTTGCACCTCAAAATGATATCTGTCCTCATGGAAATGCATATCCTACGAATGCTGTTGCTATGGTTAAGAACAGAATTAATACTCCTACTGATCACGTGTTTATGAAGTTGTATGATCCGTAGTATAAGTTTCGTCCGGTGTGCAAGTAGATGCAGACGAAAAATAGTGAGGCTCCGTTTGCATGGAGCGTTCGTAGTAGTCATCCGTGGTTTACGTCTCGACAGATGTGTCTTACTGTGTTGAATGCAATGTCGATGTTTGGGCGGTAGTGTATGGCTAGAAATAACCCAGTTACAATTTATGCTACTAAGCAGATTCCCAGAAGTGATCCAAAGTTTCATCAACCTCTAATTGTTGATGGTGTTGGTAAGTCTACTAGGGCGTCGCTTGCAATTTTAAATAAGGGGCATTTATTTCGTGTGGGTTTTTCATTATCTTGTGTGTCGTAGCGGTTCCTTAGATACGCTGATAATATTTACGACTAGAATTAGTGTTAGTAATATGTATAGTACTAATATTGTTGTTATAGTTCCTATTATTTGGTTGTATATAACAGTTGTGGTTGTGATTTTGTGCAAACATACTGAACTTCCCTTTCCTTACGCTTGCACTTTGGTACATTTTGAAATTACTGCAAGTATACAGCGGTGGGCTAAAGTAGGTTTACAGTTGTTAGTATGGAAAAAACCATGCAGGTTGTGATTATTACAATAGCTTCGTTAAGTCAAAACAATGCTAAAATACACAGTGCAGTTAGGTGCAATCTCGTAAGTGCTCAAATTGCCGGCCTTCATATTTACACATATAATACAAGAATAAACTCAGTGTTTCGCGTACTCACAACTGTAAACCTACTTTTGCCCATCCCGATACACGTGTTTCAGCGTGTATTTATGTACGTACAAATCCTACCCAAAATAAAGACTGCCTTATGCGATTATTGCAGTAACAGTGAAAACCACTGCCACAAAGTTTCCGATCATGCCTGCGCGATTTGCATAAAAAAAACTGCGTGACATGGATCATACTTGCTGATAGCTTTCCTTTTTTAAGGCTCCCCCCCACCCCTTCCCTACTACAGCTAAAGCTCTGAAAAGTTAAATTAACTTGCAACCCAAGCCCGATGTTTCTATCTGACCCTTTTGTATACTTTTGTTCCTGCAGCTTAATCAGGCAACTTAATTCTACAGACTGTGGTATATTTGTATGTAATAGGTTAAGGCATCGGGCTTGATAAATCCAGTAAAACTCCCTAACGAACTTGGTCTATATTTAATCAGCGTATGGAAAAGTAATGAAATGCTGCTGTAGAAAATTAGGTTACCATTAAAGGATTAACAATGTATGGATTCTGTAAGTCATTTTCCAAGGTCTAGCGTACGGGGCAGTAATCACTCTTTGTCCAGTGCGAAATGCTGTTTTTCGCTTTGTATGCTTCTCCACCTCAAACACGTTTAATACTATGGCGATGCAATATTTATGAGATTTAAAATGGGAAAGTTCATTTGGTTTAATTAAGGCCACTGTTCAGTCAAAACAAATTGCAAGAACATTCGAATATGTGACACAACAACGGATGAATTATCGGTCAACGTGACGTGTGGGGCTAAGATTGCACGGTGTAGGTGTTTATTTTTCCATTGTTTGAGCTGGTCATGGCGATAACATTTAAGATTGCATACGTCTGCAATGTCACGCTGTCATCGTCATTCCGGACGAAAGTTTTGTCCCTGTCTGCAATGCAAGAAAATTCTACCCTGAAGGTATAGTGGACGGTTTGGCTTTCGTAAAATGCGAGGAATTTCTTAGCAAGCTGTGTGACTTTCAAATTATGTAATAAGGACAGTGATGTATAGAGTTAGGACGTTACTTAATTTCTTATTTTGTTACCTGGTTAGGTTGGTTGGTTGGTTGGTGCGGTGTCACATCGCAAAATCCCTAACCTCAATGCTGACGATTGAGGGAACATCATATCCCAATTATAAAGTATCATACGGTAGATTCTCAAATATTCTCTAAGGTAAACGAAGTCAGATTATTTTTCTTTTTATATTTCCAGCGCTACTGTAGCATAGAACTAATAATTTTTTTTCTCTTTGTTTCAGGTGAGTTGCTTGTGGTTTGCTGCTGCAAGATTGTAGGTTATTCCATATCCTTATGTTATATCATTGTGAGTATGTTTAAATTATAGGTATTAGCTTTGTTGCGTAATATATAATAGAAATCGCTCAGTATGTTAAACGTAGCAAGTGGGCACAGTGTAGCAGCTCACCAATATGCTTTGTTTTCTCCATAATTTATTTTAATTATAAGCTCTATTTTAGTATACATTAACTTCGCTAAGAATTGGCTCAAGTAAGAAGCACAGAAAGAAAATAAGTTAAATGTTGAAGGTTTCGCGTTTTTGATTAGAACTGTGTATTATTTATCGCTTGTGATATGCACCAATAACTTACGTGGACTATAAACTACAACTTTTTAAAGAATTTTGCGGGTTTTGTAATATTAGCTTACGTGCGATAATTTGTTCGTTTGAGCTAGCAAATTTGGCAACTCTAGCTTATTAACACGCACTCTTGTAAGAATACAGATGAATTTTCCTTGAAATTGTACTAAAGATTATAATTTCATAATAAAACAGTTTGGTGATCTGTTTGTATTTTTTATACTTGTATAAATTCAGAGGCCATTTAACATCTACGATTTAACCTGAATCTTTGCGTCGATGTCATGTTTTAATCGATAACATACAATTATATATAATACAGAATTTTTGTGTATGTTTTCGATATGTGTTTTTTAAAAGTACTTTTCTTACACAAAGTTCGTCACGTTACCGGAATCAGCAGAAGGTGAAGTACAGGTTTTGCGTGGTAGCCATATTAATATATAGTCCAAACGCCTTACCTTAAAAGAATTTTCGGAATTATTCTAAGAATTGTAACAGAGTAACATTTTACGATCCTGCGCTGTTAGTTTGTGTGGACAGTATTGCATCAACTGTGTGACACCTCTTCCATGTTGTTATTATATAAAATCATAAATTGCTTTCGATGTGGTTCATCGCAACGCGGTCGAAGCACAGTAGGATCTCGGTCCTGTAAGTGTGTGTGTGTATGTCTGTGTATGTGTGTGTGTGTGTGTGTGTTAGCATGTAGAGAAGAACACGTAAGATGGGGGAGACACATGTGTCCTCTCTATTGCAGTGTATGAGTTACGGCATGATGTTAAGAAATTTAGACCTTCTGAGCGATAAAGATCAGTTAACACTCATTTCGCAGCGCTGTCTTCAGTAAACATTTAGCAGCGAATTAGAGTCTTTGCCTGACAAGTTGAGATTTCTGGCGCCAGACAAGTGACACTGATAGCTTGTGTGGACACAGCAGTAGCAGGCAGAGTCGTGTTTGGTTTTGTCCTGCGAGCCTGGCTGCTACTGTGACGAACTTAATTTATACCAAAGATCTTCTTGGTTTTAAACCTCTTTTCCATGTATACCGACTTATGTTTATGACAAGAGTCATGAAACCTTTCGTGCTCATACAAGTCAGTGACAGATTTGTAAGAAAGAATACGAGAAGCTTAAATCAAGCGGGTATATTTTTTTGGAGGAGTGAGAGATACTGTATTTCGAGGAGGATGGAGAAGGACCAGCAATTCTAGAAAGTTCTCAGTCGTCGTCCGCCCGTCCTTCTAATAAGAGTGTTATGAACGTTAAGACATTAGAGTAATAAGAAGCAGTAGCTTCAGACAGGCCGTCAGGGAATTTTGATTTACTGTTTAATGGTGAAATGCATAATTTGGAAATTTAATTTGTTGGACTTTAGAGACAGCTGTCCAAATTTGATAAATAAAAGAAAATTATAAGGTTGAATACTAAATACAAGAAACTAGTGTTGCCTGAGAAGCATGCATTAGACACTGGGAACTTGGGAATTATCTTATATTCTCCAGAAGGGCGGAAGCGCAAGAGTGCCTCTGTCGAAATGACCGTTATCTCGACCATTTGCTTGTCCCTGTTTGAAAGTTTCTTCCATTTCCTGTTCCTTATAGCACTCTTGTCCGGTCGCAACAGTATTAAATTGATTTATCATTATCGTGTTGGGCAGGTTTGGCGTTATTTTAATCTTTATTTCCAGTTTTTTAAAGTTTCATGTGGCAGTTTAATATGCTGATTAACGATTTTTATTTTACTACGCCTATGGTAGGCTACGTACGGCAACGATGCAAGGGAAGGGAAATACAGTCAGGGCTAAGAAGGAGCACTTCTACTCGATAGTACGTCCACGTATATGTCATTCATCTTCAGTGTATTTTAAAAGAAGTATGTCACATAAGTAGGAAATTCACGCCCAATAACTTTAGCATCAGTGATACTAACATGGCTGTAAGAACGTCTGAAGTTTGAGCGATAATAGCATCAATGTGACCGTAGTACTACAGTAAAATATGATGTGGTCTGCCTAATGGGCCAAGCATCGTGCTGAAAATTTTTATTTTATTTTATTTCATTTTGTTTTATTTTATTTATTTTATTTATTTTATTTATTTTATTTTATTTATTTTATTTTATTTATTTTATTTATTTTATTTTATTTTGTTTTATTTTATTTTATTTTATTTTATTTTATTTTATTTTATTTATTTTATTTTATTTTATTTTATATATTTTATTTTATTTTGTTTTATTTTATTTTATTTTATTTATTTTATTTTATTATTTATTTTATTTTATTTACTTCATTTTATTTTATTTATTTTATTTCATTTCATTTTATTTCATTTTATTTCATTTTATTTCATTTTATTTCATTTTATTTCATTTTATTTCATTTTATTTCATTTTATTTTATTTTATTTTATTTTATTTCATTTTATTTCATTTTATTTCATTTTATTTTATTTTTTTGTTGGCGTAATATAACGCCACCGCAGACATGAAAACACACCCTTACTTAGCCTACGCATTATTCACAACATGAAGTGTATCTAAAAGTTCGCGTCCCGAGGCTCTTGTTACCCACTGAATTTCTGTTTAATATGCCGAACGGAATGTGAGATAAAGACTTTCATATTGTGTAATATGGGGTCTTTGAGAGAAACAATAACTAAAAGAATGATTTAAACAAAAAGCTTTCAGAACATCTGAAGAGCTGTTGGAGTAGTGATACGGGAAAGTAACTCGTAAATAAACTGGATTCAGTTATTCACATCGCGGTGAAGCGTAAAGCTTAGCTTCAATAACAGAATCCGAGTTTCAAAACTGCTGACGCCATGAGCGACACGCGCAATTGCTAAGCCGCCATTAACCCTTCCCAAGCTATAAATGACATATATCGATTAGAACCCTCCCCGTCCTTACCCCAATATTTTGACCTTTTAGCGAAAATACTTCCTTGTAAATTTGTGCTTTAAACAGAAAGTATGTAACTTTCGGCAAACTGAAATGTTATTGCCATGTAAACATGAAACAAAGGAAGGAAGTTGAGTAAAGCGAGACCAGCTTGATGTCACTTGCTTTATTATTTCTTTATATAATGCTCAACATGTTTCGGATGTTAATACATCCATCCTCAGGAACTTGCGACTTGTGTGTTGAGTTATTTCGAGGGTTACTCAACACATAAGTCGCAAGCTCCTGAGGATGGATGTATTAACATCCGAAACATGTTGAGCATTATATAAAGAAATAATAAAACAAGTGACATCAAGTTGGTCTCTCTTTACTCAACTATCAAGATGCTGCACGGTCCAATAAACATAAGAAAGGAAGGAAGGTTTCTGGCTTCAGCTCAATACGAAGTGTTGGTTATGAAGAACCGAAAACTGTAGTCCAATTGGTAGTTCTTTTTAGGTTTTGAAAGTCCCAGAATTGTATTATATTGGCATTGTATTTTACTATTTAGAATTTTCCAAAGTCGTGTGATAAGGCTGTATATATATATATATATATATTAGTGCTCCCTAACCGTGGCTGTAAGTAATAGCCAAGACGTGAAAGAATTGTTCCCTATTCCATGGATAAGTGCAATTTGTTGGTAACAAACCGTATTTGTTTATATTAATTGCACAAAGGGTTATACAACGTTGAATGTGTAACGAACGTATTTTTCTTAGGCTGTTAGATTTGGCAACAACTGCTATATGCAATTTTTAAATTTTGAACAATCTGGCAGAATCTTGTGTACTTTCGATCATGGCATACGTAATTACCAGAAGTTTGCCTTGTTCGCTTTCTTCGACTGAGAACGAAGACGGCTGGGACATCTGTGACTACGAGTATTTTGTGACCGGTCGTTTTTCCGGGGGGTTTTACAGAATCGCCCATCCTCACTGAACAACTTATATCCCTCCTATAATAAAACAAACTAAATACACTAATTTCTCAAATGTATTGGAATAAAACTCTACACATTTCGGACAGTTCCTCTGTCCATCACCAGGAGTTTTTCACTGTACACACAGCAAACATGTATGTATTGTTGTGTGTACCGTGAAAAACTCCTGATGATGGACAGAGGAACTGTCCGAAACATGTAGAATTTTATTCCAATAAATTTGAGAAATTAGTGCATCTAGTTGGTTTTACTATAAGAATTTATCACGATGCACGGTCACCTGGACGTCAAACTTATACCCCATGCAGACAGGCATATTCTCTGGTGTTTCCCTACCAAACTCAGTACGACGTTTCCTTCGTACCGTGCCTGCACATTTCTGTCCGTGATACCACAGCACACACTTAGCTTTCGGCGCATTAAGCTTCGGTTTCCACACTGGCGACATTATTGTCACTGATGACGAGACCTGAAAACTGAAGTAGTGCGAGTTCGAATCAAAGTTATGTTCCGTTAATTTTCACTTCTATGCCTTCATATTTCATGAGAAATATTATGCTAAAGTCGTAAATTTCATGTGTCCATGTGACTAAACCTATTGTGGAGTAGCAGGATGACCAATGAATAATGAGTGAGAAAAGAAGTGGAAGGAAGTGGTTGTGGCGTGAATAAATAATTCTCTGTGCATTTTCCTGGAGGGACTGAGGACATTCGAGCCGGTGTCCTGCAGAATGTCATTCGGAAGCATTTCTGAATGAACCTTCGTGAGATGTAACGGCATGAACGAGTTTCATATTTACAGATGTTTCGGAGTACTCTACTTTTCCAAGCCTGGTATTTTCTCAAACATAATATTTCCTAGATAACTGTTCAACACCGCACTCCATTATACCAAACAGCCATGAATCAGCGACTTGCAGAAGTATCTGTTGAAGTCCTCTTTTATTCTACCAGTGAAACTAGTTTGCATGTAGTAGTTACGAACGTGTCGTGAGGGCAAATGATGGAGTGGCGGTACAGCTCCACCTGCTCCTCAACTGACACTCGGAGGTGATAAGACTGCTTCATGGATTACCCCAGTGTAAGAGCCATTGGTAACCAAGAGCTGGTGTGGCTTCTGTACAGGAAAGAAAGTTATTTGTTCTCTCAGGAAAGGACACTCAATTCTCCAGTAATCCAACCCTCAGCCTAGTCCTTACGCTGGCTGGAATACTCTAATTCCTGAAGTTGTGTGGAATCGTATGAAATGTCAGGCAGTGATGAACAGCCTCACCCTCAGTTATCCTGTCGCGGTATATCCCCCTACTTCCGGGAAACTGACTTCCGATTGCCATTGACCAGGAAGCGCAGGAATCTACAAAGTCAGTCGTGACTCGTTTGTCCTCAATTGGTAAGAAACCTCCGATTCTCGTACGTCCAGTAGGTAACCTAGACTATACCAAGGACGTTATTGCGGTGGAGAAGTGGTAATGTTCTGCTGATCCTTAACCTCTGTGGTAGATGGAATTGCGTGGTCACCTTCACGCCCCGGCCACTCTAACCCCTGGAAAGTAACTCCTGATATCTATTTGGAGGCTAAATGGGCTCTAGAGATGGTAGGTACGGGGTGGCGAAAGGAAATCTTTTTTCATGCCGAGAATCTAACATCGATCATCTAGCCCGGAATCAGTCACTGCACTCATTGCACTTCCCCGACCCGACGGATGGCGACTTTATAACATAGGACCTACTTTGGTTTCGAATCGAAAGCGCCGATGAGAAATCACATTTTTAAAAGTCATGTTTTAGCTATTTTTAGCAAATTCCTTTTCAGTAAGTCCATCACATGCTTGTTCATCAACATGAAAATTTAACATGCACCGCCAATTGATTTCATAACATTCATCCCTTCATTAGATGTGACCACTTTAAGAACGACAATAAAAAATGATACTGCCTAACTCATTAGCACGAAGCTGTTTTCAGTATTTAGTTTTATAAAGGCGTAAAAATTTGCCAAGCAGACAAAGGAGCATGGCGAAAGAAGATTATTGCTTCTGTGATGTAATTATAGTGGCCTAGTAGAAGAATGTCGACGCTTGAGATGTACATATTGCCGCCATCTTCAGCCTAATTCCTTCTATCCCTCATCGCCGTGAGAACCCCAAATCTCGAACAGATACTGCCACCGTGAACAAGAATTTTTCGTTTATTTCTTGACTTAGGTAATAGTAAATAACAGATTAAGTACAACACTACATAAAGAAGAGCCTTACAATTTGTATTCTTCACTAAGTTCTGCTGTTTTGGTCATATTAAGGAGAGTAAAATGCAAAGATTCCCATGGACATGAGAAATTAGATACGTAAATATTTTGTTTGGGAAAACACAACCCTTGAGACTTAGGCGTAGATGGAAAAACTAATCTTGAAATTAATCTTGAATAAAAAGAGTGTGTGCGTATATGGAATTGATTTATTTGGCTGCAATGAACACGTTAATGAATATACTGGTTCTACCAAAAGCAAGGAATTTCTTTACTACGTGAGCGAGTTATGGCTTCCAAAGAAGTAATCTGTACTGTAAGGGGGATCGGTTGATTTTTTTACAAGAAATGACTAGGTATTCATCACGCTGGCTATACTTAAGCCGCTCTTGTTAACACAGCGGGGTGTGTTTATAGTGCATGTTACACGCTTACTGGCGTTCCTTTGTCTGAAACAATCAATACCTTATCATTAGCCCTCTCCAACACAAGCACTCACCTCATCCCTGCCTTACTAAAGCAGAGTCAAGTCAATTTCTACAGGTTGAACAGCAACGAGTTTTACGTCACGTAACTACTATTTCTGCTTACCTCACATTGTCCACTTTCTTTGCACAAAGTGACTGCAGTGAAGGCATTGTGGAAAGTCATGTGTTTTTCTGCCACTCTCTTTAATTTACGAACTAAAACGAAGGATTTCAACTAAAATGAGTACTGAACAAGACCGGCAGTGTGCGTATAAAATAACATTGAGGCACGTTCGTGCAACTATTGTTGCAGTGGAAAATCAGTATTACATATTCTGAGTGAGTGTGTGTGTGTGTGTGTTTGTGTGTGGTGTGTAGCCTTAGGTATCCAGCATGCAAAGCGTTTATGTGCACATCTCTGGTCCGTCCGAGTCTACAGTATTTTTCCACGTTATCTCATAAACGGTACGACATTCGGAAAAAGGTTTTGTACATAAAATTGTGTTATAGATTTTCTTTACAACTTTTATTCTGAAACATTTCTCATTCTGTGAAAAACTGAGCGAGATTTGTTCCAAAATGTTTGCTCGTCTTCATGTAAAATATCCGTTATTATTGTTATAATTTAATGAAACTTGAATTTTCTCGACATGTTTTCAAAAACTACTTAAATTTCATGACATTCCATCCAGTGGGAGTCCATTTCTTCCATGCGGACGGACATACGGACAGACAGAAAGACAGACAGACAGACATGAATAAGCTAATATTCACCTTTCGCAAGTTTCTGACCACGCCTAAAAATAACGTTTTTCCGATAACTGATATCGGCACCAATTACATGAAGCTCAGATAAAGCATAAAGTTTCTAATAAATGTCTTTTCGTAGAAAAAGAAAGTGGTAAAGTAAAGAAAGACCACGTACATGTTTGTTGAAGACTACGTTATTTTTGGTAGAGGCCAGTTGAAATGTGATGGCACACGCGCAGAAACCAGATTTCGTCTTTCGGCGAAACGGACGAGTCCATTTAAATCGGCGGGGGCGTCAGTTCAGTCGACTACTGGCAGCCCGAGATGTGCGCATCAGCGATAGTAATGCTGGATACAACATGTTCCGAGGTAGTGTGAAGAGTACTGGCTACCCACTCCATTCGCCAGTTTCCCCTTCACTTCCTCTCCCGTGCGTCACCGTGTGCCATCACATTTCAACTGGAGTCTACGTTTTTCGTCCTTTTTAATGGTTAATCACCTAACGATAAATATAATTATTGTGTAGTAGCTCGGTGAAAAAACATTTTTGTGACAGCACGTAATTAACAGAACTGTTAGTTGTGCATGAAAAAAGGAAATGCACATTTTCTCAACCCTGCTGGAATATCTGTACCATATTTCATCTCACAAATCCTTGTCCATGACGGTAGTTGTCCATTTTCTAACGCTGGACCAATCTTAACCCCTCATCTTGTATTTTCTACATCTCTTTTCCGCATGTTTCATACACTAAAAATGCGTATCGGATAAACTCCTGAAATGTGCGACAGTTCTAGAGGATTCTGATGACAGTACGCAAAATTCAGCACACCTTGGTAATGGTCTGTATACATCTCCTCCTATTCGCAAAAGAACATTAAATTTCGGAGCGCAGATGTGATCCCGGTCTCAGACGAAATGGTTGGGAGTGTCTTGTTCATTTTTGGCTGACATGAACAGCTGTTTTCAATCACCGGACTTAATGGACTGACCATTTAAGTGGATTCCTCCCCATTGTTTCGTCAGAGGATGGTAAGATTTCCAGTTTCCAAAACTTGTGTTTTTAAGCCCTTCTGCAAAACAAAAAGCGATTTGCTTTGTCATTTTTGTCCGTACGTTCGTCCTTCTATTCGCGTAGGACAACTTGTCTCTTACAGAATGGGTTTTCATGAAGTTTTTTGTTCAGGATTATTACGAAATAGTTGTAATATATTCGCATTTTGGTTCAATTCGGACAGAAATAACACTCATTTTAAGTGAATATCCAAGCAAATTTTAATATCCAGCTCTAGTTTTTTTGCGCTACTCGAGGCTGGTGTCTTTGACAGACTAGCCGAAACCGAAGAAACAGTTTTTATACCGTGACTGAGGCAAAGCGTCGTTCAGGAGGTAGGGATTTAGCGCCTTTCCCCTTCAAATATATCGAAGGTAATCGGTTTTTAGTCTGTCACTAAGACGCGGAAAATCTTGTAATTTGTGTCAAAATACTTTTTGCAAAAAAGCATTCAAGTATTAGACACTTTAAAGACGACGCGCAGATTACTTTATTTGAAGACCCAGTCCGTACCGCACAGTAAACACTTTGCATCTCGGTTATAAAAACCAATCAGTTTATTTTGTAAGTAACACAAGTCGCTGTTTGTTCTCAGATAAATACGAGTACAAAAGCACATAAATACAGTGTGGGCAGAGCCTACAGTTGTTGAATGTTAAACTGTTGGTGCATCACGTAACCAGTAGGCTTTAAAAGGTTAATACCTAGCGAGAACAACAGCGAACACTCCAGAATTTTTATGTTTTGCGCCTATTTCAAAGCTAGTTTGAAAACCAGGCGATGTACAGAACCCAGAAAAATAGTAACATATGTACAGTTTATACGTACATTCGACACCGAAAAAGCAAGGACACGGATATTGTCCCCAACAAATACGTCGTACCGTAAACATCTTATTCGCTTTGTAGTACATTGTTCTTTCGAAGAATCTGGTAGTATCTTAGCGAAATTTTTGGTCTTTATGAAGCACAAAGGCTTATTACAAAGGCCTTGCTCTAGAACATATCCTGAACAGATGAATTCAATTTTCTTCCTCACTCCCCGTCTGTTTACGATCCACTTCCATGTTGGCTTTACATCTATGACTATGTCTCGAAGTTTTCTTCTTTTCGGTTGGATAAATGTTTCCCTCGCAGCTTGATACACCTTTGTGTTTTGGTTCAGCTATAGTCTAAACGCTATGTCCTTTTCCGCTTACACAATATTAATATGTGTTTTGTCCCAGACCCATATAAAAGCAGTCTATTCACAGACCTGTAAAAGAACCAGATAACTAAGAAATTTTGCGGAAACGATCAGAACAACATACCTGAAAACAGTACTTTATCGAAGCAAAATATCTGAAACCTAAGAAGTGGAAGATATTTACATTATATTTAGGCTTAACTCCAGATAATCTTCAAATAACAGGACATTAACATTTTACTGTAATACGTATCAGTATCTTAGAAGCATTAACAGGTTAATATTTTATTAAATTACACAACCTAAAACAACATAAGCGTTTTGTGAAATGGCAAAACGAATTTGAAAGACGTAATATTTTTGCGCTCTGTTTAAAGCGAGTAAAGAAAAATGAGATCTCAGATCCTCTCATCTTCATCACACATTGAAAACGTTTTAGTTTAGACCGAAACATATTTGGCTGTGTAATATAATGAAATTTGTGGAAATTGAAGCGAAATTAGTCTCTGCTGATGAACATTTTCGTTGGATTGTCCTATAAATGTTAAATTTATACCCACGAAATTTACAATCTGCGGGCTTTGTATACAAAAGGGATTTCGTAAGTCTTCTGTACTTGGTAAATGAGGTAGAATCCTTGCACTGCAACACTTGGATGTGATTCTGAAAAGTAGTAATTGCGGTTTATCGAAGTAAAAGTTCTTATCATGCGCCACGCTATAGTTGAGTTGGGTAACCTCCGCATAGACCACAGTTAAATCCAAGGACAGTCCATGTGGAATGTGGACAATGTCTGTATTCGACAGTTTTTTTTTTAATTGTTTCGGCATTTCCCCATGAATCATTTTCCACAGTGCTCCATATTCATTCATGTGCCGTCCGGAGGCTAGATAGTGAGCCCATTAGAGGCCACAGCTTCACATCGACATGGTGTCATCACACCTCGAGTTCAAGAGACCGTTTCCTCTCATCGCCCGTAACCAGTCTCTGTAATTCCTACCACCTGACGACACCTGCAGTCTGTCGCTCCTACAGCAGCAGCTTATGAAACAACATGTAGACGGCAGCCCGCTTTGTCGTGACGTCACGCACCGTGTTCGTATCTTAACACGCGATAACCTGCCCCAAATAACGTACTAGATACAATCTCTAACGGCGTCTTTCGTGTTTCTTTCTTTTTGTCTTTAGATCGGCCTTCCTTCTTCCTTCTTTACTGGCCCTCATTTGAAATTCTTTCCTCTTTCTTATTTGAACCTTTGTCCTCCTCCTTCATTTATTCCTTTCTTTCTTTGTTTCTTCTGTACCTCATATACTCGCATTTCTTCCCTTCTGTCCGTTGTACATATCGTTCTCCGTACCTAATTCCATTCGTCATCATTTGCCTATCGAGTTACTCATTGCTTTCCGTCTATTATTATCCCTTGTTTCGTGTCCTTCTCTGTATTTCTGTCCTTCCCTGTTTGTCCTGTGTTTGTTACTGTCGTGTTTGGATACGAGAACTTTTTCATCGACTTCAAGCATGTTCTGGTAATCGCCGGTCATTTCTCAACACGGTTCGTTGGGAAAATCTCAGTCAAGGCATAATTTAGAAGACGTACGTAGTCTACGTGAACACAACACACTACCGTGGAGCTAATCACATCTTTTATATATATATATATATATATATATATATATATAGACAATCTTATTTTTTAACAGAATTCGTAATTAGCATCTGGGTATGATTTTGTTTCTGTTTGTTACTGCTGGAATATATTTATTTATGTGTTTCGTTTACTTATTTTATGGTATACAGTTCACTTCTAGGTTAATTACCATTATCACTGAACTTTAAGGTAAGGGAATTCTAAAATTGGACGTCCTGTAGATTGGTTAATATCCACCAGCTTTTTGGACGAGACAGCTACCTCAATCTTCAGGGTGTGAGAAAGGTTCTTCTCCGAAACTATGGGATTCACATCCAGAACAGCTTAATGTCAATGTTCCTCGTAGTGAGAATATAAAATCGCAAGTATTCAACACACTCTTCCGCAGACAAGGACAGAATAGCAATTAAGGGAAGAAGTAGGTCTGAGTAAGGGAACGGAGAACTGCACAGTTCGGATGGTCCATCCGAAGGATATGTTGGACGGAATATTTAGAATGGTGCCAGGGAAACAAAGTAATTGTGACGGAAATCCTAAGG
>Ga0123355_10007164_pt1 | contig 16650 bp, 14 predicted proteins | sample TergutEmb28metaG_3_FD_89872 | JGI IMG/M metagenome (GOLD analysis project Ga0123355, IMG submission 89872) | Embiratermes neotenicus P1 segment gut microbial communities from Petit-Saut dam, French Guiana - Emb289 P1 | ecosystem: Host-associated > Arthropoda: Insects > Digestive system > Gut ...
AGCTTTTTGGCTTGGCCTTTAACCAACTTTGCACCGCCTCCATTACCTCGTCGTCATCTGCAAACTTCTGGCCCCACAAATGTTCTTTCATAGGTCCAAACAAGTGAAAGTCCGATGACGCCATACTGAATCTTCATTCTTCTGTAGATTTCAGAAGGTTTCACACCCTCTGACCACAAAAAATGAATAACGCTTCATTGCTCTTCCATGGTGCAAGTTGCCAGTGGAGCGGCCACGTTGAACGGCCTACTGCGCAGGCTCAAACTGCTTGATCGTCACGACCCCTACACGACATATTGCTAAGGAGCCATTTTGTGTCCTGAAATAAGATTTTTTCATTGTGCATACTTTTCCATGCACTTTAGAATAAAATTCCTGTTATTTAATGACTTTCCCTCATATATACATATATATATATATATATATATATAAACATTCATAAACACCCACATGATCAGAACTTGGGGTCAAAGATGCACTGTCTAGCCACTCATTTATTTCTCTGATGGGGGAGAAAAAAAAAGAGAGAGAGAGAGAGAGAGAGGAGAGAGAGAGGAGAGAGAGAGAGAGAGAGAGAGAGAGAGGAGAGAGAGAGAGAGATATTTATTATATATAATAATTTTTGCAATATCTGTGTTCTGCATGGTGGTAAATGAGATTACAGTCTTGTGGGATGTAATGCCATATAGTCTGTTCACCAGATGACAAAGTTTTGTTACTCTTCTACTTTGAAGATAGAGGCAGCAGGTTCTTCTCAATTGTTGGTCTTTATCTGCAAAACTAGACAATAGCAAACTCCAGAAGGTCATAAGTTTTGGTAATAATTTTATTAATTAAAAACACAACATTTTAACAGAATATAAATGTTACTGTAGCCAATACAGCCTTGAGAGTTTCAGGAATACGGAACATCTGGCATCGAGTTATGGAAGATGATGGAGAAAAGAAGGTTGTCTGAGGCTTCTTTATGTGACATTCTTTATTAACTGAGGAACGTAATCTCCAAATTTTTAAAATATATCTACTATTGTATACATATAATTTATAGGTCTTATGGCTCAAATATGTGATGATGTAAACATACAGAACCATCTTAAATGTTTTCTTTCTTAGTATGTTACACTACACACAGAGAAGACTGATTCCAGATATGGTCCTCAAAGTTGGGTGATACCCTTTCCCACCACAATATAAAAAAACTGGTATGTTATAGTTATAAAATGGCATTTATAAGTATACTTACTTCATATTGTTAGTGTGATGGTAAATAAAATGCATGAGACAAACATCAAGGGGGAAATGAGGAAGGTGTACAAAATTCTGGCAGGAAAACCTGAACAGGGGACAGCACTTGGAACAACATTTTATCACTGTCGGAATTAACTAATAAGTACGCTCATACAGCATTAAGAGTTTTGGAATAATAAACACAAGAGTGTATAAAGGCCTGCAATTAAAATATAATTAATGATCAATAACTATGCTTGTTTAATACAAAGATGTTTGAAGTAATAAAAAAAAATGACACAAAAACCTGACATTAAAGTCTAATTAATGGTGAATAAGTAGGATAGTGGAGCCAAAGTAGTGTAGTCATTATAGCAACTAGCCTAGAAGCTGAATGGTCCTCTTCTCCAAAACATCCAGACCAGTTCTGGGGCCCACCAAGCTTCCTATTCAATGGATACTAGGGTTCTTTCACTGGGGTAAAGTGGCCGAGGTGTAAAGTTAGCCCCCTATCTCAATCTAGTGCCGAGGTTAGGAATGAGTGGAGCTACACGTCTTAATTACTTACTTACTTACTTACTTACTTACTCCATGAAAAACAGTCCTTCTTGAGAAGCTAACCAGTTTTCAGCTAGTCACGAAATTCCCTGTATTTTATGGAACCTGAAGGTTCATTACCTCATTATTCACAAGTATCTGCCACCTATCCCTATCCTAAGCCAGTCTGATCCAGTCCAAGCCCCCCACCCCACTGCCTGAAGATCCATCTCAATTTTATCCTCACATCTACACCTCTAAGTGGTTTCTTTCCCTCAGGTTTCCCCACCAAAACCCTGTGTACACCTCTCCTCTCTTCCACATGTGCCACATGCCCCGCCCATCTCATCCTTCTCGATTTTATCACCCAAATAATATTTGGTGAGGAGTACAGATTAAGCTCCTCATTATGTAGTTTTCTCCACTACCCTGTTACCTCATCCTTCTTAAGCCCAAATATTCTCCTCAACACCCTATTCTCAAACACCCTCAGCCACTTCATTCACACGCCTATGAAGATGGAACTGATAGTGAGTTCCGAAACATCGGCAATTAGAATTCAGACGCCGGGGAATTACCCAAAAAGGAACAAATTACATTTAGAACACGGCGAAAGCTTAAAAACAAGAACCCTCAGCCTACATTTCTCCCTCATATGTATGTCTACTCCCCCTACATACCTTCATGGCATACACACGGAAAACTTTAAGTATGCTTGTATGGCACAAAGATATTTGGAACATCAACAAAAAATAACATACAACACGAAATTTTGGTTTCTTTTTTCTTTTGTTTGTTTGTTGTTGTTACTGTTCTTGTTCTTGGGACAGTGATGTTATCTTCTCACTAAAACTGTTCTCACAAACACAGACATGCAGGATAAGCAGCAGGAAAAATGATACAAAGTGGAATACTTGTGAATAACATGTTCATGCTGTATGTGCAGAGTTTTAAGTCATTATTACAGTCCATAAAACTGTTTACAAATTCACTGCAGAAATGATCGTCTCTCATGCAGAACGAGATGTGTTTTGAGGTGGTAGTTGTGACAGAAACGGCGATCACACAAATGGCACTTGAACTGGGGTTCAACTCCACACTCATAGCGCATATGTCGTTGCAAAGCACCCTTAGTTGAATATCTCTTATTACATATTGAGCACTGATTGAGCCTTTTGCCAAGTTTGGCATCCGTGTTGATCATCTCAGAACCAAACGCCGTATTCCATGTCTTTCTCTGCTCATACTGCAGCAGGCAGCTGAATTCTGTAATAAAATAATCATACAAATGTAAATGATGTAACAAACATCAATACTCTTTTCTCAAGACAAAACAGTTACAATATGGTCTTACTGAAGTATGGTAAGGTACTACCAATAGAACACTTACCAATATAATGATTCAAATGCTATTAATATATGAAGAACATGTTTTTTTATTGATTTACTTACAATGCTATATTAACTGTATAAATTATACAATGCCAAATGGAAGGATAACTGTATATATTAGGTTCAATCAGGTAAGAAGTGGTCACCATCTATTTCAATACTCTGTTCCAGACTTTGTTAGGTATAACGGTCTCTGAACCAAGATTTTAACCGTTTAAACACCGAGTTAAATCCCATCTGCTGGCATTATTAGCTCACCATATTCTCCATGTTAGCAGGATAAGGGTTAAAGTAGCACATCCAAACTATGAAGGTGTGCTAATCACTGCACAATGATGTATGATTCATATAATGTGGTAGGTGATTGAGTGTTACAGCAGGTCAGACATTTACAATACAGAGTAATTTCTATTAAATAAATACAAATCTGAACCCCAGGGCAATGGTTTTGATAGGACAATGCAGTTCCAAACTGATACTGGCGAAGGAATGAAGGAAACCTGGGACACTATGTCTGAAGAATGAAAATATACATTCATTCATCATTCATTAGTATTCAGCCTTAAAGGCCGGGCTTGGCAGGAACCAGAGCCCAGTCATGTGACCGGTATGACTCTGGCACACTGCATCCTGTGTAAGTTCTTGGGGGTAGTTTGCCATTGCTTTCCCCCGCCTTTAGACGTTCCCACTTTCGCCGCCAGGTGCCTCTGTCCACAATGACGTGAGAGATCCTAGCAGCAAAAGGTGGAACTGTGGGCGAGAAAGATGTCCGGTAGTAATTTTGCCTAAATTCCGACTTCCACGTAAATTTATGGATCTTTTACATGCCACAAATCTACGACGTGGGACCGATGGCTTTACTTCCCCTCCGAAGGAAGGAAAAATATACATATGTCAGTAAAATGTTATTCAGACACAGCAGGGTAGGAAATAAAGCCTATTCCCGAAATATACTTCAATTAAATACATAGCTACACAACATAGCTGAGATCTACATAATACAGGAATTTAATGGCATGAATATACAAAATTAACCCCTTGAAAAGGAAAAGTAGCCTACATTACATACTAAGAACTTTTACTTCACATACAACACTGTGTTCTTTGATTAGAAAGACCAATTGGTTAATGTTGTATATAAAATAGTTACTGTTTATTTGCCTGCATAAATACAGTCTGTAGGCAGAAAGCAGAGGTTTTTAATTGTATACCTTGCAGTAACACCGGACAAGGAAATAACGGACCAAAATGGGGGAGGTCAGGTTACCAGTCTTTATGACAGAAATATATTTGACAATTTTTAGATGTGGACTTCTTTTATTATGTTTCCAACCTTGGTCAATATGCACGTTTAATATAATGTGTGTACATGCTTTTGTGCATACACACCTGTATGAGAAGGTAACAGTTCCATAACCAACCATCTACAAGATGAAACTAAAATCTGTAGACATTAACACATCTTTCACTCTATATACATGTATAATGAACTTGTAAGCTGGGCTGGAATTACAGACCATGCATTTTTACAGGCCATCAAGGCTAGGAGGCAACAAAGGTGACATTATCAGGACAGCAATATATTCTGTATGACTGCCATCAAATGAAAAGAAAAACAGCTAATGAATGGTTTGTGTCGCTCCATCATCTTGCTGACTTGGACAAACCAAAAACAAGTTTAACTATATACTATTACAAAAAGCAAAAATTCTCAGCTTAGGCTGCACGATTCTGAAATAACTCTGTGTTACATTCATAAGAAATACAATTCTGCCATCCTCATGATTATGCCAGACTTTCCACTTCTGAACACAACAATACATCACCTTATTCATCAGTTATGTGAGCAGGAACAGCAACAACAAAAATAAACCTGGAATTACTTTGTGCTGCAAAAAAGAAAGAAAGAAAGTAAGAAAGAAAGAAAGAAGGAAGGAAAGAATGAAAGAAGCTATATCCAGTACCTCCAAGACATCATAATTCTCTTTCCCAGCAATACTTTCATAAATACATTCTGAAACTCCCATCACAATCATTTTCTTTGTAACACATTTTGGTTACTACTTTCAGGTTTTCTACCGATACATAGTGTCTGCCTAGTTCTGTAAAGCCAGTTCCTCCTCTGGTCCAATGACATAATGTCATCCTGAACTCATGTCTTACAAAGGGCGTAGCAGTTTTTCTTCCCACTGTATAATTTGACCTTCATTATATTTAACATGTGAATTTAGATGGTATCTGAGATGATGCTTGTGGCGGAAAAGACGAAAACAGATGTGGCACTTGAAGCGACGTTCAACACCACATTCATAACGTATGTGTCGGAACAGAGCACTCCTTGTTGAGTAGGCTTTATGACAGCATGAACACTGATGAAGAAGTTTCCTCTGTTCAATTGGTATTGTTTCAGTGTTCAGTACGGTGTTTATAGACACTCTGTTTGCTCCAACCTGTAGCATTTGGATGAAGTCTGAAATGAAAGATATATACAGCTGTAGGAGAGTAGCTGGGAACAGATTTGAATGAATACATGACATATAAGTGTCTCTTTGACTTGGTGTGAAATCATATCTAGGCTGGCCAGCTGTATCCTTGCCTTAGTCCAACTTCATGTTAATAATGTAGGATTCCTTGCCAATATTGTTAGCATCTCTAGAGAGTAGTTTGAAGTGCTATATCATAATCATGCACATGGCAAATAATATAACTGAACACCATCAAAGCCCACTTAGTACATGTATAACAGACCTGTTTACACACACTCCTACTACATTTCAATTAACCACCAACAGTTACATCTATATATAAACTTCTACGTCTCCTGGACGATGGTTAAATGATTAACGGAAACATGTAGGACGGTAAATAAACAGGTACTGTTACAAGAGTAACTGCACTCTTCCAGGTTAGTATGCAGTAATTAGTGGTAATTTCTCACTGACATTTTGGGACAGCTTACTGGTCCCTGAAAATAATACCTATACATTGTCCCGAAACGTCGGTAAGAAACTACCACTATTTGCTAAGTAACAACACAGAAGAGCGCAGTTCTCATCTAATTCATGGCGGAAACCTGAAATCACACAAGGTACTGGTATACATTTACTGTGTGTGCTTTGTGTTTAGTTAAATATTAACTCTAGACTAGGACTGCTTGAAATTTAATGTGTTGCCGGTAACTTTGGCAAAATCTGGTTCACATGCAGGCAACATGAAATTGAATATACAGAATGAAGAACAAAGAAGTATAGGTATAATTAAATGCATAATTTTACCTGTGCACTCTCCTATACATCATGTGTGATAAAAAAAAATGTAAATTACTAATAACAGGAAAATTTTATTAAATTCACTTCAAAACCTAGGCTGGTGTGTGGCTTCTCTTCGCACACTTTCGCAAAATACATTATTAATGTTATGTATGTCTCCATAAATAAACATCTCATACATTTTCAAAATTGTTACAGTGGTCTTTCTTGGCTTTGCCAGGTAAAGGGTGAACATATGCTTTCTAATTTCAAATGTCTCTGCAGGCAACATAACACTGTGTACACGGGCAACATTTTGCCTGTGACTACGGGTTGGGTGGCCCATTCTCAACAGTACCTGAACTATGAGACACAGCACTTTTAACTTGTCTTTCTGTATTCTAAATGCATCAATAAAAAAATCAGTCATAAATCCCTTGTTGAACCTTCCATTAAAGGACAGGATTTGGATATTCAGTACGCGGGTTAGACAGCTAAAGAAGGTCTTAGCTAAAGAAGAAATAAAGATCCTAACTATTTATAGGTCTTCTAAACACAAATCAATGCTAGATAGCCCTAGCAAGGGAACAATGTCACCAGATACAACATACAATAAGGATTGAAAACACATATTTAGTGATTAACCTCATATATTAAGCTAGAACCTTCAAAAACTGCTCATGTTCTTGTTTCTCTTCAAGGAATTACAGACCAACTTTGGTCTTGACCACCTTCATTATAGATGTTTCCCAGAGCTTTTTTTGAATCAGTGGAAGTGAATCTCAGACAGGCAATACAAGTCCAGTCCTCCAACAATACAGAAACACACACAATATCCAGCAATAACTGGATTCACATTTCAGCAATTACAGTATTTAGACATCCAAGACTGTGTTTGCCTTGTGACACTAGTCACCAGTGGCAGTAAAGTCGACCACAGATGTATCATCATGTTATTTGTCATGCAGTTTCTCATGAATATGAAATTAATAATAATAAGACATTTCATATTTAGCACCATTCAGTTCTTGGACTTCTTCCATCATGGTGGCTAATAATATTACAACTGAAACACAATATTTCAGAGATGGGCTCTATATCAGTCTCCATGTACAAGCTGTGAGCCAAGCACCTACGTAGTTGGGCAGAACAGAGCTATTCTTAACATTGTTCTAAAGTGTGTAACATAAATATTTGTATAAATGTATGATGAAAGTTGCAATGCAGACTGATTTCTGCACAGTCAAACCTAACCACAACCTCATAATGATATTCTCGCAATATGTCACATTCAGTAACTGCAGCATCTAGAAAAACATGAGTCTGGAGATCTTTGGAGAAATATTTATTCACATAATTCATAATAATAAAAGAACTTTATTTCAAAAATTAAGGCAAGGATATGTTATTACAATCACTTAATAATAAGAATGGAAAACATAATGTACTAGTTAGAAAATGTAAAGTGGTGGAAAATCTTAAAGAAGCAGGAGTAGGCTTAAAAGACAGACACTTTATATTTGTGGCCAATCTGAAGATACATGACAATTCTGTCATGCACCAGCGCAAATTATGTCATTAAACACAAGGATTAATTTTTTTCTGACCATTTTCTGTGATATTACTTTGTACTAACCTAGTCCAAACCCTTCCACTTCCTAAAAACATCAACTTCCACCATGGGAAGTATAGAAAATAATTTCAGGGCTCAGGAAGGGACCACATAATTAACCAGTACAGACAGTCATAACCTAAAAAGTATTCACTCTACATGAAATAGTACCTTTTTTATGCTTTATTTTATGACAATGCCAGTAACTCAGACTGGACAGTGTCGACCCATAGGACTGTTGATGAACGATGAACTGGAAACTCTTAGAGGAACTAACTGGAGAGAGTGACAAAAACTTTGAACCATAGTATAAACAGTCAAGCTAGCGGACATATGCGCCATGTGATTGCAGTTTAGAACAAGAGATTCAAATCTCTCATCAATGCTATATAATATGAGTCAATGACAGTACTGTTCAATAAACTACAAGTAAATAAATAAATAAATAAATAAATAATGCAGAAATAAAACCTGGCAAAATAAAAGTCAGGAAAGTCGCGTTGCATTCACTGCCCCTATATCTATTCTACACCTGAATGTCTGACATGCCAAATAAGATGACTTTTCAAGTTAAAGTTATGAGTAAAACGTCGACTACACAAATTGCACTGAAAACGAGGTTCCACTCCACACTCATAGCGTTTGTGTCTTCGAAGGGCACCCTTGCTTGAGTACAGTTTGTAGCAGTCAGAACATCGGTTCAGATCTTCATCATGTTTGATTCCTCTGTAGACTGACACTTCACCCCCCATAAACGCATTCCATGATCCTCTACTCACATCCCCTTGCAGCATTTGCATAAAACCTGAAATAAGAAACACAGTATTGTTGTAATGCAGAGACATATACAACTGGCTTCAACAAAAACATGTTAGAAAAGTATGAACTTACACATTAATAATTACATTGTGAAGGAACACATACAGTCTTTGGACTCTGTTGTAAGGGTAACATACTGAATGACAACTGTTTGCCGCTGTCCCTATTATGTCCACATATGCAGCTCTACCAATGTGTCTGGTCTTCATCCAAGCTAGCACTGATTTACACTTTGCATACAACTAGAAGGTGAAATAAATATAAAACTATGTAAAGAAGATAAATCAATTACTGTCAACTATTATCACCACATACTATGGCAAAGCCCCTTTCCTCAGGCCTTTATTTATTCTTAGACCACAAAAAGTATCAATGTTATTTATCAGCATGCTGTCATCTAATTGTGCTATGTTGTACCTGACATTCAACTGTTTCTTGTACTACCTGGTCACAGCAAGGCACCTAGGGTATTATGTATAGGGGAATAAACAATGATCACACTTAGTGATTTTGATTATATTTTCCATGACACAGTTCACAACTATCCCAAAAATAATGTCAAACTCTCAAGCTCCTGCCTCTATTTCCTAATGAGTTTTGGCTGTGACAGATACTTTCTTTCACTATGCACTAATAAATGAGCCAAAAGGAAGCAGCAACTGATAATCATCAGACAAAACAATGACTATATACATAACACAAAGAATCACAAACTATTATTTGGGTAATCATATCAAGAATACTGAGATGGGCAGAGAATGTAGCATGTATGGGGAGAGGAAAGGTATACAGAGTAAACCTGAGGTAAATGGACTATTTGGAAGACTTAGACATAGGTGGGAGGATAATATTAAAACACATCTTCAAGAAGTGTGATTGGTGGCATGGACTGGATTGATCTGTTCAGGACAGGGATAAGTAGCAGGCTCTTGTGACAGCAGTAGTGAACCTCCATGTTCCATACAATGTGGAGGATTCATTGACTAGCTGAGGACCTGGTAGTACCTTAAGATGGACTCTGCTCCATGGAATTAGTTAGTTATTTAACAGATGACACAAAAGTATTCAGTCACAACATGGATAATGTGAATAAAAATCCAACAGATGCAACAGTACGCAGATATTTATTTACTGCAAAACTACTCTACATGTTTCGGGTGTCACAGCACCCATCATCAGGAGTATTAAAAACTGTACCCGCAGCCTCCAGTAGAGGTCATACTACTTGTACCGCTACTCCCCTCCAACGTGGTCTGATTGGGACTGGTTTGTGCAAGTCGAGTCGACCATAATGTTCACTTTTTGCAGACAATAATATCAGTTCTGCAAAGCTAACATAACCGAAAATATTAAAATGTAAGAAAATGTTTATCTTTAATTTGACAAATATTCACCCTAACGAAAAACATTTCATAGAACTTGTTTCTATATTGTGGGTCCTTAAAAATAAAGCATTTCTTTATCGTTTAATAATTAGCTAAGAGTTTAAGCTCATGGTTCCACGCATCGTAATTCAATGTTAATAAAAATCCAACTAGATGCAACAGTACGCAGATATTTATTTACTGCAAAGCTACTCTACATGTTTCAGGTGTCACAGCACCCATCATCAGGAGTACTAAAAACTGTAACCACAGTCTCCAGTACAGGTCATAATATCAGCACCGCTACTTCCCTCCAATCAGGCCACGTTGGAGGGGAGTAGCGGTACAAGTAGTATGACCTGTACCGGAGGCTGCGGTTACAGTTTTTAGTACTCCTGATGATGGGTGCTGTGACACCCGAAACATGTACAGTAGCTTTGCAGTAAATAAATATCTGCATACTGTTGCATCTGTTGGATTTTTATTCACATTGAATTATGATGCACGGAACCACGAGCTTAAAACATGGATAATATTTGACTGAACCAAGAGATTCAATAAATACAACGACAACTGGCTTATTTCATGATGCCGTTAAGTATCTAAGACTACAACGAGTGGTAAGGTGATTGATATATGATGAACTGGAAAGGATTTGAAAGGAGGTAGGCTGGCAATTGCCCAGAGGGACTGAGAAGGACCACAAAAACCTCTAATGATAATGATCTGGCTAACATATGAACCAGGCCTTTCCTGAATATGTCTTGAGCGTTATGACTATACCAGCCTCTTCTTTTATAATGCAGTCAGATGTTATGTTACATGATGTCAAGATAACAACAGTTATGTATTCAAACAGGGTTTTCATTGCACACATGTGAATTATACTATACAATATTTATATTTCATACTTTATTGACAGAACACATGCCACATGAAAAGTGCTGTTAATGACATATATCTTCATCACAACATATAACTATATTCCTATATCACACTTACCAGGCTAAGAAGGATTTTAAAGTCTTGTGATTAGAAAAAAATCACTCTAGTTATTGACAACATTAATATTTCGGTTTGACAATGGGAAAACCACGAGAATGTGAGAGACTCTGACAACATTAATATTTTGGTTTGACAATGGGAAAACCACGAGAATGCGAGAGACTCTGTTATGCAGAGTTCTTGACAAACTGTGAACTAGTAAGGCACTGATGGCCTCTCCTTGCTAGAATGCCATGGCACATTATATTCTGCTTCATTTCTGTGAACACCATGCACTGCCACCAGATGGCTTGTTAGGGTGTATCTGCGGCGCGCTCTTAGCCCACACATAGAGCATGAAAATTTTGGTTCAGTTCCACAGTCATAACGCATGTGACGCAACAGCGTTCTTTTACGCAGGTACTGTTTACCACAGCGAATGCAATGGAAACTGCTGGAATTATCGTCACTGCCACTTGGAATTCCAAACCAAAGTCGTGTTCTATCGTTTGGTAACTCCTGTCGCTGACTGTCCTCCATGATCATTATTCCATTGTCTGTAAGAAGGAAAAAGAGTGTTAATATATGAGATTTAAGCTTTTCTTGGTGGAAAATATACAGACTATTGTGTTTTTTGTGAGACCCTTTGTACTGAGATGGATACCAACATTGGACAGAAATCTAATGCTTCTATCTTCGGGGGGAGGGGGACCCCTAAAAATCGGGCAAAAGGTTCCACTGAAGTGGCGGTGTCACACACCATAAGACCATAATCTTAATGCAAACATACATCTATGGTGTTAATATGGTATTATATAGTACTGAACTTGTATTGTTACATTCTTCAGTTGGGTATGGCTGGCAGGATATTCATATTACAGTTTTCCTGAATGTATAAAGTTCTGTACATCAGATAAATTCACTGCTTTTGTGATAAAGCACACACACACACACACACACACACACACACACACACACTCTCTCTCTCTCTCCCTCCCCTTCCCCATGCACATACAATATTCTGTAATAATGTAACAATATGTACAGGACATATTGTTACATTGTTAATGTTTGTGTTCTACATTTCTGTTCTAACAATGGTGAAAATATTTCATCAACATATTACATTAGTATGCCCATGCAATATGTGTGTGTGCACTGCAATATGTATGAACGTTATGCATTCTGTGACATTAGTCATGGACAGACAGATACTGAAAGATGTTAGATACAGTAGGTCAAGATTTCGCTGATAATAATTAAATACCACCTCTCACCTTCATCTACATCATCAACATCATCATCATCACATATCACCATCCAACAGCTAATATGGGGGGAGAAGTGGGGGAACCTTGTGCACCAGGTAAGATTGGTTTTTCTTTGTATCTTAGTAATGGTGATATATTTGGGCATATTAGTTATTGTCCATACGGAGTTTCCCAACAATGACATATATGAAAGTCTTACTTGTATTTTACTTATTAAATGTGTTATGACAAATGCACTGCACACTTTTATGTTTTATTGTGACTGTTCCCATATCTGTAAAGATGTAATGGAAGGTGAATAAATATGATATATGATATGATATAAGTGGGGTTATTTCTCCAAAACAAACATTCTTTATACTGAGTATTCTTTCTATTATATAACATTTTATAAGACAAAGTTTGGATGGATGGATGGATAGGAAAATTTGAAAAATAAAATCTGTTATATCAGGACACAGTATATATAGTAAGAGTTAATGTTGAAATAAATACTTCAGGGATACATTCTGCATGTCCACAATTAAAGCAGTGATCCTGTAACACTTTAATGAGCATATCCATCTTAATTAAATAAATTTCAGTCACACAAATATTGTGCTTTTGTTGTCAGAAAAAATGTTTTTAACATGCTGACAAGCTTCCTGTCACTCTAACAAATACTCTCCAACTATTAATGTTACTAAGACAAACTTCTCACTAGTTTTGCTACAGTATAGTTTCCTGTATATTAGAATGCTATTTCAGCATACTCTACAGTGAAACCATATAGCCTCTTGAATACAAAGCAATCATCATGTCATACGAATATTTAGACATACAAACAGGCATAACACAATACAAAGTCAGCATAACTTTCAAGGGTGGTTTATGTACATAATGAACCTTCACAAAGCACACAATGACATAACCTCAAACAGAATTATAGGACAAGACTACAAGTCTGTACAGAGATGTCACATATATTGGACATCTTACATACCATTTTTATTAAAACACACACAACATTTAAATGTTTATGAAACCCAACAGAGTAGATAAAGAACCTTCACATTAAACAAAATCTGTGGACACTCCTGACTACCTAAGAAACTATTAGATTTTCGAGAAGGATTCTGCTGAATTGAGTTGGGTAGCTAGTTGGTTACAATTTTGTTGTTAAGACTGTTACCTAGTAACACTTTCACTTCCTGAGAATACACAATGCCAGAGATAAATGAATGAACATGGAGCATTGGTGGAACGATACTGACAAAGGAAAACCAGTGCACTCAGAAAAAAACCTGTCCCATTGCTACTTTATTCACCACAAATCTCACATGGGCGGGCCTGGAATTGCACTTGAGCCTCTGCAATAATAGACCAGTGAATAATTGCCTAAGCCCTAACATGGCTGTTAGTTGGTTAGATAAATTTGTCACCCAATGAGGAACAAACTTTAAGACCTGTCACTGAAGAATGTAATTATTCTGCCTGTCCATTCCAAATAAATAGAGAATCTGCATGTAAAAGCTGACTATAGCTGACTATGAATCATATGTTAATGGAAACTTACAAACTGTCATTCAGTGGCTTCTACTATGTTACCTTAATGGCACACTACACTCAGCCACATCTTTAGGAACACAATGCACTGCAACTAGATGTTTCATGAGGGTGTATCGCCGGCGAACTTTCAAACCACATACAGAGCACGAAAATCTTGGTTTCGTTCCACAGTCATAAAACATGTGACGTCGAAGTGTTTTCCTATGTAGGTACTGTTTACCGCAGTGACTGCAATGGAAATTGTTACAACTGTCATCTCTGTCACTGGGGACGGTAAGCTGAGGGGCCAACATATCATTCATTAATTCATTTCTGCAACCACCTTCCATGTCCATTGCTCTGAAGTCTGCAAGCAGGAAAACAAAATTAACATTGTGAGATATGAGGTTTACACGTCAGTTACTGGCATGTAATGCCATACAACATCAGTACAAAAATTTTGGAGAAACCTGAAGAAGTAGGGAGCAGGATTCTCCAAAATGTTGGTACCTATCTATCTACCAAATGGAGTCATGTTACAGAAGACAGTAATCTGAATATTACCACATGTCACTGGAGTTTTATCATCTCTAAATACTAAATTCCACTGTCACTATTATTTCAAGTGACTTATTATATTTTCCACAGGATAACACAAAAACACACACACACACACACCTTCTTGTGGAAAATACTACCTACAATTTGTACAAATCTTAACAGTTCAGAGGTATATCATGCCAGTCCCTGTTTGCTTCTGTCTAAAGCCTGGGCATGTTTTATTGTCCAGAAAATACAGTAAACAACTTTGCTAGCTGCTCCTTCTAAACAATACAAGACATGAGTTACGGTGGGTGATGGCAGAACAGGAGATGATCCCTCAAGGAGGGGCAGGGGGCAGGTGTTGACTGGATCAGGGACTAGGGGACTGCAGTTGGTAGCAGTGACAGACAGTTCTGCTACTGCACACACACACTACTGAAAACATCAAGCAGTTTGAGTAGCATGCATTGAGAGAGAGCACTGTGTGAATGCTTTCACGATCGGCAACAGCAACTCATCAGTTGCCACAAAACCTTAAACATGCACATATCGCATCCCTAGTAGGAATCACCTCCTTGGTAGTGGACTATAAGAATGGTTATAAATACTAATACTGGTTTAAGATGGAGGCAGCTTAGTATTAACATCATCAATACAAGTAAACATAACAGTAAAGTGCACACACAGAATACTGCTAATAAATATATAAGCTAGTGCATGTAATGGTTCATGCACTCAGTCACATCAGTTGACATCATGGCTCTATGTTATGAGACTGCCCTTCACAGCTCTCTGATCACAGATATCTACCCACTGTGACTACTGGGTGACAGAGAGCATAAGATGCCATGATGCTTCTGGGTGTTTCAAGACTATTGTTTGTGTGGTTCTGAATATATTTATTCCGCATAAGACTTCAGGTTTCTGTGGCAGTCAACATTCATATTGTGAGATTCTGTGGTGTGACACCATGTAGTCTGGTAAGTGGAGCAAGTATGATCCACTGATACATTGATAACCTCCTGTAAGATTATATGGTGTGAGGAGACTATGAAAGGGAATTAATTCCACTTGTATGGATAGATACAGGAGGAGAGAAAGTGGCAGAAGTTATAAAATTGTTGGCTACACAAGAATTAAAATCCTAATTCATTATGATGCAAAATATGTCATACTCATTTGAACACTGAATTTCAGGTCTCATAATAGTTTGATTAAAATGAAATAGTATAACACATGTACCACCAGGCTGCATTATTTGTATGGTGTAATAAAATCATTCAACTGAGTATTAATAGAGAGATAAGGACTCACCTTACTCTAGGCTACCAAGGACAACCCCCAACTGAAACGGAACCTTTCATACTGCTAACCTGATATGAGAATTGCTCCAAGTGTCAATATTAACTTTAACCTGAGATAGAATATTTCTAACATAGGAATGAATTGTATTCAAAACAAAGTTCTTTGTGGCTTAACAGTAAGTTTCCTCCATAGGCAGCAGTGATCCTAGCTTCAAACTTCAGTCAAATCAAAAATGTTTCACTACAGCCAGATTTATCAGCATAAACATCATCATTGACCATGAGTCTGTTATTCTCGCAAGAAATGGAATACATTTATTGTACAAACAATTTGCAAACAATCACAACAGACTAGAATATTGACATATCTTTGCCTTTCTGTGAAGCAGTTTGGCATGCACCTGATATCACATGGGAAGAACATTAAACACAAAAAATTATTGTAATCATGTAATTATGTAAAATAACTGCAATATTTCAGATCCTGATTTAACTCAGATTAGTAATTTTATGTAAATATTATTATCCTCAGTAAACTTCAGAATCATACTCTATGGTTTAACAATTATTAACCTATTTATACCTGTTCCATTAAAACATCTGACTTATATGTAAAGTTCACAAAACTAACATAAATTTACTTCTGACTAAATCTCATAAAATGCTGGAGAAAATCTGTACAATGTAAAGGGAAGGTAATGTACAAAAGTCCCCAGCTGATGATGGGGGTGGGGGGGGGGGGGGGGAAAAAAGGAAAAACGGGGAGAAATTAAAATTTGGGTTTTAAAAAAAAAAATGTTTTTAAAATTTTTTTGAGGGGGG
>Ga0123355_10007165_pt1 | contig 16650 bp, 15 predicted proteins | sample TergutEmb28metaG_3_FD_89872 | JGI IMG/M metagenome (GOLD analysis project Ga0123355, IMG submission 89872) | Embiratermes neotenicus P1 segment gut microbial communities from Petit-Saut dam, French Guiana - Emb289 P1 | ecosystem: Host-associated > Arthropoda: Insects > Digestive system > Gut ...
ATATGTATTTGGTAATCAATAAGTGAGTAACAGCTGTCAAAGTTTCAAACTTCTCTGGCCATTATCTCCATAACCGTTCAACTTTGGATATAGGTGTTTTGGGTTATATCGGTATAGTTTAACGTAAGGAACACTCTCCCGAAGTCTGGCACGTTCCTCCTGGGACACCCTGTATATAATGGCCAGGAAAAAGAATTTTTGAATCTGTGCTTTTTTGTCAAACAATTTTGTCTGTTTTTACATGCTATGAGTTCTATCACTGGAGGAAACAGATTTAGTTGTATACACTGCAATATGCTAGAAGGTGACATCAGAAAAGATGCCCCAGATCGCTGGATCTCCAAGTTATTGGCATTGTCCTTCCTTTTTTTATAGTGTATTCACAATTTCAGTTCCTGTATAGTTTGTTTATGTTGCATGCTCTGAAGAAATTAGCTTTACAGTAATCAAAATTTACAGACTAAGAAGCGAATTTACCTCATATCTGTTTCTACATGTTTTTGTGTTAGTGAAGTCCCCCTGTACCCAATCATATAGTTGATATGGAGGTAAGGCTCCACACATTCTCACATCTTTTAATGAAAGGAAGTGCAAATATGATTTATTTTATCTTTACCTTTCTATGTACATCACAAGACACAGTTGGTATATGAAGTCGATTAGCAACAGAAAATTCTTATGCATCTACTTGAAACTGAAACTTGGTTTTCAACTCCAGAGGCAGCTACATATATCCTGGCCTACAGAAGTATATGTTTTTTTTTCTTTATTTTGGTGTTTTATAACTAATTAGTAGTTTGTAATTTTCTTGTATGTCTTCTACCTTGAACAAATCTGTACAGAGAAAGGGATGTACATAAATATATGTAGACATATGTACAAGTATAAAAATATATGTAATGCCAGCTTTACCCTTATATGTCAATGTTTTGGTAGCAGCTATCAGGGGATGCATGCAAGAAGCTGGACTCCCCTGTGTCTAGTAGCGTGGTGGAGGCAGACACAAGTGCTGCAGGTGGGGGTGCTGCAAGTCAGCGGAAAGCACGGATAAAGAGGGAACCTGTTCCCACTAATGCCAACCCTACAAGTGCAGGTAAGTGCTTGTACATTTATACACTATCTAAGCGTATCTTGAGCCACAGGTGCTTTCAAAAGTTAGAAATATGATCTGTGGTGTGTGACTTGAGTCCCTCATGGCAGCATGTATCACACCTCATTGATGCTTGAAGATGAAGGAACTTTGATCCTTCAGAATGTCGGGAACTGATCATTGAGTGATGCTGCATCATATCATAGAAGAATAGTTTTCTGCAATATGAAGAGTACTACTGCAGGGGCATCCTCTCCAGGTGTGCTTGGTCTGTGGCATACAAATTCATCTCTAATGCGTGTTTATAAACTCATAATTTTACGGTGCGGGTGAGCTGTTACCTCCATGCTGTTCCGTACTGCTTGCACTCACCTTCATCTTCAGTGCACCTGCACTTGAGGAGTTAGCCAGGTTGGACTTTCTCAGCAGGCCTGTATTGTTACTACAGGAGGTGACACATCTATGTGGGGTGAGGAGAGACTGCAGTTGTTGGAAGGGGAAGGTGTGCTGCATGTTTTAGGCACAGCTTGACTAGTTTTCATGTTTGTTGTAGGAGGTTAGAAAGGGTTGTGCCATGAAAACTTTATCATTTTGTAATCCTTTAATTTTTTCTTACTTTATTTTACATCATTGTCATATTTAGATGGTACGCTGTCTCCCTTCATCACTTCATCTTTCTACAGTGCTCTAAGACCAAACACAATGGCTGAAAATATAGTTTTTGAAGAACTGCTAGACAATCCAGTTTCCTTGTGCCTACTACACAATTAATTAAAAATAGTGAATAAAAGTTGACCTACCCCACCAGTACCTAGTTTAGTAAAGCATAACACTAAGATACAACTATATACAAGATATTTTTGCATATCTCAGTATGAGAAGGTTGACTGGTTAGTAGAATGTGAAACAACAAACAAACTTTATTGTTGGCCCTGTTTAATTTTTTCTAACATGAAGTATGTGATAAACAGGGCTTCTGGATTTAAATCATTTGTTAAGTGCACAGCAAAAACACTCAAAAATCATGAACGCATGTGCGTTTCTATCTCCAGTTAAAATTATTTGAAAAACAACAAACGGTTGACCTGCTCCTCGACACTCAGCAAAGAAATATCATCTGGCATAATGAATGAGTGAAGAGGAAGAAGAAGAAGAAGAGTTTATTGATGCTATCCAGTCTTTAGCAAATCAAGAATTTCCAGTCGGGTGCCGTGATGAGTTGTCCACATCTTTAAACAATGGAAATTTCATGATATTTCTAAATGTGTTAAAAATCATGGCCCAATTCTTGAAAATCATCTGAATTCAGCTACTGTTATTAATTTCAAATAATTATTAGTTCTTTATTTCATGAAATTTGCTATTCTAAAAGTCAACTAATTAAAAAAAACTTGTATGAAATACAGATATTTACTATTTATCTATGTTGTTGAGTTTTCTATATAATCATTCTGTTGAGGAGTAACTAATACCAAGTTTTTGGACACTGGTAAAGCGAAGTTTGTTGAAAACGTTTTTAAAAATTGTTAACAAACACTAACCTAATGCTAACAGGAAGCACACTGTTGTTTTATACTCAGCAGACGCTACTGTACGTCTTCTGGGATGTGATACTGTTTAGTCTATTTGAAGCTAGAAGAGTGACTCATCTGGAAACAGTCCATCCCTGGAAGATGGGAATATTCATAGCATGTGGTTACATAACTTAATATAATTTTAAAAAAATCCATCCTTATTATGTTAAATTTAGAGGCAAGCATGAGGAAAATATTATTACCTTTTCTAATCTATAGCAGCTTAATAAGTTGGGACCAGCTCGCTGCACTGTTCCTCAGCAAGCTTAATGGAGATGCAAAATGAGGGTGCATGGGCAGTAAACCAGGTGTACATTTGAAGGTGATGGGTTACAGTCATGTGGCCACATGATACACACCTACAACCCACATAAAAGTAGCTATTAGATTTACAGAAGATATGGCTAAAATTTGTCCTGAGACTGGAAGAAGGTTTTCAACATAAGACTTACTTATCAATCATGAAAACAGCTGATGACCGCACAGTAAATTACTGGTGCCGGTATTTAAGCATTCTTGTCCTTGGCAACAATTGCATTCCTTTTATTAGTATCTAATGACATAAAAAACATGTATTGTTTCTGGGATGGTTAGCAATTTCATGTGACTGTACACAATTTACAGACAAAGGACTAATTTACACAGGCTTATTCACTTTCAAGTTTACTTCTGACAAGCTCAGATACACACGAAAATTTCAGAATGCATATACATATTTGTATAGAAATTTTTATCTGGTATAATTAAAAATATATACTAGATACGAAAAGTATGTATATTAGAAATTTAATGACTGATGAATGCATTCAGTAATAAGCATTGCATTATTTGTGATTTTAATATGAAGCTTCCGATATGAATAATTTAAAAAAACACACATACAGGGAAAGAATGTGAAGCGAAATAATCAGAAGATAAATATTAATGAATAGGGATATTTTATGATAGTGCCTGCATTTTCATCAGGATACATAACAACATTTAATTCTCTTGAGTAAAACTTAATACTTGGATACAAGCATGTAAGTATATAAAACTTTGAAAGCTGACTTTTTTTATGTGAAACCCCTTGATGATGGCTGTAGGGTTGCAATATGTAGCACTACTTAATAAAGTATGCATTTTACATAATTGGAGTTGTAATATGTTGGATTTTGTATGCATATACTAAGGAGTTTCATTATTTAAGTACAATTTATTTCAGAAAAACTTGAGACAAGGAACATGCACAGATCTCGGTAGAGACAAATACATAATCCTAGCACACATGCATTCATCTGTACAAACTGACATACAAACCTTACTCTTGTAATGGCAAACCAACAAGACGTGACAGTTGAATAGTGAATTCAAGACTATTGTCTATCTTTGTATTTGTTGTAAATGTACAGGCAATGGAGCTGTACCAGGAGGACTTGGTTCAGATTGTAGTAGCAGCAAATGTTCTCCAGGTGGTGCTGATTCTGGAGATCCTCTAAAAGATGAGCCTGGAGATTTCATTGAAACAAACTGCCATTGGCGGGAATGTGGTCTGGAATTTCCTACACAGGATGACCTTGTCAAGGTAATTCTTTGACTGTTAGTCAGTATGCTAATGATTTACAGGTTGGATGACTGAGGCTTAATAGCTGAGGGACTGACCCAGACCCCACTCTAGGGCTAGAAAATAAAGGTCACAACTTTGCTATATCTTTTAACTACATATAAAAATATGTTTATCAAACATAAATAGTAGTCATATTTGTTTGCTTTACACTAATTCTGAAGGGTTCTGATGATGGAATATTGCATTAGGTATTATAGGTTTTCTTGATTGTGTCCATTGTGTTGTCATCTGAACAAAACACAACATTTTGGAAACCAGATTGGTTTCTGTCATCAGATATAATGGCGGGTAGGTGGCACACACTCAGTTGGATGGCCAATTTCAGTCACTGTACATCCAGAGTCAGTCAACAGAGAACTATGTTAGTCACTAGTATCAGGTGGTATTAATTGGAATAGCAGGAAATGTTCATTAATGATTATGGAAGTATACATGAACTGGGGGAACTATTATGTGTGTGTGTGTGTGTGTGTGTGTGTAAATGGAGGAACTGAAAACTCTGCCCATCACACCGAACCAAGCACTTAACCCAGAAACAGTGATACAGGGTAAATCAGATTGACGTGGTCAAACGTACCAGGATTTGTTAGAACATTAGGACAGTGCTCACTCACTCAACCAGACCAAAGAAGATGTCACAACAGATAGCACAGTGTGTTTGTTATATCTCATTAGAATGTAACAGAAGCTATTTTGGGCAGACAACTGTGCAACTTTGGGAACACTCTCAAACAATCGAAACTAGCTTAACATGTTCAAGAAGTTTTACATTCTCTGAACCATGCATCATGATACCTATACATGAGAATAACTGTCGAAATGCACATTTTTCCTCATTAATTTATTCCAATTAAACTATCCTTTACACGTTTCAAACAAATAATTGTTCATCATTAGGAGGTTATTTCTGTACACACAGCATACAGTATTTTTATCATGCATCTATGGCTGTATAGCTGCTAACATGGTGTGATTGGAGCAGTTCCATGTATATGTTCAAGGAGGTCAGTTGATGGACTGTATGGCAGTCAGGAACTTAAAAATTGAAACTAATGTTCTATATGACTATTTCTTGTATTTTTTTTAGCATGTCTCATTTTTATTCCATAGATGGTGCTAGTAGAAGGCAGAAACTGTAAAACCATGGCATTTAAAATTTCCTTTACTTCAGTGTTTCTAATTGAGGTTTTGGTTTCACTGGTTTGTTTGCCTGTCATTTCTGTCACAGATTTAGGTTATGTGTATTTGCAAATATTTACTGTAAATCTCCTGTTATCAGCCAGTGACAATTCCTGACGATAACAGATTATATAGTTTTAGCCAACTGATTTGTCCATTGATATGATTTATCTTTCTGTCACAGACTCAGCTGAACATGGTCCTCCTGTACTTATCACTTGAGAGGATAGACCCCGATCTAGTTCCTAAAATGTTGTAGTTTGTTCGCAATAGTAGCCAGAAACACAGTGATACTGAGTTGGTTTGTTTTATCTTGCCACAGCACATCAACAATGACCATATTCATGCAAATAAAAAATCATTTGTTTGCCGCTGGGAGGATTGTTCAAGAGATGAGAAGCCATTCAAAGCGCAGTACATGCTTGTGGTGCACATGCGGCGTCATACTGGAGAGAAACCTCATAAGTGTACGGTGAGTTACATGTGACATCAGCTGGCTATAACAGTGAGAAGGTTTCAAATATTGCCATTAGCAATAAACAAAACAGAGATAAGTGTTACTTTCTCTCAGAATTGTAATTGTTCTCCAAATTTTTTCACTCCAAGAGTTTTTGAAGGTTTAAAAAATTTTGAGGGCATGTGAAATGTGTTTCAGTTTGAAGGGTGCTACAAGGCTTATTCAAGACTGGAGAATCTCAAGACTCATCTGCGATCCCACACTGGAGAAAAGCCATACATGTGTGAATATCCTGGATGTAGTAAAGCATTTAGTAATGCGTCAGACCGTGCCAAGCATCAAAATCGTACTCACTCTAATGAGGTATGTGTTTTATGTGATAATCTGCGATGACAAGAATAAGGTAATATTAAGGATAAATTGCACTTTGTCTTACTATAAGCTGTACTTCTGACATTTGTGCATCTTCTGTTTCCAAGCTGTAAGTGGGATTGTCTTCTTTGACAAATATTAAAGGTAAGTTCCTAAATCCTTGTTTGTAGCAAAGTCACATCTAATTTACAATGTCTATTATTTCTTCTTTGCAAGCACTTCATAGTCTGCATTGACCATTTTCTTTGATTATTCTGAACAGAATTTCTGTTTTCTGTTGCATCAGTAATGAAGAAAGGTGACAGTGATTCTATTTTTAAAATATATACTTATCTTTTCTATCACAGAAATAGAATAAATTACAGAAACTGATTGCATATAGCTGCACAAAGAATTTAATCTACAGGCCTGGAATTTAAGGGCAATTAATTCATGAGTCAGTAATAGCACATCTTGTTCAACACATACTTCTTATGTGAGTCTGTAATGGGCCAGCCCAACTCTACTGACAGGAATTTTGTTACTTTGATTTCCTTTACACTCTTGCAGGGAAGCCGATAATATTCCAGAAGAATAGTACCTTCAGGAACAATGAAACTGTGCAAGAAGGAGCTTGTCCATCCACTGTGCTCTGTTCTTAATCCTGTAATGATATTATTCTTTGGCTTACAGACAGTTTTTAGGTCACAAACCAAATGCAGTAGAGTGTCAGTAACAGTGTTTGCATTTACATGTCATTTGAACATGTCTGATATAACCTCCTTGTATGCTTTGGTGCCTATATGTACACATCTTTTCCTGTATGCAATGAAAAGTTACTAAAGTTCTTTCATTAGAATCAATCTGTACTCCAGCACCTGTTTTGTTGTGTGACGGATATTAGGCTGCTGGTGAGAGAGAGCACAACATAAACCACTCATTAATCAGAAAGTATGAAATTTAGTTCCACTGTCGTTAATGTACTCAAAAAACAAATTTTCTTTTTCATAACCTTGTTGTCACAGTGCACACGCATGACCATCTGGCTCCTACTGAAATATAGATCCTAGAAAGAAAGCACAAATTTAATTCAAGCTCTGAAAATTTTCCTGCTCTCAGGAAAGAAAAGTTTAATTATCAATGATTAGTGTCCTCTGATCCAAGGAGCTAAATTCATAATCAAATGTGGTGAGCAGGTCAGAGTCACAGGTGTTGCACCATTAAAATTTGCAGAACAGTTCCCCATTCATCTCAGTCAGAGCTATATAATGAATGTCCATAATTTTGTCTGCCTCGAAATGTAAGCCTGACTTATTCCGTTATTCATCAGGAGTACTATTTAGGGTCCAATTAGCCTGTGAAGAAGTTTGAGTCATCATCTACATTTTAGTGTTTCTTTTGTCACAGAAACCATATGTATGCAAAGCTCCAGGATGCACAAAGAGGTACACAGATCCCAGCTCCCTGAGGAAGCATGTGAAAACCGTGCACGGTGCAGAGTTCTATGCCAACAAGAAACACAAGGGTCCAGGTGATGGTACTGAGGATGGCTCCAGTGGGACTGGTGGCCTGCTGGACAGCAGTCCACACAGTGAGGAGATGATGAGTGGGAAGACTGCCAGCCTTTCCAGTCCTAGTGTCAAGTCTGAGGTGATTAATGATATATCAAATGAATTATATGTATGGAATTATGTCTAAACAAGACACATTGTGTTAGACTTAACACAAATGACTATAAACTTGCCTGCAGATAATGTATGTGCTTAAGAAACACAATGAGAAGCCGATGCAATATAATTCAGCACCTGACGGTGTCGTTACACAACACATGTAAAATAGAATGGGAGGGAGGAAAAAATAACCAAAATGCAATGTAAAATATCATTCAGGAACTCTTTCTATTTTTGTCCTAACTTTCCATCATTAATTCTTGTTGCAATTGCACACAGAAATAGCATCTATTTAACTTTTGCCATGCTCTGTGTTACTGTGACTGTGGAATCAAAAAAGAGTTTGTTAATAGATATTTGCACAGGTTGATGTAAAGCCCGTATGCTTCTGCACTATGTTTCAGTATAAAACTTTCAGGATTGGTGAAGGCGGTAGAGGTGATAATAATGATTAATATACTTCACCATAGCCTTGAAAAACCAATCTCAAACTTGTTCTGGTATTGGATGTATTTAATAGGCTAGTGTTACTGCACATATATCTTGTCTCCAGGCACTAGTACACAATATTCTGCATAAGAGGATAAGCTAAAAGGCTGTCTGGCCACTAAGGTTACCCAAGTTAACTCCACCTGATCTGTGATGAGAGGTGCAACATGTACAGATTGTCCTCATTTTCTTAAATGCAAAGAAGTCTTCAAACATTTTACTGAAACCATTCCTTGAGTTTAAATGGAACGTATCACTGCAAACAAGATAATTTGTAGATATGTCTACAAAGAAGCCAAAGCCAACTCCCCAACATTTCATGTAACTTTGTTAAGTAAAGCTTTATTTTTAAATTTACTGCCTACAGCAACAGTGGGTGCACAGGGACTTTCATGCTCATCATATATGTTTCCAAACACATTTTGCCATACCATGGGTATCTACCATCAGTGACGTACCTAGGAATTTTGTTCGGGGGGGGGGGTTCAACAAATTCAGTTGAGGACAGAGAAAGGGAATCTGGGGGCGGTAGCCTCCCTAGTCAGGGGTTCTGGAGGTAGCTGTAATTTGGTACAAGAAATTTCATTTTATAGAGTAAAATTTTTTAATTTTTGGTACTTTAAATCTATTTATGATGACAACCAATTTATTTGTCATTGCTAATGTAAAACAATTGCGAACCTAGGTAGTTTTAGAACTTTACTGCCTTTTTTCTGAACATTTTGAGGTGTTGGCATCCTAAATTCAGCAATTTTTAACAGTTATTACAATTGGGTTCAGTTTGGCATGATTTTGGAGGGCCTTCGGAATTTTGGGGGTGAGTTCCCCTCCCCCCGTATGCCACTGTGTTCCATCTTGATGCCGCCTTTGCCGAAAATACATTTAAGAATTGTATACTAGTATTGATCCTACATGGGATGTACACTAAAGAACTTAAAAAATTATGTAATGGTACAGAAATGCTGATAGTATATCGGCTGATGACTGAATGTAATTCTCAGGAGGCCAGTTCACCTGCTCAACAGGGCAGTCCTCTGAGTGTCACTCAGCATGCTAACAACAGCTTAGACGAGCCAGTCAGTGACTCCAATGTCAGCACAACTAACCATGGTTTGGCAGCAGTGGAGGCAGACGACTGGGTAGATGAGGGCGAAGAAATTGAGGTACAGTGGATGTCAAAAGGGTATTATTATTATTTGTTAGAACTTAGATGTACGGTAGAGGAGTCTGTCAAAATTGACTGCTTTGATATATTCTCTGCTCTGTATAATGCAAGTTACAGGGTTTTATATAATATTTTAACTGCACCTTCAATAATGTCTGAATATTTTTCATTGCTTCTAAGAAAACGTATGAGGGATACTTATGACCACAAGCAACTCACCAGAGATTTGTAATTATACATCATACCAACACCAGAACAATACAAAAAGATTCATAATTTAGAACAATAAATGTTCAATTATTAGATTGCAGAATGTTTCAGCCAACAAAGAGCCACATTCAGGAGGGATAATGCCACATAAATGATAATTGGAACTGGCACTAATCACAGTGGAAATGAGTTAACACAATATATTCTAAAAAACTGATTCATTCAGTCCATACAGTGATACATTACATTTTTTTTTTAAATAAAAACCACCCAGGTGTTACCATTTCCCATATTACCATTCTTATTAATATTAAAAACTAACTGTTTTGGATGAGCTGATATCCAGAAAATAATGAAACCATGTGTACCCAGAATTCATTGGTCACAATTACCATTCCCTACTTTCAGCTTTTTCACAACGTACTATGATCGTATGACTTCAATAATGCCAAATACATAAACCTTTGCTAAATGCCAGACAATTTATGTGGAGCCACATACCCTGAAAAGATAATGCCAACTAAAACAAATGCCTGGTTTTGAATCCAAATGAGATGTCCTGCATTTAAATCTTCCTGCCATATATTGCCACAATAAAATAATGGATTTGCTTCCAGCTGCAAGATCTCCACCTTTCTGTGAGGGCTGTTGTGGGTGGAGGGTCAGAACCAATAGGACCACCATCAGATCACAGCTCACAGAGAATAAAGAAGAGGCTTCAAGCGAAAGGTGTTGGCACATCACTACCTCCACTGCCAAGTATTGCAGGTAACATACCATGACTGTAAACACAAGAAGTGGTTGCACACCACTAACAAAAACTTCAAATACTGAAAGAAGAATAGACGCAATGTTAGTTCATACCAATACGAGTACACCCAACCCTTGCCGTATAGAAAACAGCTTTACAGATATTCACTTTAATGCTCAATGATAACTGGTACCTGCTTTTGACTTTCATGGACAAATAGTGTGAAAAGGGGGCCAGGCAAGCACGTAGCACAACACATATATATCGTACATATCATGGGTAAACTCTTGCAAAGGCAATAAGCATCCAGTATGACTTGACTAGATTGAATTGTGGGGCACAGGGTACATACAGGGCATAGGGCACAATGACACATATACATATGTATACAAGTCCAGAGAAATATCTCATTAAAAAAAACTATGAAAAATTTAATGAGAGGATAGTCGTAGGAAAACTACTCTTTATTAAAGAGAACTGCACTTGAAATTTGTGCATAATTAGTTCCAAACATGTGACAGTAAAAATATAGAATTATACAGTTTAAAACTACACGTTATGAAATAACTATATCTGAAAGCAATGTGAGCAACATGAGTATGGAAATAATATGAAACATTACTTTCTCTTACTTATTTCAGACAAATTTCCTTGCATGTTTTTAGGTGGACGAAGGGGACTTCATCTAAGTGACCTGCCCAAGCATTTTACTGATCTCAAGGTAGAGGGCTGTAGGAATACTGGATCTGTGACACAGACCCAGTTGATTGACTTGCAGCCTAACTTGGCTCCTGGACAGACAAATGCTCAGAAACAGATGCAGCAACAGGTCATTCTGCGACGTGACAGCAACTCCACAGTCAGCACATATTATGGCAGCATGTGTTCAGGAGACCTGGGTTCAAGTCGACGCGGCAGCCAAGCATCACAGGTATCAGTACTATCCCCACATGATATTCACATTACATGCCTTTTACCACTCCAGGTTCTTCCATTACTAAATGAAGTTGAGTTATCAGGCAACAGACTGACAGACATATTGTCTGTATGTTTGTGATACACAGTAATGTGTTAATCATCATGGGCAGAGACTCAGAAACTCAGCAAGCATGTTAATACCAGGCCCCACATCATCCACACTGGATTGTAGGTCCTCTCTGATAGTCATCAAACTCACTGACAGCCTATCAATGGAAGTGCAATTTCTCTTCCCTCAGAAATTGATTTTTTCACATTACCAGGACACATGGGTTACTTGACAAAATATGACATCAGGCACTTGTCATATGTAAACAGATATGTACTGTATTTACTCAGACATAAGATAGCATCTTCTTAAAAATCTTTAGTTTTCAGGAAAATACCTAAAGGGAACAAGTTTACAGACAGTTGCCTGCATGATATATTATTTCTGTGGCTTTAATAATTCTTGTTAAATGTTTCTGAGTTTTTTAAGAACAATTGCTTTCACTTTCCTCCATCAAAACACTGGTCTATGTTTTAATTTGGCAGAGGTGTGCAAAATAAGCATTAAATAAAACAGGTAAACTTGCTAACTCTTCTTATTGGTAGGTTTTAAAGACAAAATGTGCTGGCACATGATATTATGTTGAATTTACTAACATTTATTAGTAAGACATGGTATGTTCTCAGCCAACAAACAGGTGTTCAGGCACTAGCTTCTTAAGTTGGAAGCCCATATTTGATCCCAGGGCAATCCATCTGAGTTTTGTGCTGTACAAATTGGCACTGGGACTGGTTTCTTTCCAAGTACTTTTGGTGTTATTCCACTGGTTGTTATTCATTCACTTATCACATATGGCTGGTACAGTAGGCCCATTAGCGGCCACAGAACCAAGGGACTCAACCTCCCCAGTTCCCATGAATAGAAGAAAATAATAACAATATTCTGTTCTTTGATTTTTTGAGAATTAACTTTTATTAGTATTTTATGAACTTAAGTGTCCTGCTTTTTGTTAGTAACCTACACTTAAATGTGCACAAGATTTTTGGAGCCAGAATAATTAAACAGTGTGTGTTATGTTGTCTTCTTCTTATCCTTCAATCTTTTGACTGCTTGGCAGCTTTCCATCTGGAATTGTTGCAAGCCATTCTTTTCATTGCTGTATAACTGTCACCTCCTGTGTTTCTGGTGACTTGCTTTAAGTATTGTAGTAGAGGTCTTCCCATGGCCTATTTTCTGGATATTACTCCTTCAAGGATGTTTGCTACCAACTTGTTATGCCTAATTGTATGCCCTATCCATGAGTGGCACCCATTTTTTAAAATTTTTGAAAGTAATCTTTCTTCTTTCACCTTTTGGAAAACTTCATCATTCATTATTCTATCGGTCCATTTTATTTTTAACATTCTTCTCCAACACCATGTTTCAAATGCATTTATGACCCTTTCTTCATTTTTTCCTAGGGTCCATGTTTCTGATCCATAAAGAGCAATACTCCAAATACAACTTTTCATAAGTTTCTTTTTATTTCCAAACTAAGGTTATTCGAACAGACTAGTGGCTTTTTATTGTTAAACATACCTTTAGCTTTTGTAATTCATTGTATTATGACTTGTCCATCTTCTGTAAATATACTACCTAGGTACATGAATTTTGGTACTTGCTTTAGGGCATCATCATCCATTTTAATATTAATATTTTCAAGATCTTTGGAGCAAACCATAATTTCTGCTTTTTTCCTGTTAATTTTCATTTGTAGTTACTTTTTAGAATATCATCTAACCTTTCTAATGCTCTTTTTAAATTTATTCCATCTTGCACTATAATCACTACATCATCTGCAAACCTTAGCATCTGTATTCTCCCTCCATTCACCTTAATTGCAGTGCAATATTCTTTGCATTCATTTATAGCTTGTTCTATGCATATATTAAATAACAATGGTGATAAGTTGCAGCCTTGCCTCACTCCTTTTCTAATTGTGGCTTCTCTTCTACTTTCTTTTATTTTTATAGATGTCATTTGATGTTTGTGTAACTAATAATTCTTCTATCTTTGTAATCTATTTTAATCATCTTCAGTATTTTCATCATTACTTTCCAATTTATGTTGTCAAAAACTATCAGTAAGTCTACAAATGCAATATATACCTTTTTGTTTACTGTAAAATTTTTTCTACAACGTTTTGCAAACACAAAATAGCTTCTCATGTGCCTCGATTCTTTTGAAAGCCAAATTGGTCTTCTGCTAGGTTTTCATCAATCTTTTTCTCTATTTGCCCCAAAATGATTTTTGTTAAAATTTTAGACGTATGTGTCAGGATGCTTAAGGTTCGGTATTCTTCACATTTTGTCGATTTACTTTTCTTTGGTAATACAAGGTGGTTCAAATATGACCGGGACTGTTTGTGTGTAAATCTGGCGACATCAGTCCTGGTCATATTTGAACCACCTTGTATTACCATTATACTTTTCTTGTAACTATCTGGAATTTTTCCTGTTGTATATGTTGTAGACTGCATTATTTTATATGGTATTTTAAATTAATTTAAATACATCTGATAGTTTCCACCACAGCCTTCAGGTGAATTTTATGCTTTTAAGTTATAACAATATAAAACTGTGGAAAAGGATTTAACAGGATGTGTCTTAAATTAAACTAACATTAAATGACACAGTGATAACAGTAACAGAAGTGATAATAAAAAACTTCTTTTAATTCTATCTGGAATTGCAGGCATCAGCATTGTCTTGTGCCAGACCTGGAAGTGGACAGGTAGGCTCATCTTGTGACCCCATTTCCACTGGCAGCTCTAGACGGTCCAGTCAACTCAGCAACACAGGAGTAACCTGCATGGGTCACAATATGTCCCATCTGCTGCCTGCTGGCATGAGCAGCCAGTTGCAGCGCCTACGCACACGGGTTCTTGGTGGACATCAAGACCCTCTCTACTGCACCTCTAACCTCGTTGTGCAGGTGAGTTGCCAATTCCAAAACTTCATTCTCTTCCATCTCTTCAGCATCCCCTTCCACATCTTCGGCATTGCCTCCGTGCTTCCTTCCTGTCTCCTCCTCATCCTTATCCTTGTTCAGGCTAAGGGCCATGTGATATTTTTGTATTATGCACATATGTACATACATACATATAAACATACTTACATACATACATACATACATACATACATATGTGGTGTGGCAGAAAAGTAATGAGACTGATTTTCTTTTAACCATGAAATAGTTCCCTTGGGCAGCTACACAGCAACGGAGGCATTGTTTCCATTGTTCGTAGCAGTGCTGGAAGGCTTCTGCTAGAATAGCTTTCAGCTCGTCGGTTATGCTCTTCTGGATATTACCCAAAGTAATAAAATGGCGTCCTTTCAAGTGGTTTTTGAGCCGGGGGAATAAAAAGAAGTCATAGGGACTGAGATCCGGCGAATAGGAGGGCTGAGGAACCACAGGAATGCTTTTCTCTGCCAAAAATTCATTGATGGAGACTGCTGTGTGACATGGGGCATTGCTGTGGTGCAGCATCCATGTGCGTGCAATGCCTGGTCGCACACGTGCCACCCTTTTCCTGAGTCTTTCAAGGACTTCCCGATAAAAAGTCTGATTGACAGTTTGTCCTGGTGGCACAAATTCCTTGTGGATGATCCCCTGACTGTCAAAAAAACAAATGAGCATCGATTTGATTTTGGATTTGCTCATTCTTGCTTTCTTGGGACAGAGAGAGTTTGCAGTGTGCCACTCCTGACTTGGTGTTTTGTCTCGGGGTTGTACTCTAAAATCCATGATTCATCACCTGTGATAATGCGACTGAAGAATTCTGGCTCCCTCTCAAGGCGGTCCAGTAGATTAAGACACACATCCCTCCGATTGGCCTTCTGCTCAGTCGTGAGGTTCTTTGGAACCATCTTAGGACACACTTTTCTCATGTCTAAATCCTGTGTTAAAATTTGATGGACAGTAAACTGGTTCAAATTTCACTACTGATCATTCTCAACGTCAATCGACGATCTGACCTCACAAGAGACCTCACTCTTTCCACATTGTTGTCTGTTTTTGAGGTTGAAGGTCTTCCCGCACAAGGTTTATCTTCCACTTGTTCTCGGCCTTCTAAAAAGGACTTGTGCCATCTGAACACCTGTGTCCTGGATAGGGAATGTTCTCCATAAGCCCTTTGTAACTTTTCATAAGTCACAGTAGTGGATTCGCCAAGCTTTACACAAAGTTTGATGGCACAATGTTGCTCAGACTTTTGCTGGTCCATTTTCATAACGCACCTCACAAACACAACTTCACTTCAGATGCTCTCAACAATCGCGTAACAACTTCAAACTTGTACTGAGTCTACGGCAGGGGTTAATCTAACTGCCACGTGAAGGGGGAGGCAGCAGCATTGTCGGTTCGTGCACAGCGTTGCCAGTCTCATTACTTTTCTACCACACCACGTACATACAGGGTGTGGCAGAAATAGTGACCTAATTGTAAATAAGAATAACATTTTACTGAAAGTAATTGATACCAATTTTAGCATGTCACGATTTACTATGGTGCTTAACTTTTTTTTACATAGTTTCAATTTTGTGTACAATGTCTTTTAGGTGGCCACCACCCTCCTCAATGCACAGGTGCACACGAGTTAAGAAGCTGTGCATAATGGCTTGAAGTGTTTCTTCTGTAAGTTGTCAGGTGTGCGAACTGAGGATGGCCGACCAGGTGGCTTTTTACACGTGACAGAGCCTTCTTCACACCACTGCCTTACCCATTGACAGACTGCATTTGGAGATGGGGCTTCCTGTTGATTCTGTTCATGGCGAAATCGTCGCCAAGTCTCTGTATTTGACCCCGTCCGAATAAACAGTTCCACAGCACACACATGATCTCTTACTCCCCAGCACTCCATGCTGAATAAATCTGAAGGTCACTGCTTGTGTACAAATACCTGCACTCTGCGATACCCTAGCGGATAAGCATGTAACTAAAATTTTAAAATGCTTCACTATTTCTGCCGCACTCTGTATAAACATATATATATATATATACACACACACACACACACACATATATATATACAGGATGTCCCAGGAGGAATGTGCCAGACTTCGGGAGGGTGTTCCTTATGCTAAACTATACCGATATAACCC
>Ga0123355_10007166_pt1 | contig 16648 bp, 9 predicted proteins | sample TergutEmb28metaG_3_FD_89872 | JGI IMG/M metagenome (GOLD analysis project Ga0123355, IMG submission 89872) | Embiratermes neotenicus P1 segment gut microbial communities from Petit-Saut dam, French Guiana - Emb289 P1 | ecosystem: Host-associated > Arthropoda: Insects > Digestive system > Gut ...
AAGTACCAGGAAGAAAAGGCCTGTGACAAGAGACATCCATATCGTATAATAATAATAATAATAATAATAATAATAATAATTATTATTATTATTATTATTATTTTATTTTAAAAAATAAATAAATATGAGTAAAATTAGACAACAAACACTGGTATGACCATGTATCAAAATCAGTCGAAACAAGTCATGAAGGTTAGTTTATCATATTATGGAATCAACAAGTGCAAACCGACAGAACTATTGCTAACAATAAACCGGAAACCATAATCCGTGATAATAAATAAGGAACATACTATTTCAATTCCTGGAGACAGAAATGTGATCAAGAAAGAAGCTGAGAACATTTTGAAATATAAAGATTTCATAATAGAAATTCAGCGCATGTGGAATGTGAAAGCAAAAATGATGTCAGTAAAAATAGGGACGACTGGAACCATTTCAAAATCTCTCAGATAATACCTGAGCGACGTATCAGGAAAGCACGAAATTAAGGAACTGCAAAAACAGCCGTATGGGGCACATCACAAATACTACGAAAAGTGCTAATGTAAAAGTACAGTACAAAACACATTTCACAGACGAAATAACATTATTTGTAGCACAAATTGTACATACAGAACAGCTGCAACAGTATGTACCACTAGAAACATGGTTTGTTTCAGGCATATAATTGCAAGTACCCTGAATAAAGGTGACAACAAGGATGATGACGATGATGATAATGATGATGATAATAATAGTAATAATAATAATAATAATAATAATATGTAGAATTAAAAGCTCTATGCAAACTAGGAAGCCAGCACAAATACATAAACACACAAGTACACAGGTAAAGAACAATTACACAAAGAAAGAAAGAAAGTAACAAACAAACAGAAACATACAGAAACAATTCAGGCAAATTTAATTTTAGACATCCCGTTGTGATACTTGTAACGAAGGTACTCTATGAATCGTCAATTGCAATAGCACAGTTTATGCCTCTCTATATATTTTTAAACTGCAACGTGTTTCAGCGGCAAGGGCTATCATCAGGTATCAACAAGGAACATATCTACAGAAAATTATTTGTGTATAAACATGAAACCCGTATTAAGAAGGAGCTTTCATTCTTTTGCGTACAAAGATCGGGTATTTTATAAAATAGTAATCTCAGTGTAGTTAGGCAGAAGCATCTGCAGCTTACATTAGAATTGTTATATTTTTATTATTACGTTAGAATTAGAATTTGAAGTTCCAATTTTTTAAAAAAGCGGTAGGTCTACTTCTAATACAAGCTAGATTTGTAGAATTATAGCTAATTTTTTATCCTCCATTTATAGTCACAAAAAACAGACGCGTACCCAGAATTTTTTGTTGGTGGGAGGAGGGGGTGCGGAGCTGAATTTGAGGCTGAGTATAAATTATATTACTCGTTCGCTGATTTTAAATGACAAGGTTTACATTCTTGTTTTTAAGTTCATTGGAGACTTACTACGTTCATTTTACTTTTCAGACTTCCAATGTACAAGTCATCAGCCGGTTTCAGTGGCTGATTTTGGCTTAAAATCGGGTATAGCGTTTGATATAATGTACAAAATTTATATGTTTCTAAATTTCGATTTAGAGGGCTGCAGCCCGGCAGCCCCACCTTTAGGTGCTCTCGTGGTAAACACTATCTTATTTTTGTTTTCCCCCGTGATGTTAGGTACAATATATGTTATGTGGTTATTATAAGGTATTATCTTTTGAAATCGTAAGTATATTACGGCTGTCTTTTATTTCCCTGTAGAGGCGGAATATTTTGGATTTTTTAATAGACAGATGTGTTTACGGAGGGTAGTATGTATAGAAGGACTGCGTGTCTGTGCCGTGCACAATCTAGTGGAGTACTCCACTATCATAATGCAGTCTGGGTTAGGACATCGTGTAGTCTGGAACAGGGGAAGGCCTCTGGGCCTGTCTTACAACAGGCCCAGAGGGTTCCAAGAGGTTGAAGCGCCTAGATTCCGAAACATTCGGCACGTGTAGGTGGTGGGGTTGTCAGCCCGGCGCACCGGCTGCCTTTACTCCCAAGAAAATTAATTTGGTACGTGGCTGTGAATGTTTTGGAGGAGCATTTTGGGTCTATTATCAATGGCCATTTGAATTTGGAGACAGTGTGTTCCAACGGGTAATCTCGGTACCCGCCAAGCAGATTACACGGTCCTGTAACCCGGAAGCTAAAATGTCCAAGTTTTCTATGCCTTTTTTTTTTTTTAGTGCTTTTGAGACGGTCGGAGGGATAGCGTGTGATATGGTGCGGGGCTGCGTTTCCGATGTCAAATAACGTAGTTCTACAGTCATCACCAGGGAGCATGCTTGAACGACTCTGCTCCACGATGTTAACTCTGATCCATGCTCTCATGGCATGCTCTTATATATGATCTGTGCTCTGACCCACGTTAACGATCACAGATCATAAATGGTTACAGTAGCGTGAAGGTGCTATTTGTAAGCTGTTTTTGGTGACGGGCGAATATTCGAAAACCGAGCAGGTTAGGTTGTGTACAGTCTTTATACATTTGTACATGCATTGTCATATGGACATATATATACTTTAAAGTATGTATATGTGTATGTTTATATATGTAGATTCTGAACATCACAATTGCTCACATCAATGCTGTAAACAAGTGCCAAGGACGTGATTATTCATTCGTGTTTGTTCATAGTGTATATAACAAAGGCGTTATTGTATTTAATTCTGCACATTTTGGACGAAAAATTTTCTGATGTATCGTTCAACAATATCGAGTGCATGAAAGCGTGCCAATTTAAGTCTTGAAATAACCCGCGATGTTTGTTATGGTGATGGCGCGAGTTTAAAAATTTTCAATTCTTTCGTTTAGTATTATATGACTAACATTGAAGGTGAGGGGGAAACTTTGCTAAAAATAATTTTCAAAATGTACTCCATGACGTACTACACAGGCGTTGCCAAAGCGTTCTTTATTTTCAAAATCTCATGCCATTTCACAGTACACGCCCGTAATGCCGCTCACTCCCATAAAAATATGGACTTCACTGCGCCGATTATCATGAAACACAAAGAACTGTGCAGATCTGTTATACCGAATTAAATACAAATCGGGGAAATGTGGAATGTAAGCGTAGAAATCCCTTTATACCAATAAGTCAAGTGTGGCCTTCACTTCGCCGATTTACACGAAACTCACAATTATGAAGTAAATTTTTGTGGACATCTCTTCTACCGAGTTTTATCCAGTCGGAAGAAAAATACAAAATCCGGGCGAAATTTTATTTACGCCCTTAAATTATGCCTTTCACTTCATCTGTCTTCGTGAAACTCACAATTCTCCAACGGCATTAAATGGAGATACTTTGTACCAGATTTCAGTCAAATGGTCCAAAACATATGGAAAGTACAGGTATAAATTAATTTAGACCCTCAAGTAGAGTGTGGCTGTCACTGAGCCAATTTTCACGAAATCCATGCGTTCTTGACAATTGTTTGGTGGAGAACTCTAGCACAAAATTTAATGAGAATCTGGCATACTGTTTAGTTGCTGATGCCAGGTCACAGACAGATGTATTTGATCTCCACATAAGGCGTTCAATTCTTTACTTATTTATGTATTAATTTATTGAACGCTGCATCACAGGAATTTAATGTCCACACTGAGGGGGAAGAAGTGTGTTTGGTTTGAGATTCACATAGCACTTAAACTGGTCTACTGTATTTTTTTTTATGTTTTGCTGACCGTGCATCTCAGTATAATCTTAGTAATCTTAGTAATTTCGAGCACTATGTGCTCGAAACATGTAGAGGCATATAATCAACTTATTATAAAACAAGATTTTATGCATTAAGTTGGCTAATTACTAAGATTGGTCTACTGTAAAGCATCGTGTCGCACTATTCTGCAGTGACAGAAGTAACCCTTGCAGGATGAACCCCAAGCATACTGAGGTCTGTCTAGCATGTCCACAGCGCAAATCCTTAATGTGCTCATTTCCAGTTTGTTCTGTTGATCCTCATACCAATGCTGACTACTTATAGTGTATGATGAAGTGTTTGACTTTTGTGGGTGTTTGAAGAATGTTTGTTGGACCAGAATAAATATTATTTTCAGGCAAAATCAAGAGAATAACCAGGATTTAGTACAGCCTAAAATTTTGCAAGGAATCAGGTCTGAAGGTCATATCAGTACATGAGGAATGAATCTGGTTTTTGGTCATGCATTTACCATCTTTTTATTCTTTCTCGGTTTGTTGAATTTGTGTTTTCCAAAACAATTAATATGGTACTTGTAATTCTTTTATCCTTAATGCTGTCTAAGATTTGTTACTGGGTTGCTGTGTATGAGTGTGCCGCAGTGATGTGCCTGTCATTATTCTCTTCCTTTTTTTTTATTATTTTTCAAAATTTGAAATTATGAACAACCACATTTTCATACTCCCTGTGTCTTTTTTACTCAAGGCCAGTGTATCAGTCCCATTTTCCATACATTCATTTGTGTGGTCTAATTGTCTTGGTCATTGGATGCAACTTTATTTATTCATTCAATTTTCATCCTGATTCTTGTGTGTTCAAAGTTGTATGTTATAATAGAACATGTAAAGAAACCACTGTTTACTTCTCATTGAGATAGAGATAGTACATACTGGTCAACATGTTTGTTAGATGGGGCCTTTGCTTCATAGTAATGCTCTTTCCCCTTCACTCCTTCTCTCATTTATACCCCTCCCAGCCTAGTACATACTGGTCAACATGTTTGTTAGATGGGGCCTTTGCTTCATAGTAATGCTCTTTCCCCTTCACTCCTTCTCTCATTTATACCCCTCCCAGCCTGTCTCTAAAGAGATGAGTGAGTGTGCATGTTACAGTCAATCAGTCGTTGTGAACTGTTCCATGGCTACATTACAGATTATTTTGCAGTCTGCTGTTTGCTTTACAGAACAATCAACATGAGTTCATCTGGAGAATCTGCTGTGATTGGTAAATTACTTTCTGGAACAGAAGTGGCAAAGTATGTATTGATTTCATTTATATATGTCTGTAAATTAATAAAAAACTAAGAAAAATGGTGTTTACATTTTGCTCATATAACTGTTATATACTGGTCATCAGTGCAACAGTAAAACCAAGGTATGTTACTGATATTCTAATTTACCATTATTGTTAAAATTCCTGTGTGGTATGGTGTGTGGTCTTGTAAGTGTGAATGTGAACCTTTGATGGCTGTGTGTGATTTCAAAGTAGCCGTGCTAAAGATGATTGAGTCAGGTCAAAACATGTTGGGTATGTTGGAGTACTAGTAAAATCATTAGTTTATCACAGCAGTGTTGTTCTGGAATGGTTTTATGGTTGCACTGAAAATAACTAATTTAGGTGGCTGAAATTACTCAAGAATTACGGGAATGTTGTGAATTGTATGTAGTGAAGCTTTTTGTCATTGTTTCTGTAGAGAACTGGTTTCACAATTTTCAGTCATGGAAAGTAATTGCTGGGGAAGAGTTGATCATAGAATGGAACTAGTACCATGAAAACTGACAATCTAAATGTTTGAACAAAATCAGAACATTTTAAGTAGCTTCTTGGTATGTCATCCTTTGTATGAATTGAATCAAATAATTCTGGCCAATCATATTTCATGTAAGAGAAATTCTGAGGTATGGAAAGGTCAATTTCATTACATTTTTGTTTGGTGAGTAAGGATAGGATCTGATATTTGTCATCATCTTCATTGAAACATAATTTTAGCCATTCTTATTACACTACCTGTTTTTATCTTAAATTCCTTTGTATTTCTTCTTTCAGTGTTACTACATGGCCAGAGACTTAGTGTACTGTTAAAATTGTTTACTTTCATTTGACCAATTCTCTAATGAAACATCTATCTGCAAAATAGATTTGTTGCACTGATGATCTTCCACTGCACATGTCATAACATCCGGTTCGGTGTTAACTATGGTGAATGCTTTTAGAATTAAAACTACTGTTACAGTTTAACCCTTTGATGCCTAACGACGACTATAGTGGTTGTACCGCACTGCTAACCTCTAAACGTTGCATTTTATATATTTATTCAACAAATATAGGTACTGAATATTTTAAACGTGGTATATACTCTCTGTTTTTTACTCTTCAAAATGCAGTTTGTTTCATAAATCTAACATATTTGGTTCCTGTATTCACAGTTTATATAGAGGGTGTGCTAAAATTAAAAAAAAAATAATTCCGGCACCAAAAGGTTAAGTTAGAAATTCTGTCTAAGAAATTTCATACTTCAGCTTATTGGTAACATTCTTATATCTACTTTTTAGGGCAGTGCAAGGTGACCACAGCAATAAAATCAAGAGTACGTAGACAGTCACAGAGTGTGGTTACTTGAACTAATAATGTGTTTCATGCATTGAAGACCCTTTCCTTACAATACAGTGCTCATGAAATGAGTTGTATGAATATAGTTGGTACTTGTCTGTATGCACTTGATTTTACTACTGTGCACATCTTGCACTACCTACCCCAGTTACTTAGAAAAGAAAACAAAATAGAAGTCCTTTACATGGCTGTTAGGTTTGGAATAACATCTTAGATTCAGTGAGAATACAGGTCAGATAGCGCAAGGGTGTACTGCACCAACTGATGATTATACATTTATTTGTGGTAAATGGAATTGGAATCATCAGCTAGGAACATCATTTCTCATACATAAAGGTATCAAATGAGCAATTAACAGAGAAGAGTTTGTTAGTGGTAAAATATTGTTGGAAATTCTAAGAGGTTGCTGGTGTGAATTTGTTTGGTATTTTTGTTCCCCAGTTGATTGAAGTTATGGTTCAGTGGACATTGTCTGTGAGGAACTAGATTAGATTTTTTGTTGACTTTTCTGGTATGACATGACAATTAGTAGGAGATTTCAATGAAAAATTATGGAGATATATTTTCAAACCACAAGTAGGGAACGAGAAGTTGCATGAAAGTAGCAATGGTAGAGGCATTAGAGTAGTAAACAGCTGAAGGATGAAGTTTTTCTGTGGTGGTCAGTGGCACAGGGTTTGCCACTGACTCCAAGGAAACAGCCTTCGGCACATATCGAACAGCACCTTACAGCTGGTCTGGATGTTTTGGAGAGGGAGAAATCTGGTCCCTGCTTGGAATTAAATGATGATTCCCCATGTATCCAGCCTGTCACCTAGTTTGCTCTGCTGATTGTGGCTGACAGTAAACCGAATTGTCTATAGTGCAATTTTTCCACATTTTAAATATTCATAACTACACTTGAACTTCTTCTGACAGTAAGTCCCACAACCAGTTTAATCACAAATGGATGCATGGAAATATGCTTGATGTCTGATTTTCCACTGAAGATAACTGTGACATTTTCATTTATTGGTGGTTGCAAAAGTTAGGTTGATGCTGTTGGTAAAGAAATGCATAATGCAGAAGTATATTTGGAGAGATTCAGTCTGAATAGGATGAACACTGAAGTTACAGAATGGAATCAGGTTTGCATTGTTGGAAAACTTACGTGATAGTGTGGATGTAAATAGGACTTAGGAAGACATTGGGGTGGGGGTGGAATATTGAAATATCAGTCTAAAAGATTCTAGGTTATAGCTGGTGAAGCTTATTGAGGATGCATGCCAAAATTGTTGGTAATTTTTGGAGAGATTCAAGGCATGCTCACGGGTCTTTTCAGCAACAAATTAAGGTCTGGGAATTTGCCATTATTAGTATTATTATTATTATTATTATTATTATTATTACTATTATTATTATTATTATTATTGCAGGTATTAATGTGTATTATTGTGTATTATAATAAGAGGATCCTCAAGGAAAGCAACATGGGGGAAAAGGAGAAAACAGCTGAAGCTGTTACTACTTCCTATTTGAATAGGCTGACCAAATAAATGAAGTGACTTAAATGTTATAATTGTTATACATTGTTATTGTTATTGTCTCTTTTCACGAGCATATTAGACTTAAATTTAAGGAAGATGTGAGTAAAGTGCTACATTTGGATCGTAGCTTTTTATGGTGCTAAAATTTGGACACTTCAGAGAGTAGATCAGAAATGCCTGGAAAAGATTGAAATGTGAGTCTTATCTGCTGTGAATGATTGTGTGTATGTGATTTTGATTTGATTTGGTTTGGTTTGGTTTATTTGTTCATCCATTCAGTCACGTATGTAACATTGGACACGTCAATAACAGTTTACAATTTACGTATGACAACACAACTTATAATATATGGACATCCACCCAGTATAATATAATAAATAACAATACATTATTTAAAAGCTAATTGGAAGTGGAATCTGTCACTAGATTAGATGTATGTGTATTTATATAAATATATCTAAAAGTTAAGAAGTCAAATTAAAAGTAATAATGTAGAATGGTATTGAGGTATGTTACATGCAGGATTATTTAGATGTTTACTTTTAAAATGATTACACTGAGCCAAGACCTCTATTGGAATTCCAAGTAGACTATTCCTCCAAGGAGTAAAATGAATTTATAAGAAGGAAACCTTTTAGAACAGATCTGAATTGCTTTATGTCATGAGATGTATTTTTGATGCTAGTAGGAAGGTGATTAAAGACTTTGATTCCGAAATAAAAGGGTCTTTTTTGGAAAGTTGTTAAGTTTGCAGTTGGAGTATATAAGAACTAAATCTGAATTTGATTCATATAAATCTCTATTTTTGGCTATGAATAATAGAAGGGAAAAAATAAATTGTGATTTTAATGGTAAAATTTTTAGTTTCTTGAATAACTGAGAACAAGAATCATTCATAATGATTCTAATTATCCTTGTTTGAATTTTGAAAATATCAGAGCTGTATGCAGAATTACCCCAGAAAATTATGCCATACGATAGGTTGGAATGAAAATATGAAAAGTAAACTGTGCTTAGTGTATCTTGGGACATAAAATGTTTGACATACCTAATTGCATAGCATGCTCTGTCTAGTTTAAAAATTTGTTAGTTTCAATCCAAAATACTTTGAATATTTTGTTGTGTTTTGAAAGGATTTTATTATCTATCTCTTTGTGGTGATTTTGTCTTGAATTCTATTCTTGAGACATGACCATGGACTTAGTTTTTTCAGCATTTACCAATCTCCTTACAAGCAGTTAATAAGGCTTTCATGTTTTTCTTTGTAGTGTGTGTGTTAGTGTCAAGTTTAAGAACCTTCATTTTGATTTCAAAGGCCTTTATATTGTCAAACATAACACCAGTAGTTATTTTACACCCCTGTAATTTGATGATGAAGTCAATTAAGTGCAGTGAGAAATGTACAGACAAACATCAGTCTACAATTCTACGCATCATATAGTTTTGAAATGACCACTTTTCATCCATTAAAAAAAAAAAAAAAAAATCATGCACTCAACAACTTGCTGAAGAACAGAACCTCAGCTGAGCCAGCAAACATTATTTTACATAACACATTCTGAAATTGTCTTTGTATCACAGCATGCACTGAAATAAAATTGGCTGAGATATTTTAAACTGTGAAGGGAAAATGCATCTTATAATCTAGTAAATACAGTAGTTAAGTAATAACAGTGTAAATATCTGTATGTTGGCACATGTATTTTCTTTTATATGTCAAAAGTATTCAGCATTTGTTTACAAACATAAGTGTAAACAAAAGGACCCAATACTGACTGTTAAGTTCTGTCATAACCCAAACACTAATTTTTATTGGCCAATTTTTGCAGCTTCCTGCTTACTGAGAAGGGGGTTCATCATCCCTGGTCTAGGTTGTATAAACTATGGCAGCATGGACCATGGTTTGATGAAGAATGTTCAGAATTGTTGGATCAAAATAAGCAGGCTAAAATTGCAATGCCTGTTTGAACCACATAAATTAGATAATTTGGACAATGTAAGACTTGAAACTAGTTGACGGTTTGGGAGCAAAAACATGCAACAATACCTGAAAGACATAATGAATACTTTGCAAATGACTTAATGCTTACTGAGAACTGTGCTCCTTGATTTTCTTGATGGATAAAGCACAATTTGCCCAGAATAATGTGCATAACTTACATTTCTTGTCTCCAGAGAATCCTCATGAAAAGACTGAGCATAGTTTGCAGAACAAGTTCTCAACAAAATGACTGTACCTCACATTTTTGGATACCATAACACAGGCAAATATTCCTCAGTTTTTTCCAAAATTAACTGCCTTCACTACTCAAGAATTTCCTTAGCAGGCATGACTCTTACGTGTCTATGATGGCCTACCACCACATTTTAGCCAACACATGACACACTTCTTGCATGACACCATGCCTGATGTTGGAATTGTAAAGGCAGGCTGTTGGTTTGACACCTACATCTTCTGGCCTTAGTCTTTTGATTTTTATCACATGGCAGAAGATCCTGCAACGTGTCCTATTATGGACCAGTAGGTGCGCTGTTTGTTCGCATATGGCATTTCTTTAACGTATCAGTATTATTCTCTCATCTGTTACTAGGCTTTACTAGTGGTCTCTTTCCTTTCACTTTGTCTGCTCTGTTTTTCATTCTGTGAATGCTGTCATGCTGTGCTATATTTTGTATCAGTGCATATTGTTAGAGAATTTTATAATTTTCATTCTTTGTATGCTAGTGGCATCTTGCTGTTTATTTTAGAACCATATTGTACATATAACAACGTGTGTATTCTGTAATAAATCCACAGAATGACATTAAACAGGTTTTGATATATCCATCTTGTGATGGTATTAGGGGTACTTTTAACATTATTGTTTTATTTATAACAATTTTTAATGACATTTGATTTCTGCACAAATAAATCATAAATTATGTGTGAATTAGATAATACTAAAAACTCATTGTTTTGCTTTTTCCCCCTTCATATGATATTAATTACTTAAAAAAGTGTCTTTTTCTATCTTCTGGCATTTGTAATATTTTATGTGCTAGTTAAAAGGTTTCATTTGTATGCATATTTATGAGATTGTGCCAGATAATTAGTGCATATTTGGTAACTTTTTTTTTACAGTGAAATACGTGATGCTTTAAAGAGTGATGTAAAAGAACTGTGTGAAGAATTACCTGGTTTCAAGCCAGGTTTGGCCATTGTGCAAGTTGGTGGTAGAGAGGACTCTAATGTTTACATCCGCATGAAAATGAAAGCTGCTGCACAAATTGGAATTGAAGCCACTCATGTAAAATTACCAAGAACCATCACTGAATCAGAGGTAATGACCAGTTCCTTGTATTATATAGACTCTCTTCCACAATTTGGGATGCAAAAATCACCGTGAAAATATAACTTAAGAAGCTTTATGTTCCTGTTACCATGCATCGTGAGCAAAGCGTGAAGAAAGAATACCAACAAGATGCAACAATATAGATGATTTATTGCCAATTGTAGATATTGATTATTGACTACAGTCTCGACATGTTTTGGGCATCTTTATGCCCATCATCAGGAGAAAAGACCACGTGTTACTGCATATCGAGTGTATTTGCTGGTAGTGTTGGATGTGGCAGGTTGCGGTACTGTGGTGCTACGTTGAGGGTGTGATCACTGTGAAATACACTCCATATGCAGTAACACATGGTCTTTTCTCCCGATGATGGACATAAAGATGCCCGAAACATGTCGAGACTGTAGTCAATAATCAATATCTGCAATTGACAATAAATCATCTATATTGTTGCATCTTGTTGGTATTCTTTCTTCACGCATAACTTAAGAAGTTCTGCAGACATAAACACTTTATTATCCAACTAATGCACAATATATAATATGTAGATACAGTCAAACCTCGGTTCACGAACGCCTCGGATCACGAACAATTCGTTTTATGAACCAATTTTCCGAACACAAAGCGTCTCGGGTGACGTACTGTATCTCGAGTTACGAACACGCAAGCCGTCAAAACGTAGACAAAAACAGATCACACTGGACAACTTTTTAGTGAGACAGAGGCCCAGTGGGTCTGAAGCGGAGGCAAGTGGTGCCAAGAGACAGAAAAAAGAAAAAGAATCCCCTTCCAAACAATAACATTTCACTTCCTCACCACCTTCCACTTACGCCGTTAACTCTTCTCCATACAGGTACGGTAAAACTAAATTAAGTTTTCGTCTATATTTGATCTGCTTAGTGTTGTGCTTATCTTTTTTTGTGATAGATTTAATGGTTTCCATTGATTTTGTGTTAACAACTTGTGCACAAAGTACTGTTGTAAAAGTTTAAATAAGCAATCATCTGGGGTCCAGGAATGGATTAATCCATTTTACATTAATTCCTGTGGGGAAAATAGGTTCAGTTTATGAACATTTCGGTTTACGAACGACCTTCAGGAACGAATTAAGTTCGTGAACCGAGGTTTGACTGTACAATTAAAATTATAAAATATTTGAAAGTACTCCATCATGTTTCGGATCACAGAGGATCCGTCATCAGGGAGCCTTGTACAGTGCTTGGCTAAAAATTACAAGAATGATTCTATCGTGTCTGTTGACATGGACAAGGTCAGTGTTATGGCAGCATATTTTGACCCATTGTGCATGTGTGTAGTTCACTGTATATTTTATAATTTTAATTGTATCTGCATATTATATATTGTGCATTAGTTGGATAATAAAGTGTTTAATTATCATTGATGCATGGTGCAAACATGAAGAATTCTGCAGACTTGTTTGTATGTTACTCTTTGAAGGCATGACTTTAATAAGAGAAGGATTTGGGATCTAAGATAGTGTGATCAGTATAGTGACTAGATTACAAACTTGAGAACTGAGGAATCTTGGTTTGCTCTCCAGTATGGTCAAGAGACTTTTCTTCACAGTCTTCAGACAAGCTCTGGGACGCACCTAGTCTCTTATTGAGTGGGTACTCGGGACGCTGAGTCGTGAAACTAACCACTCGTCTCTAATCTCCATGTAGTGCTGAGGTAAAGAATGTGTAGAGCCATATGTGCTGTCCCCCTTATGCCTTCTTGACTTGTACGGGAATAACTTTACCTTTACCTTTAAGAGAATAATGTAATACAAGTAGCTGAATCACATGTCATGCAGTGCTCCTACACATTTCAGCCTATCTGGCCATGTTCAGAGACATGACATAGAATATTTCTAGGCGGTATTCAAGTTCTGTATTTGTATAAAATATGTATGAAACATGTCTTTGTGCAGTGCTATACTGTGTTTTGTATGTATTTAATACAAATGTGAAACTTATGTCCTCCAGGTAACATTCTCTGTAGTTTCCTTGAGGGTGCTGCATGGCACTGGGGTAGAGATAGCAGTGTCATTAACGATCCCCTTGGGGAACCAGGCTGCACCCCATTGTATGTAGGCCTTATGTATGCGTGGGGCTCCGTGGACGGTGATCTTATATTTTTCCCCATATGCAGGAGGGCTTCTTTTTGGGGACATGGCAGACATACATGAATGAATGAATAAATAGACCAGTGGCTCTGGTGATGAGTATTCCTGTCCATGGGGACCCCGTTAGGGAACATGGAGGGGGCTCCCTTACTGGGGACTATGAGGGAAAGATAAAAAGACATATATTAAGAGAGGCATGAAAGTGCCCTGTAAGTGGGTATCTCTCTCCATAGGGGCCCCATTGGGGAACCTGGAGAGGATATGCTTACTGGGACTTTTTGAGTGAAAGGGATAGTATATTTGGGTTCCTTTCTTGGACCCAGAGGGCATTAAGATTTTAAATCTGGGGGCCATCTGGAACTTTGGTAAAGGGAGAGTGCTGTCCTGAGCTGATATCAAATTATGGGGCACAAAGGGCCATAAGGCTTAGGTGCATCGGGACCATAAGGGCTCGAACCCAATGCAAATCTCTCTCTCTCTCTCTCTCTATCTTCCTTGAGGATGAATGTTGAGGCCATAACATGTGGTGGAACAATTAAATGAAGTGTAGTTGTAATTAGCAGCCATTGTATAGTTTTGTAAGTTGTATTACTGGCTAATCAAGGAACTTAAATTCATGAGATTTTTTAACATATTGCTTGTTTTGTCAGAAACTGAAAGCTTTATATAACGTGCAATATACAAGCTGATTAAATGAGAAAATAAGGCACACTTATCACAGGAAGGGACAGACAACTGTAACATCAGATGTTTAATCCACACTGTGAACTGTGTTACTGAGAGGTGGGAACCATGCCAGTGACGTTTCTTCAGCGTATATTTTGCTTCTTGTTTGAGTAATATTCCTTGTTTTGTGCCATCGAAGTTCTACATTTTTGGTTTATGGAATACACAGACTTTAATAATTGGACACATTTCTTATTACAGCTTTTGATGAAACTGAAGAAGCTGAATGGAGATCCAAATATTCATGGAATAATTGTACAGATGCCACTGGATACAAATAATGCTATAGACTCTCACCTTATTACTGATGCAGTATGTCCAGAAAAAGATGTAGATGGGTGAGTCTGTGATGATATAACTTAACGTGTGTCTTTATAATTAAGCTGGTCAGATTGTGTAATGTTTTAAAGTGTGTGGATTGAACCTACACATCCATTTGGTATTTGTAAGGTATTCTTTTGAAGGCTATAAATTTGTGGTTTAACCTTTGTGACAGGATATCTTGCTTTATCGTACAGTGTGACATCAACAAGGTTTTTTTTTTTGGGTAGGTACTTACTGTTATTTCTGTGGAAGTTTCTATTAGAAACAAAAGAATCTGATTGTTATTCACAGGGCTGAAAAATCCCAGGTGTGAGGTTACCACCTTAATATATCTGTATTTGGTGTATGTGAACTAAAATACTGATTTTTACCCTGTACCATACATGTATAGATTGTTGCTGGAACCATACCACATTTAGTGACATCTGATGGTATATTACACGCATTGAAATATGGGTTTTGCTAGCTCTGTACCATCTTGACAGACATCTGCTTGTGTGTTGCTTACACATTGAAATTTTTGTTAGAAAATCCAACATAATTTACAAAATATGAGAGAAAACCTAATACATAAAATTGAAGAGTTTTTTTCCTTATGTGAAGACGGTGGGCATGTTGTTGGTTGCAAGGTTAGTACGTGATTCAACATAATTAAATTAAATTTTATTTGAAGTGTAAACAATACATTACATAACCCTTAGATGGGAGGGGATGATGAAGCATATTGGTGTGTTTGCTTAAGCATTTATGGGGCATTATGGTATGCTGATCTGGAAAATCTAATTTGAAGGCCATCTGTAACTCTACAGTAATACAAGTACTTTATCAGGATGTTATGAAGTTAATTTTTTGTTTTGATTTCTGTAACTAATTATTAAGACATTTTGTGTTCTCTGTAGCCATACATAAGCATTCTTTTAACCTGAAAATTAATGAAACGCCATCTCTTTACGTTGCGTTTAATACTTGTATTGTAAAAGGCTTTGTAATTTGTTTTTTTACTACAGTAGTACCTAAATGTGCATTTTACAGCACACCTGTTTTGATTACACAAACCTACATTTATCCATCTGGCTACATTAGCTTTGTTTTATTTTGTACTGTCTGTATGATTAGGTCCAAGTTGCATGTCATAACCCATATTAGAATTATGGGCCCTTTTTGGAGGGCCATGTAGAGTAATTAGAAGACTAAGAATGATGGCCATGTGTTGTTACTGTGTCATTCAGACATTTTTTTTCTAAGTTGACTTAGCTCAAACTGAATAAAACAGGCATCTTTTTTGAATACTTCCAAGCTTATTTTAGATTGTCTTGGCACTAGACCTTTCAGTTGGATCTGCAGGCATTATTTTGGGATGTTAGAGTAACTGGCTGCTGGTTGCTATAGATATAAAGATAAAACCTGATGATGTAAGCAGAGAGATTTTGTTGACCTTTCAACCATCATATGTTTGAGAAATAGAGATAAAATGTGGTGACCTAAGCTATAAGGTTTGTTTACCCTTAACAGTCTTGGATATTGAGCTTTATTTTTTTCTTTATTATGTTCAGTGATGAATTTAATTAATGTATCTTTGTGGAACTTTTTTTTGTAGATTAAATTGTTGTGATTAGATCTGTCATTTTTGTATTCTTCTACTTTGAAATTGTAACATTTGTGTTGTTTACTTTTTATACAGCTAAGAACTTTTCCAACTTGACTCACATATGCTTGTTCTTCTGAAATGTGACAGCATGGTGTTGTAACAAAGAAGCCCACAGTATAAATCTTCAGTTTTGAAAAAAACCCTGGTCTTTATATATTGCAACATGTTACTTACAGATTAAATACGATTAATGAAGGAAAAGTGGCTGTAGGGGATCTGTCTGGCTTCCTACCATGCACACCAAATGGGGTCATGGAGCTTATACGGAGGTAATGGATGTTATTTGTTGTACAGTACACTTAGTTTCTGCACTCCCTGTGGGTGTGTTTATAAAGACCAGTCCCAGCTGCCAAATTAAAAATACTAATGTGTGTATGTTCTTATGTATTATTTGCTACTGAATTATTAACTTCTTTGATATTTATATGTAATTTGTAGAAAGACAGAAAATTTTAATGTAGGTATGACCGCCTCTGTGGTCTAGTGGTCAGAGTTTCTGGCTACAGATACAGAGGTCCCGGGTTCGATCCCCCGGCGCTACCAGATTTTCTGAGTAGTAGTGGGTCTGGAACGGGGTCCACTCAGCCTCGTGAG